>Ga0335083_10000189_pt1 | contig 105329 bp, 96 predicted proteins | sample Lox_Sample_42_FD_206716 | JGI IMG/M metagenome (GOLD analysis project Ga0335083, IMG submission 206716) | Soil microbial communities from Loxahatchee National Wildlife Refuge, Florida, United States - Lox_Sample_4.2 | ecosystem: Environmental > Terrestrial > Soil > Wetlands | place: USA...
TCTGACTTGAAGTGTCTGATCCGATGTGTCCACGATCCCTCTTCGTGGACACAAACCATTGTGTCCACAAAGCCCATCATCCTTATTCACACACTCTCAGTACATACGGTTGGAATCGGACGCTTACCTTGCAACGGCTCTACGTTGCGCACGAAATTCCCTCGGCCTCATTTTGCGGAACTGGCAAAACTGGCAGCGCCGCCATCGGGCGGGTTTCGGGGACGTTGGCTTCGATTTCCGCCTACCCCCTGTCAAAACCAACAGTGTCTGTTTTCAGACCCTGGGAGTTACCTTGCGGAAGAGAGTGTCTTGCTTTTCTTGCGCAACTGCCCATTCATCTTCGGAGTAGCTTTCGCCACGATCCTGCTCACCATGCTCGCGCAGCCAGCTTGCGCGAATGGCGCTGGTCAGCGGGACTCGAACGGCTCGGCGTCAACAAGCACGGCCCCTCCTGCGTCGGAGATGCCTCCATCTCCCGTGCAAATTGACGGGCGTCCGGTCCTCACCATCTACACCCCCCTGGCAGGAGTATCCCCCGAAGAACGCGCGGACGCCATTCGTGCGCGAATTCTTCGCTTCGCTCGCGACAGAATGCTTTCCACGGCTACCATCCACACCGTGGATCAAGGCGCTTGGACCGAAATCCGCGCCGGTGAAGACATCCTCATGGCCGTTACGGAGAGTGACGCAGCGGCCGCGGGCAGATCCCGCGCCCAACTTGGGGAGGAGTACGCGGAAGTCATCCGTCGCACGGTGACCCTCTACCGCGCGGAGCACACGCTCCCCATTTTGCTTCGCGGACTGCTCTACACTTTCTTCGCAACTCTGGCGCTTGTCCTGATATTGTTCGCGATTTTTCGAGTGCGACACTTTGTGCGGAACCGCATGGAAACCCTGGTTCGCCGCACGGAGGAGAGTTTGCCGCTCCGGTCGTTCCGCGCGAGGATTGCCCGATACATTTTCGTGCCTTTAATCGGCACAGGCATTATCGTGGTGACCGCCGCGGGGGTTGTGCTTTTTGAGATCTACATTACTCTTGTACTCGGCTTCTTCCCCTCCACAAGATACCTGGGATACAAATTAAACAGGTGGACCATCTCGGAATTGGGTGGACTGGGCAGCGCTTTGTGGGCCTATCTGCCGAGCCTGGTTGTCGTCGTAATTGTTCTCATTGCGGCTCGCGTCTTAATCCGTCTTAGTCACTTTTTCTTCCGAGAAATTGACCAGGGGACCGTTACCGTACGTGGTTTCTACCCCGATTGGGCTCAGCCAACGTCCAAACTCGTAAGACTCCTGATCTTTGCTGGGACCGCAGTGATCATCTTCCCTTATCTTCCAGGATCCAGCAGCCCGGCCTTTCGCGGTATCAGCGTCTTTCTCGGCGTTCTTCTCTCATTGGGCTCCACTTCTGCCGTAGCCCACGGAGTCGCCGGCACAATCCTCATATACATGCGGTCCTTTCACGTGGGGGACTTCGTGAAAATAGGGGAGACTGTTGGAGAGGTCGTTGAAAAAACGCTGCTGGTTACGCGTATCTGTACGCAGAAGAATGAGATCGTCACCATTCCGAACGGCAGCGTGCTCGGCGGAGTGGTCGTCAATTACAGCGCCGAAGCCAAGAAACAAGGCGTAATTTTCTACACCAAAGTCTCTATTGGCTACGCCGCTCCCTGGCAGGAAGTAACCAGCCTCCTGGTGGCCGCCGCGCTGGCCACGAAAGATGTAGCCGAACACCCCAGGCCGTTTGTCCTGCAATCCAAACTGGACGATTTCTATGTATCTTACGAGCTCAACGCGTACACCCATTATCCCCAGAACATGCAGCACATCTATTCGGATCTGCACCAGAACATTCAGGACAAGTTCAACCAGGGTGGCATTGAAATCAATTCGCCCCATTACCTCTCTCTGCGAGATGGCAACCAGGTCGCGATTCCGCAGGAATTCTTGGCCAAGAACTATCAGGCGCCGCCGTTCCGAGTCCGTGAGGTTGCAAACGCGGAGGGAACATCCTCGACACGGGCGTCGCGTCGTGAAAAGCCCCAGCCGGGCGGGGCGTGAGCAATTGAACACGCTTCGCAAGACTCGCTCTGTCCGTGCAGGGGTGCAGCATTGCGGAAGTCAGAAGCTGGTGGTTTCATGTGGTCAAGGTATTTGCCCAGTCAGACACAGCAGTGAGTGGAGTCGTTTATGACACGTCCACGCATCATGTTGGCCGACGATCACACCATTTTGGTCGAAGCCTTTCGAAAGCTCCTCGAACCGCATTATGATGTGGTCGGGGCCGTCGGGGATGGGCGCGCGCTTCTTGACATCGCACCACAGCTCAACCCCGAACTCGTCATTCTGGATATCGGAATGCCACTCATGAACGGACTGGAGGCGGGACTGCGCCTCAAAGAGCAGATGCCGAATCTCAAACTCGTAATCCTCACCATGAATGACGATCCGGATCTAGCTGTTGAAGCCATGCGCTGCGGCGCTTCGGCCTATCTGCTCAAGAATTCCGCCGCCGAGGAACTTCTTCGTGCGATCCAATTCGCGCTGAAGGGGAAGACCTACGTGACCCCCCTGATTGCCAAGAGCATGCAGGACTCTTTCGTCCGGAATCCGGAAGCCACCGGACAGGCGAAGGCGTTGACACCTCGCCAGCGAGAGGTCGTGCAGTTGCTTGCCGAAGGCAAAAGCATGAAGGAAGCGGCAAGCATCCTCAAGATCAAGGAACGCACCGTGGCTTTCCATAAGTATCGGGCCATGGAGGAATTAAACCTGACATCCTCCGCGGAACTCGTGCAGTTCGCGATCAAGTCCAAGATTTTGGTAAAGTGATTCCGGAACACGTTTTTCGGCTCAATCTGCGGATCAGGAGAGGAACTTAAAATCAACAGCTGCCGCCCTACCCAGCTTTGGCGTACCTTGCCGACTTTCGTTCTTCTTTGTGCCTTCTGCTTCCCGCTCTCACTCAAGCCGGCGCAAACCACGGAGGGAGCGCCCATATTCGAAGTCATCCGAGTGGAAAGCTGGATCAAATTTCACGTCAAGTCGTCGGTCACCATCGCCGGTAAATTTGACCACTGGGACGCGAAGCTCACCTTTACCTCTCCTGACGAAACGACGGGTGCCCTGGTTATCAAGATACAAGCTGCGAGCGTGGATACCGGAAGCGGTGTGAAGAACGGCAAACTGAAGGGCAAGGATTTCTTTGACGCGGAATCCAATCCGGAGATTACCTTCACCTCGATGAAGTTCGTGCGAACCGGCCCGCATACGTTTGAAGTGGATGGAGACTTCAAAATACGCGGAGTTTCCAATCCGGAGAAACTCACTCTTACGGTTTCGGGCAAGGGCACGGGCACCGGTGATATCAAGGGCACCATGGTTTTCAACCGGAAGGATTACGGGATGAACAAGGGTATCCCGTTCATTTCCATCGCCGATCACGTGGATGTGACGTTTCACTTGAGAGGCAGGCGAGTGGGCGGGCCCCCTTTGGCCTGAACGAATTCTCCAATTTCCGGAAGCAGGACTCCTCCCTGACAGCCACAAAATTCTTGTCTGCGCTCCCCGCCGGTATGGCACCCGTTACGTTTCGTATTTGCTCCAGCGCAAATTCGAATCTGCTCCACCGCAACGACAGCCGAATCGAAAAATGGAACCATTAAATGAACACTAATACACGAAGCGTTTATCCCGCAGAAAGCAAAGGATGTCCGCGATACGAATTCTTTTGGTGGATGACTTTCCACAATGGCAACGCTTTCTTCGGACAAGATTTGAGTCCGAGCACGACCTGACCATCATCGCCGTCGCCAACGATGGGTTGGAGGGCCTCCAGAAGGCGACCGAACTCCAGCCAGACCTCGTATTGATGGACCTCAGGATGCCGATCATGAATGGGCTCGAGGCTACACGCAGGATCTGCCAGGTTTCTCCCAATTCCAGGATCCTCTTTATTACGGAGAGTTCTTGCCGCGACCTGGTTGCGGCGGCTTTCGAGGCCGGCTCCTGCGGCTACATCCTGAAATCAGATTGCGGTGCCGATCTGCTGACGGGAATTCGCGCCATCCTTGCAGGCAAACAATTTGTGAGCCGAAGTTTGCGGGCGGAAAACTGGCAATAAACGCCGGCTTGCCCCAGTGGGATGCGATTCGGGTGACCGCAGAGTTTGTTGCTTCACTTGGTGTTGCGGAAAAGTCCCCGCGCGGAACAGAGCACAATTTTCCCACGTTTCCTTCGAATGATCCCATGCTCTTGCCATTCACTGACCACACGGCTTGCTGTGTAGGGCGAGATATTCGCGGCGCTCGCCAACTCTTCATTCGTAACGTCCAGCTCAATGCCGGGAGGCAGTTTTCGCCCCATCACTTCTGCCCATCCTAGCAAGACGTGAGCCAACCGTTCGCGGGCAGTATGGGAGGTCAGTCCGGCGTGCGCTGTCACGTACCACGACAAATAGTCGCTCGTAATTCGCAGGGCATTTTGCAACAGTGCAGGGAAACGCTTCGCCATGTCTCGGATCGCCATGTCACTCCAGACCAGCGCAACGCTGTCCTGTACTGCTTCCACACTAACAAGATAGTTTGACGGGCCGGGCACCATGCCGGCGACACCAAAAACCTGGCCAGGCGTCAGCAATCGCAGCAGCAGTTTCTTTCCCGAAGGCGTTTCAAAGAAATAGCGAGCTCTTCCTTTCCACAAAAGAAAGAATTGGTCCGAGGGCTCCGCCTGATGCGTGATGATCGTGTTGCTAGAGAAGCGCCGCGCTTTGGCAGCGGTCAATATGTGCTCGATCTCGGAAGAAGCAAGATTTCGAAAGAGCTTGATATTTTTCGGAGGGGCGAGGCTATGAAAATTTACCGGACTCATGGGTCACATCTTACTCCCGGAACGACGATACCTGTCCATTTCGTCGATGCGGCCAGGAAAAGTGTTTCGGCTGAATGAGGATGATATTCCTCTGTCAATTCTGCCAGTGTGAAGCGGAACGCCAAATAACGAGTATGAAATCAGCCTGACCGGAGGGCATCAGAGCGGGATCTCTTTCGACACTGGGGACGGCCATTGGCCACCGACACGCAACATTAACCCGCGAATCTGGCCGAGCCCAACTATCGCTCCCGAGCCTTCTCACTCAATTGCATCCGTGCTTGCAAATTGCCCAACCAGGCGGTTGGAACGGGGGTTTCATGAATTGGACAAAGGCTCGCCTTATCCTATTTTCCTTTCTCATTGTCACGTTCTCCGCAAATGCCCAGAACGTGCGGACGGAACACGACCTTCTTGGCGAGAAACAAATCCCGGCGGACGCATATTACGGTGTGCAGACGGCCCGCGCGCTGGAGAATTTCCAGATTTCGGGAGTGGAGATCAACCACTATCCGGGATTTGTGGAAGCATGGGCCATCGTCAAACTCGCGGCCGCCCAGGCAAACACCGACGTCGGAGCCATGAAGCCAGAAACGTTGGCCGCCATTGAGAAAGCCTGCAAGGCAGTTCTTGCTGGCAAGTACCACGATCAATTCCAGGTGGATTGGTACCAGGGCGGCGCCGGTACGTCCACGAACATGAATGCCAACGAAGTGTTGGCGAATATCGCGCTGGAACTCTCCGGCCACAAAAAGGGTGAGTACCAGATCATCGACCCGCACGACGACCTCAATATGTCGCAGTCCACCAACGACTCCTATCCGACGGCCATCAAGGTCGCCTTTTTGCTACGGAACGACAAACTGATTGAAGAACTTCAGAGACTGGTGGACTCATTTAAGGCTAAGGGCAAGGCCAATCTCGAACTGGTGAAGATGGGCCGGACCGAGATGCAGGACGCCGTGCCCATGACCGTGGGGCAGGAGTTCTACGGCTATGCAAACGCTTTGGAAGGCGAAATTCGTCTTCTCCGTGACGCAGAAAAATATCTGTACTCGGTCAACATGGGCGCAACCGCAATCGGAACCGGCATCAACGTCCCGAAGGGCTATCCCGAACGATGCGCAGCGCATCTCGCGGAACTTACAGGAAAGCCGATTGTCCCCGCTTCGGACATGATCGCGGCCACCTGGGATCAGCAGGGCTTTGTCGTGTATTCGGGTGCGTTGAAGAGTCTGGCGATCAAGCTATCCAAGATTGCCAGCGATCTCATTCTGCTCACATCGGGACCGCGCGCGGGTCTTTTTGAAATCAAGCTGCCCGCATTGCAGCCGGGTTCCTCGATCATGCCGGGCAAGGTCAATCCGGTGATGCCCGAACTTATGAACATCGTGGCGTTTCGCGTGATTGCGAACGACTACGCTGTGGACCTGGCCTCCCACTCGGGTCAACTCGAATTGAACGCGTATGAACCACTCTCCGGACTATCGGTCATTGAATCGCAGGCGCTGCTTTACCACACCTCTATGGCGTTCCGTGAGAAGTGCATAGATGGAATCACAATAAACGACAAGGTTCTGAATCACTACATGGAAACCACCGTGGGCATCGTGACCGCTTTGAATCCGATTATTGGCTACGAAAAGGCCACGGAACTCGCCAACGAAGCCTACAAATCCAACAAGGGCATTCTCGAAATCATCCGCGAAAAACACATTTTGACTGAGGCCCAAATCAAGGATTTGCTGGACCCCGTTAAATTGACTGGCCTCGATAAAGAGAAATACACGAACAAGTAGACTGGAGAGGAATCGTCATGAACTTTCGATACCGCGTAGTGATATTGCTTGTCGTAGTGTTTGCCTGCGCGTCGCAACCTGCTCCCGCGCAGCAGAATAGCCTGCCGAACGTGGTCGTTCTGGCCACCGGTGGAACCATCGCGGGCGCCGCCGCAAGCGGAACGCAATCTGCCTACACCTCGGGCGCCGTAACTATTGATGCCATGCTGGCCGCCGTTCCGGGAATAAGAGACCTCGCCAACATTAAGGGCGAGCAGATTTCCAATGTCGGCTCCCAGGACATAACTTTCGACATCATGCTGAAACTTGCCAAGCGCTGCAACGAACTCCTGGCAGACAAGTCGCTATCAGGGATCGTGATCACCCACGGCACCGACACCATGGAGGAAACGGCATATTTCCTCAACCTGGTCGTCAAGAGTGACAAACCGGTGGTCCTGGTCGGCTCCATGCGGCCCTCCACGGCAGTCAGCGCGGATGGCCCGCTTAATCTCTACGACGCGGTCGCAGTCGCCGCCGACCCGAAGGCGCAAGGGCGCGGTGTGCTGGTGGTCATGAATGACTGGATCCATGGCGCGCATTCGCTCACGAAAACAAGCACGACGGCCATTCAGACATTCATGTCACCGCTCAGAGGCCTCGTCGGTGTGTCTGCCTATGGGAAGAACGACTTCTACAACTCGCCTGTTTGGAAGCACACCTCCGAGAGCGAATTCGACGTGTCCAACGTGAACACGCTTCCTCGGGTGGACATCCTCTTTGCCTACGCGGACATGTCCCCGGACCTCATCGATGCCTCGGTCGCCAACGGGGCGAAGGGCATCGTGATAGCTGGAGTAGGCAACGGCAACATGAACAAGGTTTCTCTGGAAGCGGCAGCCAGGGCTGCCAAGACGGGTGTCATCGTTGTTCGGAGCAGTCGCGTGGTCACCGGCACGGTTGGCCGCAACGTGGAAGTCAATGACGATGAAATGGGTTTTGTCGCTTCCGACGAGCTCAATCCGCAAAAGGCTCGGATCCTTCTGACGCTTGCGCTCCTGAAGCCCAGGAGTAATGCCGAACTCCAGCAACTCTTCCGGACCTATTAGCACCAGAACACCTCGAGGTGGTCATCGATGATCTGGATTGAGCTTGTCATCCTCCTGGCCTGCATCCTGGTTGGGGCGCGCCTCGGCGGAATTGCGCTGGGCACTGTTGCCGGGCTCGGGCTGGCGGTGTTTGTCTTCCTGCTCGGCATGCCGCCGGGCGGACCTCCCGGAACGGTGCTGGGCATGATCATCGCGGTCATCACCGCGTTGGCGGCGATGCAAGCGGCTGGTGGCCTCGATTATCTCGTAGCCGTCGCGGAAAAAGTGATGCGCAAGCACGCGCCGTACATCACCTTCGTCGCGCCCGTCGCCACTTACCTCCTCGTTTTGGCATCGGGAACCACCCATGTGATCTATGCCCTGTTGCCGGTGATCGCCGAGGTTTCGCGCAAGGCCGGCGTCCGCCCCGAGCGTCCGCTTTCCATCAGCGTGATTGCCGGATTTCAGGGGGTGATCGCTTCGCCGATTTCCGCTGCGACCGTGGCCATGATCGGGATTCTTTCTCAGAAAGAAATCTCTCTGCCACACCTGCTGGCGGTGACCATTCCCTCCACCTTCGCCGCGGTCTTGATCGGTGCATTGTCGGTAGCGTGGCGGGGAAAAGAGCTGAATGACGATCCCGAATATCAGCAGCGGCTTGCCACCGGGCAGACACCGCCGCCTCAAGCAACGCAGGCACTCCAGGAAGCCGCGATCGGGCGCGCACGTGGCTCGACAATGCTGTTCTTGGCCGGGATCGCCATCGTCGTGCTGATCGGCATGTTTCCCGAGATCCGGCCCGTCTACCAAACGGTGGTTAACGGACAGGTGGACTCGGATCAGGTGGGCATGGGGTTCGCCATCATGATTATCATGCTGAGCATCGCGGCCCTCATCACGATCTTTTTCAAAGCGTCGCCCGAAGCGATGTTGAAGGGCACGATCATGCGCAGTGGGGTCTCCGCGATCGTCTCCATTCTAGGTGTGGCCTGGCTGGGTTCTTCGTTCTTCGAAGGCAATCGTGGTCCGATCGTAGGTGGGATTTCCCAGTTGGTGGATAACCACCCCTGGGCATTTGGCCTTGGACTCCTGGTGCTGTCCAGCATGCTCTTCAGCGCGGCGGCATCTGTGGTTATTCTGATCCCTGTGGGGCTCGCGGTCGGTTTGCAGCCCTATCTCCTGGTGGGATTCTATCCGGCCGCTAACAGCGTCTTCCTGTTGCCGACGTATGGAACGCTCCTCGCCGCAGTCTCGTTCGATCAGACTGGGACGACGAAAATCGGGAAATTTCTGCTGAATCATAGCTTCATGCTACCCGGTCTGGTGACCGTGACCTCAGCGGTTGTTTTTTCCGTGCTCCTCGGGGCGCTGGTGTTCCGCTAAACCTGCCAGGTGGGTGGCAGCCTGATTCAGCTGGCCACTGTGAGGGGCTGTATGTTTTGCCAGTGGCTGCCGGCTGCCAAATGCGGTGTAACTAGGCGGACCGCGAAATTTCGCCAACTCCGGAAAGTCCGATGCGTCCGGCAAGCCCGCGGAATTTTGCCAGGAAGCATGGACAGGGAAACAGTCCTTATGACTCGAGAGCGAAAAGCTATACGCGTAGCAGTTCAATGGCTTGCAGTGTTTTCTGCCGTGGCAATCCTTCCGGGCGACTCGCTGGCTGGTGTGCCGTCCTCTACCCGTCTCCAGGCGCCTGCCACGGATACTGCCCCCTCCAGGATTCCAGCCGACCAACTGGACGCGCTCGTCGCGCCGATTGCGCTTTATCCAGATCCACTGCTGGCGCAGACCCTGGCGGCTGCGACCTACCCCCTCGAACTCATCCAACTGCAGCAGTGGCTGGAGAAAAATTCCGGACTCAAGGATAAAGCGCTTGCCGATGCGGTGGCGAAACAGCCTTGGGATCCCAGCATCCAGGCGATGGCGGCTCTTCCTGACGTCGTGAATCGCCTCGCAAACGACATTCAGTGGACCACCGACCTCGGCAACGCGTTTCTGGCTCAACAAAGCGACGTCATGGAAGCGGTGCAGCGCATGCGGAAAAAGGCCGAGGAAAAGGGCAACCTGAAGTCCAACGAACAGCAAACGGTGGAGACCAAGGTTGTCGAGAACAAGACCGTCATTGTGGTCGAGCAGTCCAATCCGCAGGTCGTTTATGTGCCTTCTTACGATCCCGTCATCGTGTACGGGCCTCCCATTTATCCCTATCCCCCGATCTACTATCCTCCGCCGGGTTACTACGCCGCGGGCGTGGCGATCTCCTTCGGTGTTGGCGTGATGATGGGCGCGTTCTGGAGCGGTGGCTGGGGCTGGGGTTGCGGCTGGGGCGGAAACGACATTGATATCAATGTGGACAACAATTTCAACCGCAACAACAACATCAATCGGGGCGACCGGCCGTCGAACCAGCCCTCCCGTGGCGGCGATCGCGGAAACGCCGGCAACCGCGCCGGCACGGGCAACCGTGCGTCCACTCAGCCCGCGGGCGGGCGTGGCGGCAACGCCGGCGGCAAGTGGCAACACAATCCACAACATCGAGGGGGAGCTCCCTATAAGGACCGCGCGACGGCCGACCGCTTTGGAGGCACCACTCGTGGAGATTCCTTATCCAACCGCCAGGCGAGTGCCCGGCAGCAACTCGGGCGCCAGGGTGGGAGCCTGCGCAGCAACACCGGCGCGGGCGTCAGTAATCGTGCTTCCGGCGCGGCTGGCAGATCAAATCGGAGCGGTGGAGGTCCCAACAGCATCGGCAGCCGCGACCTTTCCCGCAGCGGAGGCGGAAATCGTGATGCGTTCGGTGGGGGATCTCGCGGTTCCAAGGGGTATAACGGCTCCAGCGCCCGAGCCAGCGGTAGCCGTGGCGCTTCCAGCATGGGTTCCCGAAGTGGCGGAGCTGGCGGGGGCAGCCGCAGTGGCGGCGGGCGCCGCAGATAGTCCCCGGAACATGGGTAAATGCGAACTCACAAGGACAAGAATATGAGGACCAGAATTACTAAATCCGAGCGGTCAAAACTTCTTTTGGCCCTTCTGACCATTGATTTCACGCTTCTGCTTGTTCCCATGAGCGTCCGCGCCCAACAAGCCAAGCCGACCACCACAGCCATTCCTGTCGCTACGAGCCTAAAGACGTTTGACACTCCGCAAAAGGCCGCTGCCGCCCTGGTGGACGCTGCCGAAAAATTCGATGTCGGTGCTCTCACCTCCATTTTCGGACCGGGCGGCGAGGACATCGTTTTCACCGGTGAATTTCCGCAAGACCGCAAGCGCGCCGTTGATTTTGCCGCCGAAGCTCGCGAAAAAGAGAGTGTCTCTGTCGATCCGAAAAAGGGCAATCGTGCCTTTTTGCTCGTGGGCAATGAGGATTGGCCTTTCCCTGTGCCAATTGTCAAAAAAGGTGACAAATGGGCTTTCGATGCCGCTGCGGGCCGTCAGGAACTCCTCTATCGCCGAATCGGCAGTGATGAACTGGACGCCATCGATGTATGTCAAGGCTATGTGGAGGCGCAGTACGACTTCGCGTACCGCAAGCGCAACGAATACGAAGTGAACCAGTACGCGCAACGCATTATCAGCACCCCTGGCAAGCACGATGGGCTCGCCTGGCAGAGTTCCGATGGCACCTGGGAGGGTCCGGTTGGCGAAAAAATCGCACAAGCGATCGAGCAGGGATACTCGACCGGCGGGGAACCTTACCACGGTTACTTTTTCAAAATCCTCAAGGGGCAAGGGCCAGCCGCGCCCATGGGAGAGATGGATTACGTCGTGAAAGGCATCATGATCGGTGGCTTTGCCCTGGTGGCCGCACCGGCCGAGTACGCCGTGACCGGCGTAAAAACCTTCATCGTCAGCCAGGATGGGGTGGTTTACGAAAAAGACCTCGGACCCTCCACGCTCAACGAATTCGCAAAAATGCAACTGTTCAATCCGGACAAATCCTGGACTCCCGTCCCTCAAGACGAACAATAACGTTCTTCTGTAACTTCGGTCGCCCGCCCGCCGCGCCGTTTTTTCGCTGCAGCTAGAACACGACCTGGAAGATCCGCATGACCAATTCTTCTGGGGAGAAAACTGTAAGCAGGAGCGGGGCCAGCGGGGCGGCCGTCGCCATCGCAAGCCGAGTAACGTCTTCCAATCCGAAAGGTACGGTGCGCATGTCGCGCACCATTCCGAAGCTGTTGCCCAGATCCGCCAGCGATTGGATGTCGCCCGAACCGAGGAGTTCATCGCTCGCCGGCGGATTCGACGAAACCCACTTTTGTTCGAAAGCTTCGACGTAACGTTGCGCGAGCAATCCATAGTCTGCTAATCCCGTTCTCTTTGCCATGGCCATGCGAGGAGTAAACATCAGCAGTGGACCGAGGATGGCAGACACAAAAAATGCAATGAACCCGGCAATCTGTACTTTGAAAGAAAGGAGACCTTCACCCCTGTAAAGCACGCGGCTGGCCACCAGCCCAGCAAGCATTGCGCCCTGGGCAAATAAAATCGGCCCGAAAGCGTACGCGCTTTTTCCGAGAAATGCCAGTCCGCCGCAGCGGTCGGGGTGTGTGGGAATCAGGTTGAGATTGAGCCGAGAGACTTGCCAAAGGAACCGGAACCACACGAACAGCCGCATATACCATCGCAGCAGGATGAACTGCAGAATCGGGATGCTGACGAACACGTACCAATATCCCGCCGGGGTGAGATCCCATCTTCCACTGATGCCGCTATACCAGGTGGCGGTGTGCAGCGAGATCCGGCTATGCCAGATCCAAAGGCCCGCCGTGTAGACCACCAGCAGCAATCCAATTTCCCCGATTGCGGAATTTCGAATCTGGATCGCGGATTTGATAGCTTGCTGGAAGCGCGGCATGTCTTCCGGCAATATCAAACTTCTTTCGACAAAGCGGCTCACGACCGGCCGGATTCGCCGGTGAGCCAGCAACTCGGCGCCGATCAGGACGGGAAGCGCAACCAGAAATCGCACGTGGACTTCCACGTCGTGGAGAAAGGAGAGCCGGTTGGCGCTGCCAGCTGGAGTAGCAAAGGTAACCAAAAGCAGTAGCGGAAGCCAGGCGAACAAGGTGATTACGATCACCCGGCGGTATAAGAGCTCAAGGACATCGTTCGAAAGGTGCGAGCGTCGAAACAGTTGATAGATTGGCCCGCCCAGCACTAAAGAGAAATCCTTCTGTTCTTGCAAATACTCAAATTCTCGTTCCATAGCTCATTTTCTGGTGAACTCCTAACCGTTCGGCTCGGAATCTTCAGAGTCCTTGCTATAACCCGGCCCATTCTAGTCTGGCACCAATAGCAAGCATTCCTGCCTACCACGACTAGCAAAACTTACAGTGCCTGCGCCGCTGAATCTCCACGAAAATCAACCGGAGGCGCAACTTAGTTCGGAGCTCCCGCTCAGCAACGTGCCATGCGGCACCACCAGGTAGGGTACCGTTCCCGTAAACCGGATGCTACCACCGGCGGTATCTATGCTCGGGGAGATGGCCATGACGCTGACGACCACAGGCCCATTTGCATGGTTGTCGTGGTTTCAGACATCAGGGAACTCGATGTTCCCAAGTTGCATGCTAGTGGAAAAACCACCCGGGAAGAGCCTCAACCAATTCAGTAGCTGAGTGGTCGGGGCGCCCGGATTTGAACCGGGGGCCTCCTGCGCCCAAGGCAGGCGCGCTACCAGGCTGCGCTACGCCCCGACTGTAAGTGCAATTTCAATTTTACGGCACTTTTACAATTTATGGTTAATGAGAACGGGCGAAGTGTGCCGCGGCTCCCACCGGAACAGGAATGCCACGATCTGGTTGGCCGGCATCGCTTTCGGCCCCTTATCCCCAACAAGAATGCGCAGAAGTAACTGATCTTGCGCCGCGCCCAGGTTCGATTCGCCTTCTGCTTGGCCATAGGCTAGGATGAGATTAGCCCATACGAAATCCGGGAACGCACCAGCGAAAGGAAACGGGAATGACACGCGGATTGCTTGCCACTTTGCTTGGCGTAACTCTTCTGTTCGCGGCCGCCTGCAAATCCAAGAGCGCAGAGAACGACGCGATTCGTGCCGGTATAATCAAGCATCTCGCGGCGCTGAACATGCTCAACATGAACAGTATGGACGTCAAGGTGACGCAGACCACCGTCAACGGCAATCAGGCGCAGGCGCAGGTGGAAATTCGTTCCAAGAGTGGCGACTCAAACGCCGCGCCGATGCAGATCGGCTACGCACTCGAAAAACAGGGCGACGAGTGGGTCGTGGTGAAGAGCACCGGCATGGGCGGAATGCAGCATCCCGGTCCGGGGCAGGGAGCACCTTCAGGAGCGGCACCGGGCGCGTTGCCGCCGGGCCATCCGAACGTCACCGGAGGCAGCAGCCAAAAGACTGCGGACCAACCCGATTTCAACGCGATTTTGAACGGTGCCCAGGGAAGTTCCGAACCCGCGCAGCCACCGCCCGCAGCTAAGCCGTGATTCCGTCGCTTGCCGGATGCCTCAGGAGAGGGTGCCTCCCGTAGGCGGAAGCATTCTTTTTCTCAGCCACTTCCATTTTCTCTCGCGAACCAGTGCATTCCAGTCAATCTTGATAAACACATAGACCAGCCCGATCAGTGCAATTTGCGTAATGATGAAGTACACGCTGAAGTACCGGATGGTTGACTCTCCATCCAATTCAAATCTACGAGAAACCATTGCTGCGCTCGCGGCCCAGAACGCATAACTGACGGATCGCCCCAGAAAAAATGGTATCGCGATGCGAGAAATGTTCATCGTCGTGAGTCCGTAAGCGATGAACAAAGAGTTAGAAGGCAATGGACTGAACGCGAAGAACAAAAGAAGTCCAAACGTCAGCCTGGGTCGCCGCTGAATTTCGTCTCGAAGAACGTCCACATTTTCGCGCGCGGCCTCGTTGAGCCAGTGATGCCGGAGGATTACTCGCGACATCTTCGCCAGGACGCAGCGGCCGAGCGTTGCCGCCGTCGCGCCGGTCAGCGCTAGCAACAAGCCCGCATGTTCCGGAAATCGCAATCCCAAAAAGGAAAAGACCATCCACGTCGGCGGCGCAAACGCGGGAATCACGTTCAAAGCTAATACGATCAAAAAGACGAGAAGAATCGGGCCCATGACGGCACTCAATAATCCTGCAATTCTTCGGTCGGAACGGCTACACGCACCGCGTTTAGAACGGCAAGCAGATCGATCACCTCTTGGCCGATGGCGCCCCATATCGGCGGCAAGTAGCCAAATGCGGCCGCAATCATTCCGATCAAGCTGGCGGTCATGCCGCCCAGGGCGCTTTGTAGCGCAATCCGCCGCATACGCCGACCGATGTGGATGAGTTCATCGATCTTGCCGAGCGCAGCCTCCAACACGACCGCATCCGCCGCTGCCGTCGTGATCTCGTTTTGCGAACCGAAGGCGACCCCAACAGTGGCGGCCATCAGCGCGGGCGCATCGTTGATTCCGTCTCCCACGAATAAGGTGCGCCCGGCGGCGGTCGCTTCTTGCACGATGGCCACTTTTTCCTCTGGGCTCTTTCCCGCGTAGATTTCCCGGATCCCTACACTCTCGGCAAGATACTTCACTTCCGATTCCCGATCGCCAGAGACCAGCATCACACGAGCCACGCCGTGCTTGGGCCGGAGGTGCCGGATAAACGAGGCGGTATCCTTCCTGGGGGCATCATGGAAGCGAATCGTTGCGGCATACCGGTCATCCACCAAGATCACGCATTCGAGGCCGTGTTTCACGGGTGGTAAGCTGAATCCGCCAGGCTCGATTTTGTTGCGCCCGGTGACCAAAAGGTTGTGACCTGTGACTTTGCCTCGCAGTCCCTGCCCGGGCCGCTCGCTGATCTCCTCCACCGGTAACAAGGGAAGGTTCTGTTGCTGCGCTACCGAAACTATCGCGGCCGCCAGCGGGTGCTTCGAGTACTGCTCGACGCTGGCCAAGAGCTGCACAACTTCTTCATATTTGAACTCCGGCGCGCAAAGCACTTCCGTGACAGTCGGCCGGCCGTAGGTGAGCGTGCCGGTTTTGTCGAAAATCAGCGTCTGGCATTTTTCGATCTGCTCCAGTACCGCGGGATTCCGGATGATGACACCGCGCCGCGCGGCCAGCGAAATGGCACCAATAATGGCCGTGGGAATGGCCAGGAGCAGCGGACAGGGCGTCGCAATCACGATGACCGAGAGAAATCGCTCGGAGTTTCCACTCAACAGGGCTGCGAAAACGGCCATTCCCAGCGCCAGCGGCGTGTACCATGTGCCCAGTTGATCGCCCAGCCGGCGGAGCCTCGGGCGTTGCTGCTCGGTCTCCTGCATCACTTTCATGATGCGGGCGTAGCGCGAGTCTTTCGCCAATTTCTCCGCGCGAATCGTCAGCGACGCTTCGCCGTTGATCGCCCCGGAGATGACCATGGAGCCAGGAGCCTTCGAAACCTCGTACGGTTCGCCCGTCAGATACGCTTCATTCATCTTTCCATGGCCCTCGACGACCGCCCCATCCACTGGACAAGTCTCATATGGAAACACAATCAACTCGTCCCCGATGCGGATGTCGGCGAGCTCTACTTCCACTAACTGGCCGGCCTCCCGCCGGTGGGCGATGCTGGGCATCCGGCGCGCTAGGGCGGCCAGGACTGAAGAAGCCCGTGCAGTGGCAAATCCCTCCAGGGCTTCACCGCCGGAGAGCATCAGGACCACGATGACCGCCACAAGATATTCCCCGAGCAGAATGGCGGTGACGATCGAAATTCCCGCTAACAGGTCGGACCCGAATTGTCGCCGGACCAGTTTCTTCAGGAGTTTCCACACTATGGGAATGCCGCCGACGATAAGTGCGGCAAACAACGGCAGATTGGAATAGAACGGAGTCGTTCGTAGCACGTAGTGCAACGCGACGTGCAAACTTATTGCAACAAGCGCGAATCCAGCAATGTAGGTTTCTTTGGTAGGTCGATTGCCTGGCTTCACCGAAGCCGTCATTACCTAACTTATCCCATGCCTCCGAAACGAAGTCAAAAGTGAGGATTTCCTACAAGTCTAGGGGCACGGCACGATAAGCACCATCCGCCCAGTAGTAGGCGTTCACTTGGTACTGATTTTCGCCCACTTCGAAGGCGACCATCGTCTCTTTTGCCGTGATGTCAGAATTCCGCCGGGCAGCCGCGTCGAACAAATCGGCGGTCTTCTCCGAGGTGACAAAGAAATTGGAAGCGCCCGGTGCATCCTGCTTGTCCAGGACGACGAATTCCTCGGCGGACTTCGCCGCGGCTGGGGTATACATCACCAGCCGATAGGCCGAGTCTGGCTTCTCCGCTGGAACCAGGAGCAGTGCGTACGACCCTCGCCCATTTTCGCGAAATTCGCCGGCTGCCAGGCCCGGGCAGCCCGTGTAATAACCTGCGTACCATCGGGCCTTCGCGGCGGGCGAAAGATCGCGAAGCTCTTGAATCCTCCAGTTTGCGAACTGTTCCGCCAATTTCTTTTGCAGCTCCGTGGGAAGGGTATTCGTGGAACAGCTCTTTTCGTCGTGTTTGCTGACTTCTGCCTGGCCAAGGGCGGCTGCTGGCAGAGCGAGAGAAAGGGTCGCCCAGATGACCATTGGCAGCAGCTTTCGCTCGTGCATGGACTTCCTCATACCGTCTTGTCTTTGGCGTAGCAAAGCGACTCGAGATTGCATTGAACGCACCGAGGCTTCCGCGCGATGCAAACGCGGCGGCCGTGCCAGATGAGCTGATGGGAGAACTTGATCCAGCGATCCTGCGGAATCACCTTCATCAAATCTTGCTCGATTTTCTTGGGATCCTCGTTGCGCGTCAGGTCCAACCGTTTCGACAACCGCATTACGTGCGTATCCACCACGACGCCGCTGGCGATCCCGTAGGCCGTTCCAAGCACGACATTCCCGGTTTTTCGCGCTACGCCCGGCAGCGTCAGGATCTCTTCCATCGTCCGAGGGACCTCGCCGCCGAACTTCTCCACCAGAGCCTTACTGGCGCCCATTATGGACTTCGTTTTGTTGCGGAAAAAGCCCGTCGGGCGAATCTCTTTTTCCAGTTCGGCAGGAGACGCGTAGGCGAAATCTTCCGGTTTTTTGTACTTCTTGTATAGCTCCTCGGTCACTTGATTCACGCGTATGTCGGTGCACTGCGCCGATAGAATCGTGGAAATCAGCAGCTGAAACGCGTTGTCGTGCTTCAGTTCGCAGGTCGCATCCGGATAAGCCGCGTCGAGCCCCCCAAGAATCGCCGCCATGCGCTTTGGATTGGTTCCCGCCGCCATGCCCGCGGGCTTTTTTGCCCCGTGCAGCTTGCTTTTCTTCATTCGCCCCTGTTTTCTGCGAACAGGAGTCCTTTTCTTCTTTGGCATTCCAATCCCTCAGGGGACGTGGTGAACCCACCCTCCGGTGCGGTGAGATTCTCTCCTATCCCAGTACTTCCAACAACCGCCGAAACGCCTTTCCTCTGTGGCTGTAAAGGTTTTTTTCCTCTGGCTGTAATTCCGCAAACGTCTTTCCCAGTAGTGGGAAAAAGAACACGGGATCATACCCGAATCCTCCCGTTCCCCGGGGAGCTAGAAGAATCTCTCCTTCCACTTTCGCCGAAACCACGGCGCGCGCGCTCCCCTGCTCCACCGCCGCGATGACGCAAACAAAGTAGGCACTCCGTTGCGCGCCTTCCAGCCCTTTCAGTTCACCTAGCAACTTGGCGATGCGTTCCTCGTTCGTGGCGCCGGGCCCCGCGTAGCGCGCGGAATAAACACCCGGCGCGCCGCCCAGTGCGGGCACGACGAGACCAGAATCATCCACGAAAACGATTCCGGCCGTCTGACGCGCATAGTAAAATCCCTTGCCGGCCGCATTCTCGGCGAACGTAGGCGCTGACTCCTCAAATTCCGGCAACGCCGCATACCCGGGAAGCAATTCCAACTCCCAGCGCCGCCCGGACGCCTCCGCCAAAGCGCGGAATTCCTTCAATTTTCCGGGATTTCCCGAAGCCAAATACAGTTTGCGTCCCCCCGGCGTGTCCATCCAGCGCCCGTCTTCGTCCGATCCGATCGGGATGAAATTCACTAGCGTTTGCGGCTCAGGAAACTTGCGGGCAAGACTTCCCTCTGCGCCTCGTTCAATCGGCGAATTCCGGCCGCGGCCAGCGCGAGTAGGTCCTGCATCTCCCCGCCACCGAATGGACGCCCCTCGGCCGTGGCCTGAATTTCCACGAAATCACCACTGCCGGTCATCACCACGTTCATGTCCACTTCCGCGCGCGAATCTTCTTCGTAGCACAGGTCAAGAAGCGAATCATCGTCAACAATCCCTACGCTGGTCGCCGCCACCGAATCGATCAACGGCGAATTCCTCAGCATCCCGGCGGAAACCAGGCGTTCGATGGCCAATGCCAGCGCCACAAATGCGCCGGTGATCGAAGCGGTCCGCGTCCCGCCGTCGGCCTCGATCACGTCGCAGTCCAGGAACACCGTCCGTTCGCCCAGCGCTTCCTGATCCGTTATCGCCCGCAGCGAGCGCCCGATCAACCGCTGAATCTCCAAGGTGCGACCGCTTTGTTTGCCGCGAGACGCTTCGCGGGGAGTCCGCTCTTCGGTCGCACGCGGCAGCATGCCGTATTCGCCGGTCACCCAGCCTTTGCCACTGCCCTTCAGGAAACCGGGCACCCCATCTTCGACCGTGGCCGTGCAAATCACCCGGGTCTTTCCCAGTTCGATCAGCACGCTGCCTTCGGCTTGGGAAATGAAGTCCGGGGTAATCTTCACCGTCCGCAACTGGTCGGCATGCCTTCCATCACTCCGCATCCGTGGCCTCTTTTCCAGAGAATACGTATCCGAGCCGTTACCGCTGCGTTGCCCGCCGCACTTTTTCCACGGCTTTCTCGATCGGCGCGGGGAGGATGGAGGATGGCGGCGCGGGATACTCCAGCTTGATGCCTGTAGCATCCTTCGCGCTCACGCTGAAGGCCTGCGTCAGGTCGAGATGGCCGGCCAGCGTATCCACTTCCTGTCCGTGAATCAATATCTTCAGCCGCTGCACCTGCGGTACGTTGGCCTCCAGGGTGCGCACGATCGATTCCACCGCCAGTTGCTCGCTCTGAATCCCCGAAGGGATCGAAGTGCGCAGCTCCTCCGAAAAATCCGCGACCCCCGTGCCGTCCTGCAGGATATAGAAGGCCAGCAGCGCCGCATCCGGCGGCAGCGTGCGTGCGTCGGCGTCTACCGGTCCGGCCAGCAGCGTGTTGAGCACTTGTTTCGCGCGTAGCACCGGATCTTTCGAGAGCGGCAGCTCCACGGTCACCGGGCTCAGCGCGCCCTCCTGGCTGCGCGAGCCCCAATACATCTGCACTTTGACCCGCGGATCTCCGCTGCTGACTGGTGCCACTGGCAACAACTCGCGCCGCGCCTGCTCCGCGGTCTTCTCGGTCAAATCTCTTGCCTTGTTCACCTGCCGGCGAAGGGCAGGGAAGTACAGCGCCGCCGCGATCACTGCGGCCAGCAGCACGCCGGAGAGCCAGACTGTCCACTTCGCGCTCATGGCTGCGGGCTCCCGCCCACAACGGGAAGTCCGGGAACTACGTACGCTGGCCGGAACGCGGCCGCGCCGCGCGCGATCGCTTCCGCGACACCAGGAATCATCCCTTCTAAATCCGCGCGGTTCTGCACCGAAACGCTCGAAATTTCCACTGCAATTGCAGGTGCCGCCGTCGTCCGCAATTGCCGTACGGGGGCGGTTTGCAAGATGTCTGGCGAGCCCTTGAAGCGCTTCGCCAATTCCTGCTGGACCAGATCACCCAGCTTATGGCTCAGATTGAGAAAGGGAAGCTGCGCCTCATCCCATGGAATCAAGCCGGCGATTGGCGTGGGCCTGGAAACATCGGGCTCAACGTAGACGCGAGCCGTTCCCGGCAGCCCCGTGGATGCGATGTGAAGGCTGATGAACACCGCCCCGCGCTGTGCGTTGGCCCGCGCGGATCGATCGTCGAACGATGGATTGTCGTTTCCCTGGCGCGTCAGCATCACCTGAAAGCCTTGCGCTTCCAGCGCCGTCTTTGTGGCTGCGGCAAACTGCAGGACCTCGTCGCTCTCCGTGATGCCTTCTGTTCCGCGCGCTCCCTGGTCCGTTCCCCCATGGGCTGGGTCCAGGACCACGATGTTCAACCCCGCGGCTGGCATCGGCGAAGCCGGAGTTGGAACCGCTTGCGGCGCTCCACCCGGAACGGGAGGACCTTGCGGGGAAGCCCGGCTCGCTGCAGGCTGGGTCGCCTCGGGCGACGCCGCGTTAGAAGCGACCTGAGATTGCCGGGCGGCGCCCGAAATTGCAGCCACGAGGACGAAGCCGGAGAATGTCGTGCTCCACAGGATGTGCGAAATGCGCCGAGAGGATCTCACGAACAGAAGGATATCAAATCTTCCGGGCTTCCTAGCTCCAGAGACGGACGCCGAGCGCCGAAAAAGAGAACCTATGGAGTGCTTCACTCCGCCGCGGCGGTCCGCGTTGCCGCTGGCGCGGCAAACCAGGCACGAAGTTTCGTGGTGGCGTAATACAGCGCAAAGCCGGCAAAAATAATCAATAAGCCGAACGCAAGTCCGTTCAATCCCAATATTGTCTCGCTTCCACTCTCAACTAGGGAAAGCAGCAGAAGCGCAAGCGGGAAGATTCCGCAGGTCACGGCCCCCGCCATGCCTCCGGGCACGCGGAAGGCGCGGCGCAGCTTGGGTTGACGGATCCGCAGCACCACCAGGGTCACGAACTCCAGCATCAACGCAGCTCCGTAGAGCATGATGTCCAGCGTCACCAGCCGTTTGAAGCCTAGCCCCAGGCAAAGCGCCCAGCAACTGGCGAGGACCAGGATCGAAACCCACGGCGTCTGATTCTTCGGGGTCACCTTCCCGAAGACTTTAGGAATCATCCCGTCGTTGGCCATAGCCAGCGGCAGGCGCGAATAGCTCATCACTAGCGCGTTGAACATCCCGAACGCGCTCATCATCCCGCCAATCGTGACCATAAACCGCAGCCACTCAACGCCCATCACCCTGCCGCCCAGCATCCCGGCGACGGCCGCCCAGGAGCCATCCTCATTAAACGCGGAAGCTGGAATCCCCGTGAAATAGATGGCCACGAAGGGAAGGACATAAGTCAAGGAAACCAGAACGACGGCGGCAATCATCGCCCGAGGATAAGTCCGCTGCGGGCGCTCGACTTCCTGCGCGATCGTCGAAGCGTTGTCCCAGCCCATATAGTTCCACATGGCCACCAGCACCGCTCCCAGCAGGCCGATGCTCGCGCCTGACGCCGCCGGATGCGCCGCGCCGGAAAAGGCGCTCAAATGCGCGGGGCTCAACACTACGATCAATCCGAACGGTAGCGACAACAGGAAAAACAGCCAGAGCGACGTGAAACCCACCACCCGGATCCCCGCCAGGTTCAGCAATGCGCAGGTCGCCACAACAAAAAGTCCGGCGTACACCCCGTGATTCCCTTCGTCAAACCACGGCGACATCTGCTTCAGATAGAAAACGAATAATGTTGGATAAATCGCCATGTCGAAGATGCTGGCCGCCAACGAAAGCCAGGCTTCCTGGAAGCCCCAGAAATTGCCCAGGCCGTGACGCACCCACGCGTAGTAGCCGCCTTCTTGCGGCAACGCGCTTGAAAGCTCGCCGATCATAAAGGCCGTCGGCAAGCACCACAAAACCGGCAAAAATAACAAAACCAGAATCCCGCGCCCATAACCCGCGCCGGAGATGATGGCCTCGGTCCCGTACGTTCCGCCGGACACCATGAAAAACGTGGCGGCAACAAGAGGCCAGAGCGTCAGTTTTGCGGCTCTTTTTGAGGAGATCGAAAATGCTTGGGAGGGAAGTCTTGCGGGAAGCGATGCGGTACTCAATTTTTTTCTCTCGTCCTCCTCAAGTGACTCTCGCTCTCAGATTGCGCGGAGCAAGCTCACCTTTCGAAGAATACAGTCTCTGCATCTGCATGCAAGAAAAAAATGAGGCTGCGAGGAAAAAAATTCTCGGCCCGCCAACCGTAACTGACTGCGAGAAGCCCGTCCCGCGCAGCGAACTCCGCAAGCGGCCCTCCGGCGTGATAAACTCCGCGAGGTTTTTTCATTCTCTTACTTCGGAGTGCTCCTCATGAATTCTCGCCTCGCCGCCTTGTTCGGATTTTTGCTCCTGGCAAGTTCCATTACTCACGCCAACCCGTCCGAGGCCCCGCATCCTCTGACCGTGGACGACCTATTCGGCGTAAAAGAGGCCCACGATTCCCAGATGACTCCCGACGGACAGTTCATCGCCTACACTGTCAACTCCACTTCGCTCAAGGAGGACAAGTCGGAAACCCGCATCTGGATGATTCCGACGGCTGGCGGCGTTGCCATTCCTCTGACGGCGGAGGGCGTTTCCTCCAGCCATCCTCGTTGGTCGCCGGACGGCGCATTCCTGGCCTTCCTGTCCTCCCGTAAAGATCCGGATGGGAATGATGGGAAAACGCAAGTCTACGTATTAAATCGCCTCGGCGGCGAAGCGCAGCGGGTCACAGACACGGTGCAGGACGTTGACGATTTCGAATGGGCTCCGGACGGCAAGCGGCTCGTGCTGATCCTGCGCGACCCCTCGCCCGACGAACTGGAATCCGTCAAAAAGGCGAAAGACGGCGATGACGCCGCCGACAAAAAGACCAAAGCCCAGCCGCCTTGGGTGCTCGATAGGCTGCAGTTCAAAATGGACACGATCGGCTACATCGACCGCCGCCGCACCCACCTCTACGTCTTCAATATCGCCACGAAGACTCAGCGTCAGGTGACCTCCGGCGATTTTGACGACTCCGCACCCGCTTGGTCGCCCGATGGCAAGCTCCTGGCTTTCGAAAGCAACCGCACCATGCCCGACCCCGACCGCACCTATAACAGCGACATTTGGGTGGTCGCCGCCGACAATTCCGACCGGGGCGCTCATCCCACGCAAGTCACCAACTTTTCCGGCGAGAAGCACAACCCTTCCTGGTCGCCCGACGGGAAATGGCTAACCTACGAGACTTCGACCGACATAAAACTCTTCTACTACGCCACGAAATTCGTCGGCGTCTCGCCCGCCGAGGGCGGCGAGGCTAAAATCCTGACCAAGTCGTTCGATCGCATGGCTACGCTCCCCCGTTTCGCCCCGGACGGCAAATCCATCTACTTCCTTGCGGATGACGACGGCACCATGAACCTCGCTGAGGTGAACATCGCCGCCGACAAAGTCTCCCGCGCCATCGGAGGCCGCCTCTCCGTCGAGAGCTACACCTTCTCCAGAAACGGAGCCCTTGCCGCCACCATCTCGACCGCCGACCGGCCCTATGAGCTCTTCACTCTCCCTGGAGGGCAGCTCACCCGGCTGACCCACCTGAACGACGACTGGCTGGCTAGGCACCCCTTGGTGAAGCCCGAGTATGTCTCGTTCCAGTCGAAAGACGGCACCCTCGTCCACGGCTACCTCTATAAGCCCGTCGGGTACGTCGCTGGCAAGAAGTATCCGACAATTCTCCGGCCCCATGGTGGCCCCGTTGAGGAATATGAGGACGAGTTCTTCGACATCCCGCAACTCTTTGCCGCCAACGGCTACGCGGTGCTGCTACCCAATCCCCGAGGATCGTCCGGATACGGGCAAGCCTTCTGCAAGGCGATCTTTGCGGACTGGGGCATCAAGGATTTCCAGGACGACATGGCTTTCGTGGACTACGCGCTGGCCGAAGGCTTCGCCGACCCCGACAAGTTGGGCGTGGGAGGCTGGTCGTACGGCGGAATTTCCACGGATTTCATCATCGGCCAGACCAACCGCTTCAAGGCTGCCATCTCCGGCGCAGGCGCGGCCAACTTCATCAGCATGTGGGGCCACGACCAATACCAGCGCGAGTACGTCCTCGAGCTCGGCTACCCCTGGGAAAATCAGGCGCTGTGGGACCGCATCGCCCGCTTCTTCAACGTCCAGAACATCCTGACGCCAACCCTTTTCGTCGGAGGTAACATCGATTGCAACGTCCCTATCCTTGGCGGCGAGCAAATGTACCTTTCTTTGAAGGAACTCGGCCGCGATACCCTCCTGGTCGTCTACCCGGACGAATACCACGAGTTCAAGACGCCTTCCCATATCAAGGACCTGAATGAGCGCTATCTCGCCTGGTATGCCCATTACGTCAAGGCCGATGGGACTCCTGCTCGTCCCGATCCGACCAAAGACAAGAAGGCTGGCGACTAATCAATCTAGTCTGACAAGAAGGCCGGCTCCGCAAGTGAGCCGGCCTTTTAAATTGAATGGGATGTCTTCAAGTGATTCGGATTACTTCCCGATCTTCTGGCCGATCACCTCGCCAGAGACGATGATCTCGACCCGGCGATTCTTCTGGCGCCCGGCAGCCGTCGCATTATCAGCGACCGGGTTGGCCTTGCCAAAGCCCTGCGCCGTCACTGTGTCTGGCCCGAGACTCTGGCCTACCAGATACTCGCGCACGGCATTGGCCCGTTGTTCGGACAGCTTCATGTTGAATTCGTCGCTGCCCGTGCTATCCGTGTAACCCTCAACCGCCAGGTTTAATCCGGGATGCGCAAGAATGATGCCGGAAAGCTTTGCCAGCTTTTCTCGCGCCTCGGGCTTCAAATCAAATTTGCCGGTGTCGAAGAGCACATCAGCCATGTTCACAACCAGCCCTCGCGGAGTGTCGGTTGTTTCCAGGACGCGATTGAACTGCTCCAGCAGGGAAGCGCGGAGCGCCGCCGCATCCTGTTGAGCCTTGAGTGCGGCCGCTTTGGCTGCCTCTTCCTTGGCTTTCAAGGCATCTTGTTCCGCTTGGGCCCTGGTTGCAGCCGCATCCGCTTCCGCCCTCATCTGGGCTTCCTTGGCCGCCGTGAGCTCTGCCTGACGTTTTGCTTCTTCAGCCGCTCTGGCATCGGCTTCCGCCTTGGCCTTCGCGGCAGCCTCCGCCGCGGCTGTTTCCTTCTCTTGCTGGATCCTTGCCTGGTTCGCGCGATATGCCGCCATTGCGCGCGAATCCTCCGCGAATTGGATGGTTTGCCGCGCGCTCGTGATGATCTGATTCTTGTCGGACTTCGCCGTGATCGCGTTTTCCATCATCTGCAGGCTGGCAGTTGCCTTTGAATATATTTCCGGTGCGAACTTTTCCGCATCGCGGTCCTTCGCGATTTGCACTGCGTTCCTGGCTTCGTAGACGTCCAGGGGAGTCGTTTTCAGGTCCGGAGTGAGCGCCAGGGGGTTCCCGCTAAGCGCGTACTGGTTCCGAAACATCAGCTTGTAATTCGTATCCGGGAATACTTGACCTTTGGTGTTTTTCTTCCGCTCGTTTTCCAGCACCACCAGTTCGCTGGGAATCCGCACTGCAAAGTATGGCTCCGCGGTCACAATCAAGGAGAAGGTCTGCGAAGGAGCGGTCGCGGACAACTTTCCCACTCCATCCTTGTTGACGGGAATTTCCCCCAGGTTGTGGGCTCCGCCGTCGGGCGAAACATTCCAAAGCACATACGTCAGAAATTCGGGCCCCAGCGCAGTCGGCTTCGGCATACCCTTCACCTTTACATCAATTTCTGTGCCGCCTTTTTTGGCCTCCACCTTGGCTTCGCCACTGGCGCTGGGCGCCGCATCCGTATGGGTCAAATTGATTTTCGTTGCGCCTGCGCCAATCTCATAACCTATCGCCGGCACGGACTTGCTCGTCAAATTCGTCGCGGGTTCCTGTTCTCCGGATTGCGCCAAAAGCAAGCCCGCGCTAAAGACCACTCCTGCCACAATCGCTATTCCCGCTGTGCATCGCCGCATGATTCATCTCCTGCTTCAGTCGTTAACGTATGCCCTGGGTACCTGGGCGGAGGATAAGTCTACCCTAATTCCCAGCAAAGTTCGTGTGATGTGCACCCCTCCGCGGGCTTCCGAACTCACCTGCCGGATTTACACCTGAGCATTAGCGTTTCTTCATCTTTTTGATCCTCCGGTGGCATCCCTCTTGCACGCAGCTTTTGCAGTGCCGCATCTTCCGTTCGGAACAGATCTCCGGAGTGAACCATGGCTGTGCATCTACCCCTAGGCGATCTTGTCCAGCAGGCCGAAGCGCTTTTTCACCGCGGCGAATTTACCGCGGCGGCCCGGCTTCTCTCCGATGGCATTTCGGAAAGCCCGTCCGCGTTGTTGTGGAACGATTGGGCCGCCGTGCAGGTGTCACTCGGCCAGCTACGAGATGCGGAACGCGGCTTTCGCACGGCCCTGCAGATCGATCCCACTTCGGTACAAGCGATGGAAAATTTGGGGGCTTTGCTATTTGCGCGTGGCTGCCATGCCGAGGCGGCCGCCTACCTGAAAATGGTCCTGCCCCTCGCAGCCCAGGAGAAGCGCTCGCTGATCGAAAAGATGCTGGTAAAGTGCGCCGAGACCGCGCTACCCGTGGACTCCACCGCCAGCCCGGCGAACCAATCCAACGCGGCTGCCGCGGCATCTGCTGCTCTACTCCCCGACCCTTCTTTAGTCTGCTCCGTGGACCCTTCGCTCTCCTACGATGAATGGTGCGGCCACGTTTTCCGCCAGCAGATTCCTACGCCCGGTGTCCGCATCGCCACGAGTTGGCCGGAGGATTCGGACTGGGGCAAGCGCGCTTTCAACGCGTTGATCCGCGTCGAGTGCGAATATGTTACCAGCCTGCTCACCGAAATCCGCGACCGGCAGATCGAGGGAGAGATCGCGGAATTCGGGATCTTCCAGGGTTGGTGGATCAATTTTCTCCATCACACCACGGAGCAACTCGGCCTGCAGCGCCGCGTCTATGGCTTTGACAGCTTTGAAGGTCTTTCCGAGCCCCATCCGGAAAATGATCTGGCCTTTTGGAAAAAAGGCCAGTACGCCTGCTCGCTCGAGCAAGTTTCCCGTAACGTGCAGGCCGCCGCGCGTCCCCGCATCCGCCTGATCAAGGGTTTCTTCGAAAGGAGTCTGCGCGGCGCGGAGGCTCAGGTCGTCGAAAAGTTTTCCTACGTTCGCATCGATTGCGATATCTATGAACCGGCTCTCGATTGCCTGCGCTATCTGGGGCCGCGCCTGGCCGACGGCGCCATTCTCGTCTTCGACGATTGGCCTCACCTTCGCGGTTACGGCGAACAGCGCGCCTTCGAGGAGTGGCTCCCCAGCGTTCCCCGCCTGGAGTTTGAATTCCTCTTCTATGGCGTAATCGGCCACTTCTATTTGCGTGTCCACCGCAAAAAATAGCGGCGGCTGCCACTCGCGAGCAGCCCGCGACTTACTTCAAATACTTCTGGAAGAAGGCAGAGCTTCGCTCCTGGGCGTCCGCCGCGGCTTGCGGACGGTAGCCTTGCTTGTTATTCGGGTTTTCGAATGCGTGCCCGGCCCCATCATAAATCTTGACGTCCGCGATTTTCCCGTCGGCCTTCATGGCAGCTTCAAAGGTGTTCACGTCCTTCGGAGGAATCCCCTGATCGTCGGCGCCAAAATTTCCCAGCACCGGAGCCTTGATTTTCGCGACGAGCGCCGGATCCGAGGGCAGCCAGCCGTAGTTCACCACGCACGCCGCTAGTTTCGGCTGGTCCACTGCAAATTTGATGGACCAGCTCCCTCCCATGCACCAGCCGATCGAGCCGATCTTTGCCGCATTCACGTCGCGCCGCGAACTCAGGTACGCAAATGCCGCTTCCAGGTCGCGCATCCCGCGGTCGTCCGGCAGACCCCGCATCAAAATGTGCGCGTCGTCCGGGTTCGTGGCCACTTTTCCCCGGTACAAATCCACGGCTAAAGCCACATAACCCTGCCCGGCGAATTTCTGCGCCTGATCTTTCACCCAGTCGTTCAGGCCCCACCACTCGTGGATCACCACGATCGCGGGATGCTTTCCTCCGCCCGCGGGAAGCGCCAGATATCCAGTGACAGTTTCATCCCCGCTCTTGTAACTCACCATCTCCGTCTTGATTGTTGCCGTGCCTCCCCACAACATAGCGGCACTCGCGACAAGGAGCGCCGTCGCAAACAGTAATTTCGCATGCTTCATAGGATGGAACCTCCCGAGCAGTGATTCTAATTAGGTCCTTCGCGCGATGCCAGTGAGAGTTCCGCAACAGCACAAAGCGTTCGGCAGCTGTTTCCGTGCATTCAACCAGGTGCAGAATAAACTTTGACGGCCGTGGATAATTGACAGAAAAAGTATACCTCCACACAATACCTCACGCACGGAATTGACGATGCTCCGAAACACCTACTTCTACCGCCTGGTCCTAATTCTGGCTTTAATCTCTTACGTAAGTCGCGTAGCGGCCCAGGATCCGGTCCAATCAAATCCAGGTCAATCGGACAGCACCCCAAAACCTTCCAGGCAGCCTGCTTCTCCACCGGCGGTCTCGACAATTGCGCACGAATCAATCAACGCGAGTGATCCCGATGTGTCTCCTTTGCACCAGGGTATCGTCTTCTTTCGTACGAAAAACTGGGACCAGGCCGCAACGAAATTCAGGAATGGATCATATACCACTGGATTAGAAGATTCGATCGTGAACGCGTGGCTCTCCAGGACCGAACTGCACCTGCACAACGTGGACGAAGCCGAACGTGCGGCACGCAAGGGTTTGGAAGAGTTTCCTGGTTCGGCGGCGGCGAAATCCGCCCTCGCCGAAGTGTATTTCCGCCAGGCCAGGTTCGAGGAGGCAAATAATATTGTCCGGGAACTCGCGAAGGCACAAACGACAGACCCGCGCACGTATCTGACTCTGGCACGCATATATTGGGCGACGGCCAACTATAAATCCGCGAAAGCCAGCATCGATCGCGCCCACGCACTCGACGACAAGGATCCTGACATCCACGACGAATGGATTGGGACTCTACCTCGCCACGAGCAGTTGGAAGAACTGAAGAAACAGCTTGCGAATCGGCTCTACGAAAGCGAGCACGAACGCGAAGTGCTGGTGGAATCGATTGCGTTTTTGGAGGACGAGGAAAAGCAGCCGGTCCGCACCTGCAAGCTGACTCAGAAGAATCTGCCCATGGAGACGAAACTCGAGCCTTTGGCAAATGATGCAAGGACCATACGGGGCTTTGGTCTCCAAGTTAAAATCAACGACACTTCTTCCCATTTGCTCGTCGACACGGGTTCCACCGGCATATTAATTAACTCGAGGGTTGCCGAAAAAGCAGGAGTGACAAAAATCGCGGATGCAAAGATTGGTGGTGTCGGAGACAAGGGGCCGTCCCCAGGGTATATCGCTTTCGCAAACCATCTGCAGATCGGCAGCCTGATTTTCGAGAACTGTTACGTGAGTGTCGTGGAGAAAAAATACTCGCTTGGAGAGGACGGCTTGATCGGCGCGGACACTTTCGACGACTTCCTCGTGGATTTGGATTTTCCGAATAACAGGTTGCGGCTTGCGGAACTTCCTCCGTTTCCGGACCAGCCGGCCACTACTCCGGGTCTAGGTCTGGGTTCCCCGGACAAGAATGCCCTGCGCAACCGATGGATTCCTCCCCCGTTTGCTGCATACCAAAGGGTCTTTCGTTTCGGCCACATGCTTCTCATCCCCGGGCATATCAACAATTCGCCGGAGCGGCTCTTTTTGATCGACACCGGTTCCTGGGACAACACCATCTCTCCTGCTGCCGCCAAGGGCTTTACCAAGATCCATCGAGATTCGGATATGATCGTTAAAGGCCTCAACGGACGGGTGAATAAGGTCTATACAGCTGAGGACGTCACTCTAACCTTTGGACACTTTCAGCAAAAGCGCGACGATCTCACGGCCTTGGATATGACCAGATTAAGCAACGACCTCGGCGTGGAAATTTCTGGGGCCCTCGGCTTCGATATGCTCTACCTGCTAGAGATCAACATCGATTATCGCGATAATCTGGTGAACTTTTCTTACGATCCCAATCGCTTTCATTAGGCCGCGCCTTGAAGCCTGTGGCCCTTTGTCTTTCGAGGATCCGGAGGACTACGGCGCGCGCATCTTGCTGCAATGTCTTCGCCGCAAACTCAGCCGGCGGCTTTCTCCAACTGCTCAACCGCCGCCAGTACCTCGTCGCTGTGGTTGCCCACCTTCACATCCGTCCAGACCTTCCGCACCACCCCATTTGGATCAATCAAGAAAGTGTGCCGCGCCGAAATCTTCGTCACTCCCAGGTTGAGCACGGAATCGTATTTTCCCGAGACTTCCTTCTTGGTATCCGCCAGCAGCCGGAACGTCAGGCTCTCCTTCGTGCAGAATTCCTCGTGCGACTTCTCGTCCTGCACGCTCACCCCAAGAATTACCGCATTCTTCGCATTGTACTTCGCGAGATCCCGCTGAAAGTTATGTGCCTCTACTGTGCAGCCCGGCGTCATGTCCTTGGGGTAAAAATACAGCACCACCCATTTGCCACGGAAGTCGTGCAGGCTTACCGCTTCGCCAGACTGCGAATGCAGCGTGAAATCCGGCGCAGCGCTCCCGATGGCGGGCGCCTTGCCCCCGGCCCGCAGGTTAGTGATCACCAGGGAGGCGATCGCGACACCGGCGGCGATTCCGATAATTGCTATCCACATGAACTTTGTCCCCATGGATTCCCTCGCCTAAGGTAGCAGAATTCTGAGCGGCTTACCCATCGGAAATATTGCAAGGGAAGCCTGCATCCGCGGGCAAGACCGGATTCCGATTTACGGTCCGGCTGACTTACTTCTTCGTGGCGGGCAGGTTAACAGGGACGCTCAGGGGATTTGTCCTGGACGCGTAGCGCTTTGCTTCTGGACTGCGTGCGCTCCAGTCTGACGGAGGAAACGAGACCCTCCAGAAACGCGGATTAGCCTCGGTAAATTCCACCCCCACCTCCGGCGTCCCGCTTGGTCCTTCGTTCACATCAACCACCAGGCAGCGTACTTCTTCCCCAGTCTTCGCATTCCACAGGGCGACTTCCTGCCCTCGCTGCACCGTTTCTCTCAGCGTGATCAGACCGCCGTGCGCGTTCACGATGAGCGTGTTGGTGTGTTCGACGAACGCCGTCCCGTTCGGCCGCTTTCCAGAAACACGCAAGGGCACTGCCAGCAGGATTCGCTGGCTCCTCCGCTGCTGTCCGTGCGCGTTGGGGCGAAGATTCTGTGTGCTCATTCGTTTGCCCCTCTATTCTATGGATGTCGGCATGCATGACAAGAACCATTAGTGAAATCGCGGTTGATCGTTTTGGAGAAAACTGAGGGAATGCGGAATTATTGCCATCGGCGGGTACGATTCCTGTATTGGCTTTGCGCCGCACTGCGGATCCCTAATTCTCTGATAAGAAACAACTTTCCAAATGTTTCGCGGCTACCTGCCCGGATGGCGATGCTCGCTAATCACCAGATTCTCGTCGCCCAAAACTTGTTGGCGCTACCTCTTTGCAAAGCGGGCCTGCAGCACTGTTCGCAGTTAATTCACGGTGTTCCAAAATGGACTCTTCTCCCCGCCTCAGCAGTCTCCCGTTTGGCCGCCCTTTTCATGTCATGAAACTCCGTCCCAAGCTGCTTCTCGTCTTTACCACCACCGTCGCCTGCGGCATGGTCATCCTGTACTTCCTTTCGCGAAGCCTCCTGCTTGCCAGCTTTTCCCACTTGGAAAGCGACCAGATGAAGCAAAACGTCCAGTACGCGCTCAGCGGACTTGACGACGAATATTCCGATCTTGCGCGCACCACCAACGACTACGCGTATTGGGATCGCATGTACAACTTCATGAACGGGACTCGACTCGCCTCCGACATCGGACCTGAATTTCAGGACGCCATGCTCGATGGTCTGGGTTTGAACCTTGTGGTCATCCTTGATCCGCAGGGGAACACCGTCTATGCCAAAGCCTACGACGCAGCGAATCACCGGGAGGCGGTCGTTCCAGACGCCTTTCTCCACTCGCTTTTCCAGAAGTCCTTGCTGGAACCCGCCGCGATCGCGAGAGCTCCGCGTGAGGGCTTGATTGCCTTTCCGGACGGCGTCTACATCTCATGCTTTCGCCCGATTCTCAATTCCCAGCGCCAGGGCGAATCGCGAGGCGTTTTCCTGGCGGCCCGAAAATTCGATGAAAAAGACGCCAACCATATCAGCGAATTCACTCGCACGTCCGTCAAATTTCAGCGCGCAAACTCCGATTCGTTGCCTCCGGACTTCCTCCAGGCCCGTGAAGCTCTGCAGCTGGATTCCTCCACGACCGAAGTTCAATCTATAAGTGATGACCTCATTGGCGGCTATGCCCTGGTCTCCGACCTCTTCCGCGAACCCCTGTTCATTCTCCGCGTAGATACCCATCGCCCGATTTATGAGCGGGGCAAGCTCAGCCAGCGCTATATCTTCGGTGTCATCCTTACGGGGGCGGTACTCAGCTCATTCGTGGTTCTGTTTTTCCTCCAAAGATTTGTGCTGTCTCCGCTTGGCCGCCTCAGCCGGGAAGTCCAAAGAATTGGCAAACACGGAGCCAATGCAGAACGCGTTCACGTCTCGGGAGACGACGAACTGGCGAGTCTGGGTCATTGCATTAACGAGATGCTTGGCGAATTGGCTCTTAGTCAGAAGCAGTTTCTATTTCTCACCGAAACCATTCATCAAATCTACTGGGTCCGGGCCTTGCCTTCCCGCCACTGCGAGTACATCAGCCAGGCTTACGAACGAATTACCGGCCGTCCCGTCAGTTCAATGCTCCAGAAACCCGACTCCTGGCTCGAATTGATTCACCCCGAAGACCGCCCCGTCGTGGATCACATGCTCGCCCAGCAGCTCAAGGGCGAAAGTACCGAAGCCTACTACCGGATCATTTCGGCCAGCGGCGACATCCATTGGTTATGGGATCGCTCGTTCCCGCGCCTTAGCCGTGAAGGAAGACTCGAGGGGACCGCCAGCCTCGCCGAGGACATCACGGAATTCAAACGCAACGAAGAAGCCCTCCTTTCCTCCCAGTTTGAGCTGGAGAAGCGCGTCGAGGAGCGCACCGCCGAACTCGCCGAACGAAGCGAACTCGTCAACCTCCTTGTGGACTCCGCTCCCGGCGCTATGTACGGCATTGATGCCGACGGCTCCTGCACCTTTATCAACCCAGCCGCGATTCGTCTGCTCGGCTACGAAAATGCCAGCGAGGTACTTGGAAAGAAATCTCACGCCCAGGTTCATCACACCCGCCCGGACGGCACCCCGTATCCTCAGGAAGAATGCCCCGTTTTTCGCAGTTTCCGCGACGGCCACGACGCATTCGTCGAGGATGAACTCTTCTGGCGGAAAGACGGCAGCAGCTTCCCCGTCGAATATAGCTCCCGTCAGCTCCGGCGCCACGGCAAGACCCTCGGCGCGGTCGTTTCCTTCGTGGATATCACCCATCGAAAACGCCAGGACATGGAGCTTCGCCACAGCCAGAAGCTGGAAGCTGTCGGCCGGCTGGCCGCAGGGATCGCTCACGAGATCAACACGCCGATCCAGTTTATCGGTGACAATACACGCTTCCTTCTGCACTCTTTCCAGGAAGAGTTGGAGTTCATCCACAAGCTCCTGGAACTTCACGAAGCCGCAAGTCACGGCTCGGTGAGCCCCGATCTCCTTCAGGAAATCTCCTCTATCCGCAAAAAGGTCGATTGGGACTATCTGGAGCAGGAAATCCCCCGCGCCACCGAGCAGATGCTCGAAGGTCTCGGGCGCGTTTCCACCATCGTGCGCGGAATGAAAGAGTTCTCGCACGTCGACCGCACCAGCGAGAAATCGCCCGGCGACCTCAATCGCGCTTTGGAAAGCACGCTGATCGTTGCGCGCAATGAACTCAAATACGTTGCCGATGTAGAAACTCACTTCGGCGAACTTCCCCCCGTCGTTTGCTACCTCGGTGACCTTAACCAGGTATTCCTGAACCTGTTGATCAATGCCGCCCACGCCATCGAGGACGTCGTGAAATCCACCGGCGCAAAAGGCCGCGTCACCGTGCGCACGCACCACGACGCGGATTCCGCCGTGGTTTCTATCTCCGACACCGGCACCGGCATTCCGGAAGACATCCGCGAAAAAATCTTCGACCCGTTCTTTACAACCAAAGGCGTGGGGAAGGGAACCGGCCAGGGGCTTGCGCTCGCTCGCGCCATCGTCGTCGAAAAGCACGGCGGATCCCTGACCTTCGAGACCCAGGTCGGCAGAGGAACCACATTTATAATCCGCCTACCCCTCATGGGAGTGCCGATGCGCGAGGAGGCGCTGCTGCAATGAAACGCATTCTCTTCGTGGACGATGAAGTCAGCATCCTGGACGGCTTGAAGCGTATGCTCCGTCCTATGCGCGCGGAATGGGAAATGTCGTTTGCCGCGGGAGCCGATGGGGCTCTCTCCATGCTCGAAGCCTCGGCTTACGACGTCATCGTCACGGACATGCGCATGCCCGGCATGGATGGCGCGACTCTACTCGAGATCGTCCGCGAAAAATATCCCAGCATCCTTCGCATCATCCTGTCCGGCTATACGGAACTGCAGGCATCGCTACGCGCCGTCCCGGTCGCCCACCAGTTTCTTCTGAAGCCGTGCGATCCCGAAATGCTCCGTGCCGGGATTGCCCGCGCCACCAGCCTCGGGGAAGTCCTCGATAGCAAAATGCTCACCAGCCTCGTCGGCGCCCTCCGTGATCTTCCGTCCTTGCCTAGGGTCTTTTCCGAATTGAAGGCCGTGCTTTCCGACCCCGCCGTGACCATCGACCGCATCAGCAAAGTCGTGGAGCAGGACGTCGCCCTCAGCGCCAAACTCCTTCAGCTCGTGAATTCCGCGTTCTTCGGCCTCGCCCGCGACGTCACCAACGTCAAAACCGCTGTCAGCTGCCTGGGCACGGCGGTTCTCCACGACCTGGTGCTCACCTTGGAAGTCTTTCGCTCCTTCTCCGCCAATGAATACGTCTCTGTCGAATACCTCGAAGAATTTCACAAGCATGCGCAATTCTGCGCCCGCATTGCCGCTGGCATCATGCAGAAGACGCAGGGTTCCCGCGATTTGGTCCTCGCCACGTTGCTTCACGATGTCGGCAAGCTGGTGATCGCGGAGCGCACTCCGGCCCACTTCGCTCGCGCCTTGATCCAGTCTCGCGACGAAAACAAGCCGCTCTTTGAAATCGAGGAACGCCTCATCCACGTCTCTCACGCTGAGGTCGGCGCCTATCTCCTTAGCTTGTGGGGCCTTCCATATTCCATTGTGGAAGCCGTCGCGCACCATCACCATCCGGAGCGCGTTCCCCTCAAGGGCCTGGATATGGTGCTCCTCGTTTATGTCATCAACCTGCTTGCTCACGAGCGCGAAGCCCTCGAACAAGCCGCTCCGCCGCCGGAACTCGACATGGAACTTCTAAAGCGCGCCGGAGTTGTCGAGAACCTCTCCGAGTGGAGAAAAATCGCCGAAGCCGCGCATTCCGCTCCGGCGCAACTGGTCAGCTAGAATTTCACCTCTTTCCATTACAATTCTTCCGTGGCTCTTCCTGCTTCGTCCGCTCCTCCGGAGAATGCGTGGCGCGAGTGATGAATCTGTTTGCGCGTCCCTGGCTCGCCGAACCCTATCTGTCGCTCTGGTTCACATTCTTGTTCGTGATGCTGGCCGCCTTCGTCCCACGCGTATCGGAGCGTTTCTTTCGAGTATTCGAGACTTTTTTCACTCGCTTGGCTGCCCGCACAACTCTTGCTGTAATATTTCTCTTCCTCCTGGTGCTCGTGGTTCGCCTGGCGCTGCTCGATCGACTCCCTGTCCCCAATCCCGGAATTCATGACGAGTTCAGCTACCTCCTGATGGGAGACACCTTCGCTCACGGCAGATTGACCAATCCGCCCCACCCGCTCTGGCGTAGTTTCCAGACCTTTCATGTCCTGTTTATCCCGACGTACGCCTCTAAGTATCCCCCTGCGCAAGGAGTCGTTCTGGCGCTCGGCGAAATCCTCGGTCACCCGTGGATCGGCGTGCTGCTGAGCGCTGCGGCGATGGTGGCGGTCTTCGTCTGGATGCTGCAGGCTTGGATTCCCGCCCGCTGGGCCTTCCTCGTGGGAACTCTGGCGGCCATACGGCTCTGCGTGGCCAGCTACTGGATCAATAGCTATTGGGGAGGCGCCGTCGCTGCCGTCGGCGGCGCAATTGTCCTTGGCGCAGTTGGGCGGTTACGGCGAAGGCAGACACTCTTCTTGGGAATCCTGCTCGGCGTGGGCATCGCCATTCTCTTGAACAGTCGGCCCTTCGAGAGTCTCTTTTTTCTGTTGCCAATCGGTGTTTATCTGATGACCGCAAGACTTTCCAATTTCTCTGCCGGGCGCAGGTCCCGACTTACCTACATAGTCCCTTGCGCCGCGGTTCTCGTCGTCGCTCTATCGGCGATGGCTTTCTATAATTGGCGCGTCACGGGCAATCCCTTCGATCTCCCGATCGCGTATTTCGCCCGTGTGAACGATCGCGCTGCGATTTTCTTCTGGCAAACGCCAAAGCCTCCCATTCATTCTGGTGTGGCCGCAATCGACTATTTCTACAACCAATCCAACAGCACCAGCTATGACCGCTCCTGGCCCGCCATCCAAGCGGCCTTCCATGAAAAACTCTGGCGGTGTTCCACGCTCTTTTTCTGGCCCGCCTGTTGGCTGCTTCTCCCTGCGGCGCTGTTTCTCTATCGCGACGCTCGTCTCCGCCTTGTCTTTCTCGCTCTGCTGGCTACTGTCTTCAGCTATTGCCTGGTGGTCTGGCCCGGGCCTCACTATCTCGCGCCGGCTGCAGGAGCCTGGTTCGCGCTCCTGGTGCAATGCATCCGCCACCTCCGCGTCTTTCGCCCATTTGGCCGGCCGATCGGCCCCGCGCTATCCCGCGTTGTCGTGCTCGCGCTCGCCCTGGACGTTTCGCAACTGGTCGCCAAACGCATCAGCGACCCGCAGAGTTGGGGCGGTTGGGGACTCTTCGAGCGCGCCAGGCTCGAAGACCGGCTCGAATCCACCCCGGGAAAGCACGTTGTCCTGGTGCGCTATGGCCCCGATCACAGCGTTCACGAAGAGTGGGTTTTCAACCGGGCGGAGATCGACGCATCCAAAGTCGTCTGGGCTCGCGATCTCCCCGGCCCAATCAACGATCGTCTCTTCGCCTACTACCCCGATCGCACCATCTGGCTGGAGTTGCCGGAGACGGAGCAATTGGAATTACTCCGGCTTCCGGTCAAGAAGCGTTAGCTCCTAATGCGCTGTCCCGGCGATCTTCTGTTTCCCCGTTCCTGCGAAATCCAATACGATTCGGCCGTTCACTTTTCCCTGCTTCAGGCGATCGAAGATCGTATTGATAGAGTCGAGGGGCTGCGTTTCGATCGTGGCCTTCACTTTGCCTTCCGCCGCAAAGGCCAGCGCCTCCGCCAGGTCCTTCCGCGTTCCCACAATCGAGCCCCGAACCGTATATCGGTTGAGAACCAGGTCGAAGATCGAAACCGGAAATTCTCCCGGGGGAAGGCCGTTGAGGACGCATGTGCCCCCGCGCCGCAGCATGCCGATGGCTTGTTGGAACGCCTTCACGGAAACCGCGGTCACCAGCACTCCATGCGCTCCGCCGATCTTCTTTTGAATGACTTCCGGTGGATTCTGCGTCGCCGCGTCCACGGTCAGGTCGGCGCCAAGGCTCGTTGCCAGCTTCAGTTTTTCCTCTCCCAGGTCCACCGCCGCCACATGCAGCCCCATCGCTTTGGCGTATTGAATCGCTACGTGCCCGAGCCCCCCGATTCCGGTGATGACCACCCATTCTCCCGGCCGTGCCCCGGTCTCTTTTAGGCCCTTGTAAGTTGTCACTCCCGCGCAAAGTATCGGTCCCGCCGCGATGAACGAGAGCTTCTCCGGGATGTGTCCCATGTAATCCGCCTGTCCAAGCGCGTATTCCGCAAACGCTCCATTCACGGAGTAGCCGGAATTTTTCTGGTGCAAGCAAAGAGTTTCCCATCCGGTGATACAAAATTCGCAGTGGCCGCAGGCACTGTGAAGCCAGGCGATTCCCGCCCGGTCCCCTTCTTTCAATGTGCGCACGCCGCGGCCCACCGCCACAACGATTCCCGCCCCTTCGTGACCCGGTATGAACGGCAAGGTCGGCTTGATCGGCCAATCTCCTTCCGCCGCATGCAGATCCGTGTGACACACCCCGCTGGCTTCAATCTTAAGGAGGACTTGACCTTCCCCGGGATCCGGCACAGCCACTTCGTCAATCTGAAGAGGTTTCCCAAATTGGTGCACGACCGCTGCTTTCATCTTTTTTTGAGACATCGTGTTACGCCTTCCTGCAATCGAGTCCTGTTTTCGACACTTCCTCGATTGCCTCTATACCCTCTATAACGTGGAAGACGCGAGCGACCACGTCGGTGACAGATGTCACACCTGAATGGGACTCGAATCCACGCAGCTTGTCGCCTTCTCCTTCACGCCCTATACTCCAGGGGACATTTTCCTTGGGAGAATTTTCTTGCGCAACCCTTGGCTCGCTGTCCTCACCATTGCACTTTGCCCCGCAATTTTGTTTGCCCAGGACCATGCGGCAACTCAAAACGATCGTCAGGTCCTGCAGGAAATCCTCCAGCAAACCTATCAGCCCTCCTTGATTGGGAAACAAATGATGGGCCTCGGCAAGGAAACTGACATTCGCCGCGCTGGCACCATTGTGGTCATCCAGCGGCCGGGACTCTTCGGCTCCCTCCAGCACAACGAACCCGCTTCTAGCGCCATCACCGGCCTTCGCGCCGAACTCTTTCGCGGCGACAAGGACTACGAAGTCCCCGTCGGCGAACGCTACTACGTAACCGCGGTCGCCGTTTCTTCGAGCACGATTCTAGTCGGACTCCTCAGTGCGCGGAGCATTCCCACCCAGAAAGGCGCCGGCCGTGTCTGGACCTCGCTCTCTTTCAATTTCCCGGACCAGGTCCTGGCCACTGCCGACAAGGAAACCGTATTTCGAGAGATCGACCAGTGGTTCGTTCCCGAGGGACGCGGAGTTGCTGCCGCTCCAGCTGTCATGCAAGCTCCCTCATCCGCACCTGCGTCCACGCCCGTGCCTGCCAAGGCTCCGGCCTCTATTCCTCCCGTCTCTGCCACCTCTGCCACGCCGCAGCAGGCCCCGGCTCCGCTCGCGGCTCCTGTTTCACAGGGTACGTCTCGCGTCAAGATCCAGTCGGATCCGGCAGGCGCAGAGATCTATCTCGATGGCCAGATGGTTGGCTCCACTCCCTCCGTCCTGCAGATTCCCACTGGTACCCACCTCTTCCGGGTACATGCCGACGGCCACGCCGATTGGTCGCGCCAAGTGAACATCCTTCCCGGCAGCGAAATCACTCTCTCCGCCACCTTGACCAAGAACTGATCTTGCGGAACCAGCCCCGTCCTGCGAGCTTGCAGTTGTCCCACGTCTCGCCCAAAGCCCCCATGCCACTCTCAATTCGCCGGTGCGGTGGGGTTCAATCAAGCCTCCGGCTGATTGAAGACGCTGTCTTGAGTGGATCAAACGCAGTTCAAGCCCAGTTAAATTGACGCCCGCCCTGAATCGCTTTATCCCTGCTCTGTCGCGCAGTTCCACCCGTCGCGAACCAGGCAAAGGGGAAACGCATTTATGCACCAGCAAGCAATTCGAGCAACTCTTCTCACGTTTGTGGCTCCTCGCTTCGTCTTCCTGGTGGGATGCGACGGCTCCAGCTCCCCCAGAATCTCCGTCTCCATTGCCAACAAGCCAACGTCCGTCACAGCGGGAGGCTCCCTCACCTTGAATGCCTCCGTCGCCAACGACAAGACTAACTCCGGGGTCTCTTGGGGAATTTCGCCTTCCTCCGGCTCCGGAACTCTCTCGCATGCCACTCCAACTTCCGTCCTTTACACCGCTCCCCCCAGCCCGCCGGGCCCTTCGGCCCCAGCACGCTTTCGGGGAATATGCTCGCTCTTCAAGGTGGAGCGATCGCACAGGATCCGCCCCGCTTCTTGGGCGTGGTTTCGATTACCGCCCCGTCGGGAACTTATGGCTCTCTCAACTACTATCAGGACATTCACGGCGCCACACAGATCAATCGTCTCTTCGGCGATCCCAACGCGTTTCTTATCAACGTGAACTCCATTTCCGGCCGTGGTACCGGCAATTGAGATCCCACGGGGAACCAGTGTTCCAACGACCCCACCTGCGGCGCTGCGTTCTATCTCATTGACGCCAACCGCGCCGTGTTCGTCAACGTGCCGCCTCCCAATCAGTTGGTCATTGGTATTTCCAGCGTGCTCTTTTTGGATCCTCAATAAGAGTCGCGGCGAACCGAAATTTTCCATCAACGCGGCAAAATTCCCCGCATTTCTTTTTGCCTCGTGTCGCGCCATACTAGCCGCCACTCCATGGCGCCGCATTTCCATTTCGCCGATCTTCGCGAACTTCTCGCCAAGGCCAACGAGGAGAAATCCGGCGACCAGCTCGCCGGTATCGCCGCGGCCTCCGAGCGTGAACGTGTTGCCGCAAAGCTCGCCCTCGCCGAACTTCCGCTCGTCGAACTTCTGAATCAGCCGCTGATTCCGCCCGAAACCGACGAAGTCTCCCGCCTCATCTTCGACTCTCACGACGCCTCCGCGTTCCTGCCCATCCGCGGCATGACCGTCGGCGAATTCCGCGAGTTCCTGCTCGCTCCGGAAACGGAGGAGGCCCAGCTCAAGCCCCTGCAATGGGGCATCACGCCGGAAATGGCGGCGGCCGTCGCAAAGCTCATGAGCAACAAGGATCTCGTCCTTGCCGCCTCCAAAATTCGCAACGTTTCCCGCTGCCGCAACACCATCGGGCAGCGCGGCGTCCTCGCCATCCGCCTTCAGCCCAATCATCCTTCCGACGACGTCGCCGGCATCCTTCTTTCCGCGTTTGATGGTCTGCTCTATGGTTGCGGCGATGCCGTAATCGGCGTGAATCCCGCCACCGATTCCGTTGCCGTCGTCTCCTCGATCCTCCACGCGCTCAACCGTCTCATCACCGCGTTCGGCATTCCCACGCAAGCCTGTTGCCTCGCGCACATCACCACGCAGCTTGCCTGCCTCGAACAAGGCGCGCCTCTCGACCTCCTGTTTCAGTCCGTCGCCGGAACCCAGGCGGCCAACGCAAGCTTCGGCATCGATCTTTCTCTGTTGCGGGAGGGCCGCGAGCGCGTCCTCGAACATCACCGCACGCGCAACGTCGCTTGGGTCGGCGACAACGTCATGTACTTCGAAACCGGGCAGGGAAGCGCGCTCTCCGCGGATGCCCATCATGGGGTGGATCAGTTGACGCTCGAAGCCCGCGCCTATGGCGTCGCGCGCGTATTCTCCCCGTTCCTCGTCAACACCGTCGTCGGCTTCATCGGCCCGGAATACCTCTACGACGAGCGCCAGATCGTTCGCGCCGGCCTTGAAGACCACTTCATGGGAAAACTCCTCGGCCTGCCCATGGGCTGCGACGTCTGCTACACCAATCACGCCGTCGCCGACCAAAATTCCGCCGACAATTTGCTTTTGCTTCTGGCCGCCGCCGGCTGCAACTACTTTATGGGCGTCCCTTGCGCGGACGACGTCATGCTTAATTATCAGTCCACCAGTTTTCACGATGCGCTTGCCGCACGCCAGATTTTTGGACTCCGCCCCGCTCCCGAGTTTCTCGAATGGTTGGAGCGAGTGGGTATTTATCGCGATGGAATGCCGCGCCCGCTCGATATCGGGCCACGCCAGAAGCTTTTGGGTAGCCTCGAGACCGTTCTTGCGAAGCCCGTCGCTAATCTCTAACGATTCGTATGACCGACGATCTCAAAACCGCGACCTCGGTAGCCTGGCCCGAATTCATCCGCAAAATTCGCGCGCGCACGCCGGCCCGCGTCTTCGTTGCTCGCGGCGCCGCCTATTCCACTTCCACGCAACTCGACCTTCGCTCTGCCCATGCCCGCGCCATAGACGCGGTCTGGTCCGAATTCCATCTCGAATCCGATTTTCCCCCGGATTTCGTTGCCCGCTGGCGCCTGTTTGAAATCTCCACTAACGCGCCCTCCAAATCGCGGTTTCTCCTGCGTCCCGACCTCGGCCGCTCGCTCAGTGACGCCGCCAGACTCCAGCTCACCGAACAAGGTTCTCGCTCGCCCGATGTGCAGATCGTCATCGGCGACGGCCTCTCCCCGGCTGCCGTCGCCGCACAAGTTCCAGGCCTGCTTCCTCTGCTCCATGAACAACTTCACGCGCGTGGTTTCTCTCTCGGACAGCCGTTCGTTGTCCGTTATTGCCGTGTCGGCATTATGAACGCCATCGGCGATCTGCTCGCCCCGCGCCTCATCATCCTGCTCATCGGCGAACGCCCCGGCCTCGCCACCGCCGAAAGCCTTTCCGCCTACATGGCCTACGCCCCGAAGTCCGGCCAGACCGATGCCGACCGTAACCTCATCTCCAACATCCACGCTCGGGGCTTCCCAATCGCCGAAGCCGCCGTCCGAATCACTGACCTCGCTTCGCAAATCCTGGCCCTCCAGCGTAGCGGCACTTCCGTTAAGGAAGGGTCCCCGAAGCTGCTCCTCTAGCGGTCGAAACAACTCCCATCCGCCGTAAATTGCACAAGAATCTCCCATGTAAACGTTATTGTTTCTCTTGACGAATCCGCTTCCCCAGGCGGATTCTCTCCCGGCGAAGGTTTCCATGCACAAACGTAGTCGCAGGCAGGTGCTCAAGTACGCAGTTGTCTCCGCTGGTCTGCTGCTCGGTGACACCAGTTCGTCCGCTCTGGTTTTTCCATCCGTTTCCGCGAACAACGGAGACTTCAAAATCCAGATCTCCTGCGTCAGCCCGCATCAGGAGGAACGCGCCAGACTCTTCGCCTCCAACTCGCGCCAGGCTCAAAAATCTTGAAGCAGGGAAGTTTCACTTCGTCGCCAGGTTCCAGGACGCCGTGCACCCAATCACCTTCGATGGCACATCCCAGGAAATAAGACTTTAGTTGAAAGGCCACACGGCTGGGGCAGGGCGAATCGGACATCCGGTTCTGCTCGAGAATCCGCAACGTCCTGAGCTTGGTAAACCGCGCAATCGCCCCAAACACCACAGGCTCGCGAATCAATGGCGACTATCTGGCCCAAAAGCTCGGAAGATCAATCGCGAAGTCTTTTTGGCCGTTAAGCCCATCTTGAGCCGTGATGGCTGACGCTATTTGAGGGGCTGCTGATGGCCGCGCGCCGCAAGTCCAGTTAGTGGGACTACTGCGGCAAGGTGAAGGTAAAGATGTCGCTCCCCGCCGCAATGGCCACATACTGCACGCCGTTCACCTCATAGGTCATCGGTGACGCATGGAAGTTCTGCCCGGTGTTCAAGTGCCATAGCGGCTGGCCAGTTTTTGCGTCGACGGCCTCGAAGGACTCCGAATCGTCACAGAAAAAGACCACGCCGCCCGCCGTCGTTAACGTGCCGCCCCAGGAGTGGCCGCGCCCAACCTGCGGGTAGCTCCAGGCGATTTTCCCATCGGCGGGATTCAGCGCCAGCAGGATCTTCTGCATGCGCTCGCCAGGAAGGGAAATAGTGCCGGTATTGTAAAAGGTCTCGCCCTTCACGAATTCCTTGGGTTTTCCCTGGAACAAATTGCAACTTTCCAGTGCCAGAACATAAAAAAGCCCGGTCTCCCGGCTATACGATGGGGAAAACCAGTTTGTTGCTCCATCGATACCCGGACATATCGTGGTGCCTTCCGGAGTGGGAATCAGCCCTGACAAAATTGGACGGCCTATCTCGTCAATGCCTGTTGCCCAAGTGAGCTTTTTCACAAACGGAGTAGCACGTAGGAATTTTCCATTGGTTCTGTCGAGAACGTAGAAAAAGCCGTTACGATTGGCTTGCACCAGAAGGTGGCGAGTAGCCCCATTTTCCTGGAGCTCGAGTAGCACGGGAGTTTCGGTGGCATCGTAATCGTACAAATCGTGCGGCGTAAATTGGAAGTACCACTTCAGCTTTCCAGTATCGGGGTCCAATGCCAGAACGCAAGCGGTGTATAAATCGTCTCCCGGGCGGGAATCTCCCACAAAATCCGGTGCCGCGTTGCTTGTGGTCCAGTACAGCAGATTGAGCTCTGGATCGTAGGTACCAGGCATCCAAGTGGTTCCTCCCCCGTGAAGATAGGAATCACCAGGCCAACTCTCGGAGCCGAACTCGCCAGGCCCCGGGATCGTCCAGAACAGCCATTTGCGAATTCCCGTCGCTGCGTCGAAACCTGCCACGAAGCCACGCACTCCGGAATCTCCCCCCGACGTTCCCACCACAACCGTGTCCTTTACTACCAACGGAGCACTGGTTGCGCCGTAGTGCTTTTCTTTCTCTGCGTACTGCACGTCCCAGCGGAGACCACCGGAGCGAGCATCCAGGCTCAAGAGGTGTGCATCGTCAGTCTCTACGAAAACGGAATCCCCCCAAACGGCGACCCCGCGATTCTTATGTGCGGCGGCGTCGTCCAGCAAACCGGAACTGATTGACCGATGGTAATGCCACACTTGCCTGCCCGTTTGCGCATCGAGGGCGAAGACGTCGTTTGAGGCCGTAATGTACATCAAGCCCCGAACGACAACGGGCGTGACTTCCAAATACTGCGTGTTCCCGGGATGGAAGACCCAGGCAGCGCGCAGGTTGGAAACGTTTGCGGCGTCGATCTGCTTCAAACGGCTGTAACGTTGCCCGGTGTAATCGCCGTTATACGAGGGCCAGTTTTCCCCGACCGGCTGCACGACGAGATCTTCCGTCGTGACCTTGGGTGCCGCGGAAACGGGCGCTCTCTCCTGCGCCATAAGAGGTAAGCCGCAAAGGACGAAGGCAAATGCCAAGCTTAGCTGTCGTGCGAGGCGGCATTTCATATCAGCGATCGTTGCCCTGCGCATTTACTCGCACTTCCTGAAGCGCCCCGCGGTCTATGCCGTTCTCGTCCACCAGGTGCAAGGCAACTCTCGCGGCAATTCCACCAGGGGAGATTTCCGTCTTCAAATTCACCAACTCAGTCGGTGACACTTCCGCGACTTGCATCGTTCCGAGTTTGCTGCCGTGTTGGTCGTATACATGCGCGATAAGATGCCCGGCATAGAACACGCCAAACGATCCGGACAGTTCCAACTTATCGTTGTCCACGCGCATGCTTCGGAGCGAGTGAATCACAATGCCCGCATCGTTCACATCGCGGATGTCCGCTTCCGCTCGCGTGGGGAACCAATCCGTGTCGAACCGGCATTCCTCGCCCGGCTTTAGCCGGCACATCGGGCTATTCAGTTCCGCCTCCATATAGTAGGGCGATGGGTGCTTGTTGCCGAACCCAGCTTCGCCATCGTCCCCGAGGTGAAGTTCCGGGCCGTTGGTCCAGAAAATAACCGATGCCCGGCCGGGATAGGTCTTGGTTGGTTCGTACTGGAATTTTTCCACCATCGCGAAGCGGCTGCCGCCATCCACCACTGCAAGCCAGCCCGCGACGGAGTCTATCCACAACTCGGCGGCCAGGTGGGCATAATGCACGGAAAACAGTCCATCCTCGTTAACCGCAGCCGCGGGATTTTCAGCCGGACCGAAACGCACGTGATACCGGTTGAGGTAAGTGCTCGAAGCGTTTGCGGGAGTAAAGCCCCAGATGTCCGGATTGCGCCGGGTGGGATCACCGGGAATGCTTGTGGAGTATTGCGAAACCGATTGCACGGACCATTCCAACGTATGCCCGGTTATATTTTTCATTCGAGAGCGAAACTGGATTTGCGGGGAGCCGGTATCTATGTGAATCGTACGCGTGAATTGAATGCCGGTCTGCGGATCGGCGGGGCTGACCAGTTCGATTTCGCAGGTCTGGCCTTCGGACAGCTTTTTGAAAGAATACGGGCCGTCGTCAAGGAGATCGGAGTTGCCGGGCCAATGCTGCTCATCGTCGTTTCCTTCCGGCAATAGCCACAATTTGTCGCCGCCGTAGTTAAACCATTGAGCGGCCGTGGGCGGCATGTATTTGCCCGCGAGCTCCGGATTCACAAATAGGTAGTCGTGTCCGGCAAAGCTCACCTGCATGAGGCGCCCGCCGTTCTCTGGCACCACGACGAGTGTCTCCCACTGGTTGGAAAGCTGCTGCGCGGACCAACCGCGATAATCGACGGACTTAACCGTACACGTCGCTTGCCTCTTGTTTTGCGCAAAGCTCGGAGGCAGAAGCAAGGCTCCCCAGGCAATAGCGAGGAGCGAAAGTCTCCCCCATGCGATCCGTCGACTTCGCCGGTTCATTTTTCCACCTTTTCCCACGGTCCCCAATGTGGCATAACAGGGTCTGAGATCCGAGAATGAGAATTCAAGTTCACTGTGCGAAAACGAAATAATGTGATATGAAACGAAAGAAAAGCATTGGCCGCGATGCTGTTCTATGGTAAATGAAGTTTGCCTTTTCGGGGCGCAAAATTTCGCTGCACAGAGGAGCCGCTTTGCGAATTAGTCTGTTGTTGCTTCTGTTGGCTCCCGGCCTCATGGCTCAGGAGCGAACGGTCGATCCCACTTGGCTGCATCGCTTCTTGCCCGATTCCCCCGCGACCACTACGGCGTTCACAACAGATTCTTGCCGCTACAAACCGCTTTTTGGCGAGGCAGATCCTGCGGGCCGCCATTTGCGCAGCGTCTCACGCTTTGGCGAAGCGGACGTTGCGAAACACGGCCACTGCGAAATGGTCAGCTATGAACGCGAAGAGGAGCTCTACTTTGTCGAGAGCGGTCGTGGGACGCTTCACTATGGCGGTGAAGCGCGTCCCCTCAGGCAAGGCGACTTTACCTACCTGCCGCCGGGAGTGAAGCATTCCATCTCCAGCGATCCCGAGGATGAACTACGTGTCCTGGTAATGGGCTTCAAGATCCCGTCGAAGACTGTTCTGAGCCCGCCGAGCAATCTCCCGAAAATCGTGAATTTGGATGATGTGAAAGAGGAGACCGTGAATGGCCACCCCTCCTCGGTTCTCTATAAACTCCTGATCGGTCCCCGCGATGCGAAGCGCGACGCAATGGATGACGCCTACGTGGTCACGAGCCTCTTCTGGATGGATTTTGCCCCCGGTGGCACCAACTTTCCGCACCACCATGAAGCCGCGGAAGAGATTTACTTGCTCGTCGATGGAAACGGCGAGATTGTCGCCGGAAGCGGCATGGATGGCATCGAGGGCCGGTTTCCGGCCCGGCCCGGCGACGCCTACTATTTCCGTCCGAACTGCACCGTGGGCTTCTACAACAAGGACAAGCCCGGAGCGAAAGCGCATATCCTGGCCGTGCGATCGCGCATTCCGTTGTCCACCGAGGTGGATTGATTGGGGAAGCGAGCCGGACAAGATCCTTCAGGTCCAAGCAATATTGATCGGATAGCGGGAAAATCGAGGAGGCAAGCGCATGTATCGCGAAAATCCAAGTCGGCGGTCGTTCTTCAGGTTCCTGGCGGCGGCGCCGCTGCTCAGTCAAATTGCCGCGCGAAACCTTTACGCCAGCGCGGCCACGGCCCTGGGCGGAAACCCGAGTCAAAACGTCTATACCCGACTTGGGGTCAAGACCGTTATCAACTGCCGTGGAACCTGGACCTATCTAAGTGGTTCCCTCGAATTCCCCGAAGTTCGCGAGGCTCAACAGGAAGCGGCGCGGTACTTCGTTAACATGATCGAACTCCAGCACGGAGTGGGCCGCCGCCTCGCGGAACTGACCGGCGCGGAATCGGGAATGGTCACTTCCGGTTCGGCCGGCGCAATGGCTGCCGCGACTGCCGGGTGCATGGCAGGTACGGACGACAAAAAGATTTGGCAATTGCCCGATAGCACGGGCATGAAGCACGAAGTGATTATGATGGGTGGCCGCAGCGCGTTTGACAGTGCCATCCGCCTCGCCGGTGCAAAACTGGTTCTCGTTTACTCGCCCGAAGAGCTCGCCAACGCAATTGGCGAAAACACCGCAATGATCTACACCACCGATCTGGGCGACAAACTGCAAAACGAACTCAAAATCGCGAAGGATCGCAAGATTCCGATGCTGCTGGATGACGCCGCCGGGATTCCTCCGGTCGACAACGCCAAACTCTACGCGAAGATGGGCATTGACCTGTATTGCTTCTCCGGCGGCAAAGGTCTCCGCGGCCCGCAATGCAGCGGCTTACTCCTTGGCCGCAAGGATCTGATCGAAGCGGCTTTGATGAACTCCAATCCCCGCGAGGGCGCTGTCTGTCGCCCAATGAAGGTTGGCAAGGAAGAAGTCATCGGATGCCTCATTTCCCTGGAAACGTGGCTGAAGACTGATGAAAAGAAGCTTTACGAGGAGTGGAACACACGAATCGACCGTATTCGGAAACTGGTGGAGACCGTGCCCGGTGTGAAGACAAGTACCTATGTTCCGGAAGACGGTAACCGCTATCCCACACTGAAAGTGTCCTGGGATCAGCAGGCGTGGGGCTACACGATCAACGACTGCGTCGCCGAACTTCGTGCCGGCAACCCGTGTATCGAAGTGCTTGGCCCTGACAATCCCAGCCTGGTGACTGCCGTGCGCGAGGGAAATCCCGTGCCAACACGCAAGGAGCGCAAGGCCCCCGACCATATCGAACTCGTTTCCATGACCATCCAACCCGGCGAAGAAATGATTGCCGGTGAAAGACTCCGCGCGATTTTGAGCGCGGCACAGAAAAAGCATGCGTAGGGATTCGCTTCTGATTGCTTCTTCTCGAGCCGCGCGCACGGCTCTCGCGCTCTGCGGCCTGGTGCTTTCATCGGGCCTCGCCGCACAAGACACTGCTCACGCCATCGTTCCAGCTCACGCTGCTGCAACCGGCCCGTTCGTTTCAGCGGCTGTTGATGCCGGCGATTATGTCTATGTCTCCGCTCAGGGTCCCCGGCAACCGGACGGAACGCTCCCCGCGACTTTTGCCGCGCAGGTTCAGCAGTCGCTCGACAACATCAAAGCGATCCTCGAAGCGGCCGGGTTGACCATGGATCACGTGGTCTACACCCAGGTCTACCTGACCGACATCGGCAAATACGACGAACTGAACAAGGTCTTCGCCCAATACTTTCCCAAGACCCCTCCAGCCCGCGCCGTGCTGGGTGTCGCCAATCTTCCCGATCCGCCGGTGCAGGTCAATGCCGTCGCGGTCCGCGATTTGAAGGACCGGCGTGCCGTATTTCCTCCAAATTTTCCTCACAGGGATTCGTATTCTCCCGGGATTCTCACCTACGACCGTCTGTTCATTTCCAGTATGGCCGGAGTGAATCCCGGCACCGGCAACATTCCCGAAGACCCCGCGCAACAAGTCGATCTGGCTCTTGATGGAATGAAGGCAGTGGCCAACGCGGCGGGTCTGGATCTGGCAAATGTGGTTTTCGTGAACCCATATCTCACAAAAGCTATTCCCATGCGGGTGATGAACCAGCACTATGCGCAACGATTCGAATTCGGGAATACTCCTGCCCGGGCAACCATTGAAGTCACCAGTCTGCCCGGCGGCGCGCACATCGAATATACCGGCGTGGCCGTGCGCGACCTTCACGCCCGCAAAGCCATCCGCCCGAAAAACATGCCGCCTAGCCCCACGGCCAGCCCCTGCGTCTTTGCCGGCGACACCTTATTCTGCTCCGCGAAGAGCGGGTTCATTCCCGGCCCACACGGAGGGACGTACGCCTCGACCACGCCCACGCAGTTGCGCCAGACGATGCGCAATCTCCTCGACAATCTCGAAGAGGCTGGAATGGACTTCAGCGAGGTGGTTTCCACGACGGTGTATCTCGATGATCTCGCCGATACAAAGGACTTCGATCGAGTCTACGGTCAATATCTTGGTCCCGTCATGCCTGCGCGCACGACCCTGCAGCAAATCGCGGCAGGAGACCGCAAGGAGGAAGATAGCGAAGGTCACTATCCCGATCTCGAGCAGGTCTCGTTAATCGCCGTTCAAAAACGCTCGCCACAGAAATAAGGGATTTGCCGCTTAGGGGCCCGCTTTGTTCTTGAGCCCTGGATTGAGTTCGTAGGCTTTCTCGAACTCTTCCGTGGCTTCCGTCGTTTTCCCTTCCTTCTGCAATGCCAGCGCCAGATTGTAATGCGCTTCGGCATAGTCCGGCTTCAGGCGAAACGCTTCCCGGAACTCGGCTCTCGCTGCGGCGATTTCTCCCGACTCCAGAAGCACCAGACCGAGATTATTGTGAATCTCCGCGAAGTTCGGTTCCCGCCGCAGGAGTTCCCGAAAGACGTTCGCCGCGCCGACCAGGTCGTTTTCCTGGCTAAGCACGAGCCCCAATTGGACGCGGGCATCCACATACTGAGGATTCAAGCTGATCGCCTGCTTCAGTTCTTTCGCCGCCTCGTCGTACCTCCGCAGTTGTGCGTACGCCAAGCCGAGATTGTAGTGCGCTTCCGGCAAGTCGGGATCGGACATCACCGCGCGTTGAAACTGCGCGAGCCCGCGATCTCCCTCTCCATTCCTCCAAAGGAACGAGCCGTAACTTGTCTGCGCCTGCGCGTAATCCGGTTGCAGGGCGATAGCCTTTTCAAAGGCTGCCTTTGCCGATGCCGCATCGTCCTTTCGCTCCCAGGTGAGTCCCAGGTAGTAGTAGCTTACAGAGAAGTCCGGGCTTGTCTTTGCGGACTCCTGAAACAATCGCAACGCCTCGTCCGTTTTTTGCTGCTTCAAAGCTTCGACGCCCTGCATGATTAGGAGTTTGGACTGCGCCAGTCGCGTCCGGAAGTCGTGAAGGGCCTGCAGTTCGCTCAGCTCCTTCTTGGCCTCGGCCGCCTGCCCCTGCTTGCTCAGCGCAATCCCTAGGTTGTAGTGCGCTTCCTCATAGTCGGGCTTCAACTCGATCGCGCGCCGGAACGCCGCAATCGCTCCGGTCAAGTCTCCGCCGTCCTTCAGCTCTTTACCGAGGTCAAATTGCGCCTGTGGGTCGTCAGGAGCCAGTTCCGCGGCCTTGCGAAACTCCGCCAGGGCGGCGGCGTGATCGCCTTGCCTCCGCAGCATCTCTCCCAGCATTCGGTGAGCGATCGCATAACGCGGATTTCCCTGCAAGGCCAGCCGAAACTCACGCGCGGCCGCTTGGGAGTTCCCGAGTTGCGCCTCGGTAAGTCCCAACTCAAAGTGAATCTCTGCCGAGGGCTTCACCGCAAGCGCCAGGCGAAGTTCGCGTTCTGCTCCCAGTGCGTTGTTTTGCTCCGAATAGATGCGCGCAAGCAAGCGCCGCGCGTCCACATTCCTGGGTTGCAATTCCAGAGCAGCCTGCAGCTCCTTCGTCGCCGCGGGCCAGTCTTGCACGTCATACAACGACGCGCCCAGTCCGTAATGAGCTTCCGCCCACTTGGGACGGCTCTGCAGGGCGGCGCGAAATTCCGGCACCGCCTGCGCCGCGTTTCCGCTGTACTTCAAGGCCAGCGCAAGATTGTAGTGGGTGTCCACATCACCGGGATCCAGCGCAAGTGCTGCCCGATAACTCGCAATGGCTTGATCCCACGATTTAATTTTGGAATATTCCAGCGCCTTTTGCCGATAGGCTTCGGCGGTTTGCGCCATGCCCACACCGGGGTGTAGTAAGGCCGTGGCCCAAAGAAACGCCAGCGCCCCCACGCGTTCTGCAAGGAAACGCCAACGCGGTCTGCGTTCGAGACTCAGCAAGAAGATTCCTGGTAAGGCCAATGAATGCGAACTGGACCCGCCTGTGCGCGATACTCACACCGCCGGAATCAGTTTCATTGAAAGGAGGGTGACACGCGCCACCCTCCTTTCCTACTCATTCTACCAGTAGAATTTTGCGCTGACCTGCCCGATGCGGGGATCGCGCGCATTCGTGATGACTCCGAAGCTCGACCCGGTTATGTCTCCGGAGGGATTCATGAATTGCGCGTGATTGAAGATGTTAAAGAATTCGAAGCGGAGATCGAAAGAGAATCTTTCCGTGATTGCGGTCCGCTTCAGGATGCCGAAGTCCGTGTTGTTGAATCCCGGACCATGGAAAAATCGGCGGTTGGCTGTCCCGAAGGTTCCCAGAGTGCAGTTTTGCACGAATGCCCCGGTCGACGGCGTGCAGGGATCCGCATTCGGGTCCGGCGGAATGAAGTAACACCCGGTATGGCTGTCGGTCGGGCAGTCCGCGTTCGCGTCCCGCGGGTTCAAAGTACTGACATTGCCGAGTCGATCCGGCATATCCGTGGCCGAACTTCCGGTTAACGAATAATCCCCGCTGCCCTGATTCAACTGGATGGGAAAGCCCGTTGAAAAGCGGGTAATTCCCTGGATCTGCCATCCTTGCGTCAGGCGCTTCGGCGCATTGGCAAAAGCTCGGTCAAATGGAATCGCCCAAATATAACTGACCACAAAGTTATGTCGGATGTCGCTGGAAGAAAGCCCCCGGCTTATCCTCGGATCCACGAAATTCACCAGGTCGTTGAAAGCCGAGGAATCGTCAAGCCCTTTCGCGAAAGTATAGGCCGCAAGGAACGTAAAATCACTGGCCTTGCGCTCTACCGAGACTTGAAAGGAGTTGTAAATCGAATTGGCGCTGAGCAGCGTATTGGTGTTGTTGGAGCCGTAGCACACCTGCGCTCCGCCAGGGCAGAAGTTCGGGGTCAGGATCGTATGCCGGGTGCTGTACACGCAGCCAGGCACGGGCACCGTGCTGCCCGCTGAACAGTCCGCCGACGGATTGACCTGAAACACGTCGTTCTCGTTTCCGGGCCCGCATCCGACGGTTCCCGTCGTCGTGTCAAATGCGTTTTCCGCATTCAATTGCATGCATAGCGCCGGGTCGCCTGCGTTCGCTTCCCGCTGGGTAATCAGCCGGTGCCCTTCCGTTCCCACGTAACTCACCGTCAGAAGCGTCGAATTCGTCAACTGGCGTTGGATACTCAGGTTGAAGTGCTCCGCGTATGGCAGTTTGTTGTGAATGTCGTAGCCCGGAAAATAGTTGAACGGCTCGTACACCGAAAAGTCCAGTGTCTGGTTATCGGGAGATCCCGGAACCGGGGCCGTAAACGGAAACCGCTGCCCCAGAGACGCCCCTGTGGCTCGTACTCGGAAAGGCTCATCGAACATAACCGACAAGGGTGACGTCCAGTAGAGTCCGAACGGCGCGTCCGCCACCTGGTAAAAAAGGTTCAAGTCCTCCACCGAGGTGTAGTAAAGGCCGTAGGCCGCGCGAATGCTGCTCTTTCCCGGCCCCCCGAATATTTTGCCTAGGATGCCGTCGCTAAATCCGGGCGAATAGGCCAGCCCCAGACGCGGCCCGAAGTTGTTATACGTCGTTGGCGCCAGCGTCTTGGGAATGCCGGCATCGCCTGGGAAAACCAAACCCGCTGGAGCAAGTGGAAAAACCGTGGACTGCTGCCCGGGAACGAAGGTCTGAATTTTCCCCTGCGTGTCGTACCACGGCATGCTCACTTCCCAGCGCAGCCCAAGGTTCAGCGTCAGTCGGTTCGAAACCTTGTAGGTATCTTGGAAAAACGCGCCGCCGTAACGCGTGCGCGAATCCAGGAACTGCTCGGCTGCTTGGGTGTATGGCGCGTTCGTCGTCGAGGTCGCACCTAGCAGGTAGTCCGCAAAATCGGCGCCGGTCACCGTTCCATCAAATGTGAAGCCGCCATTCGGGTTCGCGAAGTTGCGTTCATTCACTTGCAGGTAGCGGAACTCGCCCCCCGCCTTAAAGGTATGCTTGCCCACCAGCTTAGAAAATACGTCACTCACCATGTAAGTTGTGTTGGGTTCTTTCGTATTCAGCGTAGGCACGCCAATATTCAGGCCCAGGTTGCTGAATTGGGTCTGCGGCACATACTCTTTATAGTCGGGAGCCAACGAGATAATCCCGAGCGTGCCGGGCCCAGTGACGAACCCCAGAGATGAAAGGCTCGCGAAGCTTCCAGCCGGATTGTCTCCGTTCAGTGCGGTTCGGAAGAAGCTCACACGCGCTTCGTTTACTCCCGTTGCTCCAAACGTCTTCGTATTGCTCATCACGAACTGTTGCGCGCGCGAAGTGGTTGTCGTGGGGAAACCCGGCACGCTGGCGAAGCCTGCCAGCGAGTTGTTCACATTCGTGTTATCGAGGTGGTAGTACCACGACCAGTTGCCCGTCGTCTGATTGTTGAAGTCCACTCGCTCCCCGAATTTGTCGTCGTTCACAATATTTTTCTGGCTGTTATTCGAGTAGTTGTTCGCATCTCCCGGAAGCGTCGGTGCTGGAATATACGGGAGGATTGCCGCCGCCGGTGCTGACCAGGCAGTCTGCGGGATGTTTGCGAGGCCCGTACCCGGGTCGACCGGGAATACGCATTCCGCAGTCGAGCCGCAACCGCTGTAGGGTTCGCCCTGAGTAACGGGATAACCCAAACGTTGCGAAAGCACTTGCGCCCAGTACGGGCCGTCGACCGCGCCGGTCAAAAGACTTGGATCGAAGTTGCCTTGCCGCTGGTCTGCCGTCGGCACCGTAACCAAACCCGTCTCTGCCCCTTGCACCTGCCGCGTCCCTTGATAATCCGAGAAAAAGAACAAATGGTCCTTCCAGATGGGTCCGCCCAGCGTGTAGCCAAACTGATTCCGCCGCAACTCCGATTTGCTCGGCACGAAGTAATTCTTGGCATCCAGCGTGTCGTTGCGCAGAAATTCGAACACGTCGCCGTGAAAGCTGTTGGTGCCGGACTTCGTGATCGCGTTCATGATCGCGCCGCTGAATTTTCCATACTCGGCGTCGAAACTGTTGGTGATTAGGCGAAACTCCTCCACGGAGTCCAGGTTCGGCACCAAGCCAGCCCCCAGGTTGCGTCCCTCGCTGACGTCCCCGCCGTTCACCAGGAAAGCGTTCGCTGTCTCGCGCTGCCCGTTGACGGAGATATTGCCTGGATTCAGGTTGCCCGATACCGGCCGATCTTGCTGGATCGTCTCCGCCGTGCCGGGCGCCACGCCAGCCTGCAATCCCAAAAGATCGACGTAGCTGCGTCCATTCAGCGGCAAGGCCAGGATCTTCTTCGAATCGATCACGTCGCCAAGTTGCGTGTTCTGTGTTTCCACCTGCAGCGCGTTTGCCGCGACACTCACTTCTTCCTGGACGCTGCCCACCTTCAACACGATGTCGATGCGCAGCTGGTCGTTTACCTTTACCACGATGTCCGTGGTCGCAAATTGTTGGAATCCCGCGCCCGTTGCGACCAACTTGTAGGTTCCGGCAGCCAATGCCAGAAACTTATACGACCCATCCGCCCCGGAAACTGTTTCCTGTGTCAGATTGGTCTGTACGTTTGTGACCGTGATATGCACGTTCGGAACTGCAGCTCCGGATGGATCACGAACGTCTCCGGAAATCGATCCTGTTACGTCCGCGCGCACCACCCCCGCATCGAACACTATCGCAACACCCAGCAACAAGCACAAAACGAGAAGTACCTGGCTCCTACGCATTTCCCCTCCCCAAGCGCTCTTTCGTTGTTCTGAATTTTTGTTACGACACCCCTGAACCGAACTTCCACCCCAACGGCGTCCGCGAATCAAGTGCCTCGAGGAGCCGGCACCCGGCCGGACGCCACTCTCATGGAGCGAAAACATATTCCACCTACTGGAACCTGTCAAGCCCGGAAAAATTTGTTCATTGGATAAAAAAACCAAAGAACTGTCCAGTTCAATGCGCGTTACTAACCGTTCTGTTCACTTCATACGGCACGAATCCTCGCGCCAGGGTCTTGAGCCGGTAAACGGAGGTAGTCGCCGTAATATACAGCGTGTTCCACTCCCCGTCGCCCCACACGAGATTGGCGGGCTGCTCCGGCAGCAAAATCGTGCCCAGGTGCCGCCCCGTCGCATCCCAAACCCAGATTCCTCCCGGTCCGGTAACATAAAGATTCCCGTAGAGGTCCACCTTCATCCCGTCCGGGACTCCCTCACCCTTCTCTCCAGGCTCTTCGCCAAAGATCCGCCCATTGCCCAGCGTCCCACCGGCAAGAAAATCGTAGACGCGGATGTTTCTTCGTTCGCTGTCGTCCACGTAAAACTTCGTTCCGTCCGGGGAGAAAGCCAGCCCATTCGGCTGGGAGAGGTCGGTCGTCAGCAATGTCACCCGGCCGCTTGCGTCGAGCCGGAATACGCCTTGGAACGCGAGCTCCTGCTTCTGTTCCTTCGGCAGATCCAGCGTCGGATCTGTGAAGTAAAGCGCCCCATCCGGCCCCATAACCACATCGTTGGGGCTGTTGAACCTCTTGCCTTCGAATTTCTCCGCAAGCACTTCGTATTTTCCCGAGTCATCCAATCGAATAATCGCGCGCAGCACACTCGCGCAGTCGATCAGCCGTTGCCGCCCGTCATAGGTGTTCCCATCCGGGTCCCCGAGGGACACGACTTCCTCCCTGCGCCCATCCCGGGAGACGCGAAAAATCTTGTTTTGTTCCTCATCGCTGACATAGAGAAACCCCCGGCGGTCCCAGACGGGCCCTTCGGTGAAACCCAGTCCACTCACCAGCGTCTCTAACTTGGCGTCGCGTGGGATCAGCTTCCAGAACTGCGGCGTCTCCGCCTTCAACTCGAATTTCCTCGGAGTGGATTGTGCCCGGCAGGCTCCAAAAGGAACTCCGAAGTAAGCGGCCAGCATCAACAACAAGGCAGGCCATTTCCGCTGGTTCATTAAGGTTTGCACCGGCAAAACGGATGGCATATCAGTATGGCCTCCACTTCCCCGGGCGCCGTTTCCGTTCACGGGCGCTCGCCGCGATTCCTCATCGCTCATGGCTTTGGTTTTGCATGCGCGACCTGAAACAGGTATGCCGCCAGTGCATCCAACTCCGCAGGGCTCAGCTTCGACCCGTAATCCGTCGGCATGAGCGGCTCTTTCGGGTAATGGATCGAAGCGAGTTCCGACTTTGAAAAAAAGTGGAAAACGCCGTCCGATGACTGTAATTGCACCGAAAAATTATCTTCGTTCCGCACGATACCCGAATAGCTCTTTCCGTCTTTCGTGGTCAAATCCGCTAAGCCCTGGCCTCCATCAGCTCGTTTTTCCGGCCTGATTAGGGCATCCCGAATTTCGGCCGGACCGTGGTTTCCACCATAGCTGGAAAGCTCCGGCCCCAGAAAACCGCCGGACCCGTTCACCATGTGGCACGCCGAACATCCTGCCTTCCCGGAAAACAGCTCTTTGCCCTTTTTCGCATCCCCCGATACCTGGGCTTGAACCCCTTTCCCCTGAAGCCGGCGCAGGTAGGCCAAAAGCGCTGTGAGCCTGGCCGTTCCCAGCTCTGCAAAAGCCGGCATCCCCTTTTCGGGAACTCCGTCGCGAAAAACCTTCAAGGTTTCTTCATCCGTCAGTCGCGTGATCACCAGCCGTGTCGCTATGTCTGGCCCTCGTTCGCCTCCTCTTCCGTCCAGCCCATGACACGATGCGCAAATGGAGCTAAAGGTCTGTCGGCCGGCCGTGAGGGACGCCGTCTTGGAGCCCGCCGAGGCCTTCTGGCCCGATTGTTGTGCCACGCCAGTGCTCGGGAGCAAGCCTGAAATGAGGATGGCGGCAACGGCCTGAAGTGTAGATCTTCCCATTCGTGAGCGGCATCTAGTCCTCATTGCCGAAAAAAACCACAGTCCCCTTGCTCTCAAGCGCGGCCAGCAACCGCGCGGCCCCGTTCTCATTTCTCTTCACTCAATCCCTCCCTTGTCGGCCGCTGCACTCAATCGCCGAACTAACCATCTTTCAACTGGTGAAACCTGGCCTCTCATGTTAAAAACCTTCCTGGTGCGTAAAGCAAATAGCCCAGCCTCGAGGAATGTGTCAACGATTTTCTTCGATCGGACTTCTTTAGTTTGCGTGAACGGAGGCCGGTTCTGGTGGCGGCCGCGCGGCTCTCTCCGTTCTTCGGGTGGATTACTGACTTTGGGGCTACGAAAATTCCAGTTACAGGGAGACACCCATGAACCTGCTTTCCGGTGCCCGGCGGTCGGCGGTCCAGACCTGCCTGTTTTTTTTCCTGCTGATACTCTTCGCGGTCTGCGCCTCACTCGTGGGCAGGAAGCTCCGGGCCGCGGCTCCGCAGGAAGCGTCCCCTAAGGATGACGTCACGCTGATCGAGGCCTATCGCCACGTGGAAGTTGCCTCGGTCAGTGACGCGGTGGAGCAACTCCTCGGAAAGAAACTCTATATGACGCATCATATGCGGCCGATCTTCACCACCAAATTCGCTGGCTACGCCTTGACGGTCCATCTCAAAAAAGAGGAAAACACTGATCCCAAGGCCCTGAATGGCATGCTTTCCGCCATCGACGCCGGCTCCAGGAACTCCGTCTACGTCATGCAGATCGACGACGGCGTCGACATCGCCGGCATGGGCGGTCTGATGGGAACGGCCATGGCCGCCCGCAACTTTTCCGGTGCCGTAATTGATGGCGGTGTGCGAGACGTCGCCTACCTGCAGAAGATCGCTTTCCCGGTGTTTGCTACGGGCATTGTGCCCTCCACGTCGGTGCATCACTACCGCTTCGCCGCCGCAAACGTGCCCGTTATTTGCGACGGTGTCCCTGTGCGGCCCGGCGACATCATTGTCGCGGATTCCGATGGCGTCGTGGCTGTCCCCCGCGAATCAGCCGAAAAGGTGCTTGAACTTGCTCAACAATTGGACTTTAAAGAACACTCGATGTACCCGATCATCGAGAAAACCCATTCCATCGTGGAAGGCGTGCGACAATTGGGCCGCCTCTAGCAATTGCGCCTTTTTGACCGTCCCGAATTCAAGCTGGATTCTGCCTGGCGCCTGTAGTATATGTTTTCATGCCTTGAATTTGATTTTCATTTCCAGCAGACTAGGCGTCCCATGAGCGGTCAAAAGCGGGAATACAACATTACTTCTCTCCAGCGCGGCCTGCGCATGTTGCAGCTTCTTAGCCAGGCCGGTCGCGGCCTTCCTGCCTCCGAGATCGCCAAACTTTCCGCGTTACCGGTGAGCACGGTTCATCGCTTCCTGGTTAACCTGGAAGCGGGCGGATTTCTTACCAAGGATGACCAGAACAACTACTGCTTGGGGGTTGCGTGTGTTTCCCTTGGCCAGGCAGCCCGCGAACACCTTGATCTTCGCAAGGTAAGCTTCGCGCACTTGCAGCAGTTGAATCATACAACGCGCGAAACGGTTCACCTCACTGTCCGGCACAAGCTTTCTGCCGTTTACATCGAGAAACTCGATTCGCCCGAACCGCTGCGTATTCATTCTCGAATTGGCGCTGGCGTTCCGCTCTATTGCTCTGCGGTTGGCAAGGTCATGCTGGCATATCTCGACACTGGCGAACGCGACAAATTGATAAATCAGATGGAACTCCGTCGTTTCACGGAAAACACCGTAGGCAGCATCCAGGAGCTCCAGGCGCAGCTATCCCGAGTCAGGAAGGACGGCTACGCTTGCGACCTGGAAGAGCATGAGCCCCACATTCGCTGCATCGCCGCTCCCATTTGGGACCATACCGGCGCCGTGAACGCCAGCCTCAGCGTGACTGGCCCCGCGGTCCGCATGTCCACCGCCCGGCTTCGCGAAATTGCGCCGCTCGTCCGTGATGCGGGACTCACCATCTCTCGCGACCTCGGCTTCAATCCGGCAACCATTCGTCCCGTCGCCACGCTTCGCCCGGCTCCGTCGCGCGGCTCGAAGCAGCGTGCGATACGCCCTGTCTTACGCGCCAAAATTGCGGTCAAGTAGCCTCCGGTTTCGTCAGTTGTGAAGTCATCTCGGCAAGCCCATAAGGAGACGTAAAGGTTTCATGAGACGCGGCAGGCACTGGCTGGCTGGAGCTGTTCTTTCTGGGTGCCTGGCGCTTCCTGGGCTCCTGGATCCTGCCGAACAACACTCCCTCTCGGTAAACATTGATGTTCGGCCGGAAAGCCTGCTCGTTCAACCGGTCGGCGAAGATTGGCCTTCCTACAACGGCGACTACACCGGCCGGCGCTTCAGTTCCCTGAACCAAATCAACAAAAGTAACGTGGGTCAACTCGGCGTGAGTTGGGTCTTTCATTCACCCAACTCGGATCGCTTGGAGGCCACTCCCGTAGTTTATGAAGGCATGATGTTTGTCACCTCCGCGAACGATGCGTACGCCTTGGACGCGCAAAGCGGCCGCGTCGTGTGGCACTACACTCGTCCGGTCACGAACAGTCTGATCGACGACGCTTCCGAACATCACAACCGAGGCGTGGCCATCTGGCATTCGCGTGTTTACATGGAAACCGACAATGCGCATCTGCTCTGTCTTGACGCGCGCTCCGGGAATCTCCTCTGGGACGTACCCTACACGAACGGTGACCGAAACTATGGCGCTACCAGCGCTCCTCTGCTTGTAAAAGACAAAGTGATTGTCGGCACGTCTGGCGGCGATGATGGCGTTCGCGGTTTCGTGTCCGCCTACCACGCCGAATCCGGAAAATTGGCCTGGCGTTTCTGGACCATTCCCGCTCCCGGCGAGCACGGATCGGAAAGTTGGCCAGGCTCCGCGTATCTCCATGGCGGCGGCACCACTTGGATGCCCGGGACGTTTGATCCCGAATTGAACACCATCTTTTGGGGAACCAGCAATCCAGCACCCGATTTCAATGGCGCCACGCGCCCCGGCGACGATCTCTACACCGATTGTGTTCTGGCTCTGGATCCAGACACGGGAAAGCTCAAGTGGCACTTCCAATTCACGCCACACGATCTCTACGATTACGACGCCACCGAAACCCCGGTCATCGTTGATGCCGAATTCCAGGGCCAGCCTCGCAAATTGCTCGTCGAAGCCAACCGCAATGGCTTCTTCTACATCCTCGATCGCACCAACGGAAAATTCCTCTCCGCGGTTCGCTTCGCCGAAAAATTGAATTGGGCCAAAGGGATCGACTCTACCGGCCGTCCGATTCTCACCGGTGTCATACCCACGGAGAAAGGCGCTCGTGTTTGTCCGGGATTTTCCGGCGCCACCAACTGGTACGCGCCTTCTTACAATCCATCTACTCGTCTCTTTTACTTCCTCGCCTCCGAAAATTGCAGCATTTACCTGCGTGGCGGAGTGAAATTCATTCCCGGCCAGACCTTTTATGCTACCGGAGCAAAACGCAGCCCCGGCGACTCCGCAAAAAAGATCCTACTCGCATACGACATTTCCACCTCCAAACCAGTGTGGAAGTATCCGCAGACGGGTTCTGGCTGGTCGAGTGCCGGTACGATGACCACCGATGGCGGCCTGGTTTTCTTTGGAGATGACGCCGAATCGTTCGAAGCCGTCGACGCCGCCACCGGCGCCCCACTCTGGCACTTCCAGACGGGCCAAACCATCTCCGCGTCTCCCATGAGTTTCTCGGTGCATGGCACCCAGCATGTCGCCATCGCCGCGGGAAGTAACGTTTTCTGTTTTCGTCTTTAACTTGAAATCGAATTTATTTTCAGGAGGACACCTTGTCTACAACCAGCACTCGCAGAGGATTCGCCGCTCGCTTTGCTTCTATTCTCGCCGGTACCAGCTTTGCCGCCTTGTTCACCAACTCCGCTCCGGCCTCCGCCCAGGCTCCCAGCGGTGTCCAAAAGCTGGACTACGACGGCAAGCCCGCCGGAATGGGCTTCATCACTCCCCTAATCGTCCATAACGGAACCATCTACATCGCTGGCCAGGGTGCCCATTCGCACGACTCCGAAAGTAAATTCGCCTACGACATCGAAACCCACACCAAGAAGGTCATGGATAACGTCAAAACCCTCGTCGAAGCGGGCGGCGGCAGCATGGACAGCATTCTCCAGCTCACCGTATTCCTCACCAAGATTGACGACTACGACGGCTTGAACAAGGTCTTCAAGACGTACTTTCCGAACGGCGGGCCTGCCCGCACCTGTGTCGCTGTCGCCGCTTTGCCCGGCCAGTCTCTAGTCGAAATCAACTGCACCGCAGCCGTTGTCCGCAAATAACGGGAGCTGACTATCCATGAATATCTCTTCCAGATGGACTCGTCGAAGTTTTATGACCGGCATCAGCTCACTGACGGCAATGTTGCTCGGCTATCGCAACTTGTACGCCGCCCCCGCGGCAAGCGCCGCCCCCGCCTCTCCCATCAAGGGCTTTGGTCAGTCCGGGAATGTCTACGAAGAGCTCGGCGTCACCACCGTCATCAACGGTCAGGGAACCATGACCATGCTCGGCGGCTCCCTCATGCGCCCCGAGGTGGAAGCCGTCATGGCTCTTGCCGGCGACCATTTTGTCAGCATTCCAGAGCTTGAAGTCGCGGCCGGCAATCGCATCGCCGAACTGCTCAAGCTTCCCGCTGGATACTCCGCTTTGGTCACCTCCGGCGCAGCTGGGGCCATACAGTCTGGTCTCGCGGGAGTCCTCACGCGCGATAATCCCCAATTCATCCAGCAACTCCCCGATCTGACCGGCATGAAGTCCGAAGTCATCATTCAAAAATCCCATCGCAATCCTTTCGATCACCAGTTGCGCGCCACCGGAATCCGCCTGGTGGAAGTCGTCGATCGCGAAGACCTGCGCAAAGCCGTCAACGACAAGACCGCCATGCTTCATTTCAGCAACTTTGCGAATGCCGCCGGTCAGATCAAGGTCGACGAATGGCTCAAATTCGGCAAGGAAAACAATATCACCACGTTTATCGACGCCGCCGCGGACACTCCTCCCGTCTCCCATCTTTGGGACTACGCCAATATGGGCTACGACCTGATCGCGTTCAGCGGAGGCAAAGCCATTCGCGGTCCGCAGTGCGCCGGCCTGTTGCTGGGCCGCAAGGATCTGGTCGCCTACGCCCTTCTGAACAACAGCCCGCATGAAGACACTCTCGGTCGCGGCCAAAAAGTGGGCAAAGAAGAAATCGTGGGTATGGTCAAAGCCCTGGAATCTTACCTTCAGGAAGATCACGACGCTCTCAATAAGGAATGGCAGCAGCGCCTGGATCTCATCTCCTCGGAAGTGTCTAAGGTGCCGGGCGTGACGACCAAGTTCTTCGTCCCCGATATCGCCAATCACGTCCCGCACATGCAGGTTCATTGGGACACCAGAATCTCGGCCACGCCCAAAGAGATCGCCTCCTCTCTGCGCAAGGGCAAACCGTCTATCGTCCTCAGTGCGGGAGAAGAAGGCGAGGTTCTTTCTCTAAACTCCTTCATGCTGCAACCCGGCCAGGACAAAGTGATCGCCGATGCCCTTGTGGCCACCCTAAAAGCTCACTCCTCCTGACGCATGGACCTTGCTCGCCCTAACCACGCTGCCCGACTGCCGCTCTTTGGTGCGAACTCGCGCCAAAGCTCACCGGCGGTCTCATGAGCACTCACCAAACAAGTCGCGTCCGCTGGGTGCTTGTGTTCTGGCTCTTCCTGCTCAGCGCGATCTCCTTTTTGGATCGCGTGAATATTTCCATCGCGGGAAGTTCCTTGGCCGACGAATATCACCTCAGCCAGATCCAGCTCGGATGGGTCTTTAGTTCCTTTCTGCTGGGTTACGCCCTGTTTCAAACGCCCGGAGGATGGCTCGTGGATCGCTTCGGCTCGCGCCGCGTTCTGGCTGCTGGCGTGGTCTGGTGGGGAGTCTTCACCGCGTTGACGGCCTCCCTGCCCACAAAGATTGCCGGAGCCGTCGCCATCTTCATTTTCGTGCGCTTCCTCCTCGGTGTCGGCGAAGCCATCATGTATCCCTCCACGAATCAGTTCGTGTCCCAATGGATCCCTTCGCAAGAGCGTGGAGTCGCCAATGGGCTGATCTTTGCCGGTGTCGGTGCCGGAGCGGGCACGGCACCCATCTTTGTCACGTTCATCATGCTCCATTACGGCTGGCGTTCCTCCTTCTGGGTCAGCGCAGTAATCGGATTGCTCGCCGGCATCATCTGGTATTGGATCGCGCGCGACAAGCCGGAACTCCATCCCAGCGTCAGTCCGTCGGAACTCTCCTTTATTCGAGAGAACCGCGCGCCTGTCCATGCCCGCGCCGCTCACCACCAGAGCCCTGTTGAACAAGACAATCTTGCGGCCGCAGCGCGTCCACTCTGGCGCACGCTCCTCTCCAGTCGCAGTCTTCTAGCGGTCACGGCCAGCTATTTTTCCTTCGGCTATGTGGCATGGATCTTCTTCAGCTGGTTTTACATCTATCTCGCCAAGGTGCGCGGACTGGACCTGAAATCCAGTGCCTTGTACAGTACGCTTCCTCCTCTTGCCATCGTCGCGGGCAGTTTGTGCGGCGGAGCGATTAGTGACGCGCTGTCACGCGCTTATGGTAAGAGGGTCGGACGATGTGGAGTTGGCTTTGTCGCTATGCTTCTTGCGGCGGGGTTCCTGGTGTTTGGCTCGCGCGCTGCGAGTCCTTCGATTGCCAGCATCGTTCTTTCCGGTGGGGCCGGCGCGCTCTATCTTTCGCAAAGCTCCTATTGGTCGGTAACCGCGGACATCGCGGGCGACTCAGCCGGCTCCGCCTCCGGCTTCATGAACATGGGAGCGCAGTTCGGGGGCGCGCTCACCGCGTCGCTCACGCCAGCCATCGCCCTGCACTACGGTTGGACCTCCTCTTTTCTGGTCGCCGCCTTGCTTAGCGTGGTCGGAGGAATTGCCTGGCTCTTGGTCGATCCCAATCGTCATTTAATGCCAATCGCGAAATCTGCATCCTGATCGGAAAGTGGAACGCGCTATGAAGATTAAATCGAAGGCAGAGTGCCGCTGGGACTTGGTCAGTCTCGGCGAAGTTATGCTGCGGCTCGATCCCGGCGACTTGAGGATCTCTACTGCGCGCGAGTTTCGAGCATGGGAAGGCGGAGGCGAGTACAACGTCGCTCGCGGCCTCCGGCGCTGCTTCGGCCTCGATACCGCGATCGTCACCGCCCTTGCCGATAACCCGGTCGGCCGCCTGGTCGAAGACCTGATGCTCCAGGGAGGTGTAAATCTCGAACACCTCCGCTGGGTGAAATACGACGGCGTGGGCCGCACCGTTCGCAACGGGCTGAACTTCACCGAGCGTGGCTTCGGCGTTAGAGCCGCTTTGGGCTGCTCCGACCGCGGGCACACCGCGATTTCGCAATTGCGGCCTGGAGAAGTCGATTGGACGAAGATTTTCGTCGACCAGGGCGCGCGCTGGTTTCACACCGGCGGAATTTTCTGTGCTCTCTCGGAAACCGCTCCGCAAGTTGCCAGGGAAGCGATGGAAGCCGCTAGGCGTGCCGGCGCCATCGTCTCCTACGATTTGAACTATCGTGCCTCGCTGTGGGCCTCCATCGGCGGCAAAGAAAAGGCCCAGCCCGTCAACCGCGCCCTCGTCTCCATGGTCGACGTTTTGTTTGGAAACGAAGAGGACTTCACCGCCGCCCTTGGCTATGAAGTCGAAGGCGTGGATGATGCGCATTCCAACCTCGATCCTCGTTTCTTCAAGCAGATGATGGAAAAGGTGAAACACGATTACCCGGGCCTTTCGGCCGTCGCCACCACCCTTCGCCACGCAAAAACGGCCTCGCGCAACGACTGGGCCGCGATCGCGTACATGCAGGGGAACTTCCATCAATCGGCAACCAGAGAAAATCTGGAAATCTACGATCGTGTCGGCGGTGGCGATTCCTTCGCGTCGGGCTTGATCTACGGCCTGCTTTCTGGACACGACATTGCCTGGGCAGTCGAGTGTGGCGCCGCCCATGGTGCCCTCGCCATGACCACTCCCGGAGATAACTCGATGGCGAGTTTGCAGGAAGTTTTGCAAGCCATGAAGGGAGGCACCGCCCGCATTTCACGCTAACCCCTGATATCGAGCTCTTTGGACGGAGAAATCGATGAACGCAGAACAGGTCATTCACCAAATCGGTGAAGTAGGCATCATTCCCGTGGTTCGCGCGGCCAACCCGGCGGAAGCTGCACGCGTAGTCGAAGCCATCTGCGCCGGTGGCATCTCCATCGTGGAAATCACCATGACCGTACCCGATGCCATTCCTCTTCTTTCCGAAGTGGCTCGGTCAAAAACTGATTCCTTGATTGGTGCGGGAACAGTATTGACCGCGAAGCAAGCTGAGATGTGTATCGCGGCCGGTGCGAAGTTTCTCGTTAGTCCGGGCCTCTCCGCGGAAGTGATCCGCATCGCTTCCAGGTATGGCGTGCTGGCCATACCTGGCGCGTTCACTCCCAGCGAAGTGATGGCTGCCACCGATCTCGGTGCAAGCCTCATCAAGGTTTTCCCCTGTGGTAGCGGCGGCGGCCCCAGCCACATCAAGGCCCTCCGGGCGCCGTTCCCCCATTGCCGCTTCATCCCCACTGGCGGCGTCAGCCTCAAGAATGCCGGGGAGTATTTCGCGGCCGGCGCGTTCGCCTTGGGTATCGGCGCGGAGCTTGCGGACCTCGCAGCCCTTCGGCGAAACGAGCACCACAAGATTACCGAAGCTGCCCAGTCCCTTGCCGCGATGGTCCGGAATCACAAATCCCAGCTTGCCTCCAAAATCTAAAGGAGCACTCGCGTCATGTTCATCCGTGTCTTCAACGATCGGAACTCGCTGGGCCGCGCCGCTGCCGACCACGCCGCCGAGGTCATCCGTGGCGCCATCGCATCCCAGGGCCACGCCCGCATCACCGCGGCCACAGCCGCCTCGCAACGTGAATTTCTCGAAGCCTTGACCTCCGCGCCGGGGATCGACTGGCAAAAGGTCGAGGCTTTCCATCTCGATGAATACGCAGGTCTCCCGCTTTCCCATCCTGGTGGCTTTCGCGCCATGCTTCTTAGCCAGTTGATCCAGAAAACCGGCATCCCCAAGTATCATTTGCTGGAGGGCGACGCGCCCGATCTTGCTGCGGCCGCGCGCAAGGCGAGCGAAGCGATCGCCTCCTCCCCGATTGACATCTGCTTCCTGGGCATCGGGGAAAACGGCCACATTGCCTTTAACGATCCGCCCGCCGATTTTGAAACGCGCGAACCCTACATCATCGTGAATCTCGATGAGGCCTGCCGGCAGCAGCAGGTCGGGGAAGCCTGGTTCGCCGACATCAGCCAGGTGCCCACGCGAGCTCTTTCCATGTCGGCGCAACAAGTCCTCAAGGCCCGGGAGCTCCTCGCCGTCGTTCCCGACCTGCGGAAAGCCGACGCCATCCAGAAATGTCTGGAGGGCCCTGTCAGGCCGGAAGCGCCCGCTTCGATCATGCGCCGCCATTCGAAAGCGACCCTCTATCTCGATTGGCAGTCCGCCTCAAAGTTAAATCCCGATCTCCAGGCCCAATTGCAAAAAGACGGCCGGGCGGAAATTGGCGCCTAGGTTTGCTCTGGCGTTAAAGCTTCCATGTCCACACCGAGCACGCATCAAGCCTCTCCTCGCCCGATCCGCTCGCTTCGCTGGTGGATAGCTGGCCTGCTCTTTTTTTCGACGATGATCAACTACATTGATCGTCAGACGCTCTCTCTGCTCGCGCCCTTTCTTAAAATCGAATATCACTGGAGCAACACGGACTACGCCAACATTGTCATTGCGTTTCGCGCTGCCTATGCGATTGGTCAGGTCGTCCTGGGGCGGCTGGTGGACCGGGTCGGCACTCGCCGCGGACTGACGATTGCCGTCGTCTGGTACTCCATCGTTTCCATGGCCACAGGTCTTGCCAGCGGCCTCGCCAGCTTTGGGCTCTGCCGCTTTCTTGTCGGAGCCGGTGAATCCGCGAATTGGCCGGCTGCCACCAAAGCCGTCTCAGAGTGGTTTCCAGAGCGGGAACGCGCCCTGGCTACCGCTTTCTTTGATAGCGGCTCCTCCATTGGCGGTGCGGTCGCTCCGTTCCTCGTCCTGCCGATTTATTTCAGCTGGGGTTGGCGCCCCGCCTTCATTATTCCTGGTGCGCTCGGTTTCCTGTGGCTTCTGCTTTGGCGGCGTTTCTACTTTTCCCCCAAAGAACATCCTCGGCTGGGACAAGCGGAGCGCGAGTGGATTACCGCCGAGGGAAACACCACTCGCGCGGACGAATCCGCTCTCGGCCGAATTCCCTGGACCAGGCTCCTCAAGCTGCCGCAAACCTGGGGAGCCATCGTTGCCAGAGCCTTCACCGATCCCGTCTTTTTCTTCATCACGGACTGGTTCCCGATCTATCTGGTGGCCAAGGGAATCGCCCTGCGAGGCGGCCTGATCGCCATCTGGATCCCCTTTCTTGCGGCCGACGCCGGAAATTTCTTTGGCGGTTATGCTTCCGGTTTTCTGATCGGCCGGGGCTGGAGTCTCGGCGCCGCGCGCAAGGCGCTCGTCGTCTTCGGGGGAATCGGCACCACGCTCTTGATTCCCACAATCTTCACCACGAATCTGTACTTGATCTCGTTCTTGTTCTCCGTGGCCACGTTCTCCTACGCCGCCTTCAGCACTATCGCCAATGTGCTTCCCTCCGACCTTTACTATTCCGACGCAGTCGCCTCGGTCAGCGGACTCGGCGGAAGCGGCGCGGCGATCGGCACGATCATCGCGTTCGAACTCGTCGGCCACTTTTCCGATGCTCGCCTGGCCAAGGCCACCCACGCGTTCGACCCGATTATGGTCGTCGCCGGACTCGTTCCTCTGATCGGAATGTTCCTCGTCTTGCTTCTGGTGCGCAACACCCGTGCAACCACGCAGGGCTACGTGCGCCGAATTTGAGTGCAATCATAAGGGCGTGCATCGCAACTCGGCCCGCACACGCTTCTTCGGAGCCGGCGATTTGCAGCGTACACTCTTGCGCCTCTTCAGGTTTGCGGGCCTTCCAGCGATCCACTCGCGCCCTGCCCGAACGTATTTTCAGTTGAATTTCTATTGGCCAGAGGCCCCGCAGGTAATAATTTTGAATCGCACTAGAAGAAATGGTGGAGGCGGGGGGAGTCGAACCCCCGTCCGAAAAGCGCTACGCCACGGAGCCTACATGCTTATCTCAGTTCGTTGGTTTCGCCCTCCGCGCTTGGAACGAGCAAGAAACGCGGCGGACTAGTCCGATGGTTCTCGCCCAAGCCTTGCGGACCGAAAGGCTCAAGCCAGCTCACTGTATGACGCTTCTTGCCGGACCCGTGAGCAAAGCCCGGGGAAGCGTGCGCTTAATTAATTAAGCAGCAAGTGCCAAGTTGTTGTTGGCAGTTCTAGTTTCCAGCCGATTACGGGTGGTTGGCCCCCGGCATGCCTCCGGGACGCGACAGCTTCCGTCGAAACCGTGTCGCCCCCTGAACTCCTATTTTACCACGCCACGCCAGTCGCCCGCTTTTCCACCTGGAAAGCTTTGCCCAGTTGCCGCCCCGGGCCGGCAGCACTTGCCTGGCGTGCGCCTATGTTCACCACCCCCTTGGATAAATCCTCTCGAATCAACCGTGTATGGCCATCAAGAACTCGTCTTTCTGGCCCCCGCCGTGCCTCACCGATGCTCGGCCACTTGCGGCAGGCCATGCGCCGCTCTCGGAGGGAAACACGTTATGTCCGTACTTGGAATCGCCACCACCATCGCCTCGCAGTTTGACGCGCTCGTCGCGCACAGCAAATCCTCGCAACGCCAGCAAGGGTTTCAACAGTTGGGACAAGATCTACAATCGGGAAATATCTCGCAAGCCCAAACCGATTTCGTGTCGCTCAACCAATTGCTCCCCGGCGGCCAGCAATTCTCCACGCTTGCTCTCTCGAGCGTTCCGCAATCCACCAACCCGCTGGCCACCGCGGTCTCGCAACTCGCCCAGGATCTAAAGTCGGGAAATCTCTCCGCCGCGCAGACCGATCTCACCACCGTCCAGCAGGACGTCCAGCAAGCCGGCCAGCAAAAAGGTACCGGCCAGGCGCATCACCACCATCATCACCAAGGTCCAGGCGACGCCTCACAGTCCACCAGCCAACAGACGCCAATCTCCACTCTCTTCGGCGAACTAGGCCAATCCCTGCAATCCGGGAATATCGCCGCCGCGCAGCAGGCCTACTCCACCCTTCAGCAGGAGTTCCAGCAGTTTGGCCTACCGGTCACCTCCGACTCTTCTTCCAGCCCAATAATCTCCAACTTCAGCGTCTCTGCTTAACCCGTAGGGGCGGCTTTACGCCGCCTCCTTTCTGATCCGACCTCTGCAACGCCTTGCCTCCGCCCCGGCGAGCACACCAACATCTTCCGCCTCTTTTATTAGCCTTCGCTCCGACTCTTTTCTCCCATCAATGTTGCGCCGGTCGTATAGCTCAGCTTCACCGCAGGTTGCACGAACCACTTATCCCTCCTAAAACTAAGGGCGCCAGAGGCGCGCAAAATCTTAGCCCGGCACGTGAGTGCTGGGTCCCGGCTCCGCCCCGTTTGCACCTTCTAAAATCCTCGCGCAGTCCGAAGCCGCTCCCCTCGTTGATATCTAATGGCTTATGGCTAATGGCTTCCGGCTTATGGCGTTCGTCACACGCAAACATCTCTCTTTCCAACTCCTCATCACCCAATTAGACACACCCCTGCCCCTACCCGTTGACGCTCTCTCCCCACCCCTCCACAATGGCAAAACGGGAGAAAACCGGGCAAAACAGCCCATCATATCGGCATGGCACCTGAACCCAACGCTGTGGAACAAGCCGTCGCCCGCGCCCTTCGCGATAATCTCGAGCGCATCCAGCGCACTAGCGAAGAACTCCAGCAGGCCATTAACGACATCGTCGCCGCCTGCTCCAGCAGCAAGCCCACTAACGCCCTTCCACCCATGCTTCGCGCGCAAACGGCTTCCGCATCGCTCGCCGCGGCCCTCGATGTCCTTTCGCGCTTCACGGCATTGGCCCTGCAGCCCGGCCCTCGCAGCCCACTGGAAGAAAAGATTACGGAGGCCATTGGCCGTGTCGCTCCTGAGGCCCCACCTGTCCCCGCCCGTCCGGCAAAAAGTGTCCCAGAAACGCACGCCGCAGTTCCCCAGCCACCTCCAACCCCAGTCCCCGCTCCTCGTGCCGAGCCTCCTCCTCCGCCCATGGAAGTCGAGGTTCCCGTCAGCGAGTCGACCGCCCCCGACGGAGAATTCGACATCAACCGGTTGACTCCTGAGGAACAGGAACTTCATCGCCGTGCAAATCGCGTTGCGAAAGTATCCATGCAGGATATTAAAATGTTAAGGCCGGAACAGGTTAGACTGGGCCGCGAAAACAAAGATATCTGCATCCGATTGAAAGACGACATTGAGAAAGCTCATCGCGAATACGATCGTAGATTCAAGCCCATCATGGACCACCCGGTGGATTACTTCTATCGCTGGATGGTGGAAATCCTTGCGGAGGGCGACTCTTCCGCTCTCGGCGACTATCCCTACGCCACCGCGAGCAAGTCCCACTAACGCCAGCAAAACTCTTCTGTGGCACAGGCATTCCTGCCTGTGCATTCGAGCCACAAGCAACAACTCCAAATCTCGCGGCACTTCCCGAAGCTACCAATTCTGGGCCCTCTCCTGTCTTGCCCTGACTATTTTCTCCTTCTTTTTCTCTCTGACCGTTGTCGCGCAAACCCACAAGAAAAGATCTCACTCCTCGCGTCCCAAGCCCACTGCTTGCGCCGCTGGCTGCCGCCCGGAGACTACCGCGCCTGCTCTCGACGCGCAAACTCCCCAGGACGCTGCCGCCCAGAAAGAACTCGCTGGCCTCGCCCGCGATCTTCGTCGCGGCGCTCCGGGTTCCTACGATCAGCTTGCCGCCTTCGCCAACAAAAATTCTTCCAGCCTCTGGGGACAACGTGCCGCCCTCGCGCTTGGCTACGACGACTTTTCAAAGAATCGAAATCCCCAGGCCCTCGCCTGGCTCCAGAAGGCCCAGGCCGATCCGCTACTTCGCGAATACACTTTGTTTTGGACCGCGCAGACCGAGCGCGCGATGAATAAAAATTCCGCCGCGGCCCAGGATTTCGCACAAATTTTAAAGGATTATCCTGGCACGGCCCTCAAGGAACAGCTTCTCGAAGCCTACGTTCCCACAGCTGTCGCCGTCGGCCGCCCGCAGGATGCGCTCGATGCGCTCTCCACGTATCCGCCCGCCGGCTCCAAACCGTCCCTGCTTCTCGCCCGTGCCCGCGCCAACGAAGCCGCGCACAAGCTCGTTCCCGCCGCCAAGGACTATCAGGCTCTCTATTATAAATATCCGCTTGCCGACGAATCCAAGGAGGCCGCAAAAGTTCTTCCGCGCCTCAATCATCAACTCCACGGGGAATTTCCTTACGCCACCGGCGAGCTGCAGGATCAGCGCGCGCAGATCTTCTTTGACGCCCACAAATGGCGTGAAGCTCGTCTCGAATACGAAAAGCTCACCACGATTCTTAAGGATCCCTCCAACCCCACCCGCCAGCGCGCCCTCGTTCGCGAAGCCGAATCCCGCCAGCACCCGAAAGCCGCCCCGTATCTTTTTTCCAGGCTTAAGCTGACCGACCCCGAAGCCGATGCCGAACGCCTCTACGATCTTTCCCAGGCGTGGCGCTCCAATAAGAACGAAGTCCAGATGCTCACCGCGATCGAAACGGTCGCCGAAAAATATCCGCAAAGCCGTTGGACCGAAGAGTCTCTGATGGCCGCCGGCAACTATTACTGGGTGTTGCTCGACCGCGCCAAGGCCGCCAATTACTATCAGCGCGTCCTGGAAAATTTCCCCGCCGGCAAGAACGCTTATAACGCCGAATGGCGCATCGCCTGGGTGGCCTATATCCAGCGCCAGCCTTATGCCGACGAGAAGATGACCATCTTCCTGCGCAAATATCCGCTCTCTGGCGGCGCCGTGAATGCCCTCTATTGGCTTGGCCGCAATGCCGAACGCAGCGGCAATCCCGCGCACGCCCGCGCCTATTATCAGAAAGCATTGGACCGTTTCCCCACCACCTATTTCGCCAACGCCGCCGAGCTTCGCCTCGCCAAGCTTCCCGCCGGCGATCCCGATCCCGTGGACGCTCTGCTCCAGATTCCTCCGGCTTCTCCCCCGCGTCCCTTCGACGAGCCCATCCCCGCCACGGTTGCCGAGCGTTGGAATCGCGCGCAGGCCCTGCGCACGATCGCCTTCGATTCCTCCGCGGAACTCGAACTCAAAGCTGCCTACGCTGCCACCGCCTCTCCGCGTTTCCTGATCGAAGCGGCGCAAGCCGCGTTCGATCAAGGCCATTTCGCCAGCGGCATGAATTACGGTCGCCTCGCCGTTCCCAGTTTCGACTCGCGCAAGTTCAGCGCCGTGCCCGTCAGCGTCTGGAAAGTCCTCTTTCCATTCCCCTACGAATCCATCATTCGCCGTGAGGCCGCGCGCAACGATTTCGACCCCATGTTCGCCGCTGGCTTAATTCGCCAGGAGTCCACCTTCCAGGCCGACGCTGTCTCCCACGCCAACGCGATCGGCTTGATGCAGCTGCTTCCAAAGACCGCTCGCAAGCTCGCCCGCGAGCACAAAATGCGCTACTCCCGCGCGGCCCTTTTCGATCCCGAAGTCAACATCAAATTCGGGATGCTCTATATCGCCGATCTCACCCGCGATACGGGCAGCCCCGAATACGCTGCCGCCGCGTACAACGCCGGCGAAGACCGCATCGCCCTCTGGAAGTCCGAACGTGACTACGAAGAAGTTCCCGAGCTCGTCGAATCCATCCCCTTCACCGAAACTCGCGAGTACGTGCAAATCGTTTTACGCAACGCCGAAATGTACCGCACTCTCTACGGCGACACGCCCAAATCCACCGTCTCCGCCGCCACGCCGGCTCTCTCCCTTTCCCCAGTCGCCGAGGCCCGCTAACGGAATCCGAAGATGTTCCTGGCCCTCGTCAGAATCTCCTAACGACCACAATCGCCCTCAGCGCAGGAGTCTCCATGTCCTTAGCGTCTCCTCCGCGCTCTATGTGGTAAATCTTTCTCCCTTCTTTCTCTTTGCTACAATCTCCCAATGTCCACTCCCGAAACCAACATGACTCAAATCGCTCGTCGTATGCTGTCCGCGAAAGCGGAAAAGTTTACCGAATCCGTTATCCGCGAAATGACCCGCCTTGCGTTGAAGCACAATGCCGTCAATCTCTCCCAGGGTTTCCCCGATTTCGCGGCCCCCCAGGAAATCAAGGAAGCCGCGCGCCAGGCCATTTCCGACGACATTAATCAGTACGCCATCACTTGGGGCGCCAAACCCCTCCGCGACGCCGTCGTCGAAAAATTCGCCCGCACCCAGCGCGTTTCCTACGATCCCGAGCGCGAAATCACCATCTGCTGCGGTTCCACCGAGGCGATGATGTCCGCCATGATGGCCATCATCAATCCGGGCGACGAAATCGTGGTCTTCGAGCCTTTCTACGAAAATTACGGACCCGATGCGATCCTCTCCGGCGCCACGCCCCGCTTCGTGAGAATGCGCCCGCCGGCCCAGGGCTCGTCCGCCAGCGAAGGGCCGGCCAACGAAAACTCCAATTGGTCCTTCGACGAAAGGGAACTAGCCGCCGCGTTCGGCCCTCACACCAAGGCCATCATTCTCAACACGCCCAATAATCCCACCGGCAAGGTCTTCACCCGTGCGGAACTCGAATTCATCCGCGATCTCTGCCTCCGCTGGAACGCCTATTGCCTCACCGATGAAATCTACGAGCACATCCTCTACGACGCAACCGAACACATTTCCATGGCGCAGATCCCCGGCATGCGCGACCGCACCATCGTCATCAATGGCATGTCCAAAACCTACAGCGTCACCGGTTGGCGCGTCGGCTGGGCGCTCGCTCCGCCGGAAACCACTCAGGCAATCCGCAAGGTCCACGATTTCCTCACCGTCGGCGCCGCCGCTCCCCTGCAACAAGCCGGTGCCCTCGCCCTCAAGCTCCCGCAGTCCTATTACGACAAGCTCGCTTCCAATTACGTCGCCAAACGCGAGCGCCTTCTCCAAATCCTTTCCGCTTCCGGCTTCACCGTCTACAAACCCCGCGGCGCTTACTACATCATGACCGACATCTCCCGCTTCCATTTCGACGAAGCCAAATATCCCGCCGATTCTCGCGACGTCTCCTTCGCCAAGTATCTCGTCGCAGCGATCGGCGTCGCTTGCGTGCCCGGCTCCAGCTTCTACAACAACGCCCGGGACGGCGCTTCCCAGGTCCGTTTCACCTTCTGCAAAAAAGAAGAAACTCTCGCCGCCGCGGCCTCCCGCCTCGCCAACCTCCATCTGTAGCGGCCGCCTTCTGAGGCGGGCGCTTTTCGTTTGCTATCCCGTACTCTCTCGAGTCTTGTAGGGGCCACGCTTGCTTGGCCTCGATTTGTCGTATGCTAAACTTTCCCGTGGAAGTTCCGGCCCTCAATCGGTCCCGGGCTATCCGCATCGGAAGGGAACCACTTCGTGCCCCTCGAACTCTCTCTCATCCCTGCAAACACAGTCCTCGAGTCCAACTCCGATGGCGAATCGATCGCCATTTCCGAATCCGAATCCCACACGTTCTTCTGTGTCCTCAAAGTCTTCGAGCAAATCGAACAGGAATCCCTCGATGTGTCCATCTGGGGCTCCCCCGACGGCCAGGATTTTGGCAGGCAGCCTCTGCTTAAATTTCCCCAGCAGTTTTATCTTGGCACCACGAAGCTGGTCCTCGATGTCTCCCTCCGCCCCGAAATCAAGTTCCTCCGTGCTCGCTGGGAACTCAACCGCTGGGGCCGCGTCTCCCCGGCGCCGCGTTTCGCCGCCGGCCTCCAACTCGAGGAAATTCCTCCCATGTCCCGCGACACCACCACCCGCCGCGCCGTCCTCGCTTCAAAACCCTAACTTGGCGTGCGGGAGCAAGCTCCCGATTTGAGGTGCAAAACCCGAGTCAGGCCACTACACCCGCCGCCTCTTTTCCCCGGCCAAAGCGAGGTCAAACCTGCCCTGAAGCGGGAGGGCGGCCCATTTTTGCTCGCACTCACACTCAAGCACCCGAAATCCTCTGGCCTTGGCGCGCCTGTGCATCCCCCAACGTGGTTTGTCAAAAAGTATCAAAAATGGGAAGGCATCTTCAGACACTTCTGCCGGAAATCTATTTATGATGATTGGCCACGCTTCAGCCTATGGACGATTCGAAGGAAAAGGGGCGAGAGACCGTTTGTCGGTTGCCCTGTGGTGGTCAGTCTCCCGCCCCGCGAGTGGTCTTGCTGATATAGACGAAATCTCTCGGGAAATGTTTCGGCAAACTGCAAAGATTCTCGATACTCATTCCTGCCTGCAAGTGCAACCTTTTCTGCATTCCATTTGGCGGATTCTTCCGATTTTGGTAGCGTTCATCCAATTTCCACAGTATCCAGATACCTCGCCACCGCCGCTTTCCACGGAAACTTCTCCGTAATTGCTTGCTGCAGCGACTGGGCCGCTGCCGGCTCTCCATGGGTTAAATACACCTGCTTCGGCGTCGCTTGCAATCCGCTCAGCCAGCGCAGCAATTCGCTTTTCCCCGCGTGCGCCGAAAACTGGCCCATCGTCACGATCTCCGCCAGCACTGGGACCGCCTGTCCGAACAAATTCAGCGACTTCGCGCCCTCCTGCAGTGCCCGCCCTCGCGTTCCCTCGGCCTGAAACCCTCCCAGGATCACGCAATTCCGCGCGTCTCCCAGCCGCTGCGCCAGATGGTGCAGTACGCGCCCTCCCGTCACCATCCCACTCGCCGAAATGATGATGCACGGCGTTCTCACGTTGTTGATCGCTTTCGATTCTTCCACTCTGCGCGTCAGATGAAACTCGTGCACGCTCAGCGGATCGCCTCCGCTTTGTTCGTCACGCGCAAACTGCACGTCGTGGTCTTCCTTGTACTTCAAATAAAGATCCGTAGCGCTCAGCGCCATCGGGCTGTCCACGTACACCGGCAGCTTCGGAATCTTCTGCAAGTTTTCCAGTTGCCGCAGGTAGAACATGAACGTCTGCGTCCGCCCAATCGCAAATGCCGGAATCACGATCGAACCGCCCCGCTTCGCCACGCGGTTCACGATGTCGCTCAATAGTTGCAGCGGATCGCCGGCCTCGTGCTCGCGATCTCCGTAGGTGGACTCGCACAACACTGCGTCAACTTGCTTCGCCCTCGGCGTCGTCGGATCCTTCAGGATCGGCTGGGCGTACCGCCCCACGTCCCCCGAAAACACTACCACCAACTTTTTCCCATTCTCCGTAATCGTCAGCTCCAGGCTCGACGAACCCAGAATGTGCCCCGCATCGTACGACTCGAAATGAAACTCCGGCGACACATCGAATCCGCCCGACCGCGGCATCGGTTTCAACAGCTTCAGCACTGGCTCCACGTCTTCCGAGGTGTAGAGCGCTTGCGGGTTCGCATGCTTGCTCCACTTGTGTTTCACCGCATGCGCGGTTTCTTCTTCCTGCAAATGCCCCGAATCTTTCAGCAAAATTCCCGTCAACTCAATCGTCGCTGGGTTTGCATAAATCGTCTTCCGGTAGCCGTCCCGCACCAGCACCGGCAGCCATCCCGTGTGGTCCAGGTGCGCGTGCGTCAGCACCACGTAATCTATCGTTTTCGGATCCACCGGCAGCGGACTCCAGTTCCGCTTCTTCAGATCGTCCGTCCCCTGAAAAAGTCCGCAATCGATCAACAATCGTTTGCTTGTGCCGGAGGAGCCCGCCGCCTCCACCAGATATTTCGAACCAGTCACACACCCAGCCGCGCCCAAAAATGTGAGTTTCGCCATAGCCCTGCATTCTACTCGAACTCTCCTTGCCCGGTGTGTCTGACGCACTTTCCTTGTGCGCCAGTCGTGGACCTTCCGCGCCATCTTTCAATCCGCTGATAACACCACCACCGTCGCATCATCGGTTTGCCGTCCCTGAGTAAATTTGTCCAACGAACCAAAGATCGCGTCCACAAGCTCCTCGGTACTTTTGGCGTTGCTTTCGGCCGCTGCTTTCCGTATGCCCTCCACTCCCCACTCTTCGTCCCCCCGATTCAGCGCCTCAACCACCCCATCCGTGTACGCGATGACCGTGTCACCGGGTTGCAGCTGATATATGGCCTCTTCATAGAGCGAATCGGTGAAGAGGCCGAGCGGCAGGTCCGCGGCCTCCAGCAAGACCATCGAACCGTCCCGGCGAATCACCATGGGCGGATTATGGCCTGCATTTGCGTAGCGCAGCGTGCGCCTGGCCGCGTCGAAAACGCCGTAAAATAATGTTACAAATCGGTCGGCAAGGGATGCCCCATGCAGTTGGCGATTCACCGCCCCTAATATCATCGCCGGATCATGGCCCGCGAAGTAGGCCGCTGTGCGCAAGGAGGACTGCACATTCGTTATCATCAATGCCGCGGGAAGGCTTTTGCCGGAGGCATCCCCTACCGCGAAAGCCAGGCGATTTTGCGCAAGCGGCAAAAACTCGAAGCAGTCCCCGCCCAACGCTCGAAGTTGTCGGCAGCGCGCGCTGTACCGCATGCCCTCCGTTGCGGGCGCGGCGTGGTTCATAAAATGTTGCTGGACATCGCAGGCCGTTACCCAGTCCTGGCTCACGTCCAATACCATGGCTTCGCACATTGCTTTCTACCTCTGCTAGAAAGTCGAACCACGCCGCACAAAATCGACAACCCGCCCGCGGCAATTTTCGGCGATAAAATCGATCGGTGGCATGTCGAAAACCTCCGGCCAGCTCCGACCTACCTAGGAAGGCGCAGAGTTGCTGCAAACAAGGAGGAAGGAACTTATGAAATACATTTTGCTAATGACCGGCACGAATCCCGGGGTTCAAAGCTATCTCGCGTGGTCCCAGAAGGATAGGGATGCCCACATGGCCGTCTTGCAGGGTCTCGGCAAGGAGCTGTCAGCATCCGGTGAGTTCGTCGCCACCCAGGGCTTGGCTGGTCCTCACGAGGCCACTGTGGTGCGCGGCCTGAAAGCGGGCGTGCCGGTTACGGATGGCGTTTTCCCGGAATCGAAAGAGTTCCTTCTCGGCTACTGGATCGTTGACGTCGCAACTCCTGACCGTGCTTTCGCCATCGCCGGCCGAATTTCTGCAGCTCCGGGCCCCGGTGGCTTGCCAACGAACATGCCCATCGAAGTGCGTGCGTTCGCGACTTATCCCCATTCCTGATAGATGTGGTCCAAGTGGGGAGCTCCAGCCTCTCCACTTCCAGATGCGAACAGGAATAGCGTGGCGAAATCCTAAAAAGGAGCCAAAACGCATGAAGTTCATTCTCATGATGACCAGCACCAGGGCCGATTGGGAGAATTATGCCAAGTGGTCGAAGCAAGATCTGGAACGAAGCGTCGCCTTCATGCGAACCTTCACTAAGACTCTCAGAGATGAGGGAGTTTTTGTCGCTACCGAAGGGCTCGGCTGGCCTCAGGAAGCCAGGCTCGTTCGCGCCGGCAAAAACGGCGAACCCATCACGGATGGCATCTTCCCGGAATCGAAGGAATTCCTCGCCGGCTACTGGATCGTTGACGTGGAGAGCCCCGAGCAAGCCTATAAAATAGCCGCTCGAGTCTCGGCGGGACCCGGTCCTGGCGGCATGCCGGGGAACATGCCCGTCGAAGTCCGCCGGGTGCTTGGCGGTCACGCGGATTTGGGCTTGTGACTCACGAATACTGCGGGAACGTGCCATGTCGGATTCTCTGGACCCTTCCATCGACCAACTCCTGCGCGAGCTAGCCCCGCAGGTCCTCGGCGCGGTCGTCCGAAGATTTCGAGACTTCGCCGCCGCCGAGGACTCCGTGCAGGAGGCCATGCTCGCCGCTTCCGAACAATGGCCCCGCGAGGGTTTGCCGGCGAACCCTCGTGGCTGGCTGATCCAGGTGGCCTCGCGGCGGATGGCCGACCACATTCGAAACGAAGTCGCGCGGCGCCATCGCGAGCAGGTCGTTGCAGACGAAGCCGAGCGCCTGGCGCTTCCCCTCGAACTCGACGCGGAAAACGTGGACGACGACGCGCTCGTCCTTCTCTTCATGTGCTGCCATCCGGCTCTCACTCCCGCCTCCGCCATTGCGCTGACCCTTCGCGCCGTCGGTGGCCTCACCACCACCGAAATCGCCAACGCCTTCCTGGTTCCCGAACCCACGATGGCGCAACGCATCACCCGCGCCAAGCAGACCATCAAGGACTCCGGGATTCCTTTTCAACTTCCCACGCCGGAGGACCGGGCGCAGCGCCTCCGTTCCGTGCTGCACGTTCTCTACTTGATCTTCAACGAAGGCTACACGAGCAGCTCTGGTCCACAGCTCCGTCGTGCGGATTTGTCGGAAGAAGCCATCCGTCTTGTCCGACTCTTGTATGCGCGGCAATCGGACCACGCGGAGGTCGCCGGGCTCTTGGCGCTCCTGTTGTTGACGGACGCGCGCCGCGCCGCTCGAACCGGGTCCAACGGCGAACTCATCCCCCTCGCGCAGCAGGACCGGACCCTTTGGGACAAGCGGCAGATCGCCGAGGGAATTTCTCTTCTGTCCAAGACCCTCCCCAAAGGCTCTGTTGGCCCGTACCAATTGCAAGCCGCCATCGCCGCTGTGCATGACGAGGCCGCGCGCGCCGAAGATACCGACTGGCCGCAGATTCTTGCCCTCTACGATCTTCTGAACCGCATGTCCGACAATCCGATGATCGCGCTGAACCGCGCCGTCGCCGCCGCCATGGTCCATGGGCCGCTCAGGGGCCTTGAACTTCTGTCATCGCTGGACTCGGATGATCGGCTCACAGAGCGTCATCGTCTCGAGGCCGTTCGGGCACATCTGCTCGAAATGGCCGGCGATTGCCAAGCCGCCATCGCCCACTACAGAATTGCCGCCAATCGCACCACCAGCATCCCCGAGCGGAATTATCTGCTGATGCAAGCCGCCCGCCTCGGCGAGCGGCAATCCAGCGATCCGTAGAGCGATTCCCCTGGCGCGAAGTGAACCTCCGCCATCTTGTGATAGAATTCTCTTTGTAGCTCCGGTGGGGCCGTGGCGCAGTTGGGAGCGCGCCTCGATGGCATCGAGGAGGTCGTGGGTTCGAATCCCATCGGCTCCACCAAAATCCATCGGCCTGCCTTAAGTTTTGGACTTCCCCAAATACTCCTCGGTTTAAAGATGAGAGTTTTTGCCCTCTGGCCCTACTGCGGGCTGGCTTCGCAAAACCTTCAGCGGCGCCGTCCGATCCCTGGAAATAGCGATTCTCTCCGGCACATTTGTGTATCTAGCAACCCGATTTCGCGCCGTTCGCATCTATCTTAGAAACCACTAATGCACTTATTCTAAACAACTTAACACCGTGGCACCCCACCGTGACCCCGGTCACTTTTTTCCACCTGTTTTCCACCTACCCTTGACTGGACTTTGCAGGGGCACTTCCTGTATTCTCTCGCTTCCACGGAGTCCGCTGTAAATCCTAAGGAGTCATCCTCATGTCATCTCCCGTAGTCTCGGAAAGAACTCGCGCCGTCGTCTGTCGTTACTGTGGCAAAGGCATTCGCGTTCCCGCTCTCGTTACCCGCCGCGAAGCCGAAGTCCGGGGTCTCTCCGATTCCGGAAATGCGGAATATCAATTGATCTCTCGCGTCTTCAACGTCCGCTGCCGCTGTTGCGAGCGCGAATCCGTCTACTCGGTCAACCAGATTGTTGACCACACCTTCCCGCTGAACTGCGAGGAAGTTGCCCACAAGGCCGCCTCGGCCTGACTCACACATCTCCGACCCTCAGTGTGCCTGGCCGCCATCGCGCCCCGCTTTGCCGTTTTCAATTCTCAGCCATAAACCAAAGGCGGCACCACGCTGAGTGATGCCGCCTTCCTGTTTCAGTTTTGCATCGCCTTCGTTGTCGCTGCTGGTTACGCGGCCGCCTTCTTCATACTGATCGGCAGGTCCTTCTTCATAATCGTGCGGTAGGCTTTCACTACCTCGTTCGCCGAAAGCTCCGGTTCCCGCCCGAAACTGTTCGGCTCCGCATGCAGCAGGATGTCGTCCATTGAAACGACTCCCGCCAACGCGCCGTTCGCCTCCACCACCGGCAACCGCCGCACATGCCCCTCTCTCATCGTTTGCAGCGCCACGTGAATCTCGTCCTCGGGATTGCAAGCGTGCACTTTCCGTTGCACCACTTCTTCCACCCGCACCTCTCCCGCAGTCTGATTCCGCGTTCCCAGCGCCACGCAGATATCTCGATCGGTCAGGACACCGCACACCCGCTGCTCCGCGTCCACCACCGGCAAGAACCCGCAGTTGCCTTTCCACATCAACTCCGTCGCCATCCCCAGGTTCGCCTCAAGCGGTATGCTGTACGGCGTCCCCATCATTACGTCTCTTACTTTCATGGCCCCTCCTTCGCTTTCGCTTCTGAAAAATCTGTCGTGTCACGCCTTCGCGGCTGCCGAACGCACCACCTCCACCGAGCAATGCGCGTGCAGCGCCACTGATTCACTCACGCTTCCCATTACATACAGGTCGAATCCCCTTCGCCCGTGCGAGCCCACCACAATCAAGTCCGCTCCCCACAAATCGGCCATCGCCAGAATCGCCCGCACCGGCGAATCCTGCGCTTCCGTCACCTCCCCCACCACCCGCAGTCCAGTTGACTTCAGCCCCTCCACGCCCTTCTGCATTGCAACCTCCGCTTGCGTCTCGTTGGCCTTCACCACCTCGTTGAGCGCCTCCGGCGGGTAATAGGGATACGCCCCGGTCACCAAAGGTAACTCCGGCACTGACGCCACTCGCACCTCCGTTCCCGGCGGCCAGGGCAATTCCGCCACCGCCCGCAAGGCCCCTTCCGCGCACTCCGATCCGTCCGTCGCCGCCAGCACCCGCATGCCTTCGCCCTCCTTCCGCGCTTTCTGCGGTCCCTGTCGAACAATTTCCACCGAACAGGTGGCGTGCCGCAATACCGCCTGTGCTGTACTCCCCACCAGCAGCCGTCCGAACGCGCCCCGCCCGTGTGACCCCATCAGGATCAGGTCCGCTTTCCAGTCGCTCGCGATCCTCGGAATCGCCCGCCGCGGGTTTTCCATCACGATTTCCGTTCTCAGCCCCAGACCGGTCTTTTTCAGTGCCTCCGCGCACTCCTCCAGCGCGGCTTGCGCATCTTTTCGCGCCTCCTCCAGCACCAGTGGAGCCTTCGTGAAGAAGAATGGGTCAATCGCCGTCAGCAGGCAGCATTCGGATCCCGCGGGCCACGGCCGGCGCACCGCTTCCCGCAGCACCGCTTCCGATCCCGTTGAACCATCCAAAGCCATTAGGAGTTTCATAGGCACCTCAGCATTAGGCTACACCCGTCGGCCTGCGCCATTACGTTCGCCCCATGCCCGGGGCACTCTCTGATTTTCGGGGATTGCCGCCCAGGCACGGCGTCTTGTCCGATGGGGGGCAGCAACTCGACCTGGAAGGGACCCGGCTTGGGCCATCTGCAGTGCCCCCGCACCAGACAGGTCCACTCAAAATGGGTGCAGTTTCCCAGCCATCTCCGGCCTCAATTCTGAGTTGCCTTAGCGATTGATTCCACTCGCACTTCTTTGTTCGGCCGTAACTCCCCGATAGCCTCAGTCCCCGCCCCCTGGGTAATCCTCCCCAGTTCCATGCGCCATTGCCCGCATTTCGTGCTTTCTAAACCACCTCGTGCGAGGCAAAATACTCCTCCATCAGATCCTCATGCCTCCGCAAACCCAAGCCTCTCCCGCCATGCGCTTTCTCATGCGCTTGATCGCAGTTCTCTTCGCTCTTGTTGTGATTGTCTACTGCGTCGATTTCACCTGGTATCACATCCGCATCGCCGTTCCCTCGCTCGGCTCGCCCACTTCTTCCGTCCATCGCATCCGCGTCCTTGCGATTCCCGACAAAGGTAACAAAACCGAATACCAGATTGACGCGCTCCATCCCCAGGAAGATGTCCCTTGCGCCCGGAGCCTTTTTCCTCATTCGGATTTGCAGCCCTGCTGGTACGTCTCTCGCCGTGCAAAACAGCCGATCGCGATGTGATCGAAATTCTTGCTCAGTCTTTCGTAGGTCTTCGCGCTCGCTGCTTCTTCGACACCGATTTAATCACCATCCTCCGCTCGGCATTCGGATCGATTGGCTTCTTTGCTCGATCCAGCGCCACTTGAATCAACTCCCGAATCTCCGGTTCATCGAGCATCCCCGGCACCGTCAACTTGATGTGACGCGCAACGTTCCCGCTCCCCTCCAATCGCTTTCCCGGGTCCGGCAGTCCGGCTCCCTGCAGAAAAAACAGGCTGGCATACTTCGGATACACCGCGATCGAATACACCGCTTCCGAAGCCTTTTCGCTCGGCCCAAATCCGATCGCCAGTGCGTTGTAGTTGTCGTAGACCAGTTCTGTCGCGCCCGGCACCAGCTTCCTCAGCTTCGCAATCGCCGCGGTCGCCTCCCTCGCAACCTTCGCGTCAAATTTCGCCAAAAACTTCTTCCATTGCCTTTCCGCCGGCTTTCCCGTTCCACTCACGCAACACCCCTCTTTCCTTTTCCCCGCAATTCCGATATGTAGAACCCTCAGGAGGTACGTTCATGCTTTCTGCGTGTCGTTTCACCTTCCTGGTTTTGGCTTCTCTCTTCCTCTTCCGCTCTCCGGCGCAAACTCCCGCTCCACCCGCCGACCCGAAAGCCGAAATCCTTGCCTTTAACGAGAAATTCGTCAATGCCCATCTCCGCATGGACAACCCCGCCATCATCGCCATGTGGGCCGAAGATGGCGTCAGCCTTCTTCCCAGCATGGCGCCCCTCGTCGGCCGGGCCGCCGTCGGCAAATTTATCAACGATATTTCCGCTCAAATGCCCGGCTACAAAATCGTTCGCGAAAAAATCGATTTTCGCGACATTCAGGTCTCGGGCGATTGGGCCTCCGAGTGGGGCCTCGAAATCCAGGGTCTCCAGCCCCCCAATCAGCCCGTCATGGAGGGCTACGGCAAAATTCTCTTCGTCCTCCATAAGGACACTTCCGGCGCGTGGAAAATCCAGCACGAAATGTGGAACGCCGCCCCTAAGCCCTGATGGATTGGGCCTCCCGCTCGAACGCGACCATTTAGTCGAATGTGGCGGCTTTCCTGGATCGCGCCTGTTTTCTTTTCTTCCTTACCTTATTCTTTCGTCACTTCTCTCAATCTCTTCTCCAAATATTTCCGCTCACTCTCATTCGTAACCAATTCCAGCGCCCTCTCATACTCCCTTGCCGCCTCCGCAAATTTCCCCAGTCTCCTGTGCATGTCCGCTCGCGCCGCGTGCAACAGGTGATAGCCCTCCAAGTCCCGTGCTCCCAGCTCATCCATCAACGCCAGCCCCTGCTCCGGGCCCTCCACCATCGCCACCGCCACAGCCCGATTTAGCGCCACCACTGGCGACGCCTGTATTCGCTCCAGCTCTTCATACAGCCGCGCAATCTCCCGCCAATCCGTATCTCCCGCTTGCGCCGCCTGGCAGTGCACCGCCGCGATCGCCGCTTGCAACGCCAGCGGCCCGGGTGTGCCGCTCATCGCTTCGCGCATCAACGGCATCGCCTCCGCGATCTGCTCCCGCCTCCATTTCCCGCGGTCCTGGTCTTCCAGTACCACGATCTCCCCTGCCTCGTCGGTCCGCGCATCCCGTCGCGCGTCGTGCAGCAGCAGCAACGCCAGCAGCGCCAGAGCTTCCTTCGGCGGATATGGCGCCATCAGACTTACCACCAGCCGCGCCAGCCGGATTGCCTCGCTGCATAAATCCCCACGCAGCAGGGAACTCCCGCGCGTTGCCGCGTATCCTTCGTTAAACACCAGGTAGATGACCGTCTGCACGGCCTCCAGCCGCGCCTCCATCTCCTTCAATTCCGGCACCACGTATGGGATCTTCGCATCCCGAATCTTGCGCTTCGCCCGCACCAAACGCTGCGCCATCGTCGTCGTCGACGTCAAAAACGCCCGCGCAATTTCTTCCGTCTCCAGCCCGCAGAGCGTCCGCAACGTCAGTGCCACCTGCGCCTCCGGAGCCAGCGCCGGATGGCAGCACGTAAAAATCAGCCGTAGCCGGTCATCCGCAATCTCGCTTGTGTCGTAATCCGGGGTCTGCGCTTCCGTCCCAAGTTCCGAGTTCCCATAAAGCGCCAGCTTTGCTGCATACCGCCCTTGCCGCCGGATCCGATCTATCGCCTTGTTCCGCGCCGTCTGGATGATCCATGCCCGTGGATTGTCCGGCACGCCGCCTTCTTCCCATTGGCCCACCGCCGCCGTGAACGCTTCTTGCGCGCACTCCTCCGCCAGATCGAAATCTCCCAGCACCCGGATCAAGGTCGCCACAATCCGGCCCCATTCTGCCCGATACACGTTCTCCACCGCATTGGCTGCGCTCATGCTCATGTTGTTTCCACCATATCTTACGGCACCAGTGTCGATTTCGTTTCCGCCCATTCGTCTAGTTCACAGAGCGGGGAACTCGCCAGGCCGGCGCCCCCTCGCTTTGTCGGACCCTGGAGCAATCACCGTAACTTCTGTCTCAAGCCAGCGCCGGAAGCGCGACACACAATTGGCCCAGCGTGTAAGCGTCGAGTTCGAAGTACAGACTGGGCCAGCCCTGGAGGGGCGGCAGAATCACCCCCCTTCCGGATTACACGCGAAGCAAATTCAATCTGTTGGCGGCATCCCCCCGCACCTCCTGGCATGCCCTCAACCAATCCAGCTTGCCAGGATCTCGCCTCGTGCTAGCATTTCCCTGCATTGCCCAGGAGCCCCCATGAAATACATGCTGATGATGTACTTCGAAGAAAACACTGCCCTTACCCAGGAGCAGCGCGAGCACTGCTACCTCGAATCCGCCGCCTTCGCCCAAGAGCTCCACAAGCAGGGCAAATTTCTCGGCGCCGCCCCCCTGCAGCCCACCTCCACCGCCACCAGCCTCCGCCTCGAAAATGGCCACCGCATCGTTACCGACGGCCCTTTCGCCGAAACCCGCGAACAGCTTGGCGGCTTCTTTCTCATTGATGCCAAAGACCTTGACGAGGCCATCGAAATCGCCTCCCGCGTCCCCGCCGGCCGCTGGGGCACCGTCGAAATCCGTCCGGTCGTCGACGTCGGCGGCCTCCCGCAGACTTGATTTCCCAGGCCTGTCGATTTTGTCCTCGCCCGTTCGTCTTATTCACAGCAGTGCAAAAAAATCAGATGCATCCCTGCTCCCGCCGCGGGGGATCGAACTTGGGAGGAGAAATAGCGATGCGATTCATGATGATTGTCAAAGCGAACAAGGACTCTGAAGCGGGCGTTATGCCGGGCGAAGACCTCCTCGCCGCCATGGCCAAATACAATGAAGAACTCGTCAACGCCGGTGTCCTCGTGGATCTCGCGGGACTCCAGTCCAGTTCCAAAGGCGCGCGAATCCGCTTCTCCGCCTCCGACGGCAAAATCACCGTCACCGATGGCCCCTTCGCCGAAACCAGGGAACTTATCGCCGGCTATTGGATCATCAACGTCAAGTCCCGCGCCGAAGCCATCGAATGGGCCAAGCGCATTCCAGCTCCCCACGGTGCCACTGCAGACGGCGTCATCGAACTTCGCCAATTTTTTGAGCTCGAGGATTTTGCCCCTTGCGGTGCCGTCGACCAGCACAAAGCCGTCGGCGAAAAGCTCGCCGCCTCAAGAAAATCCGCTGGTTAAACAAGATTTCTTTGTAGCGGCCGGACTTGCTCGTCCCGAGCGAAGCCGAGGGGCCCAGCCTTAACCAGCCCAGAGCCAATTTTCGCCGTCATCGAAAGGAAATGCTCATGCAAAAAATCGTCACCTTCTTGTGGTTCGATACCCAGGCCGAGGAAGCCGCCAACTTCTATGTCTCTATTTTCAGGAACTCCAAAATCGGCAAGATCGCCCGTTTTGGCGAGGCTGGTCCTGGCCCCAAAGGTTCTGTTTTGACCGTCGGCTTCCAGCTCGAGGGACAGGAGTTCGTCGCGCTTAACGGTGGACCCCAATACAAATTCACGCCTGCCGTCTCCCTTTACGTGGATTGCGAGACCCAGGAGGAAGTAGACGATCTCTGGTCCCGGCTCCTCGCCGGTGGTGGACAGGAGTCCCACTGCGGCTGGCTCACCGATAAGTACGGCCTCTCCTGGCAAGTCATCCCTAAAATTCTAATCCAGCTCCTCACCGACCCCGACCCGCAATGCTCCCAGCGAGCAATGCAGGCCATGCTCCAGATGTCCAAAATTGATGTCAAAACACTCCAACAAGCCGTGGCCGCGAAATCCGCCGCCCATTCCACCTAGGAGCAATCCATGTCTACCGTTCTGTGTTTTCTAATCTGTGCATTCTGTTCCTTGCTGTCCGTTCTCTGATTCCCGATCACTGCAATCTAATCTCTGATGTCTAATCTCTGATTTCCGAAATTTGAAACTGAGAACTTAAAACTTAAAACTGAGACTGGAGCCCCAATGACCTTCAACTGCTACCTGTACTTCAACGGCAACTGCGAAGAAGCATTCAACTTCTACGCCAGGCTCTTCGGCGGAACAATCGAAGCATTGTTCACCCACGAGGGAACCCCCGCCGCCATTCAGGTTCCACCCGAATGGCAGAAAAAGATCCTCCACGCCCGCATGTCTCTCGGCGACGCGGTACTCATGGGCTCGGACGCGCCTCCGGGACGCTTCCACCTCCAGCAGGGATTTTCCGTCAACATTGGTCTCCACGATGCCGAGCACGCCGAGCGCATCTTCAACGCACTGGCCGAAAACGCCGTCTCCGTCACCATGCCCTTCGGCGAGACCTTCTGGGCTTATCGCTTTGGCATGCTCACCGACCGCTTCGGCATCCCGTGGATGATCAATGTCGAAAAAGCTGCCCCGGTCACGGCCTGATCTTTCGATTTTTCGATTATTTTCGTATCGTTAGTGTCAGCTTTTGGGGGCTTCGCTCATGCCATTGGACTCCGTGCCTCTTGCCGTCTCGAAAGGCGCTCTCTGGACCGGCCGCATCCTCAGCGCGCTGGTCATTCTCTTCCTACTCTTTGACTGCACCCTGAAATTCGCCAAGCCCGCGCCGGTCGTGGATTCCTTCGCGCACTTGGGAATCCCTCTCTCCCTGGACGTTCCCATTGCCGTCATTCTTCTGACCTGCGTGTTGATTTACGCCGTCCCGCAAACTGCAGTCCTGGGCGCCATCCTTTTAACAGGCTATCTCGGTGGTGCCGTGATGACTCATCTGCGCGCTGGCGATCCGCTTTTCAGCCATATTCTTTTTCCGAGTTATCTCGGGCTCTTGCTCTGGCTTGGCCTTTATCTTCGCGAACCGCGCCTTCGTGCGCTCGCCCCTTTCCGACTGTGATCTTTCGCTCCAGAACCAGCATGCGCTCCACCACTTCCAAATTCGTCGCTTCCCCCCTGCGCAAAGCGCTTGTCATCTCGCTCTTTGCCGTTTTAGGTGGCGTCTGGGGACAAACCGCGACTCCATACGACACCGATCCGCTCGTCGCCAGCCTTGGCCCCGGTTTCACCTCTGGCCACGCCAAAGTCAATGCCACTTCGCTTTATTACGTTCGCGGCGGCTCCGGTCCGGCCATCCTCTTCCTCCATGGTTTTCCTGAAGACTGGTACGAATTCCACAAAGTCCTCCCGCTCCTCGCATCCAAATTCTCCGTAATTGCCGTAGACCTCCGGGGCGTCGGAGAATCCGCACCCGCCTCCTCCGGCTACGACGTCGCGAATCTTGCCGAAGACGTCCACGAGCTCGCGCAGCAGCTCCATCTCGAACGCGTCTACCTCGTCGGACACGACATCGGCGGCATCGTCGCCTACGCCTACGCTCGCCGTTTCCCCGAATCCCTTCGCGGTGTCATGATTCTCGACTCCGCTTTTCCCGGCCTGCCACCCTGGGAAGACATCCTCGCAAATCGCTTCTTCTGGCACATTCGTTTTCACCAGACCGATCTGCCCGAAAAGCTGGTCGCCGGTCGCCAGACTTCCTACTTCCGCTATTTTCTCTCCGCTCCAACTTTCTCCGCCGAAGACCTCGCCCACTACGTGCATTCCTATCGCGATCCCGATCACCTCAGCGCCGCCTTCGACACCTACCGCGCCTTTCCCGCCGACGAAACATTTTTCGCCGCGCAGCGTACCAATCTGCAGCTGCCCATCGTGCTTGGTTCGGGTGAGCATGATGCTTTTGCACCCTATCTCTCGAAAATAGCCGAAGCCGTGCGCGCACACGGCTGCGTCAACCTGAAAACGGAACTCGTCAAGGACAGCGCGCACTATGTTTTCGAAGAACAGCCCAGGCAGGTCGCGAATTTAGTTGATCGTTATGCGTCGCTCTAACTTTGCAGCTACGGAGGAACTATGAGTCACGTTCGAGTCTTGGTCGGCACCCGCAAGGGAGCTTTCATTCTCACCGCGGATGGTAAGCGCGAAAACTGGGAAGTCTCCGGCCCCTTCTTCAACGGGTGGGAGATTTATCATCTCAAAGGCTCCCTTGCCGATCCCAATCGCATCTACGCTTCCCAAACCAGCGGCTGGTTCGGCCAGATTATCCAGCGCTCCGATGATGGCGGCAAAACCTGGTTCCAGCCCGGAACTCCTCCGGGTGAATCCTCGAAGGACCCCAGCGGCATGGCCAAGGGCGAATCCAACAAATTCGTTTACGACTCTTCCGCCGCAACCGGCGCGCCGCTCACCACCCATCAGTGGTACGACGGCACCCAGCATCCTTGGGAATTCAAGCGCGTCTGGCACATCGAGCCTTCAATCTCCGATCCGGACACCGTCTTCGCCGGCGTCGAAGACGCCGCGTTATTCAAATCCACCGATGGCGGCAAATCCTGGCTGGAACTCGCCGGCCTGCGCGGCCACGGCACTGGCCCACAGTGGCAACCGGGCGCGGGCGGTTTGGGACTCCACACCATCATTCTCGATCCGAAGAATCCCAACCGCATCTACATCGCTATCTCCGCCGCTGGTGCCTTCCGCACCGACGACGGCGGCCGATCCTGGAAGCCCATCAACCGCGGACTCGTCTCTCAGTTCATTCCCGATCCCGACGCCGAAGTCGGCCACTGCGTCCACCACGTGGCCATTCATCCCGATAAGCCAGACACGCTCTTCATGCAGAAGCACTGGGATGTCATGCGCAGCGACAACGCCGGCGCCAAGTGGCACGAAGTCAGCGGCAATCTCCCCACCGATTTCGGATTTGTCATCGACGTCCACGCCCACCAGCCCGAAACCATCTACGTCGTCCCCATCAAGAGCGACTCCGAGCACTTTCCGCTCGAAGGCAAGCTCCGTGTCTACCGCAGCCGCTCCGGCGGCAACGACTGGGAGCCCCTCACCAAGGGCCTTCCGCAGCAGAATTGCTATGTCAACGTCCTTCGTGACGCAATGGCCGTAGACCGCCTCGACGACTGCGGCATCTACTTTGGCACCACCGGGGGTCAGGTCTACGTTTCACCCAACGGCGGCGACACGTGGTCCGCCATTGTCCACGACCTCCCGGCCGTCCTCTCCGTGGAAGTCCAAACCCTCCCATGACCGTCGCACCACAACTTGCAGCGGCCGGGCTTGTTGGTCCCGTGCGAAGCCGAGGGGCCCGGCCCCCCTTCTCTGCGTACTCTGCGTTCTTTCTCTGTGTGCTCTGCGCTAAATAGACACGTGCACCGCATCCTCGCCCTCAACCACAAGCAACTCCAATTGCGTTAAGCTATCTTTGCAGGAGCAAACCATGATTCGCGTCGCTCTTCCCGCCCACCTCCGAACCCTCGCCCACACCGGCTCCGAAGTCCACCTTGAACTTTCCGGCCCCGTTACGCAGCGCTCTATCCTCGACGCACTCGAAGCGCAATATCCCATGCTTCGCGGCACCATCCGCGACCATGTCACCTACCAACGCCGCCCATTCCTTCGCTTCTTCGCTTGTTCCGAAGACTATTCCCACGCCTCTCCAGACGCGCCCCTGCCTCCCGCCATCGCCGACGGTTCCGAACCCTTCCTCATCGTTGGCGCCATCGCCGGCGGCTAGACCCTTCCAAAACTAGGCTCGACTCCTCCTCAACTCCCACACTAGATAGCCCACGATGATTGCATTCACCACTAGGACCCCCGCCTTCGCCCAGGTTGGATGGATCCAGATTTGATAGAGCTCCACTGGCATGAATGAAGCCGTCGAAGTGATCGTCAAATATTCTGCCCAGCGCTTCCCCAACGCCAGACCGGTTCCCTCGCACAAAAATAACGCCGAATAGAAGAACGTCCCGACGCTCAACTCCCGCAACCTGCGCTCGTCCACCTTCGCCAGCTTCTCGACTATCCACAACAAATATCTACTGTGTGGATCCATTCGCAGCAGGTCGATCCAGTGCCCGATTTCCTGCATCCCGTCTCCCTGCAGGAAGTGCCGCGCCCCCAATCCCAATGCCGCCAGGCCTGCGCCCTCCGCGATCTTCATCGCGGCGATGGCCATCAGTCCTGTTCTCTTCTTCTTTTTTTCGTTTTGTCCCGTTTGCATCCATCAACGACTCTAGCATGCGCTGATAGTCGTCGGTGCCCACCTCCTCCGGTTGTTTCCTCAACTCGCATTCCGCGCTTGCCGGAGGCGGCGGCACCTGCGGGCAATCCGGTATCTGGTGCCTTCCCAAGTTGGCGTCAACCGCTTGGCTTTCCGCGTCCGGGTGACCCGGTGGTCAGTTCCGGTATTCGTGCTGCTGATCCGGACTCATCGTGTTGAAAGCAAGGCGCTCGTAAGCCTTTCATTGAGCCAAAGGCGGTACTCATGATTTTCATGATCGTTCCAATGGCGGTAGTGGTGATGATCTTGGTCGTAATATCGCACGCGCGCCGCGCAACCGCTGAGTGCCACGGGCGCCAGCATTGCTCCGCCCAACAGAATCGTGCCGATCCAACGCTTTCCTCGCGTCATCCCATCCTCCTCGGACTGGGCTGATTGTGGTCTTTCCGCGCCGGGCGAGCCTAAATATACAAACACCCCTCGCAACCCGAAGTTGCTAGCCTCTGCCAATTTTTCCTGGTGTCGTATTAGTCCGCGACGGCCGTGTGGCGCGCTCCTGCGCTCGCTTCCACCTGCTGCAGCGCCAACGCCAGATTCGCCTGCGTCCACGCCAGCGGCGTGTGCTCGTTCGGAACGTACGCGCCATCCTTCTTGTAGTACAACTCCGGGCAGCGTCCCTGTCCGTCGATCTGCCGGATCGCCCGGTTCATATGCAGCAGCTGCACTTCCAGAAACTCCGTGCGCGTCGGCTCCGCCAGATACCGCTCCCCATAGATCACCGAAAGCAGCGGATCGAACAGGCACCACTGCGCCTCGCACCCCGGCTGCAAGAACGCGTCGCGCACCTCCATCCGTTCGCTCGAATTCGTGCTCCGCACTTCCGGCGGAAACCATTGGTCGTAATCCTGGCAAAAATACGAATCGCCCACGTACCTTCGGATCCCGTGTTCGCCTGCCAACCGCGCCCGCACCAGCGATACAATCTGGTGCCTCCAGTCCGCCCGCTTCACCTGTTCCAGTGGGTACAACAGAAACAGCGTCGCGCTGTCTGCCTCCCGCTCCGGCGGCGCCTCAAGCGGCAGTTGTTCCTCCAACGTCCGTTCTCCCTTGGCAAGTAGCTCCTCCAGCCCCTTTGCAGTGACTCCGCTGATTCGTTCCCCTCCGCGCAGATACTTTCGCATCTCCTCTAGCCCCGCCATCACCGCTCCCACGCTGGAGGAATTCACCTTCCGCCCTTCTTCCCACGCTCCGCTGTCGCGGTCCTTCCAGTATTGAATTGCCCGGAAGTAGTCCGCCAGCACCCCGTAGAGTTCCTTCTCTTCGTTCCTTAGCCGATGTCCCTCATCGTTCGCCAACCGGAATCTCAGCCACGCCGTCAGCCCCAGCGCGTCGTTCTGCGCGTGGGACCAACTTTCCTTGTTGGCTCCCAGCGTCTCCGGATTGAATCGGATGTGCGGCCGCTCCTGAACCGTTTCTTTCCGTGCGGGTTTTCGCACGATCCGTTCCATCCGCTCCGCCTGGGTCTCCAGGAATTTTCCCAGCCCCAGCGCCGTCCGCAATGCGGACTCCCCATCTCCGCACTTCCACACCGAATACGCCACGTACGCGTTGTCTCGAAGCCACGCGTTCTGATAACCCGTCATCGAATCCGTCGTCTGGCTTGCGCTCGCCGCGTAAATCCCGTGCGCGTTCGGCTTCGTCTCCAGCGTCTTCGCCTGCAGTAACTTCTCTCGCAATTCCGACAACTGCTTCCGCAATTCCCTCGCCGTCAGCGCCGGAAAAAACCACCCGTTGTCGTCACGCATCCTCTCTCAGTCCTCCGTAGTCCCCTTTGTCCGTGCAGATCTCTCGCGCCGGCCGGATCACTTCTTTTCCTTCGGCGGAAACTCTTTGAACGATTTCGTCACCAGCTCGTTCACTTCCTTGTCCATGTTCTTCAACAGTTTGTCCCGGTCCCGGAATGTTTTGCGATACGTCGTATCCCACACCACCTTTTTGTTCTTCGTATCCACCATGTGAAACTCGATCAGTCCGTTCACCTTCAGCCAGGTCGTCGGCGCCAGCGTCGGCCCGTTTCCCAATCCGTAATCCGGCGAAATATCCGCCGTCGTCGAGGGCCCGGAGCCCGCTTGTGCCGAGCCTCCTTTTCCGTAGTCCAGGTTTCCTCCGCCGTCATAAAAGAGATAGAAATCCGGATTCTCCTTCACCTCCACGAAACCCTTGGACTGCAGCAGTTGGTTCACGTTCTTCACAATCTTCCGATCCATGATCGCGTTTGTATCCGGATTCTGTTGCGTGATCAGCCGGTTCTCTCGCCATTGATAACTCTTGTGCTGCGAAAAATCGTAGCTCTCGTCGAATTTCGTCTCCACTTTTTGTCCCCGGGCTCCCACCCCCAGCATTGCCGCGCCGCTCAACACCGCAACCATCCCCCACGCTCTTCGACTCATTGCTTCCACCCTCGCCTTTCCTATTTACCGCCATCTGGAAATTATAATTCGGTCGCACCGGTCGCGATCGAAATCAACGCGAAGTCCCGGTGGATCGCATTCCGGCCAAAAATTCGCCGCTTGCGAACTTAGCCCGTGCCCCCACTTATCCCCAAGATTTCTGAAATTGCCGGCTTCAGCGGGCCAGGAAAGCAAAGGACAGTCGCTGGCGGTTGCACTCTGGTTCACGCAGCGCCCGTAGCCACCGGATCGATATATTTCACCAGCAACACGTCGTTTCCGTGTTCGCTGTAGATCAGTTCATCGACCAGTTTTCTCGCCAGCAAAAGCCCGAAACCGCCTGGCCGTAGACCTTGCTCTTCGCGGACAGCGATGTGGCTGAAGGGATCATCCGGCGCGCTGTTGACCGCGGCGTGTCGCAACTCTTCCAGCGTGAAGCCTTCACCCGGATCTTTGATTCGGCATACCACCGCACGACGCATCCGCACGAACGCGATCTCGACATATTGGCTCGGGTTGAAATGTCCACCATGTTCCATGGCATTGAGGAGTATTTCCTTGAAAGCCATAACCACCGCTTCCCGATCCTGTTCGGGAATGCTTGGGTCTTTGGCCCCATGCAGGAATTGCACGAGCCGATTTGCCGTGGCGATTTCGCAGCGTGCGGCTATCCGCACCCAGGTGGGTGTGGCGGCAAGCACCTCGATTCCATCATCCCAGCATGGCGCATCCATCGCCGCATGCACCATGGCCGCAAGTTCACAAGCGTCGAACGGCGCGGAAAAATAGCTGAACGCTCCCTCGCGCATCGCGGCAACCACATCTCCGGGAACCCACTCATCCGTCAGAATTATCATCCGCGTGTGGGGGCGTGCGCTCCTGATTTTACGTAGGAGTTCCACATCCTCTAAAGCGCGAGTTTGCCTGCCCGTAATCACCAGATCGAATGGCGTGGTGCTCGCCAGCATGAGAGCCTCGGGATTGTCGGCCACCTGTTGGATGCCCCATCCTTCGCTGGCCAAAACTCGGCCAAGCGCTTCATCCACTTCGCCCCCCGAGGGAACCACCAGCGCAATCTTGCGCGTATCACTACTATTGCAAGGGCTCGCCATAAAATGACTCCGTCTCTATCATCGGCATACCCGGTCGGCCTGGATTCGATGTCTAAATTGTCGCGAACTTACCTCGCACTCCAAAGCTCGCCACGGCTTCGGCTTCATTTTCGAAGCGGGAAATAACCTCCAGCAGGCGAAACACCGTCAACACTTCCAGCACGTGGCCTCTTGGGCGTAACAACTTGAGGTCGCCGCCACGCTTCCTTAGCGAGACACATGTCCCAACCATGACGCTGATCCCGGAACTGTCAATCTTGGTCACATCCGCCAGGTTCACCAAAACATTGCGCACGCCGCCCTCAACTAATTCTTTCAGTCGCCCGCTTAGCAACTCACTCTCGCCATCGTCAACGGTCGACCTTCCCCGCAGGTCCAATATGCTCACATCGCCGATTTCCCGAATTGCTATTTGAAGACCCACAACAACCCTCTCACCTATCACTCGGCACTCGGATCTCGGCGGCCCGGCGCCAGAGTGTCCCAATTATACTTCCGCTCGCCACGAACCTGGCGATCACTCCCTGCTCCTGCCCTCCTCCCCTTTTTGGCGCCCAAAGGCTTTGTCTCCGATGGGCATCCTACCAGTATGGGCATGCATCCTACCCCGCGGTCGATGGTAGCGAAGCAGGTACTACACTACTGTCGTACTAGTGCAGGTCGATCAAAATGGGGGTGCATTCCATGAAGAGCTATTGCGTGTTGGTCTGTTCGGCCTTGTTTCTCACGGCTTGTGGTTCCGCCGGCACAGTCTCAACAGCAAATAATGTCACCATGCAAGGCGGGCAATGGGAATTTGCCGTTGCTCCCACGGACGGCTCCAGTCCCTTCTACATTGATATGAATTTGTCCACCACGAACGGACCGCTTTCCGTTTCCAACGCTTCGATCTATAACTCCGCCGTCGTCGGACTACCGCACGCGGATGCCCCGATCTACTGCGGTTCCTTTAACTTGGCCGGTGCCATCTCGCAGGCCACTCTGAAGGGCAATTTGACTTGGGGCCAGGCTACCTCGCGCTTCGCCAGCCTCGCCGGAATTTTGGCGTCGGACGGAAAGTCCTTCTCCCAGGGTTCCTACTCCGGCCAGAGCTGCACGCTCTCAGCCTCGCCCGTTTCCAGTGGTCCGCACACCGAGGCAGTCCTCACCGGATACCTGGTCCCCCCGGTCAACGGGACCTTCACAGGTATCCTCAACAGTAGTCTTCATGGCCCGGCGACTGTCACCCTTTCCATCACTCAGAATCCGGATTTCACCCTCGCCTTCTCCGGAACGTTGGTCGAAAACGGCGTTACCAGCATGCTTACGCCCTTGGCGAACCCTGCCAGCGCCGCCGTCACTGGTGCCACCATCGGACTCGGCGGTACCGCCACCAGCGTCAATGGCTCTTCTCCCGTTGATTTTGCCGGTCACCTCAATAGCCAGGCCACACAAATCACCGTGACCAACATGAGCTCGGGTAGCGACGAACTCTTCACTGGCTCCCTGACCAGACAATAAGGCGGCTTGCCGCTTCGAGTTCGGCACCACGGGGTTTCGATGGCCAAGTCGGCATACGTCAAAAGCACGCGCTTCGCCGTCGCCAAGGGGAACGTCGAGGGTTCGCCACACTCGGGGCAGGAAATCAACAGCGCCCGCGATTTGTCTCTTCCGCAGGCGGCAGGTTCCGCCGCCTTGCAGGGCAAGCCAGCCCGCGCTAAGCCTTCAGCACCGCTTGCACATAAACCGGCTTCAGCGGTATCCTCCGCGGCACCTTGCCCGTCGCATCGTGGAACGCCGCGGCGATTGCGGGCGCCGCGAGAGCGTTCGCCGCTTCCGAGCCGCCGCCGTAGCTGCCCACTTTCGGATTGTGGATCAACACCACCTTGATCTCCGGTACATCCGCCATCGTCAGGATCGGATAACTGTTCCAGTCATCCACGGTGATGCCACTTTCATCGAACGTCGCTTCTTCCAGCAAAGCGTGGCTGATTCCCATCACTGCTCCGCCTTCCACCTGCCGCTTCAATTGCGCGGGGTTCACCACAATCCCGGGGTCCACCGCGATCGTGTATTTTTCCACTGCCATCGCACCCGTTGCCGGAGTCACCGCGATTTCGCAAACACAAGCCCAATAGGTGCCCGAGCGCAGCATCGCCGAAACTCCACGCCCGCGCACCACTTTCGCTCCGCTCAATTGCGCGCCCGCCTGCGGAGACGGCCGCGTATCCCAGCCCGAACCGTCGCGCACGGCCTTAAGCACGCCAATCAGCCGCTCATCGTTTGTGTTGTCGATCCGAAATTGGATTGCGTCCGTGCCTGCCAGCGCCGCTGCCTCATTCATCGCCAGCTCGCGCGGAAAATTCTGTTGGAACTGCACCGGTGTGCGCATGCTATGGTCGCGCAGGCCGACGGCCAGCGGCGACGTCTTCTGCCCCACCTGAAAGGTTCCATGGCCGCGTTCCATCAGGTTGGCAACGCTGCCGTAGATCCACGGGTCGGCGATTCGGTTGGTGATGGAAGTCACCGATTTGCTCTCAAGCTCCGGTGCATTCATCGTCGGTAGCCCCGCAAGTACCGCCCCGATCGGCCGGTCATCTTGCATCGCCGGCATGAAGTGGTCCGCTTGATACGCAACCAGCTTCCCGTGTTCATTCACTCCCAATTCCACATCCGTGAACGCCGCCGGTGACTGGGTCGACCACTGCATATCGTCGGCACGCATCCACTGCACGCGCACCGGCTTGCCCAATTCCTTGGCAAGAATCACGGCTTCGTCCTCGGCCCCCGCGTTTCCCCCGTTCGATCGACCGTAATGTCCCGGTCCCGGATACGCATGGACAACCACATGGTCCGCCGTCGTCCCCAGCATCATCGCAATTTCCCCGCGTAGCGCCTGCGGATTCTGGTTGTGCGTATAGATGTGCACGCTCCCGTCTGGCTTTACCTCCGCCACCGCCATCGTCGGCCCGATCGGCGCGTGCTTCATGTACGACAGTTGATAGGTCGCCGAAAGCTTTTTGTGTGCCGCGGCAAGCGCCCCGCCCACGTCTCCCTTGCTCGCTTCACTCTTGTTCACCGGCGCGGTCGTCCAGTCGGACTCTTTGCGCAAATACTCGTAGAGCCCCGTGCTGCCCGGCAAGCCCTTCCATTCCGTCCACTTCGTTCCGCCCGCCACCTGCTGCGCCGCTTGAATCGCTTCCCACTCCGTCGGCGCCACCACTCCCACCAGGTTGCCTTTCACGATCACTCGCGCGTTCGGAAATTTCTTCGTGTCCACTGCACCCGCCGAAATCAGCGTCGAACCCAGCGTCTTCGGGTGCACCATCCGCGCATGCAGCATTCCGGGCAGCCTGACATCCGTCGCCCAGGTCTGCTTCGCCGCAACTTTTTTATTAATGATCGAATTCTGGTACGACTTCCCGATAATCGTGTATTCGCTCACCGGCTTCATCGGTGGGTTGCCCTCAACGGTCAACCCGAAAATGCTCGTCAGTTCTCCCGACACGGGGATCGTCAGCTTCAGCTGCTGATCCTTCACCAGCTCGCCGTAAGAGATGCTTTTCCCGCCTCCGGAAACCACTCCGTCCATCACGCTCAGCTTTTCCTTCGGCATGCCCAGCTTTTCCGCTGCCAGATCCAGCAGCGCCTGGTGCGTGTACGCCGCCGCCTTGCGAATGTTCGGCGTCCCATGCCCCAGAAAATCGAACGCGCCGCTCCCGTCGGGCGTGCGGTCGGTATCGCCCGCGACCACGGTGGTGATTGCCTCAAACGGAACGCTCAACTCTTCCGCCACAATCTGCCGGTAAGCGGTAAAGGTTGTCCCCTGGCCGAAATCGTTCTTTCCCGTGCGAATCAACACCGTATTGTCCGGATGAATCTCGATCCACGAACTGATCAACGTCGGATCGAGCGAATTTTTCATCACTGCGGCTTTCGCGCCCGCCTTCATCAGTTCCGGGCCCACCAGGCTCACGCCCACCACCAGCGCTCCCCCGGCCTTCACAAACTGACGTCGCGACAGCGTTGCTCCATAAACCTTCGTCGTGTTTTCTTCTACAGTCGCCATCGCTCACCTCCCCTTCGCCATCAGGTCCGCCGCGTGCCGCACCGCGTCGATGATCGCCAGATACGTTCCGCAGCGGCACAGATTTGGCGACGGCCCCGAATTCGTGAACGCATCCTTAATCTGCGCCACCGTCGGATGCGCATTGCTTTCCAGCAGTTCCGTTGCCTTGATCATCATTCCGTTCTGGCAGAATCCGCACTGCGGAGTTTGTTCTTCGATCCACGCCTGCTGCACCGGATGCAATGTGTCCTTCGCTTCCTCCGCCGAGAGGCCTTTCTGCTTGGCCCACCGCGCCGGCAACCCTTCCAGCGTCGTGATCTCCCGTCCAGCGACCTCCGACACCAACGTCACGCAGGAACGTGCCTCCTTGCCGTCCACCAGCACCGCGCACGCTCCACACTGCGCCAGTCCGCACCCAAATTGCGGCCCTATCAACTCCAGATCGTTGCGCAAAACATACAGCAGCGGTGTGTCGTCTGCCGCTCGCACCTCGTGTCGTTCTCCATTCACCAGAAGCGTGGCCATAATTGCCTCCCCACCAAACTCGATCCGCGCTGCCCGCGTCTCTTGGCCAAAGTATAGCCCCCCTGCCGCTTCGCCGATTGCCAATTCCGCGGGCTTCCTTGCCTATTCCTCCGACGCACTCGCCCGCAAATTCGCCCTTCTTCCTGAAGCCGCAAGTCGCAACAAAACCCAGCTCCCACTGTTGCCCCGCCTGCTGATCGAATCAGCCACAGCGAGGTTGCGGCGGTTCACTTGACAATCGTTTCTGGTAGTCTTCTACGCCGGGGGTAGGGCCACCATCGTGACCTGGTTTATGCCCAATAAAAAGTTGCTCGCCAGCTTTGCCGCATGGCTGGTGCTCGCGCTTTGCCCCATTGCCGCGCTCCGCGCGCAAACCCTGGCTCCACGCGCCTACGTCATCACGCCGGTCCATGGCAACGCCATCACGTTTTCGTGGTCCTATTTCAATGGTGGGCTGAACTTCAACGGTGCCATTCCCGTCACCGGAGCCACGGGCACCTACAGCGTTCCCGCCGTCAGTTACTACCATTCCTTCGGCTTGTTTGGCCGTTCGACCAACTTCGTTGCCATTCTGCCTTACGGCGTCGGCACCTTTCAGGGCTCCTTCCCCGGAAACCAGCGCCAGGTCTATCGCTCCGGCTTGCTCGACCTGACCATGCGCTTTTCAATCAATCTCCATGGCGGACCCGCGATGGCCGCGCCGCAATTCATGAAGTGGAGGCAGAAAACGCTTATTGGCTTCAGCTTCACCGTCGTCGCCCCCACCGGCCAATATAATCCGAATCTTCTCGTCAACTGGGGCATCAATCGTTGGGCCTTCAAGCCGGAATTGGGTTATTCGCGGCGCATGGGGAAGTGGGTGCTCGATGGCTACGGCGGCGTCTGGATTTACACCACCAACAACGCCTTTTACTCGCCGCCGAATCCCCAGCCGCAGACGCAAAGCCCCATCGGCTCCTTCGAGGGCCACCTAAGCCGCGACTTCAGTAAGCTGCACTGCTGGGCATCGCTCGACGGCAATTTCTGGTTCGGCGGCACCACCAGCCTGGGCGGCATCGCCAACACCGTCACGCGGCAGACCAGTTCGCGCGTGGGCGGCACCTTCTCGCTCCCGGTAAAAAGGCACCACTCCATAAAAATCAGCTACAGCAATGGCACCTACGTGCGCTTCGGCGGAAACTATCAAAACGTTTCTGTCGCCTGGCAGTATTCCTGGATCGGCAAGCCGTACTGAATCGCGCTAGGGTTGCGCGGACTTTTTTTCGGCGTCGATCTTCGCCCACTCCGCCTTCTTTTCTTCGATGGCCTTCGCGGTGGGCGGATACTCCTTGAACGCCTTCTTGATGCCGCCGTCCGCGGCCTTCCAGATCTTGTTCGGGTCGTTGTGGATGATCTTCTCGCTCACGAACATGCGCCACGCCAGATCGCGCGCTTTCGCGTCAATCAGTTCCAGGCCAAGCGTGCCTTTGTGCGTCACCGGCGTGGACATCGTGGTATACATTCCGGCCCAGTAGAATCCATAGTACGAACCGTAGATGCCCCAATCGAGATTGCTCGCCAGCATCACGTGCGACTCGGCCTCCACCCAGTAGCGCACCACCAGGTCTGGATTGTCCCCCGGTTGCACCTCGCGCAGCCCTTTGGCGGTCAGTTCGCGCGCCACCGCGCGGTGAATCCGATCATTCAGCAACTCCGGGTTCAGCTGCTTCCTCACCAGCGATTCCACGCCGCCAATATACGCAAACGTCTTGTACTTTGAGAAATCCAGATTGGGATTGAAATCCGTCGCCACCTTCGCGTTGGCCGCGATCCCGGAAAGCAAAAGTAGCAGCATTCCCGCCAGCGGCAGCAACCATCGCCGGCCGCGCTTCCTGTTTCCGACCGCGATCCGATTCATCCGTTCCCCCTGAACTGTCACCGGACCTGCGCACTCGCCATCTGTGTGATAGAAATTCCGCCGGGGTCCACGACAATACTACTCCACCGGCTTGATCTGTTGCTCAGCCGTCAGCGCTTCGTTGATGCTTTTCAGCGATTGGAACCCGTCCTTCACCACCGTCGAGCCGATATTCTCGCGCGTCACCAGCACGGGCTTCAGGAGGATCACCGGCACTTCCACTTTGCCGTTATTCACCGCCATATCGCCTTGCGGCTTCTCGCCTTTCGCCAGTTGCACTGCTTCCTCCGCCGCGCGGCTCGCCTGCAGCTTGATCGGCTTGTAGACCGTCATCGTCTGCGTGCCCTGGGCCACGTCAATCACCGCCGCCAGGTCCGCGTCCTGCCCGGAGACCGCCACCTTCCCGGCCAATTTCTTTTCCCGCAGCGCCTGGATCGCTCCGCCGGCCAGCCCGTCGTTGGAGGCCACCACCGCCGCCACGTTTCCCTGCGTGGCGTCCAGCGCCTTCAGCATAGCCACGTACGCGTCGGTCGGCACCCAATCCTTGATGTAATCGTCGGCGACAATCTTGATCTCGCCGCGCGCCACATAGGGCTGCAGCACGCTCATCTGCGCGTCGTGCAATGTTTTCGCGCCCGGATCGTTCGCGGAGCCCGCGATCAGCACGTAGTTCCCCTTCGGCGCCCTTTTCACCAGCGCTTCCGCCTGCATCCTTCCGATCTCCCTGCGGTTGAAGGTGATGTAGAGATCCACGTCGCTGTTTCTCGCCAGCCGGTCGTAGCTGATTACTTTCACGTTGGCCGCTTTCGCCGCGTCCACGATGGCCGCGGCCTTCATCGCGTCGTGCGGCAGCAGCACCAGCACCTGAATGCCGCCCTGGATCATGTCCTTCACTTGCTGCAACTGGCGGGCGTCGTCGCCGTTGGCGTCCGCCGAAACCACTTCCGCGCCCAGTTGCTTCGCGCGCGTCTCGAATGCGTCCAGGTCCGTCTGCCACCGCTCGCCTTTCATCGCCTCGATGGCAAACCCAATCTTGATTTTTTCCTGCGCCCGGAGGGCCGAAACCATCGGCACAACCAGCAGCGCCAGGGCCAGCGCCAACAGCACCTTCCACTTCCCGATTGCAGTGAGCACGGCATTTCCTCCAAGTTTCCCCCGACGTTATCACGCCACCGCGCGCACCAGCCGCCGCCGGGCAAATTCCTGTGCTCTGTTGAGTATGAGATGCAACGGCACGCGATCCTCGGGGAGGCACAGAATTTGGAGGAGGGTGGTCATGTGCGGAGGCGGACGTAATTGGCGAGGGCTTCATCTTCGGTCAGGGGTTTTTCGCCGGGCGGGGGATCGGCGGGCTGAGGGTCCTTGCGGTACGGGTAGTAAGGAGATTTCACGCCCTTTTCGGCGTGCGATTGGCGGGCCTTTTCGCACATTTCGTCCGCGTACCGTTGGGCGTAGAAGGCGCGAGCGTCGTCAATGTCCACAAAGTCGGGGTCATCGCCGCGCCGGATCATCCAGGTCCAGGGGAGCGGCTCGAAATTGTCATTGCCCTGTTCGATCTTGTGTTCCAACTGCATGGAGCGGAAGCCGTGCATCAGCGAAACGGCGACGTAGGAGAGCACGGAGGCGCGGCGGGTGGAGATCTGGTCTTTGGAGAGGGCGAAAATGAGGCGGGAGAGAAAGACGGTGACGTCAGCCACGGAGCGGAATTCGGAGAGGCCACGGACGAGTTCGGCGCCGGGATCGTCTTTGGGGCGATGGCGGTGGCAAAAAAGGGAAACGGCGGAGGCCGGGTTGGAAGGCCCCTCGCTGACCGCGCTCGGGGCAAGGCGGCAGCGGCGCCCAGAAGGGAAAATATGGGCGCAGCGGTGCGATGCGGTGGGGTAGGAGGAGTTGAATGGTCGTTTCATTTTGGTCCTTTCCACGGTCGAGCGAAAAAAAACGAAAGGCCGTTCCTCAGGGGCTGAAGCGCGGTTGATTGCCAGGTAGTGATGTCGGAGCTAAAGCTCCGACCCCCGGGGCGAGGTGAAGAGTTCCGCATGCTGGTATAAGAAGGCGCGGGGGTGTACCCCGGCGAATTTGTGAAAGAGTGCGCAACGGCAAGAAAGCAAAAGGGATGAGCGGAAACGGGAAATGGAGAGAGTGGGGAAGAGATTGGAAAGAAACGAGTTGACAGGGGGGATAGGAAGAGATGAGAGATCGCAGCGTGAAGCTGGAAGTTTTGGGAAGGGAGAAAAGAGAATGCCGAGGGGTAGAAGGCGCAGAGTTACGCGCGAAGCCGGCAGGGGAGAGGAGCGGGTTGGATGGGAGGCTTGGCAGACACTACTCCTTACCTCCTGTGCGGATAGGATAATTGAAGAGGGAAGGTACTGACAAGTAT
>Ga0335083_10000193_pt1 | contig 102337 bp, 105 predicted proteins | sample Lox_Sample_42_FD_206716 | JGI IMG/M metagenome (GOLD analysis project Ga0335083, IMG submission 206716) | Soil microbial communities from Loxahatchee National Wildlife Refuge, Florida, United States - Lox_Sample_4.2 | ecosystem: Environmental > Terrestrial > Soil > Wetlands | place: USA...
GCCGGAGAACTGCGTCACAACCTCCTGGTCCGCGCCCTTCTGCTGCACCGGGACGAGGTTCGTGAGCGGCTCGGCGCCGATCACGACGGCGGCCGCGTGGATGCCGTCCTGGCGCGTCAGGCCTTCGAGCGGCTGCGCGATGTCGACGATCTCCTTGGCGACAGGGTCGCTGTCATAGGCCTGCTTCAGCTCCCCGCCCGGCTTCAGGCAGTCGGCGAGCGTCTGCCCCGGGCCTTCGGGGATGAGCTTCGCGATCCGGTCGACGACGCCGTACGGGTGCTCGAGCACGCGGCCGGCGTCGCGAACGGCGGCGCGGGCCGCCATCGTCCCGAAGGTGATGATCTGGGCGACGCGGTCGCGCCCGTACTTCTCGCGCGCGTAGTTGATGACGCGCTCGCGACCCTCCACGGCGAAGTCGAGATCCATGTCCGGCATCGACTTGCGCCCCGGGTTGAGCATGCGCTCGAACAGCAACCCGTACACGATCGGGTCCACGTCGGTGATCTCGAGGCAGAAGGCGACGAGGCTCCCGGCGGACGAGCCGCGCCCGGGGCCGACGCTGACGCCGTCCCGCCGGGCAAAGGCGATGAGGTCGGCGACGATCAGGAAGTAGTCGGAGAAGCCCATCTCCTTGATCGTCTTCAGCTCGAACTTGAGACGCTCCCGTAGTTCCGGGGCGACGGTGCCGTAGCGCTTCGCGGCGCCGACCTCGACGAGCTCGACCAGGTACTCGAAGGCGTCGCGGCCCTCAGGGGTGTCGAACCTGGGAAGCAGGATCCGCCCGAGCTCGATCTCGACGTTGCAGCGCTCGGCGACCTCGAGCGTCCGCCGCAGCGCGTCCTCGCGACCGGGGAAGTCGGCGGCCATCTCCTCGGGCGTCTTGAAGTAGAAGTGGTCGGTCTCGAAGCGCCAGCGGTTCGGGTTCTTGAGCGAGTCGCCGGACTGGATGCAGAGGAGCGCCTCGTGGGCGCGCGCGTCCTCGTGGCGGAGGTAGTGGACGTCGCCGGTGGCGACGAGCGGCAGACCGCGCTGCTGGGCGAGCTCGACGAGCTGCGGGTTGATCCGCTGCTGGACGTCGAGGTGCGCGTTCTGAAGCTCGGCGTAGACGCGGTCCCGGCCGAAGATCTGCTCCAGCCGGTCGAGCTCCGCCTCGGCGTCGGTGGCGCGGTTCTCCTCGAGCGCCTTGCAGACGCGGCCCGAGAGGCAGCCCGACAGCGCGATCAGGCCCGCGCGGTGCGTCTCGAGCAGCTCCCAGTCGACGCGCGGCTTGTAGTAGTAGCCCTCGAGGTAGCCGAGCGAGGAGAGCTTGATCAGATTGCCGTAACCCTCGTTCGTCTCGGCGAGCAGGGTCAGATGCGCGTTGCCCTTCTGCTGGACGTGCCGGTCGTCGGCGACGTAGACCTCGCACCCGAGCACCGGCTTGACTCCCTCGTTCCGCGCCGCCTTGTAGAGGTCGACCGCGCCCGCGAGCGAGCCGTGATCGGTGAGCGAAACCGCAGGCATCTCGAGCTCGGCCGCGCGCTTCGCGAGGTCCGGGATCCGGCAGGCGCCGTCGAGGATCGAGTACTCGGAGTGGACGTGGAGGTGGACGAAGGGCGCTTCGGGCACGGGGAGTCGAGGATAACGCTGGCTCGTGACGGCGCTCGAAAGGGTTTAGGATCGGTGCAGATGAGAGCAGCGTCAGCACGCTTCGCCAGCCTGATTCTCGTCGCCGGGCTCGTTGCGGTCGCCGCCGGCTGCGGCGGCGGGAGCAAGAACAGCGCTGCCACGTCATCTGCGGTCACAACCCACGCCGCGACGACCACGAAGACGACCGCCAGCGGCTCGGTCTCCAGCTTCGCGAGCGCGAAGAACTGCCAGGACATGGCCGGCCTCGCAGCGAAGGCGGCGGCCGCGATCGCGTCGTCGGGGAGCGCGGGGAACGTGCTGCAGACCGAGTCGACCGAGATCCAGGCGCTGGCCAAGGCAGCGCCCTCCGACATCCGCGGCGACTTCCAGACGTTCGCGGCCGCGTTCTCGAGCTTCCTCCAGGCGCTGCAGAACGCCGGCTACAAGCTGGGCTCGAAGACGCCACCGTCGGCGGCGCAGATCGCGGCGTTCGCGAAGGCGGCGAAGTCGTTCGACACACCGAGGCTGAAGCAGGCGGAGCAGCACCTCAACGCCTGGGCGCACCAGAACTGCAAGGGCGTCCACACCGGCGGCTAAGCCCGCCCCGGACTCTCGGCGGCGCCACCCGGCTGCGACACTCCGATCGTGAGCCAGCGCCGCGTCGTCCCGCTCGCCCTCCTCGTCACCGCCCTGCTGGCGGTGGTCGCGATCGCCGCACGCGGACATCCGCTCGGCAACGGCGCCGGTCACGGGAACGGACTGCCGGTGTCGTTCTGGGACTACGTCTACACGAGCATCGTCATCCTCGCCGTGCCGGTCCTGCTCGCCGTGCTCGTGGCGAACATCCTCCTCCGCCCGGAACGTGCAAAGCGGCGGAGCTTCCTGCAACGGCTCCTTCTCTCGTTTCTCGTCGTCGCCCTCGTACTCGCGGTCGAGGTGCTCGTCCTGCGCCACCTGCACCACCGCTTCCATCTGCACCCGTCGACGCAGCCGCCGGCCGAGATCCACCAGAGGAAGTCGCCGCAGAACGGTCGGCACCCGGCGGCAGGCGCCCACACCCTCCGCTTCCAGTGGGACGAGCTCGCCATCGTGCTCGGCCTGCTGCTCGTGTTGGCGGCCACTGCGATCGTCGTGCTGAGACGATCCCGCCCGGATCCGAAGACGCCGTTCGAGCTCGCTCCCGAAGCGCTCGCCGCAGCACTCGACGAATCGCTCGACGACCTCCGATCCGATCCCGACCTGCGCCGGGCGATCATCGCCGCCTACGCCCGGATGGAGACCGCGCTGGCCGCGGCCGGCCTGCCGCGACGCCCGGCCGAGGCGCCGCTCGAGTATCTCGAGCGGGCCTTATTCAGTCTCGACACGAGCGCCGGGGCGGTGCGCAGGCTGACCGACCTCTTCGAATGGGCTAGGTTCAGCCAGCATGAGCCGGAGCCGTCGATGAGGGACGACGCGGTGGAGGCGCTCATCGCGGTTCGCGACGAGCTCCGTGCGTCGGAGCTGATTCCGGCGTGAGGCTCGCCTGGCGGCTGACGAAGCCTGCGACGGCGGCGGCGGTCGTGCTGGTCGTGCTGCTTGCGCTGCCCAGCCTCTCGACGTCGCACGCGCTCGCGATCTGGGTCATCCTCCTGGCGGCGCTCGTCCTCGTCGTCTTCATCCAGCACTCCGGCGAGCGCGGCCGGCCGAGGCATGCCGCCCGCTTCGAGCAGGCTCTCCGCCGGCGGAAGCCGGCCGATTCCGAGCCGGTGGAGCTCCTGCGGATGGAGCGAGAGCTCCTGCTCGGGATCGCAGACGCAGATCACGCGCACCGTCAACTTCTGCCGCTCCTGCGGGCAGCGGCGGCCTCACGACTCTCGGCCCACCACGGGGTCGAGCTCGAGCGACGGCCCGAAGCCGCGCGCGCGCTGCTCGGCGAGGACGTGTGGGAGCTGCTGCGCTCCGACCGGCCGCCGCCCGAGGACCGGCATGGGCCGGGCGTGCCACGCGAGCAGGTCGTGGCCGTGATCGAGCGAGTCGAGTCGTTGTGAGCGAGCTCGGCCGGCTGCGCGCGCACGCCGAGGCGATCCTCGCCGAGGTCGAGAAGGCCGTGGTGGGCAAGCGCGGGCCGCTCGAGCTGATCCTGCTCGCGCTGCTGAGCGACGGCCACGTGCTGCTCGAGGACTATCCCGGGCTCGCCAAGACGCTGATTGCGCGCTCGTTCGCCCAGGCGACCTCCCTCCGCTTCGCGCGCATCCAGTTCACCCCGGACCTGATGCCCGGCGACGTGACCGGATCGCAGATCTTCGACCAGCGGACGACGGAGTTCGTGTTCCGCCCGGGCCCCGTCTTCGCCAACCTCCTCCTCGCCGACGAGATCAACCGCGCCCCGCCGAAGACGCAGGCCGCGCTGCTCGAGGCGATGCAGGAGCGGCAGGTGACGATCGAGAACACGACGCACCTGCTCGAGCCGCCGTTTCTCGTCCTCGCGACACAGAACCCGATCGAGTACGAGGGGACGTACCCGCTGCCCGAGGCGCAGCTCGACCGCTTCCTCGTACGCATCTCGATCGGCTACCCCGCGCGCGATGACGAGATCGAGATGCTCGAGCGCCGTCTCGAGCGCGGTGTCGACGAGGTGGAGCTCGAGCCGGTCGTCGACGCGACGACGCTCGTGGCGATGCAGCGCGCGCTGGAGCATGTGCACGTCTCGGAGGCGATCGAGGGCTACGCCGTCGATCTCGTGACGGCGACGCGCGAGTCGCAGCGGCTCGCGGTCGGCGCGAGCCCGCGCGGCAGCATCGCCCTGGTCAAGCTGGCGCGCGCGAAGGCGGCGCTCTCCGGCCGCGATTTCGTCACTCCCGAGGACGTGAAGGCGGTAGCGGTGCCGGCGCTCGCGCACCGGCTGATGGTGCGCCCCGAGCTCTGGGTGCAGCGTCTGCGCGGCGAGGACGTCGTGGCGGATGCCCTCGAGACCGTGCCGACCCCGCCGGCGGAAGACGCCTTGCGCACCGCGGAAGCGTGACCGGCTTCACCTCGTGGCGCCTGCCGGCGTACGCCTCGCTGGCCGCGGCCGGCGTGGTCGCCGGGCTCGCTCTGGGCCGGGTCGAGCCCGTCGCCCTCGCCGCTCCCTTCCTGCTCGCGCTCGTTGCGGCCGCGGCCGGACACGAGCCGCAGGTTTCGGTTCGCCTCTCTCTCGGCCGCGACCGCGCGCTCGAGGGCGACGAGGTCACGGCGACCATCGAGCTGCTCTCGGCCCGCGACGTCGACCGCTTCGAGTTTCTCGTGCCGCTGCCGCCGGAGCTGAGCATCGAGGGAGGACCCGCGCGCGCAGTGCGCCTTCGTGCAGACGAGGAGAAGACGATCGAGCTGACCCTGCACTGCCGGCGCTGGGGGGCGTTCGCGCTCGGGCCGCTGCTCGTCCGCGCGCGCGACGTCCTCGGCCTCCGCTCGTGGGAGGGCAGCGCAGGCGAAGCGCGGCGGCTGCGCGTCTATCCGAGCGAGGAAACGCTGCGCTCCCTCGTGGCGCCGCTCGAGACGCAGGTCTTCGCGGGGAACCAGGTCTCGAGGGCCCGCGGGGAGGGGATCGAGTTCGCAGATCTGCGGGAGTGGCGGCCGGGAGACCGGCTGCGGCGCGTCAACTGGCGCGCCACCGCGCTGCGCCGAGAGCTCTGGGTGAACGAGCAGCACCTCGAGCGGAACACCGACGTCGTCCTCTTCCTCGACACGTTCGCCGAGGTGCGCGCCGAAGGGCGGAGCACGAACGACCGCGCCGTGCGCGCGGCCGCCACCCTCGCGCACGGCTATCTGGAGCGAAGGGATCGCGTGGGGCTCGTGGGCTTCGGCGGCTTTCTCTCCTGGCTCGTGCCGGCGTCCGGCACACGCCGGCTGTATGCGATCGTCGACACGCTGCTGACGAGCAGCATCGTGCTCAGCTATGCCCTGCGCGGTGTCGACGTGCTCCCGCCACGGACGCTTCCGCCGCAGGCGCTCGTGCTCGCGATCACCCCGCTGCTCGACGGCCGCACGGCCGCGGCGCTGCTCGACCTGCGCGCACGAGGCTACGACCTGATCGTGGTCGAGGTGTCCCCGCTCGAGCTCGTCATGACGGACGCAAACTCGGCGACCGGGCTCGCGCAGAGGCTCTGGCGTCTCTCGCGTGAGGCACTGCGCTGGCGCTACGAGCAGGTCGGCGTCCCCGTCGTCACCTGGGACGAAGGCGTTCCGCTCGCAGTTCCGCTCGAGGAGGTGAACGCATTCAGGCATCTCGCCCGGCCCGCGTAGGCGCCGCCGCGGCGGCGCTGGCGGCGTACGCCGGCGTCCTCGCCGACGCGTTCGTACGCGCCCCGTCCCCCCTGGTCGCGTTCGTGCCCGGCGCGGCGTTGGGGACACTGCTGCTCGTCGTCGCGCTCGTATTCGGCGGTCACGGCCTCGGCGCTGCGCTCTTCCTCGCCGGCGGAACGTACGTCGCCGCGGTCGTCTCGGCCGGCAACCGGATCGACGCGAGCGCGACGCTCATGGCCGTGCTGCTCCTCCTCTGCGGCGAGCTGACGGCGTGGTCGCTCGACGAGCGGTGGCGGATCCGCCCCGAGGAGTCCCTTGCCTGGCGCCGCGGCGCCGCCGTTTCCGCCCTGGCGCTCGCCGGTCTCGCGGTGGCGGCGTTCGTCATCGCCCTGTCGGCGGTGCCGTCGAGCCACGGGCTCCTGCTGACGGTCGCCGGTGCAGCGGCCGCGGTGGGAGCGGCCGGCTCGGGCATCTGGGTCGCCCGGCGCTAGGGCCGATCAGCGGGGGCCTTTCCCCAACGCTGCGATGAGTGTCGGCGCCGCACGCAGTCCTAGGGGAAACGGCGTCGACCCCCGGGAGGCTGCAAATGTCCTCGTTGCTGTTTCAACTCACCGTCACCCAGGCCGAGTCCTTCCGGAGGACATCGCCCGCGACCGGGCGGCAGAAGCGCACTCACCGTCGGGCCGCAGCGGCGCAGAGGCCCGAGACCCTCAAGGGTCATTACGCCGCAAAGGCAACGGCGTGAGGCGCTGTCACAATATTGGCGGATGTCATCGCTCTTCTTCTGGCTCTGGCTCGTCGGCGGCTTCCCGGCGATCATCCTCGGTGAGATCATGCGAGTGGAGCGGCCGTGGGTCCTCAGGGCCGCGCGTATCGCCTTCGCGCTCCTGCTCGGCGTGGACCTGCTGCTCGCCGCCGTCGTCTTCACCGTCGGGAACTCGGATCCCGACGCGAGACTCCGCGCCACCAGAAGCATCTGGTGGCTCACGGTCATCCTGGGAGGCATCCCCCTGGCGCTCGTATCCGGCTGGGCGGTGCGCCGCGGTTACACCGGGCGGCGCCGCCCCGCGCTCGTCGCCGCCACGCTGACCATGGCCGCGCTCTACGTCGCCTTCCCGCTCGGCTTCTTCCCGGTGGGCCGGCAGCTCACCGGGCTCGGCCGCTTCGAGCACGAGCACCACGCGCTCGACATCGCCATCCTGCTGATCCCGACGCTCATCCTGCTCGTGAACGAGCTCCGCTGGAAGGAGGACGTGGAGCCTGAGTTCGGGTGACCTCCCGGAACGCCGGCCGCCTCTCCTCGCGGCGGTCCTGCTGCTCGGTGTCCTTGCCGGCTGCGGCTCCTCGCGGCCGAGCGGCGTCAACTTCCACTCCGCCGGCGGCCGCTACACGGCCACCCAGGTCGAGGCGGCCTTCGCCGCGCAGGGGATCGAGCTGCGCCTGGCCCACGAGCAGTTCCCCGGCTACGTCGTCCTCCACGGCGGCCAGAAGCACCTCATCACCGTGCTGGTCGGACTGCCTGCAGGCCAGTCCGTCCCGGCCGGCGCGACCAGCGGCGACCGCACTCAGCGGAACGGGAACGTCCGGGTCTCCTTCGACTCCTCGACGGCCAAGGGGGTCGAGAACGCCCTGGCCCGGCTCCACTGACCGTTCGCCGGCACGTTGAAACCTGCTGGATCATGCAGCCGGCCATGACGGAGCTCGAGCTTCGCCGCCGCAGAGACCGCGAAACCCGCCGCGGGATGTGCTCCGACCCGGTCGGCCACGAGCGGTTACTGCCCCGAGCCGTCGGCCACCAATCGACCACCGTGCTCCCGAGCCCGCAGCTCGTCTGCCCCGGCGGAGCGCAGCCTCCCCGTGAGCGCAACGAGTCCGAGCGCGGCGGCGGGCGGCAGGAGGATCAACCCCGGCAGCTGGTAGCGCCAGGAGAACTGGTTCACGGCGGCGGCGGTCACGAGCACGACGAGCGCCGCGCCGGCGAAGAGGAAGCAGGCGGAGCGCAGCCCCGAGCGCCGCGCCGGGCCCACGCCGATTGCACCTAGCACGCCGAGGAGGAGCGCGACGGCGAGGAACGGGCCGGGCGTGTAGCCGAAGCGTTGGTACGAGCGCAGGAACGATGCGAGCGAGCCGTCGACCCGCGGGCGCTCGTGGCGGCGGGCCATGAGCTCCACCGACCGTCCGTAGACGGGATAGTGATCCTGGAACTGCCATCGCCCGACGGGAACCTCACCCTCGTGCGTGGTGCGCGTCGGCGCAAAGCCGCGCACGAAGCTCTCCTCGACGGCGTGCAGGTAGGTGAAGGGCTGGTGGAGGATCACCCGCTTGGCCCAGCTGCCGGCCACCTGCGACCGCGCCACTTGGGCCACCTTGCCGCGCGCGATCGAGGGGGGCACACGGAGCCGGAAGATCGGCGACTCCTTCCGCGACCACGAGAACGCCTCGATCGACGGTCTCTGCCCGACCGGCTGCTTCGGGCAGAGCACGCGCTCGTACGCCGGGACCGACAGCGTACGGCAGTCGGCGAACGGTGCGACCCGGGCGTAGAGGAAGTGCCCGCTGTAGCCGTTGAGGGCAAAGGTGCCGTACAGCGACTGGAACCAGGCCGCGTACAGGACGAGCGGCAGCGCGAACGCGCCGGCGAGCACAAGCAGCCTCGTCGACGTTCCCCGCCACGGCAGACGCCACCGCAGGAAGAGGACGACCAGCAACGCCGGGACGATCACGAGCAGCGAGACCGAGCGCGTGAGTGTCGCGCCCGCAAGCGCGAGCCCGGCGAGCCCGCAGGCGAGCAGCGCCGGCCGCGGGCGCCAGAGCAGCAGCACGACCGCGGCCAGCAGCAAGGCCTCGAACAGCGTCTCGGTCAGGACCTGCTGCTCGAGGTTGAGCTGCATCGCGTCGAGCAGCACGGGGACGGTTGCGAGCGCGGCGAGCCAGCGGGTCACGTCGAGTCGCAGCAGGAGGGCGTAGATCGCGACCGCCATCGCGACGCCGAGCAGATGCTGGACGAGCGGAACGACCCAGAGCCCGGCGCCGAGCGGGAGGATGCGGAGGAAGACGGGATAGCCGAGCGGCCGCACCAACTCCGGCTTGAGGTGCGCCTCGTTCTCCAGGTACCCGATCGAGTCGATGTAGATGAGCGCCGGCCGGTAGGCCAGCGACGTCACCGCGCGCAGGACGATGCCGGCGGAGAGCAGAACGGCGAAGAGCCAGTGGCGCGCCAGCGTGCGCAGCGCGCCTGCCGCAGTCGGCGCCCTCACGAACGCGTCGCGCCGGCGGCCTCCGCAGCGGGTGCCGGCCGCCCGAGGAGGACGAGCACCACGAGCTCGGCGAGCACGGTGACGAGCCGCAGGATGATGGCGGCGGCCGTCGCGTCGTCATGCGGGATCGTGCCCGCGAGGAGCGAGACGTACAGGACCTCGCGCACACCGATGCCGCTCGGTGCGATCACGACGACGAGCCCGACCCCCCAGGCGACGCCGGCGGCTCCCGCGACTGCGAATGCGCTCTCCCAGCCGGAGATGGCTCCCTGAACGAGGACCGCCGAGACGACGTAGGCGACGAAGGCTGCGGTGTCGTTGCCCATCACCCGCAGCAGACGCCCGCGCGTCAGCCGGGACCGGCGCTCGACGAGCGGCGCGGCGAAGGGAGCTGTCAGGACGAGCACGAGCGGGAGCCAGACCGGCTGTCCACCGAGGGTGAACGCGACGCCGCCCACGGCCACGGCAGCGCAGAGCGCGAGCACGTTCTCCGCGCCGACGACCGAGACCCGGTCGAAGACGGTTCCCGAGATGAGCGTCGCACGCGACGCCGGCGCCCAGATGCCGCCCGGGAGGTAGCGGATCGCCTGCGTCCGACACCACACGCCGAGGTCCTTCCTCTGCGTCATACCTTCGACGAGGAGCCCCCAGCCGCGCGCGAGCAGCACCCACCAGACGATCGCGGCGGCCACTGCTGCCACGAGCAGCCACGGATCGACCTTCGAGAAGTCGACGTCCTGGATCGACCGCACCGCCATGACCACGACGATCCCGAGTGCGGCGACGAACGCCAGCACCCGCAGGACGGGGAGGTAGCGCGAGGCCCAGCCGGCGACCGACTCGAGCCGGGCACGCCACGGCCACCGGACGGTCAGCTCTTCCCCGGGCGTCCCGCGCTCGCCGGTCACGACCGCCCGTCCGTCCCCGCGTCGCGCGAGCGGCGCTCGCGTAGCCACGTGCGCACGATCACGCGGGCATATCGGAAGCCGTAGAGGAGGTTCGCGCCCTTCTTGCTCTCGCCGGCGAGCCGGGGATGATGGGCCACCGGCCGCTCCGTCACCCGATAGCCGCGGCAGATCGCGCCGATCAGCAGCTCCGACGTCTGGTACTGCACCTGCTCCTGCCTGACGTTCTGCGTCACTTCGGGACGGAGCGCGCGGAGGGCGCTCGACGTATCCGTCACGCGCACACCGGTGAGCAGCCGGACGAGCGCGGCGAACAGCCGCACCCCGGCGCGCCGAATCACGTCGTCTCCCTCGTCGCTGCCGAGCACGCGCGAGCCGATCACGAAGTCGGCCTCGTCGTCGACGAGAGGCTGGAGGACGGTCGGGATGTCCGCAGGATCCCACTCCCCGTCTGCATCGAGCGTGACGATGAAGCGCGCGCCGTGGCGAGATGCAAGCTCGTAGCCGAGGCGGAGCGCGATTCCATGACCGCAGTTCCGCCGCAGGGTCGCGACGCGTGCCCCGTGCGCCTCCGCGACCTCGGTCGTGCGATCGCCGCTGCCGTCGTCGACGACGATCGTCTCGACCGGGAGCGCACATGCCTCGGGCGGGACGCCGTCGAGCACGTGGCCGATCGCCTGGTCCTCGTCGTACGCGGCGATCACGACCGTCACCGGCGCGAGCCGAAGATCCGCGTGACGCTCCTCGAACTCCCGCACGGCCTCGGCGCGCACCTCGGGCACGTACGGCCTCAGGGTCGTCGCGACACCGGTCGTTGCGACTTCGCCCTGATCGCCGGCGCCGCGCCGCTCGTGTTCCGTCACAACCGCGCCCGGCCGGACCGACTCGGTCAACGCGCCGGCATCCCGGAGGGCTCCGCCGCCAGCTCCACAGCTTTCGCTTCCGGCGCGGCCACGAGCCTCTTCGCCTGCTCTCTCGTCCAGGCCGAGCGGCACGGGATCTTGTCGAGGTCACACCGGTGCGCGTACTTCGCGGCGATCTCCGTCACCTCGAGCAGGAGCTGATCCTCGAGCGTGATCGGCTGCAGTCCGAGGTCGAGCAGCTGACGGTTCTCGACGAAGAGGTCGTTCTCGCTCGCTTCGTTGCGCGGGTTCTCGACGTGCTCGATCTCTGCGCCGGTGAGCCGCGAGACGAGCCCGGCGAGATCGATCAGCCGGTGCGCCTCCGTCATCTGGTTGAAGATCTGCACCCGCTCGCCGTGCTCGGGCGGGTTCTCGACCGCGAGCTGGACGCAGCGGACGGTGTCCTGGATGTGGATGAACGCACGTGTCTGGCCGCCGCTGCCGTGAACCGTGAGCGGGTAGCCGATCGCCGCCTGCATCAGGAAGCGGTTCAGCACCGTGCCGTAGTCGCCGTCGTAGTCGAAGCGGTTGATCAGCTGCTCCGAGAGCCGCGTCTCGGCCGTCTGCGTCCCCCACACGATGCCCTGGTGGAGGTCGGTCACACGCACCCGGTCGTTCTTGTTGTAGTAGGCGAAGATCAACTGGTCCTGCGTCTTCGTCATGTGGTAGATGCTGCCGGGGTTGGCTGGGAAGAGGATCTCCTGCTCGAGATCCGGGCCGTCCTCGATCGGGACCTTCACGCGCAGGTACCCCTCCGGGATCTTCATTCCGGCCGCGCCGTACCCGTAGACGCCCATCGTGCCGAGGTGGACGACGTGCGTGTCGACGCCGGACTCGACGATCGCGGCGAGGAGGTTGTTCGTCGCGTTCAGGTTGTTCGAGACCGTGTAGCGCTTGTGCCACGAGCTCTTCATCGAATAGGGCGCAGCGCGCTGCTCGGCGAAATGGACGACGGCGTCGGGCCGGAGCTCGGTCAGGAGCTTCAGGAGCTCCGAGTAGTCCTCGGCGACGTTGAGCTGGTGAAAGGCGATCTCCTCGCCTGTCAGCTCACGCCAGACGCGCAGCCGCGTGCCGAGAGGCTCGATCGGCGTGAGCGACGACGCCTCGAGCTCGACGTCGGCCTTGCGCCGCGCGAAGTTGTCGACGATCGCGACCCGATGACCGAGCCGGGAGAGATGAAGGACGGTCGGCCAGCCGCAAAAGCCGTCGCCCCCGAGAACGAGCACGTCCATTTGTTTTGCCCCACCTCCTGAAGGTCGTAGGACAGTAGCCGACTGAGCAGCCGGACCAGCGCTCGTCCGTCCTGCAAAGATGGAGCCGTGGACCGGGCCGGGCTGCAGGCGGTGCAGAAACCGCTCAAGGATCGTTATCGCGAGGAGCCGACCGCGGCCGTCATCACCCTCCGCGCCCGGGGGAAGCTCGACGAGGAGCAGATCGCCTGCAAGGTCGAGACCGGTCGTGTGCTCGTCGAGGCGGGTCTCCACCCCGCCACCGGCGGCACGGGCGCGCTCGCCTGCTCCGGCGACATGCTGCTCGAGGCGCTCGTCGCGTGCGCCGGCGTCACGCTCCGCTCGGTCGCCACGTCGCTGGAGCTCGACGTCTCGGGCAGCGTCCGCGCCGAGGGCGACCTCGACTTCCGCGGCACGCTCGGCGTCGACCGCGAGGCGCCTGTCGGGTTCGCGGCGATCCGGCTCAGCTTCGATCTCGCATCCGACGCGTCCGAGGAAAAACTCGCGAAGCTGCTCGAGCGGACCGAGCGCTACTGCGTCGTCTTCCAGACGCTGGCCGGGGGCGTCCCCGTCGAGCTGAGCTACTCGACCTCGTAGGCCATCAGGATCGCGTCGACGAACTCGACGCCCCGGCGGTAGTGCCGCTTGCGGTAACCCTCCCGCTCGAAGCCGAACGCCTCGTAGAGCGCGATCGCAGCCTCGTTCCAGGGGAAGACGTGGAGCTCGAGCTTGCGGACACCCGTCTCGCGCGCCCAGTCCACCGCCGCCTGCAGGAGCGCCGTTCCCACGCCCTGCCTGCGCGCGTCGAACGCGACCATCAACCCCACGTCGGCGACGTGCGTGCTCGCCGGATGCGGATCCCGTCCCACCGACAGCCGCCCGACGAGCGTCGCGTCGTCGCGCTCCGCGACGAACACCGCCGCGTGCGGATAGCGTCGCAGCGCCTTGAGAAAGCGGCGCTCGTCGCCCGCGCTCCGCCACTCGCCCGCGACGCTGATCAGCCAGCCCTCAGGCTCGGCGCTGACGGCATCGGCGAGCCGAGTCAGCTGCTCCGCGTCCGACGGATCGGCGTGGCGGACGACGAAGCTCATTCGACCACGACGCCCACACCACCTCGGCGGGGGTCTCCCGCCGCCGAGAGCGAGCCGTCCTCCCGCAGCTCGACGGCCGAGACGCCGCCGAAGAAGAGGTTCCGCGCCCGCCACCGAACGACGGCGTAGCCGGCCGCTTCGAGCTCGTCTGCGGCGGCGGGATCCTCGCAGTGGACGAGTCCGGACTCGACGTGGATGCGCGGCGCGTCGATCGCCTCCCGCACACCGAGCCCGCGCCCGGCGACGTTTGCCACGACCTGGAGCATCGCGCCGTGCAGCCGGCTGCTGCCGGCCGAGCCGACGACGAGCCGCGGCTCGCCGTCACGCATCAGGATCGACGGGGCCATGAGGGACAGCACCCGCTCGCCGGGGCGCTCCTCGCCCGCGAGATGTGTCTCGCCCAGCATGTTGTTGAGCGCGAGGCCCGTCCCGGGGACGACCACGCCGCTCGCGGAGCCGAGCGAGCACGACAGCGAAACCGCGCTTCCGTCGCCGTCCACCACGCTGATGTGCGTCGTCCCACCCGCGCCCCGCGCGACCTCCTGCGCCTCCATCGCCCTCGCCACGGAGAGCGGGGTCGGGTCCGCGTCGGCGAGCGCCTCGAGCCCGACCGCAAGCAAGGGGCCGCCGCGCGAGGGCGGCGGATTCGTCCGGAGCTCGGCGCCGCGGTAACCCACCTCGAGCGGCTCGCGCTCGATCACGCGGTAGCGGGCGAGATCCTCGAGCGTGATCGGCAGGTGCGCAGCGATGCGCTCGGCGAGCTCTCCCGTGTAGAGACAGCCTGCGCCTTCGGCGGCGATCCGGTCGAGCGTGTCCCCGAGCTCCGGCGCCGCGAAGCGCTCTCCCACCCCGAGCGCACGACCCGGCCCGTACAGGGCATCCCCTTCGGGCGAGTGGCGCAGCAGCGGGTCGAGGATCCGATGGAGATACGCCTGCGGCTCGTCCAGCAGGACGCCCTCGCGCGCGATGCGCGCCGCAGGAGCGAGCAGCTCGGACCACGGCAACGATCCCCAGCGAGCATGAGCCTCCCAGAGGCCGAGAGCGACACCCGGCACCGCGACCGACGCCGCGCCGGAGTAGAACACCTGCTGGTAGTCGCCGAAGTCCACCACGAGCTCGAGGAGCTCGTCGGTCGGCGCCGGTCGCAGCGGCACGGCGACGAAGAAGTCGAGGAGATGCGCGCGCGCGTCTCCTGCGAGGTGCACGAGCAAGAAGCCGCCGCCGCCCGGACCGGTCAGCGGGCTCTCGCAGACCCAGGACACCGCGGCCGCCGCCACGCAGGCGTCCACGGCATTGCCGCCCGCGCGCAAGACGTCCGCGCCGGCCTCGGCGGTCAGCCGGTGTCCCCCTGCTAACGCACCCCTCATGCAGCCGAGCGTACGCTTCCACGGATGGCCGACGTGTCCTCCGCCGGCGCCGAGCGCGCGTCGTGGCGATGCCTGCCGGTCCCGCGCGAGGCCGTGCTCTGCACCGTTCTCGCGACAGCCGCTGCGACTCTGCTCGTGTGGCTCGCACCGCCCAGCGGCGACCTCGCGGCGCACGAGTACCAGCGGCTGCTCTTCCTCCAGCACGGCCTCACTCCCTGGGACAACTTCTGGTACGCCGGGCGCTACGCCTTCGTCGGCTACAGCGTCCTGTACTACCCGCTCGCCGCGCTGCTCGGGATCCGGCTCCTCGCCGTGCTCACGATCGCGCTGTCCGCCGGCGCGTTCGCGGTGCTGCTCGAACGGGAGTGGGGATCCGCCGCGCGCTGGGCGGTCCGCGCGTTCGCCGTCGTCTGGGCGGGCGTGCTGATCACCGGCCAGTACCCGTTCGCGCTCGGTGTCGCCCTCGCCCTGTTCGCGCTGCTCGCGTTCCGGTCCGGGCGGCGCTGGATCGGAGCCGCTCTGACGCTACTCGTGCTTGCGGCGAGCCCCGTCGCGCTCGTCCTGCTCGGCGTGGTTCTCGTCGGGATTGCCGTCGCGCGCCGAGCCCCGCTGCGCGGGCGCGCCGTGCCCGCCTTCGGGCTCGTGGCCGCCGCCACGGCGGAGGTCGTCCTGCTGCGGCTCTTCCCGTTCGGCGGCTCGCTCGGCTTCCCCGCGAGCGAGGCGGCCGCGGCGCTCGTCTTCTGCGCGATCGGCATCGCCTGCACGCTCGGGCACGAACGAGCGCGCGTGCTCCGCTTCGTCTTCGCGGCGTACGCGATCGCGATCGCGATCTTCTACGTCGTGCCGTCTGGCCTCGGCGACAACGTCGCGCGCCTTCGCTTCCTGGCCTTGCCGCTCGCCCTGCTGGTGCTCGCTCTGCGGCGCTGGCGTCCGGTCAAGGTCTCGATCGTGGTCGCCGCACTCGCGCTCTCGTGGAACGTGAGCCCGCTCGCCGCCGGCTGGGCGCGCGGCCAGCACGACGTGACCGCGCGCGCCAAGGTGTGGCGGGCGCCGGTCGCCTACCTCCACGCCCACCTCCAGCCGGGCTATCGCGTGGAGGCGGTCGACACGACGGACCACTGGCCCGCGTACTACCTCGCCTCGGCCAGGATCCCGCTCGCGCGCGGCTGGTTCCGCCAGGACGACTTCCCGTTCGACGCACTCCTCTATCGGCACCGGCCGCTCGCCCCGGCGCCGTATCTCCACTGGCTGCGACGGCTGGGTGTCGCCTACGTCGTGCTCACGCGCTCGCCGCCGGACTACAGCTCACGCGCCGAGGCTCGGCTCGTGCGCAGCGGCCGGACCGTCCTCCGCCTCGTCTTCGCGACGCGCGAGATCTCGATCTACGCCGTCCCGCAACCGCAGCCGATCGTGCGCGGTCCCGGCCGGCCCAGCGTGCTCGCGTTCCGCGAGTCGCGGCTGAAGATTCGCGTCTCGGAGAGCGGGACGTACGGGATCGCGGTGCGCTGGTCGCCCTACTGGCACGCGTCGTCCGGCTGTCTCTTGAGCAGCCGCGACGGCATGGTCGAGCTGCGCGCGGAGCAGCCGGGAGTCGTGCGGATCGCCTTCGACGTCGACGCGAGCAGCCTGCTGGCCGCGTTCGCGGGACAGAGGCCGCATTGCCGGCCGAGCTACGAGACGTCGCGCACGAGCTCCGACAGCGACTTGCGATTCGCCCGCATCGACCACTCTTCCGCGCTGTGGCCTCCCGGCGACCGCGGGCGCGTCGGGTAACCGAAGGAGAGGATCGCGCGCACCTCGCCGCCGCAGATGGCCGCGGCGGCAGCGGCGTCCCGGATGCCGTTCGGGCAGGAGACGACGCCGTCGCCCCACGCCCCGAGCATCATGTTCTGCGCGCAGCGGCCGACGTCGAAGCCTCCTGCGTCGCCGACGATCGCGACGACGAGCGTCGCCGAGCGGACGTTCTCCGGCGCGTACACGGCCTCCGCCAGACGGTCCTGCGCCTCTCCGGAGACGACTGCGAATTCCCACTGCTGCCGGTTTCGCGAGCTGCCCGAGAGCCTGCCGGCGTCGAGGATCCGCTCACGCACGTCGGCGCCGACCGGCGTGTCGGCATAGGCGCGCTCGTCCCGCTTCGAAGCGATCGCGAGATACGGATCCAACCCCGGCCCCGCGTCAGGTGCGGAGGAAGGACGGAACGTCGAGGTCGCCGCCCTCGCCCGTCGGGCGCCGCTGTTCCGCCCGCGGTGCCAGGGTGTCGCCGCGCGGACGCCGGCCGCGGCCGCCGAAACCGGTGGCGACGACGGTCACCCAGACCTGCCCGTTCAGCCGGTCGTCGATGGTCGCGCCGAAGATGATGTTCGTGTCGTCGGTCGCGGCTGCACGGATCACCTCGGCTGCCTCGTTCACCTCGACGAGGGTCAGGTCGTCTCCGCCCGCGATCGAGAGCAGGATGCCGCGCGCGCCGGTGATCTCGGCGTCGATGAGCGGCGAGCGAAGTGCGCGCTCCGCCGCCTCTCTGGCCCGGCCGTCGCTGCTCGAGGAGGAGAAGCCGATGCCCATGAGAGCGGTGTCGGAGTCGGACATGATCGTGCGCACGTCCGCGAAGTCGAGGTTGATCAGCCCGGGCATCGTGATCAGGTCGCAGATCCCCTGCACGCCCTGGCGGAGGACGTCGTCGGCCACCTTGAACGCGTCGAGCATCGACGTCGACCGCTCGAGCACCTCGAGCAGCCGGTCGTTCGGGATCACGATCGTCGTGTCGCATGCGCCGCGGAGATCGGCGACTCCCTGCTCCGCCTGGCTGCGCCGCTTGGTCCCTTCGAAGCGGAACGGGGTCGTCACGATGCCGACGGTCAGCGCGCCGAGCTCGCGCGCGATCCGCGCGACGATCGGGGCCGCACCCGAGCCGGTGCCTCCGCCCTCGCCGGCAGCGACGAAGACCATGTCCGCCCCGCGCAGCTCCTGCTTCAGCTCGTCGTACGCCTCGTCGGCCGCGCGGCGACCGACATCGGGATCGGCGCCGGAGCCGAGCCCCTGGGTGAGCTCGCGGCCGATGTGGATCTTGACCGGCGCGTCGCTCGTCCGGAGCGCCTGGATGTCGGTGTTGACCGCGATGAACTCGACCTGGCTGATGCCGGCGTCGATCATCCGGTTGACCGCGTTGAGGCCGGCTCCGCCGACGCCCACGACCTTGATCACCGCGAGATAGGCGCCGGAGTCGACGCCGGCCCGGTGCAGCCGCGCGGGCGACTCCGGGAGCGGCTCGAGATAGCGCGAGGCCGGCGGCAGGTCGTCCGGCCGCAGCTCGGGCCCGGGAGACAGCGGCAGCGGATCGGGATCGAGCGACGGAGCGGGCGGCTGCGGATCGGGCAGCGGCGGCCCCGGCATCGGCTCGGGCGAGGGAGTCGGCGGCGTCGGAGTCTCGACGCCCGTCTCTTCCCAGCTCGGGACGTGCTCGACCGTCCGCTCGTCCGGCTCTGCCGGCGCCTCGGTCTGGGTGGCCGGAGCGGCGGCTGCGGCGTCCTCGGGCGGCTGCGGCGCGGTCTCGCCGCTCTGCTCGGCCTGCTTCTGCGCGGCCTCGGTCGCCCGGAAGAGCTCCGCTAGCGGTCCCTCACGCATGCTGGCGCGCCGACGCGCCATCGAGCACCTCCTTCGCCAGGTCACGGTACATCCCGGCTGCTTCACCGGTCGGGTCGTACTTGAAGATCGACTGCCCCTTCACCGGCGCCTCCGCGTAGCGCACCGTCTTGCGGATCTTCGTGTTGAGGACGAGGTCGCCGAAATTCTCCTTCAGGATCTCGACCGCTTCGCGCGAGTGGAGGAGCCGCCGGTCGAACATCGTGGCGAGGATCCCCTGGATCCCGACGCGCGGATTGAGGTTCTCACGGATCATCGAGAGTGTGTTCTCGAGCTGGACGAGGCCGCGGAGCGACAGGTATTCGCACTGGACGGGGACGATCACGCCGTCGGCCGCCACGAGCGCGTTGATCGTCAGCAGGCCGAGCGACGGCGGCGTGTCGATCAGGACGTAGTCGTAGCTCTCGCGCACGGGCATGAGCGCCTTCTCGAGCGCGCGCTCGCGCCCGATCATCGAGGCGAGGGCGAGCTCGGCGCCTGCGAGGTCGATGGAAGAGACGGCGACGTCGAGCTCGTTCGAGCGCATGATCTCGCTGATCGGCAGCCGGTGGACGAGGACGTCGAACATCGAGCGGTCGATCTCGTCCGGGTTCCAACCCTGCGACATCGTCAGGTTCCCCTGCGGGTCGAGATCGACGGCAAGCACGCGCAATCCCTGCTCGGCGAGCGCCACGCCGAGGTTGAGCGTCGTCGTCGTCTTCGCGACGCCACCCTTCTGGTTGGCGAAGGCGATCACCCTGGCCATGGCCGGACCGCTATCCGTCGTCCGCGTCAGCGGACGCGGGAGTAACCGCGTGAGCCCCATTCCTGCTGACCTTTCGCAGCGCCGTAGTCGACTCCTGCTTGGTTAGTTTCCCCGGAATGGAGCGGAAGTGGCGCGTCTTGATCGTGGTGTGCGTGGCGGTGTTCATGCTGCTCCTCGACATCACCGTAGTCAACGTCGCTCTGCCGCAGATCGACAAGGAGTTGAACACCTCCTTCACCGATCTGCAATGGGTCGTGGACGCGTACGCACTTACCCTCGCGGCGACGATGCTCAACGCGGGCTCGCTCGGCGACCTGCTCGGGCGCAAGCGCGTCTTCCTCGTGGCGATCGCGCTCTTCACCGGCGCGTCGGCGCTCTGCGGCGCCGCCCAGTCGCCGCTCTGGCTGATCCTGGCGCGCGGCGCGCAGGGCATCGGCGGCGCGGGCATGTTCGCCGTCTCGCTGGCGATCATCTCTCAGGAGTTCCACGGCCGCGAGCGCGGCACCGCCTTCGGGATCTGGGGCGCGACGGTCGGAGCGGCCGTGGCGATCGGGCCGCTCGTCGGCGGGGCGCTCACGACCTATGTCGGCTGGCGTTGGATCTTCTTCGTCAACATCCCGATCGGGATCGCCTGCGTCGCGGGCGGCGTGCGCGAGCTGCACGAGTCGCGGAACGAAGAGCACGGAGGAGCCGACCTGCCCGGCCTGGTGGCCTGGACCGGGGCTCTCTTCGCCCTCGTGCTCGGGCTCTTCCGCGGCGCCGACTGGGGCTGGTCGAGCGGCCGCATCATCGCGCTCTTCATCGCGGCGGCGATCCTCCTGGCCGCCTTCGTGACGATCGAGCTGCGCTCGCGGGCGCCGATGCTCGACATCCGGCTCTTCCGCGTGCCGACGTTCACGGGGGCGCAGATCACGGCCTTCGTGATGTCCTCGGGGATGTTCGCCCAGTTCCTCTTCCTGCCGCTCTACCTCGAGAGCGTGCTCGGCTACTCGGCGGTCAAGGCAGGAGCGATCTTCCTGCCCCTCTCTCTCGTCTCGTTCGTCGTCGCGCCGATCGCGGGGAGGCTCTCGACGCGGATCCCGGTGAGGATCCTGCTCGGCGGCGGGCTCGCGGTGATCGGCGTCGCGCTCCTGCTCATGCACGGGATCACGCTCGGCTCGACTTGGACCACGCTGCTCGCCGGCTTCATCGTCGGCGGCATCGGGATCGGGCTCGTCAACGCGCCGCTCGCCTCGACGTCGGTCAGCGTCGTCGAGCCGCGACGCGCCGGGATGGCCTCGGGCATCAACAACACGTTCCGTCAGGTCGGGATCGCCACCGGCATCGCGGCGCTCGGCGCGATCTTCCAGAGCCGGATCACCTCACACCTCGCTTCGTCGGGGGTTCCCACGCACTTCGTCGGTCGCTGGGCGCAGGCGATTGCCTCTGGCTCGATGCGCCCACCCTTCCACGCCGTCTACCACCCTCCCCGCGGCTCGTTCGCACCCGACTCCGTGCAGAACGCGCAAGCCGCTTTCATCAGCGGCCTGAACACGATCCTCCTCGTCGCCGCGTTCGTCCTCTTCGCGGGCGCAATCCTCGCCTTCGTGCTCGTGCGGCAGCAGGACTTCGTCGCGAGCGGCGAGCACGCCGCGGCCGGAGGCGGCTAGGCGGCTGCGGCCGTAGCGCGCGCGCTTCGCGAGCTCTTGAGACGAAGCGCCACCTGCCAGGAGGCGATGAGGAGCATCACCGCCGCGCCGGTGACGATGACGAGCGCCTGAGCCGCGATCGAGAACGCGACGGCGTCCGCGGTCCCGACCCCGCCGAGCACGAGGATCGCGGCGCCCGCGCCCGCCTGCGTCGCGGCCCCCGCCGGGGCGATCGGGAGAGCTGCAGAAGCTGCGGAGGCGACGAGGAAGGCGAGCGCGAGCACGTAGGACCCGGGCATCGAGAGAGCGTTGAGGAGCAGGAAGACGGCGAGGCTGCGGAGAGTCCAGGAGACCGAGATGAGGAGCCAGGCCGCCCACGCCTCCTTCGTGCAGTGCGTGTGCTCGGCGACCCAGCGGCCGAAGCGGCGGCGCGTCACGAACGGAAGGCGGGCGATCCGCGGCAGGAAGGCGACGACCGCGGCCGCGGCGATCCCGGCGGCCGCAACGACGGCGAAGCCAGCGCGCGTCGTCCAGTGGCTCGAGCCGGCCGCGGCGACCGACGCCATCGGCGTGAGAGCCGCGTTGTCGAGCATCCCGAGCACGATCAGGCTCAGACCGAGCGCGCCGATGCCGGTCTTCGTGCCCGGGTAGCGCTTCACGATCGCGATCCGGATCGCGTCGTCGACGCGGCCGGGCAAGGCGATCCCCCCGACGCAGGCGGCGCCGCCGGCGAAAGCGAGGGCATCGGCCGTCGGCCGTTCGCTCGCGTGGAAGAGGCGCTGCCAGCCCCACGCCTTGAAGGCGTAGGCCGCCAGGAAGAGAAGCGCCGCCCCGGAGACGAGCACGGGGTCGGCATGGTGGATCGGCCAGCCGCCGCCCACGAAGTGGCGGACGCTGACGAACGCGACGGCCAGGAGGACGATCCCGAAGCCGCCGTTCAGCACGAGCTGAACCTTCCGGTTGGAGAGAAGCCGCATCACCGCAGTCGCAGCGGTGCTATCGGCGAAGAGGAAGCGGGACTTGGTCACTCGATCGGGGCGACAGGGAACGCGGCACCGTACTTGCCGTTCGTGAGCGTCATGTGAGGGCGGGCCAGTCATCCACCGGCGAGGGTGGCCGCTCCGAGGTCGACGAGGAGCGCTCGGCCGCCTGCCGTCCGCACGCCGATGCTCCCCATCTGCGCCGCCGTCTCGACCGACCTGCCGAGCGGGGCCGTTGCGATCGTGAGCGCCCCCGTCGGCCCGGCATCGAGGGCACGGACGGTCTGTCGCCCCGCGACGAGGTCTTGACGGACGATCACGAGGCGACCAACGGTCGGATCGTTCCCGGCTGCGCCGGCGTAGACCGCGACGAGCGTCTTGCCGTCGCTCACGAGCCAGCCGTTCTGCACCTGGAGGACCGACGGAGGGATCGGCACCGGCACATCGGGGCCGAGCATCCGGGCCGGAATCGGCTGCGCCACCGACTCGGGAGGGGCGGCCGGCTCGCTGCTCGAGTCCGTTGTGCCGACGGAGAGTTGGCGCTGGAGGGCAGCTGCCTTTTCGGGCGGAGCCGCTATGCCGAGCGGCGGAATCGACACGCCGCCCGCGGCAACGGCGAAGCCGGCCCCGGCGGCAAGCAGGCAGGCGGCGCTTGCGAAGGTCAGCAGCCGAAGCACACGAGCTCCGGATCGACGAGACCGCCGTTCAGCGAGTTGAGGGTGTTCCAGGCTGATGCAGGCGTCAGCCCCGTGCCGTGCGAAACGGTTGCGCCACCGAAGAAGTAGTCGCCCTGATTGCCGCTCGACCACTTCCGCACGACGGTCCACTGGTTCGCGTTGGGGGCGTAGTAGATCTCCGGCAGCGGCAGCGCGAGTCCGTGAAACGACACGTAGCCGACGTCGCTGACATGCCAGCCGTTGTTGCACGGGCCGTCGACACTTCCGCTCTGCGGGCAGCCGTCGGCCGAGCCGAAGTCGTAGTACAGCGCCCACCCTTGACTCTGGTCGCCGTTCACCAGCTGCTTCGTGATCGGCGCGCCGTCCCAGCTCGGCTCCATGTCGGACGCCGCGTCCGACGTCTCACTGTCGTAGCCCTTGGCGGCCTGGTAGTCGGCGAGATCCTCCGAGCGTTCCGACTGGTGGTAGCCGGCGTACCACGCATCGGCGCTCGACATCCCTGCCGCCGACAGGTGGTAGTTGCTGTTGCCGTAGAGGATGTCCACGCCGCCCCGGACGTGGCAGTTGTGGTACCCGTCCGCGGCTCCTTTCAGCGCCGCGAGGATGTCGCCGTTCGACACGGTCGTGTTGGAGAAGTCGATCGCTCCCCACGTGCTCGAGTCGAGCTTTCTCGCCGCTCCGAAGTCGAGCAGGAGAAGGCGGACGCCCGAGCCGGGCTGGCTCTTGGCGAAGTCGCAGGCGCGCGCGTACGCATAGGACTTCACCGCTCCGGGCGACGAGCCGTACACGTACCAGGCGGTGACCGGCGTCGGCGTCGCCGCGGCCGCGGCCGGGAAGGTCGCGAGACCCGCAAGGAGAGCGACTGCGAGAGCCGCCACCTTCATCCGCTGCTCCCGACAGTGACCGGCGCGTCGCAGGCCGCGGCGAGCGTTGCAGCTGCTTCTCGCGCGCGCGGATCGCCTTCTCGCTCGGCCCACTCGGTCGCCTCGCGCATCAGCTCTCGCAACTCGGCGAGGAGCGAGGACACACCTGCTCGCTCGCGTTCGAGCGCCTCGATCCGCTCCAGTCGGGCCAGCACCGCTCGTGCTTCCTCCATGTCCCGAGGGTAGGAGGCAAGCAGTGCCGTGTCTGTGCCGGCTAGCTCGCGCGTTGCTGGAGGTTCGTAACCGCCCCTGTGACCCCGAGCAGCGCCCTGTCGAGGTCGCGGAGGAGCGCGTGCCGGTCGCCGTGCAGGAGGATGGCGACGAGCAGGCGGCGCACCAGCTCGCAGCTCGGCTCCCGCAGCTTCTGTGCAACCTCCGAACGCTCCGCCGGCGTCGCGCCGAGCAGTGAGGCCCCGCGCATTCCGGCGGCCCAGGCGCCGTCGCCCTCGCCGAGGGCGGCCTCGAATGCATGCTTCAGCTGCTCGCCGCGAAACGGCTCGGACTGGAAGAGCGCAAGCTCCCACCGGTCGAGCGCGTCACCCAGGCGCGCGTCCTCGTCGGCGGCGGCGAGCCGCACTCGCACCTCGCTCGCCACGGACGCACGGAACGGGTCCAGCCGCGTCGGCTCGCCGGGCGGAGCCGTCGCCGCGATCGGAAGCACGGGCCGGATTCCGTACGGCCGCCAGTCGAGCCGCTCGAACAGGACGGGCCCGGCCGCGACGGGCGCAGAGGTGGCGAGCCGGATCGCCGTCACCGCGTCGGCGAGCTCGCCGGGCGCGTCCGGCGCCTCGCTCGTGCCGCTCTCCAGAGAGCGCTCGAGCTCGAGGACGCAGATCCGGTCCGGCTCGCGGCCGAAGTCGCGTGGCAGGAGACCTGCCGCTTCCGGCCACATCGCCGCAAGCTCCCCGGTCGCGGCGACGCGTACGCGGATCCCGTCGCCCAGCTCGATCTGCGTGCCGACCGAGAGACCGACGAGCGGAGCGACGGCGCCGTAGGAGTGACCCTCGCCGTACAGCGATGCCTCGACCTCCTCGTAGGCGCGCGCGAACGCGCTGTCGTCCCAGTCGAAGCCGCCGCAGTTCTCCGCGGTACGGACGAGGAGCGGCACGAGCACGCTGCGGTAGACGGCGCGGCGCTCGTCCCTGACCTCTCCCTCGTGAGCGTGGGCGAAGATGCGCGCCGCAGGCTCTCGCAGCAGGTCGGCGACGGCATGCTGGACGTCGATCCGCGCGAAGAGACGCTCGACCCGCGCCTCGACGAAGCCTCGCACGAGCGGGCGGTACTCGTACAGCGTCGGCCGACCGTACGAACCGTGCTCCTCGAAGGCGAACGGCAACTCGGAGCCCTCCTCGAGCTCTCGCGTGAAGACTGCGAAGGCGCCGAGGCAGAAGCGACGAAGCGTGTCGTGGAGGTGCGGCGCGCGCATGCCGGAGGTGACGACTACGACGGCGGCGCGTTGCCTCCTACCTGGCACCCGGGGCACCAGTACGCGGTGCGCGCGTGCTCGCCCTGCGGTGCCGAGCGGACGATGCCGCCGCAGCGCGGGCAGGCTCGGCCCGAGCGGCGATAGACATGCCGCAGCGGCCGCGATCCGTCGACCGCCGCCCGCATCGACCGGCGCGCTGCCTCGAGGAGTGCGAGGAGCTCGGCGTCGGCGAGGTCGTCGTGCCGCCGCCACGGCGAGATGCGCGTCTCCCAGAGCGCCTCGGCCTTCCAGAGGTTCCCGATGCCGGCGACCAGCCGCTGGTCGAGGAGGGCGTCGCCGATCTCGCGCTCCTGCGGCGCAGCGCGCAGCCGCCCGAGCATCGTCTGGTAGTCCGGCGGCTCGCCGAGGATGTCGGGCCCCAGTCTCGGCGCCCCGCGACCGCCCAGCAGCTCGAGCACCGCGCCGTTCCAGAGCACCGCCTCATGCTCGCGCCCGCGCAGGACGAGCCACGGCTTCCCGGCGCGGGCCACGCCTCGCCGCTCGACGCGCCAGCGGCCGTTCATCCGCAGGTGGCTGCGCAGGACGAGACCGCCGTCGAAGCTGAGCAGGAGGTTCTTTCCCACGGCCTCCACCTGCTCGAGCCTCCGGCCGTCGAGCCGCTCCGCAAGCCCTTTCACGGCAGCCCGAGGATGCGGGGTCTCGACCTCGACGCTCTCCCCGACGAGAATCTGCAGCCTCCGGGCCGCCCGATGGAGCGAATCGCCTTCCGGCATGCGGGGAAGCCTACGATTGAGCCGTGATTCGACCTTCTATAGGCGTCCGCTGGTGGCTCGGGATCGCGTTCGCGGTCGTCGCTGCGACCTCGACCGCGATCGTCGTGTCGCAGTTCTCCGACCGCTCGGAGAACGCATTCCGCCGCCACGGGGAGCAGCTCACGCTCCAGTACGCGCAGCTCGGCGCCGGGAAGACCCGTGGACAACTCGTCGGCCTGGGCGAGCGGAAGAACGTCATGTTCCGGATCTTCCCCACGGCCTCCGGCACGGCGTCGGAGCTCGAGCACGAGGCCGTCCTCGCAGCACTCGACGGCCGGTCGTTCGCCAAGGGAGACAAGGACGGCGGCACGTACGTCGCCGCGGTCCCCTACCACGGCGGCGCGCTCGTCGCCGTCAACCGGCTGGCCGACGTCGCCGAGGCGATCGACACGGTGAACGGCGAGGCGCTCCGGGCGGGCGTGATCGCCGGCGTGATCGGCGTCGTGGTCGGGCTCCTGCTCGCCCAGCTGATCGCGCTCCGGCTGCGCCGCCTGAGCGCGGCAGCGGAGGCGATCGCGCACGGGGACTTCGAGACGCCGCTGCGCTACCGGTTCCGCGACGAGTTCGGCACCCTGGCGCACAACTTCGACCGGATGCGGCGCCAACTGCGCCGCTCCTTCCGCCGCCTCGAGGCGGAGCGCGACAGGTTGCGGCTCCTCCTCGAACGCCTGCACGAGGGCGTGCTCACGATCGACCAGGATCTCGTCGTCCACTTCGCGAACACCGAGGCACGCCGGCTGCTCGGCGGGCGACTGCGGGAGGGCGATGCGCTGCCGGAGCCGTGGCAGGGCTTCGGCCTCCGGGAGTTCGCCCAGAGGCTGTTCGACGAACGGGCGACGGTGACGCAGGTGCACGTGACGCCCGACGAGCAGCACGCGTTCGGCGTCGTCGGCATCCCCTCCCAGCCCGAGACGGACTGGGCATTGCTCGTCGTCGACGACCTCACCGAGCAGGAGCGGCGCGAGCTCGCCGAGCGCGAGTTCGTGTCGAACGCGGCCCACGAGCTGCGCACCCCGCTGACGACAATCATCGGCGCCGTCGAGGTGCTGCAGGCCGGCGCCAAGGAGGATCCCGTGGAGCGCGACCGCTTCCTCGCCCACATCGAGCGCGAGTCGGGCCGGCTGGCGCGGCTAGCCCGCGCGATGCTGACGCTGGCGCGCGCCCACTCCGGCCAGGAGGTGCCGCGCGTCGAGGCGGTCGAGCTCGCACCCCTCCTGCGGGACGTCGCCGCCGGGCTCCACCCGCACCGCGGCGTCGTGGTCGACGTCGAGGTCACGGACGGCCTCGCCGTCGAGGCGAACCGCGACCTGCTCGAGCAGGCACTGCGCAATCTCGGCGAGAACGCCGCGAAGCACACCGCACGCGGCTCCGTCGCCCTGCGCGCGTACGCCGACGGGAGCACGGTCACGGTCGAGGTCGAGGACTCGGGCCCGGGGATCCGCCCAGAGGTGCAACGGCATGTCTTCGACCGCTTCTACCGCGGCGAGCGCGACCCGCACGGCTTCGGTCTCGGCCTCGCGATCGTTCGCGAGTCGGTGCGGACGCTGGGAGGACGCATCGAGCTCGACTCCTCGCCCGGCGAGGGCACCGTCTTCCGGATCCTGCTCGCGCCCGCACGTGTACGGGAGGAGGTCCCCGCAGCGTGAATGCGAAGCCGACCAACGGCACCCGCGAGCGGATCCTGCTCGTGGACGACGACGCCGGCGTGCGCGACGTCGTGGCCTTCACGCTGCGGCGCGAGGGATACGAGGTGGACGAGGAGCGCGACGGACAGTCGGCGCTCGAGTCGGGCCGCTCGGGCCGCTACTCCCTCGTCGTCCTCGACGTGATGCTTCCCGGCCTCTCGGGTGTCGAGGTCTGCCGCGCGCTCCGGGCCGAGAGCGACGTCCCGATCCTGATGCTGACCGCGCGGGACGCGGAGTCGGACCGCGTGCTCGGGCTCGAGCTCGGCGCGGACGACTACGTCACGAAGCCGTTCTCCAGCGCCGAGCTGCTCAGCCGCGTGCGCGCGATCCTGCGGCGCCGGGAGCTCGACCGGGCGGTCGGCGGCTCGACGATGCGGAAGCTCGGCGGCCTCCACATCGACCTCGGCCGGCACGAGGTCCTGGTCGACGGCGAACGCGTGCATCTGACCTTGTCCGAGTTCAAGGTGCTCTCGCTCCTCGCCGAGCAGCCGGATGCCGTCGTCTCGCGGCGAGAGCTCATGCAGCACCTCTGGGCGAGCGAGTACGTCGGCGACGAGCACGCCTGCGAGGTGCACATCTCGAATCTTCGCCGGAAGATCGAGCGCGACCCGTCCCAGCCGGAGCGGCTCGTGACCGTGCGCGGCTCGGGCTACAAGCTCGTCGCAGCCTGAGTCGCCGTCTGCCGTCGTTCCTGGACGGCGTGGCGCGTCAGCACTCGAGCGGGGGGGGCTGACGCGCCACGGGGTCGCAGAGCGCGAGCGGGTGGAGATCGCTACCCCGCCGCCGGCGGAGTTGTCAGGTCGGCGCACTCCCCGATCGCCCTGTGCCCCACCTTGTTCGGGCCGTTGCCGATGCTCGGGTCGTAGGCGTCGCCGTACTGGGCGGGAGGGGTGTTCCCCAGGCAGATCAAGTTGCCGCCGACCGTGTTCCCGTCCACCTCGGTCGAGTCGTTCGGAGGATTGTCGTCGTCGCCGGGCCGGAATCCGCGGTTTCCGGCGACGATCACGTTGCCGGAAACGTTGTTGCGCAGCGCCCCGATCCACGCTCCTGGCCCGCCGTGCCAGCCGGCCAGCACGAGGTTGCCCCCGATGTTCATGCTCTTGACCGGGAAGCTCAGGCCCGGCGTAGAAAAGCCGCCGCCGACGGACACCACGTCGTGGCGGACGCTGACCGCTGTCAGGTACATCGTCAGCGGCGCAACCGCCACGATGCTGCCGCCCACGGTGTCGTCCGTCGAGACGAATCCACACGGCTGGATCGGCGGGGGGCCGTTGGAGCCGGGCGCGCACCCGAGCGCGAGGGTGGCGTGCGGATCGACCCTCAGGTCGCGGCCCACATGCACCGTTCCGAGGCTGAACGCATCGAGGCAGGCGCCCGGCGCCACCCTCAGATTCCCGCTCACGTCGAGGGTTGCCCCACTCTCGACATAGGCGATCCCGCGGACGGTGAGATTGCGATGGTGGCCCGACAGCGCCCTGCCGGCGGTCGCCTCGGTACTTCCGCAGATCGGCGCGTACACGGGGTCGGCTTTCGCGACCGTAGGCGCACCGACGAGCCCCGCGGCCGCTGCTATCGCGGAAGCGGCGAGCACAGCCGCGCCGAGAAACAAACGAGTCTTCATGTGCATCCCCTCTCGTGTCCTTGTCCGTCCGATCGCGGACGAAGCCCCTGCGGCACCGTAACGCGGATCCGAAACCCACGCCAGAACACTCGTGGGCTCAGGCGCGGAGCACGGCACGGCGTGGGCCGGCGAGGAAGCCGGCCTCGACGAGCAGCGGCATGGCGACGGTGTCCGCGACCGGTTCGCCGTCGAAGCGCTCGACCGCGAGCCGCTTCGAGCCGCCACGCTTGACGAAGCCGACGAGCGCGGCGAGCGCGGGCCGGAGCCACTCCTCGTCCGGTTCCCGGAGCGGGACGAGCGACCGGCCGCCGCGCTCGACGAAGAGGGCCGGCTCGCCGCCGAGCAGCACGACGTGCGCTCCTGCCACTCTCGCCGCCCGCGCACCTGCACGCTTCGGCCACGGCAGGACGGCGCCGTACGGCTGCGCGGGATCCGCGGCGGCGAGCACGAGGGGCTCAGGCTCGTCGCCGTCGCGCGGCCGTAGCTCTCGCAGCCGCTCGACAGCTCCGCCGAGCGCGAACTGCGCACCGCCGAGGCCTTCCACGAAATAGCCGCGACGACAGGAGCCGAGCGTCTCGAGCGCGCGCAGCTCGCCGTACACCGCGCCATAGCCACCCCGGATTCCCTCTGCCCTGACGGCATCGCGGGTCACGTTTCCGTGCCGCTCGAGCAGAAGCTCCGCGAGCGCTCGGCTGTCCGGCTGGCCGCCGACGAAGAGCTCGGCCGCGAGCGACCAGCGTCCCTGCGTCGCAGTCGGCCGCTGCGCACGCATCCGCGAGAAGCGGCGGGCGCGCCGATCCGGCCGCGGCGGTTGATAGCGCCGCTCGGCGCGCAGCGGCGACCAGGAGTCGTTCGTCACCTCGCCGCTCCAGACGAGGTCCCACAAGGCGGGCAGCGCCGTCTCGGCGTCGAGCCCGGTCGTGGCGAGCAGCCCGTCCCAGAAGAACGCGCCTCCCGCAAGCGCCGTGCGGATCGCGTCGTGTGTCTCGCCTTCCGGGGCAGCCGCAGCCGAGGGCCTGCCCAGCAGCGGCGCGTCGTCGCGGAAGAAGACGGCCACCCGGTCGAGCCCGGCACCGGCCCAGACGAGCTCGCCGGACCCGCAGAGCTGGTCGAGCTGCTCGGGCCGATAGTCCGGCACCCGGCGCGGCAGCACCTCCGCTTCCCAAAGCGTGACGGGCAGCGCCAGCGCCTGCAGCGGGACGAGCGCCTCGCGCAGCGATGCGCGGCGGTCGATCCCGTGCCAACTCGGCAGGAAGCGGCCGAGCGCCGCCTGTTCCACGGGCTCGACCTCGCGACGGAGGGCCGCGAGCGAGGCTCTGCGCAGCCGCCGGAGGACGTCCGGATCGCACCATTCGCGCTCGGTGCCGCCGGGGCGGAGCTCACCGCGGACGAGCTTCTCCTCTCGCTCGAGCTCGCGAAGCTGCTTCCCCACGTCGAAGCCGAACCACGCCGACGCCTCGGCGGTGGTGAACGGCCCGCGGCCGCGTCCCCAGCGCGCCACGAGCGAGCGAAGCGCATGCGGGACGGGCTCGAGGAACACGCCGGGCAGGCCCGAGGGCGGGACGACGCCGAGCGCGTCGCGATAGCGGCCCGCATCCTCCGCCGCCGCGAGGCGTTCCTCGCCCGCAATGCGAATGCGAATCGCGCGCCGCTCGGCCTCGAGGATCGCGGCGTGCGCCTCGTCGAACTCGCCTGCACGGAGGTCCCCTCGCAGGCGCAGCAGGTCGTGGAGAGCCTCCGAGTCGCGGGGAAACGGTCGCAGCGAACCTTCGACCTCGGCGAGCGCAGCCGGATCGATGAGCTCGCGCAGCTCCTCCTGGCCGAGGAGCTCGCGCAGCAGGTCCCGGTCGAGCGAGAGCGCCTGCGCACGCCGCTCCGCGGGCGGCGTGTCGTCCTCGTACATGTACGTCGCGATGTAGTCGAAGAGGAGTGACGAGGCGAAGGGCGACGCGCTCGCGGTCTCGACGTCGACGAGGTCCAGCTCACGCGCGCGCAGCCGGGCGAGCAGCCGCTTCAGCGCAGGCAGGTCGAAGACGTCCTGCAGGCACTCGCGGTACGTCTCGAGGACGATCGGGAAGCTCGCGTACTTGCGTGCCACCTGCAGCAGGCCCTGCGCCTTGAGCCGCTGCTGCCAGAGAGGCGTCCGCTCGCCCGGCCGGCGGCGCGGGATGAGCAGGGCGCGCGCGGCGTTCTCGCGGAAGCGGGCGCCGAAGAGCGCCGTCTGCCCCACCTCGGCGAGCACGAGGTCTTCGAGCTCGTCCGGATCCAGCACGAGCAGATCGGTCGAAGGCGGCGAGTCGGCATCGGGCAGGTGGAACGCGATCCCGTCGTCCGACCAGATCGACTGCACCTCGAGCCCGAGCGACTCGCGCAGCCGCGCCGCGACGGCCATCGCCCACGGCGCGTGAACGCGCGCGCCGAACGGCGTGAGAATGCAGACGCGCCAGTCGCCGATCTCGTCGCGGAAGCGCTCGACGACGACGGTGCGGTCCGACGGGAGTGCGCCCGTCGCCCGTTCCTGCTCACGGAGGAAGGCGACGAGGTTCCGCTCGGCGCGCTCGTCGAGATCCTGCACCCGCGGATCCGGCTGCGCGAGCAGCTCGCGCGCGAAGCGCCCGATCGCCTCGCCGAGCTCGTACGGACGGCCGATGCCCTCGCCCTTCCAGAACGGCACCGCTCCGGGAACGCCGGGCGCGGGGGAAACGAGCACGCGGTCGCGGGTGATCTCCTCGATCCGCCACGACGAGGCGCCGAGCACGATCACCTGGCCGGCGCGAGCCTCGTACACCATCTCCTCGTCGAGCTCCCCCACGCGTCCGCCGGTCTCGCCCGCGATGAAGACGCCGAAGAGGCCGCGGTCGGGGATCGTGCCGGCGTTCGTGACCGCGAGGCGCCGAGCGCCCGGGCGACCGCGCAGCAGGCCCGCGGTGCGGTCCCAGACGATCCGCGGCCGCAGCTCGGCGAACTCGTCGGACGGGTAGCGGCCCGCGAGCATGTCGAGCACGTTCTCGAGCTGCGCGCGCGAGAGGTCCGCGAAGGGGTAGGCGCGGCGGACGAGCTGGTGCAGCTCGGCCACCTCGACCTCCTCGTCCGCGCAGATCGCGACGACGTGCTGGGCGAGGACGTCGAGCGGGTTGCGCGGAATCTGCGTCTCCTCGATCAGCCCCTCGCGCATCCGCTGCGCGACGACCGCCGACTCCAGCAGGTCGGCCCGGAACTTCGGGAAGATGCGGCCGCGCGAGACCTCGCCGAGCGAGTGGCCGGCACGGCCGATCCGCTGCAGCCCACGTGCGACCGACTTCGGCGACTCGACCTGGATCACGAGGTCGACGGCGCCCATGTCGATCCCGAGCTCGAGCGACGACGTCGCGACGAGGCACGGGATGCGACCCGCTTTGAGGTCTTCCTCGATCTGCGTCCGCTGCTCGCGCGCAAGCGAGCCGTGGTGGGCGCGCGCAATCTCCTCTTCGGCCGCCTCGTTGAGCCGGAGCGCGAGCCGCTCCGCGAGGCGTCGGTTGTTGACGAAGACGATCGTCGAGCGGTGCGCGCGGACGAGCTCGACGAGCGCCGGATAGATCGAGGGCCAGATCGAGCGCGTCTCCCAGCCCTCCTCACGCGCCTCCCCCGGCTCGCGCATGTCCTCGACCGGAACGACGACCTCGAGGTCGAGCTCCTTCGCCACACCGGCGTCGACGAGCTCGATCGGCCGTCCTCCCGACACGAACTTCCCGATCTCCTCGAGCGGGCGCTGGGTCGCCGAAAGGCCGATCCGCTGCGGCGGCTGCGCCGCGAGCTTCTCGAGCCGCTCGACCGAGAGCGCAAGATGGGCGCCGCGCTTCGTGCCGGCCACCGCGTGCACCTCGTCGAGAATCAGCGTCTCGACGCTGCGCAGCAGCTCGCGCGCCCGTGAGGTGAGCAGCAGGAAGAGCGACTCCGGAGTCGTGATCAGGATGTCCGGGGGCTCCCGGAGCATCGCTGCGCGCTCCTTCTGCGGCGTGTCGCCCGTGCGGACGGCGACGCGGAGGTCGGAGCGAAGGCCGGCAAGCGGGCCTCGCAGGTTCCGCTCGACGTCGTAGTTGAGCGCCTTGAGCGGCGACACGTAGAGCACGCGAAGACCCTGCCCCGGTACATCGGTGAGGCGATCGATCGCCGAGAGGAAGGCTGCGAGCGTCTTCCCGGAGCCGGTCGGCGCCTGGATGAGGACGTGACCGCCCCGCGCAATCGCGGGCCATCCCTGTGCCTGAGCCGGCGTCGGCGCGGCGAAGTTCCGCTCGAACCAGGCGCGCGTCGCGGGCCGGAAGACCTCCAACGGCTCCATGCAGCGAGCCTAGCTCGCCCGCGCGAGCCGACGGGTTTACCGTACGAGCATGGTCACGTGTCCTGCCTGCGGCCAGGAGAATCCCGAAGGCTTCCGCCTCTGCGGGATGTGCGGAGCTGCACTCGTCGCGGCCGCAGCGCCGCCCCGCGAAGAGCGGAAGGTCGTGACGATCCTCTTCACCGACCTCGTGGGCTCGACGGCGCGCGCGGAGGGGCTCGACCCCGAAGACGTCCGGGCGACGCTCTCGTCGTACTACGCTCAGCTTCGCGCGGAGCTCGAGCGGTTCGGCGGCACCGTCGAGAAGTTCATCGGCGATGCCGTGGTGGCCGTTTTCGGCGCACCGGTCGCGCACGAGGACGACGCCGAGCGGGCCGTGCGCGCAGCGCTCGCGATCCGGGACTCCATCGGCGAGGACCTCCAGATCCGCACCGCCGTCAACACCGGCGAGGCCCTCGTGGCGCTCGGAGCAAAGCCCGGTGAAGGAGACGCGATGGTCGCGGGTGACGTCGTGAACACGGCCGCACGTCTACAAGGGGCGGCACCGGTCAACGGGATCCTCGTCGGCGAGGGGACATACCGTGCGACGCGGCACGCGATCGACTACCGCGAGGCGCCGCGCGTCGAGGCGAAGGGCAAAGCCGAGCCTGTCAAGGTGTGGGAGGCGGTATCCGCCCGCTCACGCTTCGGCAGCGACGTCGAGCAGAAGCTGCGGACGCCGCTCGTCGGGCGGGAGCGCGAGCGCGACCTCCTCGCCGACGCGCTGGCGCGGGCACGCTCGGAGCAATCGGCGCAGCTCGTGACGCTCGTCGGCGTGCCGGGCATCGGCAAGAGCCGCCTCGTCGCCGAGCTCTTCCAGATCCTCGAAGCCGACCCCGACCTCATCAACTGGCGGCAGGGGCGCTCGCTCCCGTACGGCGAGCGCGTGAGCTTCTGGGCCCTCGGCGAGATCGTGAAGGCGCATGCCGGGATCCTCGAGTCCGACGACGCAGCCACAGCCGAGGAGAAGCTCGTCGCGATGGTCGAAACGCTCACCGAGCGAGACCGCGACTGGCTCGTGCGCCACGCACGCCCGCTCGTCGGGCTCGAGGGCGCGGCGCGGGCCGAGCGAGAAGAGGCGTTCGCGGCCTGGACGCGCCTGCTCGAGGCGGCGGCCGAGCAGCGCCCCCTCGTGCTCGTGTTCGAGGACCTCCACTGGGCGGACGACGGGCTGCTGGACTTCGTCGACCATCTTGCGGACTGGGCTACCACCGTGCCGCTCCTCGTCGTCGGAACCGCACGCCCCGAGCTGCTGGACCGCCGTCCGAACTGGGGCGGCGGCAAGCGCAACGCCTTCACGCTCTCGATCGGGGCGCTCACCGACGAGGAGACGGCCGTCCTCCTGCAGCGGCTGCTCGACCGCGCGGTGCTCGACGCGGACACACAGCGGGCGGTGCTGCAGCGCGCCGAGGGAAACCCGCTCTACGCCGAGGAGTACGCCCGCATGCTCGCCGAGCATGGCGGTGACGACCTTCCGCTACCCGAGACGGTGCAGGGGTTGATCGCGGCGCGGATCGACGCGCTCGCGGCCGAGGAGAAGTCGCTCTTGCAAGACGCCTCGGTGATCGGCAAGGTCTTCTGGCCGGGCGCGCTTCCCGGAGCAGACGGGCGCCTGCTGCATGCGCTCGAGCGGAAGGAGTTCACCCGGCGCGACCGCCGGTCCTCGATCGCCGCCGAGACCCAGTACGCGTTCCTCCACTCACTCGTCCGGGACGTCGCCTACGGCCAGATCCCGCGCGCTGAGCGGGCGGACAAGCACCGGCGTGCAGCCGAGTGGCTCGGATCGCTCGCCGGCGACCGTGTGGAAGACCTCGCGGAGATGCTTGCCCACCACTACCACGAGGCGCTCTCACTCGCGGCCGCGGCAGGACTCGACACTGCTGCGCTCCGAGCACCGGCGCGACAGGCGTTTGCCGACGGTGCGCGCCGGGCATTCTCGCTCGGTGCGGGCGCAACGGCGCATCAGCTCGCACTCGAAGCTCTGTCGCTCACCGGAGACGAGGACCCCGAGCGGCCCTCGTTGCTTCTCCTCGCGGCGGACGCGAGCCGTCTCGGCGACGGCGAGGACGTGCTGATCCTCGGCGAAGCAGCGATCGACTGGTTTCTCGCCCACGGCGACGTGGGGCGCGCGGCAGACGCGGTCGCGCTGCTGGGGAGCGACCACTTCCATCGCGGGGACATCGATGCGACGCGTGCTGCCTTCGACCGTGCCCTGGAGCTCGCCCGACAGGACCCGACCTCGCCGCCGTCCGCGCGCGCGATGGCGGCCGTCGGGCGCGGCAGACACCTCCTCGACCGCGACGAGCGGGGCGCCCTCGAGCTCTCGCGTGAAGCCCTCGCGGTTGCGCTCGAGTCGAACGACGAGAGAGCCCAGGCAATGTGCCTCAACACGATCGGGATGGCGCGAGTCCGGTCCGGTGACGCCGGAGGATTGGCGGACATCGAGCGCAGTGTCGAGCTCTCGGCGCAGTCCGGCTCCCTGTTCCACCTGGCAACGGGCCTGAACAACCTTGCCAACGTGCTCTGGGAAGTCGGGAGGCTGGAGGACGGCTCAACGCGGATCCGCGAGGCGCGGGCGCTCGCCCGGCAGTACGGCTTGACCAGTCTGCTCCGCTGGAACGACGCCGAGCTCATCTACGACAGCTTCTACCGGGGCGACCTCGAACGCGCGATTTCGTTCGCGAACACCTTCCTCGAGCGAGACGCGCGGGAGACCGGCTATCAGCTGCGGCCGGCACTCGCGACCCGGGCCTTGGCTCTGCTCGCGCAGGGCCGTCTGGAAGAGGCCGCCGCCGACTCCGAGCGGGCGGTCACCGGGCTGCGCGCTGCCGGGCGAGACGCCCAGACCGAGGGCGCCATCCTCGCGATTGCCGCGCAGTGCTCGAGAGCTGCGGGGCGCGACTCCGAGGCGGATGAGCTGCTTGCAGAAGTCCTCGCCGGCGACTACGACGAGACGATGTTCGACGTGGCGCTCCACCTCGTGGAGCTCGGCCGCGTGGACGAGTTCCTCGCATTCTCCGACGGACACTCGGGACACCTCTGGCAGGAGGCCGCCCACGCCGCTGCGTCCGGCGAGCTCGTCCGGGCCTCCGAGGTCTACGGCCGGATCGGCGCCCGCTTTGCCGAGGCGTGGGCCGGCCTGCTCGCCGCGGAGCGCGGCGACACCGTACGCCTCGACGCGGCTCTGGCCTACTTCGAGGAGCAGCGCGCGACGCCGTACGTCCGGCGCTGCCGTGCTCTGCTTCAGGCGTCCGCGTAGGATCGAGTCATGCCCGAGGCGCTCTGGTTCACCGACGACGACGAAGCCTGCCGCCTGCTCGCGGACGATCCGTTCGCGCTGCTCGTCGGCTTCGCGCTCGACCAGCAGGTCACCGTCCAGCAGGCGTTCCTCGGCCCGCTGCGCCTGAAGGAGCGGCTCGGCACGCTCGAGCCGCGCGCCGTCGCCGACGCCGACCTCGAGCCCCTGTTCCGGGAGAAGCCTGCCATCCACCGCTTCCCCGGCTCGATGGCGCAGCGTGTGCGCGAGCTCGCGGCGACCGTCGCGGACGAATACGACGGCGACGCCTCCCGCCTCTGGACCCAGGCCGCCGACGGCTCGGACCTCCGCCGCCGCATCTCCGCGCTGCCCGGCTACGGCGAGATGAAGATCAAGTCGCTCGGCGCGGTGCTCGCGAAGCGCTTCGACGTGCCGGTCGCGCAGGAGCTCGTGCCCGGCCACCCCACCCTCGGCGACGTCGACTCGCCCCAGGCGCTCGCCGACTACCAGGCTGCGAAGAAGGCGCACAAGTCCGAGTGGCTGGCGTCGAAGTCCGCACGCTGACGGACGGCGGCCAGCCGGCCGAGGAGACCGCTCACGCGCTCGCCGAGTTCGTCTCGGCGGCGAAGGAGACGCTCGAGATCGCGGTCTACGACTTCCGCCTGCCGCCGGACCTCGAGGCGATCGTCGGCGGCGCGCTCGTCGCCGCGCAGCAGCGCGGCGTCGCCGTCCGCCTCGCCTACAACCTCGACCACGCGAAGGTGGTCCCGCCGCCGCCGATCACGGATCCCGGCGCGGTGGAGGCGATGCCCTTCCCGACGATCGCGATCCCCGGCGTGCCCGACCTCATGCACCACAAGTACGTCGTCCGCGACGCCGCCTCGGTCTGGAGCGGATCGACGAACTGGACGGCCGACTCGTGGACGCGCGAGGAGAACCTCATCGCCACCGTCGACTCGGAGCCGGTCGCGGCTCGCTACCGCGACGACTTCGAGCAGCTCTGGACGACGCGCACGGTGGCGCGCAGCGGCAAGCTCGACACCGCACCGGTCGACGGGATGCGCGCCTGGTTCTGCCCCGGGCGCGGCGAGAAGCTCGCTCACCGCATCGCCAAGGCGATCGGCTCGGCCCGCCGCCGCATCCGGATCGCCTCGCCCGTCATCAGCTCCGCGCCGATCCTGGGCACGCTCGCCCAGGTCGCCTCCGACGGAAAGGTCGACCTCGCCGGCGTCGTCGACGCCACCCAGGTCGCCGAGGTGCTCCAGCAGTGGCACGAGAACGGGAACGCCGACTGGAAGGGGCCGCTGCTACGAACGGTGCTCGACCGCTCCCCGTTCACCGGCAAGCGGTCCACTCCGTACGCGCCCGGCTCGGTGCACGACTACATGCACGCGAAGGTGACCGTCGCCGACGACACCATCTTCGTCGGCAGCTTCAACCTCTCGCACTCCGGCGAGCTGAACGCCGAGAACGTGCTCGAGCTCGAGGATCCGCAGCTTGCAGACCGCCTCGCCGCCTTCGTCGACGAGGTGCGGCTGCGGTATGCCACGGTCGCCCTTTAGGGGGATCTGCCCTCTCCGGTCGCGATGCGTCAGCCGACATAATCCAGCATGGCTGCGGCGTTTGCGCTCCTCCCGTACCCGTTTCGGGGGATGTTCCAGTCATACGGGACTCATACCCGAGGCACCCTCGATTTCATAAGACGGCGAACGATGTTCTGGTCACCGGACAACGAGTCCGGCCGGTACGAAAACGACCAGAGGAGCTATTCCATGCACAAGATTCGGCACGCGACACGGACGACCAAGATGGTCTTTGCGGCCGTCGTGGCACTCATCGTCTTCGCGAGCACGTACGGCTTCGCCGCCTCGCTCGGCCTGTCGACGTCGGGCCTTGGCGCCGGCAGCAGCGTCGTCTCGGCCTGCGGCACGGGCATCCAGGCCGCCTACACGACGGCGTATGCCGCAGGGATCCCCGGCTATGCGGTCAGCCAGGTGAACCTGTCCAGCATCCCCGCCGCCTGCCAGAGCAAGTCGTACAAGATCCAGCTGACCGGCGCCGCCGGCGCAGCGGTCGGCGCTGAGATGAGCGGCACGCTCCCGGCGACCGCGACGGCGAACATCGCGACTTCGGGCAACCCCGACGCGAGCCTCGTCACCGGCGTCTCGGTCGTCATCTCGTAGGAAGCGTCTTCGTACCGGCGGACAGCGAGCGGGGCCAATCACAGGCCCCGCTCGACCCCTCCGGGAGGTGATGAGAAATGAAGCGGCTGATCAACATTCTCGGTGCACTCGTGACGACGGCATTGCTGTCGACCGGTGTCGCCGCAGCCGCGAGCCTGAGCTTCAGCTCGAAGACGCTCGCAGCGGGCAGCGCGAAGGTGACCGGCTGCACCTCGTCGGCGCTGACCGCGACCCGCAACGTGAACAACAGCGGGAACGTCACGCAGGTGAACGTCCTCAGCGTCCCGCAGGCCTGCGCGGGCGAGACGCTCGCCGTGACGCTCGAGAACAGCTCGCACACGAGCCTCGGCTCGGCGTCGACCACGGTCGGCACGTGCACCGGCGGCTGCACCGTCTCCATCACCGGACTCGGCACCGTCTCCGCTCTGAACGTCACCGCCTACGCGTTCTCGCTGACAGGGTAGAGGACCGGATGCGCCGCTTCCGCCTCACGCCTCTCCGCCTCTCGGCCGCGATCCTGATCGGCTCGCTCGCCTTCGCCGGGGTCAGCTACGCCGCGAGCCTCGGGCTCACCTCGAAGCAGCTCCACACCTGGAGCCAAGCCCTGACGAAAGGCACGTGCAGTCCGGCTGAATCCGACGCGGAGATCCGCGGGGGCAACCCGAACAGGAACTTCGGGAACCAGTCCTCCGAGAAGGTGGTCAACAGGAGCAACGTCAACGACTGGTACGTCCTGATCGGATTCGATCCCGCAAGCTCCCCGTGCTCGCTCCCTGCGACGGCCGGAGCAGACTCGGCGGTGCTGACCCTCACGATCACGAGCGCCTCCAAGAACAGCGTCTCCGCCTATCCGATCACCTCCCCCTGGAACGCCGCGACCGTCACCTGGAACACCGCGCCAACTTTTGGCTCGACCCCAGACTTCACGTTCTCGGGCGCCGGGACGGACACGTTCACGGTCACCGCGCCGCTCGACACCGGCATCAAGAGCGGCGGCTCGTTCTACGGGTGGATGCTCGTCGACACGAGCGGCACCAACAACGCGACGACGACGATCGCCGGCAACGGATCGGGCCAGGACCCCGCGATCGCGCTCCATTATGAGAAATAGCGCCGGAACGATCCCGTCTCCCGCGCACCGGCCGCACCTGGCGCTGCCGGAGTGGCTCCGCGTCCCCCTTGCCGTGGCCAAGCTCACCGCGCTGGGCGCCCTGATCGCGGCCTGCCTCTGGTTCGGCCTACCCCAGAGCCTCGGCGGTCGGGCCGACTGGGTCCTCGTGAGCGGCACGAGCATGCTCCCTCGCCTCCACACCGGCGACCTCGTCCTCGTCGAGCACCAGTCGAGCTACCGCGTCGGCGACGTCGTCGCGTACCGCATCCCGAAGGGGCAGACCGGGGCCGGCCACGTCGTCATCCACCGGATCCTCGGCGGCAACGGCACGACCGGCTGGACGATGAAGGGCGACAACCGCACCGCACCCGATCTCTGGCATCCGACGAACCACGACGTGATCGGCGCGAAGCGGGTGCGGATCCCCGACGCCTGGTTCGTGCTGCGCGCCTTCCACATGCCGATCCTGCTGGCACTCTTCACGGGGTTGGCGGTCTTCTTCTGGATCGAACTCTCCGGCGACGAGGAGCGGGCGGCGCGTGGCGAGGGGGACGAGTGAAGTGAGCGCGATCGCCGATCTCTATCTCGTCCAGCGTCAGGCCCTCGTGGCGCGCGTCGGGTCGAAGCTCGCCCGGTTCTCCCACCACCGGTCACTCGTCATCGGCACGGCGACGGCCGGGCTTCTGCTCACGTTCGCCGCGATGCTGGCCGGCGGCCGTTCCGGGCCGTTCGGCGCGATCATGTACGTGCCGTGGGTTGCGCTCTTCGCAACCCAGCTCGGCCCCGTCGCCGGCGGTCTGGCGGGAGCGGCCGCCACGGCTCTCTACCTCGTCGTCGCCGAAGCCGACGGGATGCCGCACGACCCGGCGACCGTTGCCCTGCGTCTCGCCCCGCTCGTCGGTGTGGGAGTCGCCGCCGGATTCTCCTCGCGCCGTATCTCGTCCGACGCGCTCGAGCTGCAGTCGACCGGCGCGCTCCAGCGGACGCTGCTCAACTCGACCGTCGACGGCATCTGCCTCACCGACGTCGCCGGCAACATCGTCCTCGCCAACGAGCCGCTGCAGCGCTTCGCCCTCGAGCTCGGCCTGCCCCCGCACGGCACCGTCGCCGACCGGCTCCTCGCCCTCGCCGACCGGACGACCGAGCCGGCGCGCTACCGCGAGCGGATACAGGAGCTGGGACGCGACCTTGCAGCGAGCGAAGACCAGTTCGAGCTCACCGACAGCGGCCGCGTCTATCGCGGCTATACGGCGCCGGTCACGCGAAAGGACGGAACCGTCGTCGGGCGGGTCTGGACGCTGCGCGAGGTGACGGCCGACCGTAACCTCGAACGACTACGCGATGCCTTCGTCGCCGCGGTCTCACACGAGCTGCGCACACCGCTCACCTCGATCTCCGGCTTTCTCGAGCTGCTCGCCGAGGAGGACGAGCTCGGATCGACCGGCCGCAAGTACGTCGACGTCATCCGCCGTGGCAACACACGTCTCCGGCGCTGCGTGGAGGATCTGCTGCTCGTCGCGCAGATCGAGGCCAGCCGGCTCGAGCTCCATCCGGGACCGACCGATCTCGGGGAGCTCGCTTCGGCGACGGTCGAGTCCGCACTGCCCGACGCCGAGGAGCAGGGGATCGAGCTCCTGCTCGACGTCAACGGCAGCCTCCCGCTCGAAGGCGACGCCGCCCGGCTGGAACAGGTGCTGGACAACCTCGTCTCGAATGCGATCAAGTTCACTCCGAACGGCGGCTCGGTGATGGTGTCGGCGTACGAGGAACGCGGCGCTTTGCGGGTCGACGTGACCGACACGGGCATCGGCATCCCCCACGAGGAGGTCGGCCAGGTGTTCTCGCGCTTCTACCGCGCCTCGACGGCGACGCGCCGAGCGATCCCGGGCACGGGTGTCGGGCTCGTCATCGCGCGGACGATCGTCGAAGGGCACGGTGGCACGATCTCTCTCGACACCCGCGAGGGCGAGGGAACTCGCGTCCGGGTCGCGCTCCCAAGCTCGTCAGCCTGACGGCGGCACGTACCTGTAGCCGAAGCCGCGCACGGTCTCGATCGGCTCGAAGCCTTCCACCTCCTGCCCCAGCTTCTTCCGGAGGTACGACACGTAGAGCTTCACCTGGTCTCGCGAGACGCCGCCCGCATGTCCCCAGACCTGTTCGACGAGCTGGTCGGCCGAGAGCACGCGGCCGGTGTGCTCGACGAAGGTGACGAGCAACCGGAACTCGAGCGGCGTGAGGCGTACGGGCAGGCCGCGACAGACGACCTCCCGCCTGCCGTAGTCGATCGAGAGCACTCCGTCGTCGTAGTGCTCGAGATGGGTCGCCTCGGGAGCCCTCCGCAGCAGCGCCTCGATCCGCGCGAGCAACTCCTGCCGGCCGAACGGCTTGACGACGTAGTCGTCGGCCCCGGCGCGAAAACCCCGTACCTTGTCGATCTCACCGTCGCGAGCGGTGAGGAGGATGACCGGCACGTCGCTCAGGTCGCGGAGCCGCTCGAGCGTCTCGAACCCGTCGAGCTCGGGCATCGAGAGATCGAGCACGATGACGTCGGTCGGGCTGGCGTGGAACGTGCGGAGCGCGTCGCGTCCGTCCCTGGCCGTCTCGACGCCGTAGCCGGCGCTGCGCAGCAGCTCCTCGAGCAGAAGACGGATGTCATCGTCATCATCAACGACGAGCACCCGCCGCAGAGGCCCCGTCACCACCGCGCTCAGTATGAGGCAGGCTCCGGTCGATAAGAGAAGGCAATGAAGCGCCTCAGCCTCGGAGCAGCGTCTGCGGCAGCCCTCGCGATCGTTCTCTTTGCGGGCTCGTCCGCCCAGGCGCTGCGGCTGCCTGCGGCGCGGAACTGTCCCGTCTTCCCGGCCAACAATCCCTGGAATCAGCGCGTGGACAAGCTTCCCGTGGCGGCAGACTCGGCCGAGCTGATCAACTCGATCGGGCTCGACGCGCCCGTCCACGCCGACTTCGGCTCGGGCGAATGGGACGGCGGCCCGATCGGGATCCCCTTCGACGTGGTCTCCCGGAAGACGCGGGGCAGTCGCGTCTCGTTCGAGTACGCGGACGAGTCGAACCGCGTGCGGTATCCGATCCCGAAGCACGTCCACATCGAGGGCGGCCCGCACGCGACCGGCGACCGGCACGCGATTCTCGTCGACAAGAGCACCTGCCGGCTCTACGAGCTCTACGACCTGCGCCGCACGAGCCATGGCTGGACGGCCGGCTCGGGCGCCGTCTGGAACCTCCGCTCGAACCACCTCCGGCCGGCGGGCTGGACGTCGGCCGACGCGGCAGGACTGCCGATGTTCCCCGGCCTCGCCCGCTGGGACGAGGTCTCGCGGGGCGAGATCGATCACGCGCTGCGCTTCACCGCGCCGCAGACGAGGCGCTCCTACGTCTATCCGGCGCGCCACGAGGCGTCGGACTCGAACGACCCGTCGCTGCCGCCGATGGGGCTGCGCGTTCGGCTGAAGGCGAGCGTGAACGTGTCGTCGTTCCCGCGGCAGGCGCGGGTCGTGCTCCGGGCGCTGCAGCGCTACGGGATGATCCTCGCCGACAACGGCTCGCCCTGGTACATCTCGGGCGCACCGAACCCGCATTGGAACAACGACGCCCTCCACTCGCTCGGCCGGCTGACCGGCGCCGACTTCGAGGTCGTCAACACCTCCTCGCTGCCCGAGCCGGGCAAGTAGCCACGTCCAGGACGGACACGCCCGGAACCTGGTTCCGGCCATGTCCGGAACTGTCGTCGGCCACTCGGGCGAGAGGGCTGCTCCGCTGCCAGAACCAGAGGAGATGGACGCGCCCGAGACGGACACGTCCGGAACCTGGTACCGGCCGTGGCCTACCTGGTCAGGGGGAGCGGTGGACGGGCTACTGCGTGGCCCAGCTCGCGCGCGTGTCCGGCAGCGGTGTGAGCAGCGGCTCGACACGCTCGCGAAGGTGCTCGAAGTTCGGCGGCAGGATGAGCTTCTCGCCGAGGTGCGCCGGATCCTCATCCGTCGAGAATCCCGGACCGAGCGTGGCGATCTCGAAGAGCACGCCCGCCGGCTCGCGGAAGTAGATCGAGTGGAACCAGAAGCGGTCGATGACCTGCGTCGGGCTGCCGCCGGCATCGATCACGCGGTCATGCCAGGCCTGGTGATCGTCCATCGTCGACGACCACGCCACGTGGTGAACGGTGCCGGCGCCGCCGACTCCGTGCGTGGCGGGCGGCTCGGCGTACTCGATCCAGCCACCGCGCGTCTCGGCCCGCGTGTCCCAGCGACCGTCCTCCTCCTCGAACCCGAGCGTCGTGAGGAACTCGGGGCTCGTCCGGCCGTACGCACGCACGCCCTCGAAGCCCTGCAGTGCAAGTTCGTGCGGAATCTCGGGATGGCGCGCGACGAGCGGCTCGTCCCCTACGTGGGAGACGACGAGCTCGTGCGCAAGGCCCTCCGGATTCGCGAAGCGGAGCGACTCCCCGTCGGGCTCGACCTCGTGACCCTCGGCGCTGAGCCGGTCGGCCCAGAACTCGAGCGCATCCGGGGAGCCGACCCGCCAGACGACGGTGTGGATCATCCCCTCCCCCGCCTCGCCCGGCCGCGCGTTCGGGTATTCGAAGAACGTGATGTCGGAGCCCGCGTGCCCCTCCTCGTCCGCGTAGAAGAGGTGGTAGACGGTCGGGTCGTCCTGGTTCACGGACTTCTTCACGAGCCGAAGACCGAGGACGCGGGTGTAGAAGTCGACATTCCGCGGCGCATCGGCCGTGATGCACGTCACGTGGTGGATGCCGTCGAATCTCATGACGCCGCGAGCAGCTCCTTCGCGGCCTCCAGATCCGACGCGTGCACGAGGATCTCGCGGGCGCCGGCGGCCATGAAGTCCTCGAGCGACGAGTCGATCGCATCCGTGTCTCGATAGGCGCACTTGATCCCCGCCGACCGGAGCAACCCGCACACGACTTCGGCCTCCGATGCTCCGGACACCACCGTCACGACAACCGTGTCGCCGGCTTCCACAACGCAAAGGCTACTTGCCGCGCTCGCCTTGGCAGCGCGTGGCCGCGGGTCATGGTCGGCCTCGCGGTCGCGCTCCGTCGCCGCAGGCGGTCGGCTCAGCCGACGCCGGCGAGCAGGAAGGCGCGCGTCTCCTTCAGCATCTCGCGGGCGATCACGAGCCGCTGGATCTCCTGCGTGCCCTCGTAGATCTGCGTGATCTTCGCGTCGCGCATGAAGCGCTCGACGGGGTACTCCCTGATGTAGCCGTAACCCCCGAGGATCTGCACCGCCTCGGTCGTGACGGCCATCGCGACGTCGCCGCACTTGAGCTTCGCCATCGCGGACGCCTTCGTCAGCTCCGTTCCATCGACGCCCTCGTCGGCCATGCGACCGAAGCGGTAGAGGAGGCCGCGCGCAGCCTCGCACTCGGTCTCCATGTCGGCGAGCTTCGCCTGGATCAGCTGGTGCTGGCCGATCGGCCTTCCCATCGTCTCGCGCGTCTTCGCGTACTCGAGCGCGTAGTCGGTCGCGCCCTGCGCGATGCCGAGCGCCTGCGCCGCGACGCCGGGGCGCGAGCGGTCGAGAATGCGCATCGCGATCCGGAAGCCCTCCCCTTCCTCGCCCAACAGGTTCTCGGCCGGAACGCAGCAGCCGTCGAAGGTCAACTCGCCGGTCGTGGAGCCGGAGATGCCCATCTTCGGCTCGAGCCGCGCGACGGCGAACCCGGGCGCGTCCGCCTCGACGACGAAGGCGGAGATGCCGGAGTGGCCCGCGTCCGGGTCGGTCTTCGCGAAGACCGTGTAGAGGCTCGCGACCCCGGCGTTCGTGATGAAGCGCTTCGAGCCGTCGAGGACGTACCCCTCGCCCTCGCGCCTTGCCGTCGTCCGCATGGCCGCCGAGTCGGAGCCTGAGCCCGACTCGGTCAGCGCGTACGCCGGCAGCCATTCGCCCGAGGCGAGCTTCGGGAGGTAACGCTCCTTCTGCTCGTCGCTGCCCGCCAGCTTGAGGCCGAGCGAGCCGAGCTCCTGCACCGCGAGGATGAGCGCCGAGGTCGCGCAGACCTTCGCCACCTCCTCGATCGCGATCAGCGAGAGGAGCGCGCCGGTGCCGAGCCCGCCGTGCTCCTCGGCAAAGAAGAGGCCGAAGATGTCGTTCTCGCGGAACAGCTCGACGATGTCCCACGGGAACTCGTGGGAGGCGTCGATCTCGGCGGCACGCGGCGCGATCCGCTCGCGCGCGAGCTGCCGCACGAGGTCGCGCAGCTCCCGCTGCTCGTCGTTCAGAACGTCCCACGGCATTGCGGCAAGATCGTACGGGAAGCGTCGACTACGCTCGGCACCGTGATCCTCCGCAACGGGACGATCCGGACGCTCGACCCCTCCCTGCCGACGGTCTCGTCGCTCTGGATCGCCGGCGAGCGGATCGCGGGTGGCGTCGGCGTCCACGAGACCTCGCTGCCGAGCCCCGACACCGTCGATCTCGGCGGCCGCTGCGTCCTGCCCGGCTTCACCGACTCGCACGTCCACTTTCCGACCTGGGCACTCTCGCAGCGCGACGTCCAGCTGCACGGCTGCGCTTCGCTCGCCGAGGCGCTCGACCGCGTTCGGGCTGCGCCGCGCGAGGGTGGCTGGCTCCGCGGCCAGGGCTGGCGCGACGCCGACTGGCCCGACGGGCCGCCGACGCGCCGGGCGCTCGACGAGATCGAGCCCGTGCGGCCCGCGATGCTGATCTCGAAGGACTACCACGCACTCTGGCTCAACTCCGCGGCGCTCGCGCCGGCGAGCGGCGACCTCGAGGTCGAGGGCGGCGTCGTCGTGCGCGACGAGTCGGGTGAGCCGACCGGCGTTCTCTACGAGGAGGCGGCGTGGCGTTTCAAGGCGCGCTTCGTCCAGGTCGACGACGGGGAGTACGTCGAGGCGATGCGAGACGGCGTCAAGGTCGCCGCGGCACGCGGCGTGACGTGCCTCCACGACAAGGACGGCTGGCTCGGCGCGATCGGCCTCTGGCAGCAGCTCGAGCAGCAGGGCGGACTGCCTCTACGCGTCTGGCAGTCGACACCTGCGGAGCGCTTGCCGGAGCTGCGCGAGGTGGGGCTGCGCAGCGGCGCGGGCTCTCCGCTCCTCCGACTCGGCTATCTGAAGACGTTCATGGACGGGACGCTCGGCTCGCAGACCGCGTGGATGTCGGACGGGAGCGGCGTCACGATCACGAGCGGCGACGAGCTCGAGCAAATCGTGCGCGAAGGGGCCGAAGCGGGTTGGCCGGTCGGCGTCCACGCGATCGGCGACGCGGCGAACAGGGCCGCCCTCGACGCCTTCGAGCGCTCGCGAGAGGCCTGGCAGCCGCGAGGCCTCCGGCAGCGGATCGAGCACGCCCAGTGCCTCGCGTCCGAGGACGTCCCCCGCTTCGGCGAGCTCGGGGTCGTGGCCTCGGTCCAGTTCACGCACGCGCCCTCCGACGAGGAGCTCGCGAGGCGCTTCTGGCCCGACCGGCTCGACGGGACGTACTCGTTCCGCGGGCTTCTGGAGTCCGGCGCGCGGCTCGCGAACGGCTCCGACGCGCCGGTGGAGGAGCTCGAGCCGTGGGCCGGCGTGGTCGCCGCGGTCCTCGACCACTGGCGCGACGACCAGAAGCTCACGCTCGAGCAGGCGCTCCACGCGATCTGCGTCGCGCCGGCCTGGCTGTCGCACGACGAGCGCGCACGGGGAACGCTCGTCCCGGGCCGCTACGCCGACCTCGTCGTGCTCGACCGCGATCCGTTCGGGTGCGAGCCGGAGGAGCTGCGCGACGTGCGCGTCGTGGCGACGATGCTCGCGGGCCGCTGGACGCACAACCCGCCGCCCTGGGATTGAGTTTCGGAGCCGCCCTTGCGCAGGCGGCTCCGACGGCGAGATGATCGATGCGCGCAGGCGGGCACGCTCCACGACCTACGCGAGCCGTGCTGGCGCGCGATCATCATCGCCCTCGCGATCGCCGCGATCGTCTACACGTTCTACAAGCAGGTCTGGCCGAAGCCTGCCTATCCGCACGACGTGTTCCCGCTGCTGATCGCCGGCTGGGCGCTGATCGGGATCGGGGTCACGCTGTTCTTCCCGGCGCTGACACGCCGGATCGGCAGGGGCCTTTCCGAGGCCGAGGGGCTCGCACGCGGACACCTGAGCGGAGACATACCGTCCTTTGGCAGGTCGGGCGTACAATCAGCGGATGGCCGTCCGCACGATGAACCCTGTCCACGTCGCGGGAACCTGCGCGGTAGCGGCGACCGCCGAGATCATCGGCGCGAAGTGGACAGCACTGCTCGTCCACGACCTCTCCGAGGGCCCGCGCCGGTTCTCCGAGCTCGAGCGCTCGTGCCAGGGCATCAGCCCGCGCACGCTCGCCGAGCGCCTTCGCGCACTCGAGGCCGACGGGATCCTCGAGCGGGAGAGCTATCCCGAGACGCCGCCGCGGGTCGAGTACTCGCTGACGGCGAAGGGGCAGTCGCTCCTGCCGATCATCGACGCGATGCGCGAGTTCGGCCACGAGTGGCTTCCCTGCGGGCGCCCGCACCCGCACGCGCTCTAGTTCAGGCCTCCGAGCGCGCCGAAGAGCGCCGCGACCGTGTCGATCCCGGCCGCAAAGTAAGGGACGAGGAAGCGCTCGTTCGGCGAGTGGACGTTCGACTCCGGCAGCGCGAACCCGCTGAGGATCGTGTCGATCCCCTTCTCGGTCAGCGCCGGCATGAGAGGGATGGAGCCGCCGACGCGCGTGAGCAGGGGCCGCGTCCCAAGCGCCTGCTCGAATGCGTCGAGCGCGAGCTGCACGGCCGGCGCGTCGCCCCGCACGAGGCCGGGATCGGCGCCTTCCCAGACGATGTCGAGCTCGGCCCCCGGCGGGGCAGTCTCTCGGACGAGGCGCTCGGCGGCGGCCCCGATCGTCTCGACGTCCTGGCCCGGCGCGAGACGGATCGAGAACTCGGCGGAGGCGGCGACGCTGAGCGTCGTGTTCCGGACGCCGGGCTTCCCCCCGATGATCCCGTTCACGTCCACAGACGGCTCCGCCCAGGTGCGGACGTAGAACTCCTCGCCGGCCTTCGTGTCGAGCGGCTGCGCGCCGGCCTCGCTGAGCGCTTCGGCGCCCGGCGGTAGCTGCGACCAGGCCTCGAGCTCCCCCGCGCTCGGCGCGGCGATCCCGGCGCGCAACGGCTCGGGCAGCCGGCCGTCCGGGCCGGGGAGCACCGCCTCGAGGCAGCGCATGAGGACGTGGATCGCGTTGAGCGCGACGCCGCCGTACATGCCGGAGTGGAGATCGCGGGCGCCCGTCCGCACCTTCACCCCGATCCCGACGAGGCCGCGGGTGGCGAGCTCGATCGTGGGCACGTCACGCCGAAGCATCCCGCCGTCGAAGATCACGCAGGCGTCGGCGCCGCGCTCGTCCTCCCTGACCCAATCGGCGATCGTATGGCCGCCGATCTCCTCCTCGCCGTCGAACGCGATGCGGAGGTTGACCGGCAACGCGCCGGCCTCGACGAGTCGCTGGGCCGCCTTGAGCACGAGCCAGAGCTGGCCCTTGTCGTCGGCGACCCCCCGTCCGTAGGCCCACTCGCCGCGGACGTCGAGCTCGAACGGATCCGACTCCCAGAGCTCGAGCGGGGCCGGCGGCTGGACGTCGAAGTGGTTGTAGACGAGAACGGTCGGCGCGTTCCCGGCGCCGTTCGACGCGGAGATCTCGCCGAGCACGAGCTCACGTTCCCCGAAGGGCGTCAGCTCGGCCGTGCCGCCGATGCGGCGAATGAACTCGCAGACCCACTCACCGGCGCGCTTCACATCTTCCCGGTGGGCCGGGTCGGCGCTCACGCTCGGGATCGCGATCAGCTCCGCCAGCTCGGCGCGCCAGGCCTCATCCACGAGGAGAGACTCTACGGAGATAGTGCGCGCCGCCGCCGAGCGAACCCGCCTCGTCGCCGGGATTGAGGAGCGCACAGGTGCGGAGCGAGAGGCAGCCGCAGCCGATGCACGTCGTCAGCCGGCCGCGGACGGCTTCGAGCGTCGCGATCCGGTCGTCGAGCTCCCGCCGCCACCTGCGCGAGAGCCGTTCCCAGTCGCGCTTCGTCGGTGTCTTGCCCGCGGGCAGCTCCTCGAGCGCGGCCCGGATCCGCTCGAGCGGGATGCCTGCCGCCTTTCCCGCCTGCACGAGCGCGACCCGGCGCAGGGTGACGGATGCATAGCGTCGCTGGTTCCCGTCGGTTCGCCACGCCGCGATGAGCCCTTCGCGCTCGTAGAAGCGGAGCGCCGACTGGGAGACGCCGCTCCGAGCGGAGAGCTCGCCGATGGTCAACTCCCTGGTCACTTGACTTAAACCATAGTTGAGGTTCTACCGTGTACCCATGGCGACGGCCGCGACACTCCGCTATGACGACGTGCCCGACCTGCTGACGCGCCTGACCGGCGACGAGAAGCACGATCGCAGCTCGTTCTCGACCCTCGACGTCCTCTGGGTCCTCTACGACCGCGTCCTCGGCGAGGACGACCGCTTCGTCCTCTCGAAGGGACACGGGCCTGCTGCGTACTACGCCGTGCTCGCGGCGAAGGGACTGATCCCGGCCGAGCTCCTCGACGGGCTCGGCGGCTTCGACTCGCCGCTCGGTCACCATCCCGACCGGGCCCTCGTGCCCGGCGTCGAGTTCTCCAGCGGCTCGCTCGGCCACGGCCTCGCAGTCGCTGCCGGAAGCGCGCTCGCGGGCCGCCGCGTCTGGTGCCTGTTGGGCGACGCGGAGCTCGAGGAGGGCTCGAACTGGGAGGCGGTGCAGTACGCCGGCCGCACCGGACTCGCGACGCTCACAGTCGTCGTGATCGACAACGGTTCCTCCTCACACGGGTGGCCCGAAGGGATCGAGCGCCGCTTCATGCTCGAGGGCTGGGCCGGCTTGCGTGTCGACGGACGCGACCACGAACAGCTCGAGGCAGCCCTCGCGCCGGATCCTGACGGCGCGCGCCCGCGTGTCGTCGTCGCGGAGGTGGAGCGGAGATGACGACGATGCGGCAGCGGTTCTACGAGCTCGCACGCGAGGCGCTCGACGAGGACGAACGGTTCGCCGTCGTCACGGCGCAGATCGGGACCGACTCGATCGGCGCGCATCCGCGGCACTTCGACGTCGGCATCCGCGAGCAGCTGATGATCGGCGTCACCGCGGGCCTCGCGCTCGAGGGCTACCGGCCGGTCGCGCACTCGTACACGCCGTTCCTCGTCGAACGCCCCTACGAGATGCTCAAGCTCGACCTCGGGCACAACGACCTCGGAGCCGTCCTCGTCAGCATCGGCGGGTCGTACGACGCGGCCCACGAGGGACGCACGCACCAGGCTCCCGAGGACGTTGCGCTCGTGGCGGCGCTTCCGGGCTGGACGATCCACGTTCCCGGGCATGTGGACGAGCTCGAGATCCTGCTCCGCCGGGCCTTTGCGGGCGGCAACCGCGTCTACGTTCGGCTGAGCGAGGAGGAGAACCACGCCCGCGTCGAGGGCGGCGGGTTCACTGTGCTGAGGCGCGCCGCGCCCGGCGCCCCGCTCGTTGTCTCGGTCGGCCCGACGCTCACGCCCGTGCTCGAGGCGACCGCCGCCCGCGACGTCTCCGTCGCCTACCTCGCCACCGTGCGCCCGTTCCCGTACGACGAGCTGCGCCGGGCGGTCGGGGAGGGGACGGACGTCGTCCTCGTCGAGCCGTATCTCGCCGGCACCTCGGCGTCCGAGATCGCCGGCGCGCTGCGAGACCGGCCGCACCGGGTGCTCGCGCTCGGAGTTCCGAACGAGGAGTTCCGTCACTACGGCACGGCAGCCGAGCACCGAGCCGCGCACGGTCTGGACGCCGCCGGGATCAGCCGTTTGCTGGAACGCTTCATCGGATGAGGTTCTCGGCTGTCACGCTCGCCGGCCCGCCGGGGCTGCCGGCGTTCTACGACGACGTGCTGGGGCTGCCGCTCGACGGCGACGCGATCCAGATCGGCGAGACGCTGCTCTGCTTCGAGCCCGCAGACGACGGAGCCTTCTATCACTTCGCGCTCCTCGTCCCCGGCGACCGCTTCGACGCAGCACTCGCGTGGGCACGGGAGCGCGTGGAGCTGCTCGGCGACGTGTTCGCGTCCGACGACTGGGACTCGCACGCGGTCTACTTCCACGACCCGGCCGGCAACATCGTCGAGCTCATCGCTCACCACGGGCTCGGCGAGAACGGCCGGGCCGGCGACTTCGCCGCCGAGGAGCTCGCCGGCTTCTCGGAGCTCGGGATCGTCGGCGACAAGCCGGAGCTGCTGCACCGGCTCGAGACGGCCGGCCTGGAATTGTGGGACGGGACGCTCGACGCCCCGAACTTGCTGGCCTTCGTCGGTGAGAAGGGCCGCACGTTCATCCTCGCGCCGCCCGGCCGCGGCTGGATGCCGACCGGCCGGCCCGCCGAGGCGTATCCCGTCGAGGCCCTGGTCGAGACCGCGCAGCCGGCGCGTTTCGTGCTCTAGCTGTCCATCGCCATGTCGTCGGCGAAGTCCCAGCCGCGGATCTGAGCGTCCTCGAGGCGAACAAGCACGCCGCTTCCGGCCGTCTCCGCGTACGCCGGGCCATCGTCGGGCCCGAGGTAGCGCACCGCCATCGAGGCGATCGCCTCTGCCCCGCCCTCCGGAAGAACGCGCGCCTCACCCCGCGCTTCCAAGCCCCGGTACGGAGGCTGATGCTCGTACACGACGATGCTCGCCCGCGGGTCGCGGCGCAGGTGCCGGAGCTTGACGTCGTTCGGCCCGACGACGACGTCGAAGCCGCCGTCACGCCAGCGGTGCCAGACCGGCGAGAGGAGGACGCCGCCGTCCATGCGGTACGTGGCCAGGACGGCGACGAGCGGCAGCTCGAGCAGGTCGGCGAGCTCCCCAGGACCGAGCTTGCGCATCGGCCGAGTCTACGCCGTGCGTCTCTGGGCAATCTCGTTAATACTCCTAACCAGACCGTCGATGCTGCGCCGCCTGCCCGTCATCCTCGCCCTGCTCGCCTGCACAGCGGCAGTCGCGAGCGGCCGGAGCTCGCCTACACCGCCGTCTGCCGTCGTCCGGGTCGACCAGGTCGGCTATGCGGCCGGAGCCACCAAGCGCGCCTACCTCATGGCCGAGAGAGCCGAGCCCGGCGCGGCGTTCAGGATCGTGAACGCGCGCGGTCACACGGTCTACCGTGGCCAGGCGGGAGGCTCGACCGGCAGCTGGAGCACGCGCTACGCCCACGTCTATCCGCTCGACTTCGACCGCGTTCGAGGAAGCGGGACGTACACCCTCGAGGCCGCAGGCGCGACATCGCCGCATTTCAGGATCGAGAGCCCGCGCAAGCTGTACGCCGCCCCGCTGGCGAACTCGCTCTTCTTCTACGAGGCCGAGCGAGACGGGCCGCACTTCATCCGCTCGGCGCTCCGGACGGCTCCCGGCCACCTGAACGACGAGCACGCGATGACCTATCGCACGCCGAAGGCGAACGCGGACGACGGCTTCGACGGCGACCTGAAGCCGCTCGGCGTCCGGATCGACGCCTCCGGCGGCTGGTGGGATGCCGGCGACTATCCGAAGTTCGTCGAGACCACGAGCTACACGGTCGCGCTCATGCTGCTCGGTGTCCGCGACTATCCCGCCGAGCTCGGCGCCGCCGCGGGACGGTCGAACTTCACCAACGAGGCGGCGTTCGGCACGAACTTCCTGCTGCGGATGTGGAACGACCGCACGCGCACGCTCTACTACCAGGTGGGGATCGGCGAGGGAAACTCGAAGATCGTCGGCGACCACGACATCTGGCGCCTGCCCCAGGCCGACGACACGTACGGCGGCAAGAACCCCCGCTTCCGCTACATCCGCCACCGACCCGTGTTCCGCGCCGGACCGCCCGGGTCGCGTGTCAGCCCGAACCTCGCCGGCCGCGACGCCGCCGCGTTCGCGCTCTGCTACCAGGTCTTCCGAAAGAGCCGACCTTCCTTCGCCAGGCGTTGCCTCCTCGCCGGCGAGCACATCTTCGACCTGGCCGACACCTCTCCGAAGGGTCCCCTCCTCACGGTCTTCACCCACGACTTCTATCCCGAGAGCTCCTGGCAGGACGACCTCGAGCTCGGCGCGGTGGAGCTCTACGACGCGCTCGCAGCCGGCCGCCGGCCGGCGGGGCTGCCGCACGAGCAGCCGCTGCACTACCTGCGTCTGGCCGCGCACTGGGCGAACCGCTACATCCACAGCCGCTACGACGGCTCCGACACCCTCAACCTCTACGACGTCTCGGGGATCGCGCACTACGAGCTCTATCGCGCCCTGGCCTCGGTGGGCCGTACGTCGGGACTGCAGACGACCCGCGCCGCCCTGCTCGCCGATCTCGAGCACCAGCTCGGCGGGGCGATCAAGCAAGCGCACAGGGATCCGTTCGGCTTCGGCTTCACCTGGGCGCAGTGGGACACCACGTCGCACGGCGCAGGGCTCGCGTTGACGGCGAGCGAGGTCGACCAGCTGACCGGCACGCGGCGCTACGCCGCGTGGAGCAGCCGCTGGCTCGGGAACATCTTCGGTGCGAACGCCTGGGGCGTCTCGCTCGTCGTGGGAGACGGCACGACCTTTCCCGACTGCATGCAGCACCAGGTGGCGAATCTCGTGGGCTCGCTCGACGGGCGCCCGCCGATCCTGCGTGGCGCGGTCGTCGAGGGACCGAACGCGCACGCGGCATCCGGTGTCGTCAGCGGGATGCGGCGCTGCCCGCCGGGCGGCGGCGACCGGTACCGCCCGTTCGACAGCAAGGCCGTGTTCGAGGACAACATGCAGTCGTATTCGACGGTCGAGCCCGCGATCGACCTCGGCGCCTCGCTCCCGCTCGCGCTGGCCCGCCAGGCGACGGGTCGGTTCTAGCCGGCGGCTCTAGGCGACGTCTTTGAGCGAGTCCGTCACCGCGAGCGCCCGCAGCTTCTTCAGGCTCTGGTTCTCGATCTGCCGGATCCGCTCGCGCGTCACGTTGAAGGTACGACCGACCTCGTCGAGCGTGCGAGGCTGCTCACCGCCGAGCCCGTAGCGCAGCTCGAGCACCCGCCGCTCCCGGTGCGACAGCGTGCCGAGGATGTTCCGCAACAGCTCCTGGCGCAGCGTCGTGTCGGCGGCCTCGTCGGGCAGCGGGGCGTTCTCGTCGGTGAGGAAGTGGCCGAACTCCGACTCCTCCTCGTCTCCGACCGGCTTCTCGAGCGAGACGGGCGCCTGCGAGGTGCGGAGGATCTGCTCGACCTCGTCGAGCGGGAGGTCGACGTCGGTCGCGATCTCGATCGCCGACGGCTCGCGGCAGAGCTCGCCCCGTAGCTTGCGCTCAGAGCGGACGATCTTGTTCAGCTTCTCGACGACGTGGACGGGCATCCGGATCGTCCGGCCCTTGTCCGCCAGCGCGCGCGCGACGGCCTGGCGGATCCACCACGTGGCGTACGTCGAGAACTTATAGCCCTTGCGCCAGTCGAACTTCTCCGCCGCACGGACGAGGCCGATCGTCCCCTCCTGGATCAGGTCGAGGAACGGCAGCCCCTGGTTGCGGTAGCGCTTCGCGATCGAGACGACCAGGCGGAGGTTCGCCTCCACCATCTCCTGCTTCGCGCGATGGTCGCCGCGCTCGATCCGCTTTGCGAGCTCGACCTCCTCGGCGGCGGTGAGCAGCTCGACCCTGCCGATGTCCTTGAGGAAGAGCTGGAGCGCGTCGGTCGAGACCTCGCGGACCTCCTCGTCGAGCCGCGGTCTCTCCTTCGCCTCGGCCTCCGGCGTCTGCGCATCGACGATCTCGACCTGCAGCTCCTCGAGGGCCCGGTAGACGTCCTCGACCTGGGCCGGCTCGAGATCGAGCTCGTCGAGCACGAGTGCGATGTCCTCGGCGCTTATGCGCCCGGCGGCTTGCGCCGCTTCGAGGAGGTTTCGTGCCTCCTCCGTCTCGAGAACGTCACCTGTTGACGTCCCCGTCCCCTCCGTGGCTGTCGCGGCCATATCCCCCTCCCCAAGGCGATGCCGGAGAATGCCATGCGGCGACCGGCCACCGCCATAGGCCGTTCGGCTCATATTTCCTTTACTTAGACCCAGTACTCGCCAAACTCGCGAGGAGTATTCGCGCGTCTTTCACGTAGGGCGAGTGCGGCCCGTAGGCAATGGCGGAGCGAAGATGCTTCGCCGCCTTCCCGTACTCGCGGATGTAGACGAGCAGCGCGCCGAGGTGGAACTGGACCGCCGCCGAGTGGGGGAAAACAGCGGTGAGCGGACCCAGCCGGGCGAACGCGGGAGTCGGGTTCGCCTTGGAGAAGAGTGCGACGGCGGCGGCGGTGCGGACTACGGCATCGTGCGGCGCGAGTCGCGCCGCGTCCGCAAAAACGTGCTCCGCCGAGACCGGCTTCCGAAGGTAGTTCCAGAGGGTCGCGCCGTAGAGAAGCTTCGCGCGCACACTCGTGCCCGCGGCGGCGCGCTTCAGCGCGGCCACCTCGGCCGCGGCGGGAAGGTTCGCGATCGCCTTGGGCAGCGCGAGCCCAGTCACGATCGGCGGCAGTCCCGGAGGACCGCCGTGGAGCGCCCACTCCGCGTCGACGGCGTAGGGAGAGTCTGGATAACGCGTTGCCGTCCGGCGCCAGGCGGCCGCGGCATCGGCGTTCCGGCCGGCCTGATAGTCGGCCCAGCCGAGGTTGAGGAGCGCCGCGGGATCGTCGGGGTGCGCAGCCGCGATCTTCTCCACCGCGCCGAGGCTCGAGGCGCCCCGCCAGCTCGTGAACGCCGTTCCAAGCTGCGCTTCCACGGAGTGGTAGCGGCGGAAGATCCCAGCCGCCCGTGCGGCCTGGTGATCCTTGTCGAAGAGCGTCTCGGCCTGGGCGAGCGCCCGAGCTTCGGGGTCGCTCCGAGTCCCGAGCTCGAGCTGCAGCAGCGGCGGGCCGGAGCGCGCCTTGATGACCGCGCCCGGCACCGTCGTCGTCTGGCCGCGGGTCTGCAGCACCGTTGCTCCTACGACCGCGACTGCCGCGACGAACGCGGCCAGCCCGACGACGAGGACGACGCGGCGGCTTCGAGCCGCCGCCAGCGGGCGTGCTGCCGTGGCCACGAATTCGAGCGTAGCCGCGAACCGGGTCGCTACATTTGCGAAAGCGATGCCCAACTACCGCGAGTTCTTGCAGCAGGTCCGCTCGGAGATCGACGAGGTCGACGTCACGCAGGCGCGCGAGACGCTGGCGGGCGATGACCGCCCGCTCGTCGTCGACGTGCGCGAGCTGGACGAGTGGACCGAGGGACGTATTCCGGGCGCGATCCACATTCCGCGCGGCTTCCTCGAGTCGCGCATCGAGCAGGCGGCTCCCGATCGCGCCCAACCGATTCTCCTCTACTGCGCCGCCGGCAACCGCTCGGCCTTCGCCGCGAAGTCGCTCGAGGAACTCGGCTACGAGAATGTCGTCTCGCTCTCCGGCGGTTACACCGACTGGAAGCGCAGCGGCCTCCCCACCGAGGTGCCGCGCACGCTCGACGGCGAGAAGCGGCAACGCTACAGCCGCCATGTCCTCATACCGGAGGTCGGTGAGGAGGGGCAGCTGAAGCTGCTGGACTCCCGCGTCCTCCTGCTCGGCGCGGGCGGGCTCGGCTCGCCTTCTGCGCTCTACCTCGCGGCGGCCGGCGTCGGACGGATCGGAATCGTCGACGACGACCGCGTCGACGCGTCGAACCTCCAGCGGCAGGTGCTCCACTCGACGGCAAGCCTCGGCGAGTGGAAGGCGGAGTCGGCGAAGCGCACGCTCGAGGAGCTCAATCCCGACGTCGAGGTCTTTCCGTACATCGAGCGGCTCACGTCGGAGAACGTCGAGCGGATCCTCGCCGACGGCTGGGACGTGATCGTCGACGGCGCGGACAACTTCCCGACCCGCTATCTGATCAACGACGCTGCCGTCTGGCACGGTATCCCGCTCGTCCACGGCTCGATCTACCGCTTCGAGGGACAGGCCACCGTGTTCAGGCCGGGCGACGGTCCCTGCTACCGCTGCCTCTTCCCGCAGCCGCCGCCGCCGGAGCTCGCACCGAGCTGCGCGGAGGGCGGCGTGCTCGGCGTTCTGCCCGGCATCATCGGCTCGCTGCAGGCGAGCGAGGTACTCAAGCTCTGCCTCGGCGTCGGCCAACCGCTCGTCGGCCGGCTGCTCCTCTTCGACGCGCTCGCCACCGAGTTCAGCGAGGTCAAGCTCCGACGCGATCCCTCCTGCCCGGTGTGCGGCGACTCGCCGACCATCACCGAGTACGTGGACTACGTCGAGTTCTGCTCGGGAAGGCCGGCGCACGCATGAGCCGGATCCGCATCCCACCCCAGCTGCGCGGCGACGTCGGCGGAGCGCGGGAGGTTCCCGCGCAGGGCGGCACCGTGCGCGAACTGCTCGACGACTTGATGGACCGCTTCCCGTCGCTCCGCCCGCAGCTGGTCGAGCACGACGAGATCGCGCCGTTCGTCAACGTCTACGTCGAGGGCGAGGACGTCCGGACGCTCGACGGCCTCGACACATCGGTCGAGCACGGGTCGACTGTAATCCTCCTCCCCGCCATGGCCGGTGGGCTCTAGGGTCCGCACCGCCGGCTCCCTTCTCGAGCTCGTCGGCAACACTCCGCTCGTCGAGCTGCGCCGCCTCGCGCCGAAGCCGTCGGTGCGGTTGTACGCGAAGCTCGAGGGCCAGAACCCCACGGGCTCGATCAAGGACCGAGTGGCGCTCCGCATGATCGAGTCGGCGGAAGCAGCGGGTGAGCTCGAACCGGGCCGCGAGCTGCTCGAGCCGACGTCCGGCAACACCGGCATCGCGCTCGCGCTCGTCGCGAAGCTCAAGGGCTACCCGCTCGCGTGCGTGCTGCCGGAGAACGCAACCGAGGAGCGACGCCGGCTCTTGCAGCTGTACGGGGCGAAGATCGTCGAGTCGCCGGGTGAGCAAGGCTCGAACGGAGCCGTGCGCCTTGCGCTCGAGCTCGCCGAGCGCGAGCCGCGGTACTTCATGCCGTTCCAGTACGCCAACGAGGCGAACCCGCGCGCCCACTACGAGGGGACGGGTGCCGAGATCGCGGACGCGCTCGACCGCGTCGACGTCCTCGTCGCCGGCCTCGGTACGGGCGGGACGCTGATGGGCGCAGGCGAGCGTCTGCGTGAGAGCTTCCCCGAGACCGTCGTCGCCGCCGCCGAGCCGCTGCCGGGCGATCCCGTGATGGGCCTCCGCTCGCTCGACGAGGGCTACATCCCGCCGATTCTCGACGTGGCGAAGCTCGACCGGAAGCTGCTCGTTTCGAACGAGGAGGCCGTCGCAGGGGTGCACGCCCTGCTCGAGCGCGAGGGCATCTTTGCGGGAGTCTCGAGCGGGGCCGTCCTCCACGTCGCGCGTCGACTCGCGAACGAGCTCGACGAAGGCGTGGTGGTGTGCGTCCTCGCCGACGGCGGCTGGAAGTACCTCTCGGCCGGCTTCTGGCAGGGCGAGGAGATCGACGAGAGCAAGCTGTGGTGGTAGTGCCGCCGCCTGTGCGCGAAGCGCTCGCCGAGCACGCGCGGGAGGAGCTGCCGAACGAGAGCTGCGGCCTGCTCGTCCTACGGGACCGCGTCGCCGACCGCTACGAACCCGGCCGCAACGCCGCCGGGTCGCCCTACCGCTTCGAGCTCGAAGTCGAACCGGAGCTCTGGTTCCTCGAGGACGACGGATATGAGCTCGCCGTCGTGCACTCCCACGTCTCGGCGCCGCCCCGCCCCTCTCGGACAGATGTCGAGAACGTCGGGCTCTGGCAGGGCCGCCCGTACCTCATCTACTCCGTGGCACGCGACGAGCTCGCCGCCTGGGCGATCGCGGACGGCTCGATCGAGCCGCTCGAGCTTGGCTGAGACCGACATGTCCGGAACCTGGTACCGGACCCGTCCAAGATAGGCAGCTCCTTCCCCGGCTTGTCCCCTTGCAAAAGCGTGTGCGCGCCTCGTGTTCCCCATCGCGTGGCCTCGAAGGAGCGGCCGAAGCAGACAGGTCCGGAACCTGGTTCCGGCCGTGTCCAGTTCGGCCGGTACCAAGAAGACCGTTACTCCAGCTCGTCCTCGTCGACGAGCTCGAGCTCGCCCGGATCCCGGCGGCGCGGCGGCTCGAGGAAGGTGACCGCGATTCGCTCGATGCGGTTGCCCTCCACCTCGAGCACGTCGAACCTCATCCCGTCGTAGGCGACGTCGTCGCCGGGCTCGGGAGCACGCCCGAGCTGGCCGAAGACGAAGCCCGCGACGGTGTGGAAGTCCTCGTCAGGGAGATCGGTGCCGAAGCGCCCGTTGAATTCGTCGATCGAGAACATGCCGTCGACGCGGTAGGAGTCGTCGCCGATCTGCTCGACGGGCTCCTCGGGCACGTCGAACTCGTCCTCGATCTCGCCGACGATCTCCTCGAGCAGGTCTTCGAGCGTCGCAATCCCGACCATCGCGCCGTATTCGTCGACCACGACCGCGAAGTGGTTGCTCGTCCGGCGGAACTCCTGCAGCAGCGAGGCGAGGTCCTTCGTCTCGGGGACGACGTACGCCTGACGGAGCAAGCCCTCGAGGTGGACGTCCGCGAGCCCTCGGTCGTGGATCGCGCTGAACAGGTCGCGCACATGGAGCACACCGGCGATGTCGTCGAGCGACTCGCGATAGACGGGGTAGCGCGTGTACGGCGAGTCGAGGACGACGGCGAGCACCTCCTCGGGCGGCAGGTCGATCGAGATCGCGGCGACGTCGGGCTTCGCGACCATGACGTCGGCGACGTCCTTGTCCCCGAAGACGAAGACCTTGTCGATCATCTCTCGCTCGCCCTCCTCGATCTGACCCTGCTGGGTCGAGCGGGAGACGAGCATGCGCAGCTCGGCCTCGGAGTGCACCTCGCGCTCGGCTCCGGGCGGCTCGAGGCCGAAGGAGTGCAGGATCGCGTCGGTCGCTTCCTGGAGCGCCCAGATGAACGGGCGGAATACCGTGAGGAACGCGCGCACCGGGATCGAGACCCAGAGCGCCGTGCCCTCGGCGTGCCCGAGCGCCGCACCCTTTGGCACGAGCTCGCCGAACACGACGTGGAAGAAGCTGAGGATCGCGTAGGCGAGGACGATCGCGAGCGCGGTCGCCATCCACTTGTCGAACTCGTGGGAGAGCGTCTCCTCACCGAGGGCGCCGATGCCCAGGGAGGTGAGCGTGACGCCGAGCTGCATCGCCGCGATGAAGCGGCCCGGATCGCCCGTGATGCGCAGCACGTCGCGCGCCCGACGGTTTCCCTGGTGCTGAAGCTCGATGATCCGCGTGCGGCGCGCCGTCACGAGGCCGTACTCCGCGGCCACGAAGAAGGCGTTGAGCAGGATCAGGACCGCGACCCCGAGCAACTCGAAGAGAAGTGTCACGCCCTCGCCCCGAGGGCGTCGGTACTAGGAGGGATCTCGTCCAACTCTCCGGCCGCAGTATAGGGACGCCTCCGGCCGCTCCCCATACACGAACGTACGTTCGATATCATCTCGGACGATGCGCACCGAGTACCGGGAGGAGCCGTGCCGCAACGCCCTCAACCGCGTCCGCGGCATGCCGTTCGCCTGGTCGCTCAATCCGTACATGGGTTGCGCCCACCGCTGCACGTTCTGCTACGTCCGCGCCTTCGAGGCGCGCGCCGACCGGCCGTGGGACGACCGCTACGGCTCGAGCATCAGGGTCAAGACGAACGTGGCGGAGGTGCTGCGGCGAGAGCTCGCCCGGGCGTCCTGGCAGTGCGAGCCCGTCGCCGTGGGCGCAGCGACCGACCCCTACCAGCCGGCTGAGGGACGGTACCGTCTGACGCGCGCCTGCATCGAGGCATTCGCCGATGCGGCGAGCCCGTTCTCGATCATCACGCGCGGGCCGCTCGTCGTCCGCGACATCGACGTGCTCGCGGAGGCGGCCGGCCGCGCGGACGTGTCGGTCACGTTCTCGGTCCCCACCCTGGACCAGGAGATCTGGCGCGGCACGGAGCCGGGAACCTCGCCGCCGCGCCAGCGACTTCGCGCGCTTTCGCGGCTCGTGGAGGCAGGGATCGATGCGAGGGTCGGGATGGCGCCGATCCTCCCGGGGCTGAGCGACCGGCCCGAGCTCCTCGCCGATGTCGTGCGCGAGGCTCGCGCTGCGGGAGCGACCGGAATCTGGGCCAATCTTCTCTACCTCCGCCCGGGAACGCGCGAGCACTTCCTCGCCGCACTCGAGCGCGACTGGCCCGAGCTCCTCCCCGAATACGAGCGGCGATACAGCGGTGGCGCCTACCTCCCCCGCCGCCAGACCGATCCGGTACGGGAGCGCGTGCGTGCGCTCGCGCGCAGCTACGGCGTCCGCGACCGGCGGCGCATACGGCTCGAGCCCGCTGCGCAGGCCGAGCAGCTGGAAATAGCGGCTATGTAACAGCGGATCGTCGTTCTATGATCCTTCGGCCATTGGCCGCCTCTGAGATCACGTGCCTGATCGTCGACGACCACGAGGTCGTGCGCGAAGGGCTTCGCCTGTCGCTCAGCCGAGCGCCACACATCCGTGTCATCGGCGAGGCCGCCGACGGCGAAGCCGCTGTCGCGCTCGCCGAGCGGCGTCGCCCCAACGTCGTGATCATGGACGTCCGCATGCCCGGCATGGACGGGCTCGAGGCGACGAAGGAGCTGATGGACAGGGTGCCCGACAGCGCCGTCCTCATCTTCACCGCCTACAGCGAGCGCAGCCTCCTGAGCCGCGGCCTGGACTCCGGCGCGAAGGGCTACGTCCTGAAGGAGGCGCCGCACGAGACGCTCCTGCGCGCGATCGAGAAGGTCGCGAGCGGCGAGGGCTACGTCGACCCGGCGCTCATGCCCGCCTTCCTGACCGGGCGCGACAAGGACGACATGCTGACGACGCGGGAGCGCGAGATCCTCCAGCTCCTCGCCGACGGAATGTCGAACGCCGATGTCGCCACACAGCTCTTCATCAGCCAGGAGACCGTGAAGAGCCACGTCCGGCACATCCTGGCCAAGCTCGAGGCCGATACGCGCACGCACGCCGTCGCGATCGCACTACGTGAGGCGATCATCGACTAGTGAAGCCGGTCCCCTCCAGCGCGCACAGCCCGACCTTCCCCGACGCGGATCGTGAGCTGGCCGAGCAGGTACTCGCCGCAGAACAGGACGAACGGCGCCGCATCGCCCTCTTCCTGCACGACGGACCGGTGCAGTCTCTGGCGGGAGTCGCGCTCATGCTCGACGCCTCCCTCGACCTGATCGGCCGCGGCGAGCACGAGCAGGCGCGCGAGATCCTCGACCGCGCTCTCAGCCGGACGCGGACGACGGTCGGCGAGCTCCGCGACCTCTCGTTCAACCTCGAGCCGGTGGCGCTGCGCGATCACGGTTTCGCGGCGGCAGTCGACGCGCTTGCGCAGTCCCGCGGCCGCGAGCACCGGATCGAGGTCTCCCTCGACGTGTCGCTGATCGACTCGCTGGGCGAGCGCACGCAGGCCGCGCTCTACCAGATCGTGCGCGAGGCGCTCGAGGAGGCGATCAGGCGCGGGCCCCCCTCCCGCTTCGAGGTCGCCGCCACCGCGGACGTGCCCGGCACGCTGCGCCTCGTGATCAGAGACGACGCGCCGACCGAGCGACGCCGGCGAGCCCTGGAGGTTCTCGGTGAGCGTGCGCGCACCCTCGGCGCGAACCTCACGCTCGACCACGACGTCGGCGGGACGACGATGAGCCTCGAGATCCGGCGCTAGCGCCATCCCCCAAGCGGGCGAGAGCGAAGCTCCGGCGAGCTTCTATAGTTGGACGGTGAACGGCGCACAGCATCTTCTCTTCGTCTGGAAGCCTTCCGGCTACGAGCTCGTCGAGCAGGAGGGCGATCCACCGGCGGTCGGCACGCAGGTCGAGGTGGAGGGGAACCAGCTCCGCGTGACGAAGCTCGCGCCGTCGCCGCTGCCCGGCGATCGCCGCATGTGCGCGTATCTCGGCGGCTGAGCGCTCCTAGGCCGTCCCGGCGATCGACTCTGCTGCCGCGAGGCCGAGCACAAGTGCCTGCGCAAGGCCGCTCGAGTAGCCGCCGGTCGCGACACCGCCGACGTCCACTCCCGCAGCCCAGAGGCCGTCGGCGCCGGTCACGCGCCCGTGCGGGTCGACCTGCAGTCCGCCGATGGTGTGCGTGACCGCAGCCGCGACATGGACGGCGAGGTCTTCCTCGCGCTGCAGGACGGTCCCGCCGGCAGCGCGCGCGGCCTCGATCCGCTCGTTGGTCTCGGTCACGATGTACCACGCGCGCGGGCCGATGAGCTGGGCCAGGTCGTTCTCGTGCCACGCGACCTCGGGCGGCGTGATCTCGTGCCAATCGTCGGTGAAGACGCGCGCCCCCGCACCGTAGAGCTGGGCCAGCGAGACGAAATCCTGCTCCCGGATCCGCGCCGGCGGAGCCGGCATGACGCGACCGTAGAACTCGTCCATGCCCGCGGTCGTCGAGGCGCCCCGGGCGACCGCGAAGTCGAGGCCGTCTCCCTCGCTCCAAGGGTTCGCTCGCAGGAGCAGTCCCCGCTCGCGGGCGAGGCGTCCCGCGAATCCACCGGTTGCGAGGAGCAGGGGCGGCTCGACGTCGTGTGGCAGCGGCGTCTCGAGCTCGATCTCGCCGGCCGTCTCGACGAGAAGTCGCGTCAGCGCTCTGGGGTCGTAGCGGCGGCCGGTCGTGAGCGGATTCTGCGTGTCGCGCCAGACGGGCTCCGCGCCGAGCGACTCGAGCCAACCGAGCCCGTCGTCGAGCCGCTCCCAGATCCGCCGCTGGAGCCGCCCGTCGCCGCACGGGCACTCGGCGCGGAAGCGCTCCCACTCGAGGTGCCGCCAGACGACGCAGGACGAGAGGAGCATCGAGCCGCCGGCCCGCGTTCCCTTGTCGAGCACGCGCGGTTCGTGTCCGAGCTCGCGGAGCCGCGCGGCGGCAACGAGGCCCGCCATCCCTGCCCCGGCGACCGTGGCCGTTACGGCCACGTCCGGAACCTGGTACCGGCCGTGTCCTTGATCGGCATGGCCGCGCAAGCTGTGGCGATGCAGCCATGCGACTCGGCGTCGACGACCACAGTCCCTACGGCCATGTCCGGAACCTGGTACCGGCCGTGGCCGCGGAGGACATGGCCGGCTAGGTGAGCGAGAACGTGGGCTTGTGTTCGACGTACTCGATCCGCACGCGCTCCGGCCCCCAGACGAACACGGCCAGCGTGTTCGGTGCGTCGACGACGTCGTCGATCTCGAGTCCGAGGTCCCGCGCCGCGGCGACGTGCTCTTCGGCCGAGTCGACGAGAAGGGCGAGGTGATTGAGCAGCGGCTGCTCCGGTGCTCCCGGCTCGCCGGGCTGGAACTCGATCCACGCGCCGCCCACCTCCACCCGCGGGCACCCCGACGGCCCCGGCGCCGCCGCACCGAAGCCGAGCGAGCCGTACTCCGAGGCCGTCGCCTGCGGATCGTTCGAGCGCAGTGCGACGTGGTCGAGGTCGTAGTCGAGGTCGGTTTCCGCCTGCACGAGGCCGAGGGCGATCCCTTCGCCGAGCTCGAAGTAGGCCTCCCCGTCGCGCCGACGGTCGATTTCGAGGTCGTCAGGGAGCTCAACGAGCGCCCGCTCGAGATCGGACACGCGGAGCGCGACGTTCTCGAGCGCACCGCGCTCCCGCGGCCCGGCAGCCGCAAAGAGCGTCAGCTTCCCGCGCCGGGCGTCTGCACCGACCAGCGTGAACGCATCGGTGCGGTCGATCACGTGCATGCCGAGGTGTGCGACCGCGAAATCCGCGACGGCGTCGCGGTCGGCCAGCCAGAAGGCGATGTGGTCGAGCGTCTTCGGATTCATGACCAGCGGTGTTCCCGCACACGTAGCGGTTAGTCGATCGGCTCGTTGTGGACGTCGTTGTCGTCCGCGTACTTCTGGGTGAGCTGGTTGACGACGTCCATCCCCTTGTCGTAGGCGTAGTTGATCTCGACGAACGCGTTCCACTTGTCCGGCAGCGCGTCCTCGGGGAAGATCGCCTCGACGGGGCACTCCGGCTCGCAGGCGCCGCAGTCGATGCACTCCTCCGGGTCGATGACGAGGATCCGGTCCGCCTGGTGGATGCAGTCGACCGGGCAGACATCGACGCAGGACAGGTCTTTGATGTCGATACAGGGCTCGGCGATGATGTACGTCACAGCGTCCTACTGTAGATAGCGGCTCCGGCCGGAGGGGCAACCAACCGTCAGGGTTCCCGCGGCCCGGCCAGCTCTGTCACGACCTCTCCGAGCCGCTCGCCGAGCGCCGATTTCGCAAGCACCTGGTCGAAGCCGGCGGCGTGCGCGGCGCGGAGGCCGGAGGTATCGGTGTGATTCGTGAAGCCGACGATCGGGATGTCCGGATACGCGTCGGCGACCTCCTCCGGATCGACGCGGGAAACGTCCGCGAGAACGAGCTCGGGATCCTCGGTGTGATCGACTGTGATGAGACGATGCTCCGGCAGGAGGGCCTCCAGCTTCCCCCGCATGAAGAGTTCGACCCCACACAGCAGGATCGTCGCCACCCGGGAAGGTTAAAGCGCGATGGAGGCTGCATTCAAGCGAGGGGTCGAGGCAATTCGCGAGAGGCGCTACTTCGAGGCGCACGAGGAGCTCGAGATTGCGTGGCGCGCGGCCCCCGCCGACGAGCGGGACTTCTTCCAGGGGCTCGTCCACGTCGCGGTCGCCTGGTACCAGGCAGGACGCGGCCGTCCCATCGCAACAGGCCGGCAGCTGGAGAAGGCGGCACGCCGGCTAGCGCCCTTCGCTCCGGCTCACCGTGGAGTCGACGTCGCAGGGGTGCTCGCGCAGGTGCAGGCGGCAGAGGCACGCGTCGCAGCGGGCTCGCTCGATCTCTCGCCGCCCCGGATCGAGACTGCCTAGGGCTTCGTCAGGCCGAGGTCGATCAAGACGCGGTTGACCGCGACCTGGAGCCACCACTCGCGGCCGAAGAAGAGCAGGAGGCCGAGCGCGATGAGCACCGCTCCACTCGCCACCTGGATCAGCGCGTAGCGGTCGCGAAGCCAGCGGAATGCTCCCATCGCGCGTGCGAACGCGAGGCCGGCGACGAGAAACGCGGCTCCCAGCCCCAGGGCGTACGCCGCGAGCAGGACGGTTCCTTTCAGCACCGTTCCGCTCGTGCTCGCGAGGACGAGCACCGCCCCGAGCACGCTGCCGATGCACGGAGCGGCGCAGACGGCGAAGGCGCCGCCGAGCAGCGCGCCGGACCCGCGGCGGCGGGCTCCCGCAAGCAGGCCGGGCGCCAGCACGCGCTCCGGCACCGGCAACAGGCCGACGAACGCGAGCCCGAGCACGACAAGGATGAACCCGGCGACCTGAGTGCGCGCGGTTGCAGAGAGGACGCTGCCGATCGCGGCGGCCCCGGCTCCGAGGACGACGAAGACGACGGTGAAGCCGAGGATGAAGGGGAGGCTCGCGACGAGGACTCTCCGGGCCGTCCCCCGCTCGCCGAGTTGGCCTGCCTCCACGCTCGAGAGCGCTGCGAGGTAGCCGGGAACGAGCGGCAGCACGCACGGCAGGACAACCGACACGAACCCGGCGGCGAACGAGATGCCGAGCCGCCCGCCCATCACTCGAACCGCGCCAGTACCTCGTCGAGGCGCCGTTCGGTCTCCTCGTCGAGCCCGGAATCCGCCGGCTCGCCTTGTTCCTCCGGATCGCGCCTGCGGCTCCAGCGCCAGACGCCGAAGGCGAGCACCAGAGCCCCTCCGAGGACAGCCGCGATCGGCAGCCACCACGCCAGCAGATCGAACCCCTTGTGCGACGGCGCCGCGAGAATCCCCCGGCCGTAGTTCGCAACGAGGGCGGACTCGATCTGCTTGGCGGTCCAGCACGCGGCGATCTTCCTCGAGATGAAGACGTCGATCTGGTGCGCGGCCTGCGAGTCGGACATGTCGAGCGTCGTGTGACACGTCGGACACATCACCTGGCCCTGCAGGTATGCGAGCGAGGTTCGCGGGTGTGCGCAGGCGGCGGCCGGAGCGGCGAACGCGAGCGCGACCGCGACCACCGCTGCGAACCGCACGATCATGCGACAGCCTTCGCGATTGCTGTCCGGAACTCGCGGGCGAAGCCCGGAGCCGTGATGGGGCCTGCGAGATGGGCAACGATCCGGCCTCGCCGGTTGAGGACATACGTCTCCGGCACCTGCTGGACTCCGTAGCTGCCGGTGGTCACGTTCCCCGATCCGTCCTCGAGCATCGGGAACGTCAGCGCGTGCGCGCCCACGAATCGCCGCGCGTCGGAGGCGAGATCGTGGAAGTCGACGCCGAGGAAGACGACGCCCCGGCTGCGGTAGCTCGTCCAGTCGCGCTCCAGGACCGCGGCCTCGCTCTTGCACGGTCCGCACCATGACGCCCAGAAGTTCAGCACGACCGGCCTGCCCCGGTAGGAGTCCAGCGAGACGTTACCGGGCCCGTCGAGCCGGCGCAGCGTGAACGCGGGCGCCACGGAGCCGACGGACGGGGCGTGCTGCTGGTGCTCGAGCTGCCAGACGAGGAGCGCGAGCAGCCCGGCCACGCACGCGAGCGCGAGGAGTTGCGCGGCCACTTTCACGCGGCCGCTCATGCCTTGGCGGCCGCGTTCACGTAGCGGGCGAGGGTCTGCTCATATCCTTGGTCGCTCACCGGGCCGAGGATCTCGCCGCCGACGACGCGGCCGCGGGGGTTGAGGACGTAGGTCGTCGGCAGGTTCGCGATGTCGTAGCTGTTCGCCGCGATCGTGCCGTTCGGGTCGGAGACGACCGGATAGGTCACGCCGTGCGCATGGACGAAGCGCAGCGCGTCCCCGCGCGAGTCGTTGCTGTCGACGCCGAGGACGACGATGTCCCGGTCGCGGTTCTTCCGCCAGAAGCGCTCGAGCTCGGGAGCCTCTCGCTTGCACGGCCCGCACCAGGAGGCGAAGAAGTTGAGCACAACGGTCTTTCCGCGGAGCGATGCAAGCGAGACGCTGCCCTGACCCTCGAGACGCTGAAGCACGAAAGCCGGTGCGCGCGCGCCGACCTTCGGCGGCGGCGTCGGGTGCGTCAGCTTCCAGACGAGCAGGCTCGCGAGAATTCCGACCCCTGCCACGGCCAGCGCCTGTGCTCCCAGCTTGAGCGGCCCGGCCACGGAGCGATCAGGACGGGATGATGAACACCGGCGTCCCGATCTGCACACGGTTGAACAACCACTCGGCGGACGGCACCTGCATCCGGATGCAGCCGTGCGACTCCGAGTGGCCGATCGACCACGGCTCGTCGGTGCCGTGGATGCCCACTCCCGGCGCGCTCAGCCCCATCCAGCGCGTGCCGAGCGGGTTGTCGGGCCCAGGCGGGACGGGCTTGGCTCCTGCGGCCCACGAGTCCTGGGTCGGCGGGAACCACCAGGGGTTCTTCTGCTTGACGACGATCTGGAAGTGCCCGAGCGGCGTCGGCCATGCAGCTTGGCCGGTCGCCACCGGGAAGACCCGCACCAGCCGGACGCCGTCGTAGAGGTAGAGGCGGTTGGATCCGCGGTGGATGACGATGATCGGCGTCGCCGAGACCGCGCCTGCCTTGAGCTTGCGCAGCGGCGCAGTGATCACCGAGCGCGTGCCCGTCACGATCGCATTGCGGATCTTCATGCGGGTGGGGAACGACCGGAGGGCGCGACCCGGGTGGGAGTGGGTCAGGACCGGACGGCCGCTGCGGAGAACCACCGTGCCGCTGACCGGTGGGCGGTACGTCTTCGCGGCGAGGCTCTTCACCCACTTCGCGACGAGCTTCGTGTCGAGCGTCGGCTTGAGCGGAACGGCCGTGTCCGGAGGGGCGGTGAGAGCCGTCTGGACGGCTGCGTCGAGCGGAAGCGCCGTGTGGAAGTGCTGCGGCAGGACCGAGACGCCGCGGTGCCCGACGTGCAGGACGAGGGGCGCGAGATACGCGCTGCGCACCGCTGTCGTCGCCTCGCCTGCGGTCAGCCCGCTGACGTCGACCGAGCCGATCTGGACGCCATCCGCGATCACCGCCGGGAGCGGCTGGGTCGGCGGCGGGCTGTCGGCGCGAGCGTGGCCCGCTCCCACGCCGAGGGCGCAGACGACGAGACAGAGGATGAAGCCGGCGCGCTTGGCCACGGACCGCCTGGATTCTAGCTTTCGAGCGGGAAGAGACCCGTCAGGTCCGGCGGATCACGACCACGGCGAGGTCGTCGAACAGGTCGCCCCCTGCGAACTCCCGCGCGTCCTCTGCGACCGCGGCGGCGAGCGCGCGAGCCGGCAGCTCGCGCCGGGAGGCGAGCAGTGCATCGAGACGGTCGTCGCCGTAGAGCTCGCCGCCCCGCCGAGCCTCGATGACGCCGTCGGTGTAGAGGACGAGCGACGCGCCGGCCGGAAGCACCGCGCGGGACTCTGCGTACTGCTGGCCGCTGTCGATTCCGAGCACGAGGCCGTGGGCTTCCAACGCCCCCGTCGATCCGTCGGGGAGGACGATGCGAGGTGCGGGATGGCCCGCACTCGCGCCGGCGACCGTGCCGCTCGCGCCGTCGACGACGACGTAGCTCATGCTGATGAACTTGCCAGGGTCGATCTCGCTGCAGATGACGTCGTTCGTCGCCGCGAGGAAGTCCGCCGGCTCCGGATGCTCGCGTGCGAGCGAGCGGAAGACGAACTTCGCCATCGCCATGTCCGCCGTCGCATCGACGCCGTGCCCCGTGACGTCCCCGAGCACGACTGCGAGGCGCCCGTCGTCGAGCGCGAGGAAGTCGTAGACGTCGCCACCGACGTCCACGCGCGCCGAAGGCTCGTAGACCTCGCCGACCTCGAGCCCCTCGACCGACGGCCGGGAGCGCGGAAGCAGCGAACGCTGCATCGTGTCCGCGAACTGCTTCTGTTGCTGGTAGAGGCGGGCGTTGTCGACCGCGAGAGCGGCCTGCGCGGCGAGCGCCGTCGCGGCCTCGACCGTCTCCTGCGAGAGCGGGTTGCCCGGCCGGAAGGAGAAGACGCTGAGCGAGGCGACGACCTCCATCGGCACCGCGACGGGGACGACGGCCGCCGTCCAGCCCTTCTCGAGGAACGGGACGAGCGCCGGCATGAATTGCTCGCCGTGTGCGCGGCCCGGGCCGAGGCGGAAGGTCCGCCGGTCGCGGAAGAGCCGCTGCACGTTCCGCTGGCCGAAGGGGACGGACTGGGCCAGGATCGTGCGCACCGGAGCAGCGAACGACGCGTCCCGGATGTGGATTGCGCGCGGCACGAGCTGCTCGCGACGGTCGTCGGGAATCCGCACCACGGCGGCGTCGAGATCGAGCACCTCGACGACCGTGCGGGCGAGAGCATCGAGTGTCTCGTCGAGCCGAAGGCTCTGTGCGAAGGAGCGCGACACCTCGTACAGCCCACGGATCTGCCGTGCGGCTGCCCGCTCGGCCGCGAGGGCCGCCTCGCGCTCCTCGCCGAGACGGGTCGCCTGCTCGTGAAGCTGCGCGTTCTGGACGGCGACGGCGAGCTGTCCGGCGAGCGCCGCAAGCAGCGCCGTCTCGTGCTCCCGCGCCTCGGGCCGGCCTGTCGGGTACGCGGCGAGCAGCCCCACGACGTCGCCGCGGGCGACGAGCGGAACCGCGAGCGCCGACCCGATTCCCGTCTCACGGGCGGCCGCCGCCGACGCCGCGAGCCGCGGGTCGTACGCGACGTCCGGAACCTCGAGCACCGCTCGCTCACGCGAGGGGCCGAGTGCGACGTCGAGCAGCTCATCAGCCACCCGCGCATGCGGCCCGGCCAGCCCACGGCTCGCCGCTTCCTCGAGCTCGCGCTCCGACGCGCCGCGGAGGTAGACGGCCACGCGGTCCACTCCGAGGAGCTCCGCGACGCGCTCGACGGCGATCTCGAGCGTGTGCGAGACGGATAGCTCCGCCGTCGCCTGCACGATCAACCCGAGAAGCGCCTGCGTGCGCTGGAGCTCGAGCGAGAGGAGTCGGGCCCGCTCGCCGGTGCGAAGGGCGTGCCCGGCGCGGACGCCGAAGGTGGCGAGCCGCGTGAGCTGTTCCGCGTCCGGCTCCTCGCCCTCGGAATGGCACAGCTGCAGCATTCCGAGCGGCGGTCTGCCGAGGGGCAGCGTGGTCGAGACGGTGCAACCCTGAGGCAGGCCGGGGGCCTGTGCGCGAACCGGTCCAGCCTCGGCGAGCCCGCGCTCCGCAACCTCGCGCGCTACGGCGAGATCCTCGGCAGCGTCGACGCCCCACGATGCGGCAGCGACGAACCCCGCCTCGCGGCTTTCCCAGAGCACCGCGGCGGACGCGCCGGCGACACCGGCCGCGAGACGAACGACCTCGGCGGCTGCATCCGCCTCCTGCAGCGCGACCGCGAGCGCCTCGCCGGCCAGCTCGAGCGCCGGCCGCACGAGCGGTGATGCGTCGCCGCCCGCGCCGAACGCGCGAAGGACGAGAACGGCCTGCGCGGCGCACAGCTCGGCGGCCATTCGCTGCTCCGCGTCGAACGGCTCGCCCGGGCGGAAGAGCTCGACCGACACCGCGTAGCCGTCCGCACGGGCCGGTACGACGAGAAGCCGCGTGGCGCCGATGTGCTCGGCGACGCGGCGCATCGCGGCGGGCGCTCGAGCGAGATCGCCGACCGGCGCCTCCGGGAGCTCCCACGCCGGCAGAACCGTTCCGTAGAGCTCGGCCGCGAGCGTCCGCGGCGCAGCGATCGCGACGGCCTCCAGCCGCTCGGCGCTCTCGTCCAGAGCGCGAATGAGCGCGATCTCTGCGCCCGAGACCGCCTGGGCTGCCTCGGCCAACGCCCGCAGGGCGTCGGAAGCGCTCGGCGACCCGGCGGCCGACGTGACCGCACGCACCAGCGCCGCGAGCGACGAGGCTCCCAACCGGACGTCCCTCGATTCGAGGTCGACCAGACCAGTCACGACAGAGAGTATTCCGGGCCGGGAAGCGTGGGTGACGGCGCCGCGACTCAGTCCACGAGGCGGGGAGCCGGGCGCCCGCGGCTCTCCCACACCGTGCCGCCACACATCGGGCACTGCGGCAACGCGCGCTGGATGACCGCCCCGTAGCCGCAGTCGGCGCAGCGGAACTCGCCGGAGACCTTGGTTCCCGCGACTACGAGGTCGACGAACGCCGGAGCGTCGAACACCGGCGCAGCCGGCACGTCGCCGGAATCCTCGACGTGAGCCCCCACCTCTTGCACTGCGTCTTCGTCCTCGGATAAGGCGTGACCCCGCGCACGCCGTTGCGTTTTTGTGCCCATACTGCGCGTGTGCAAACGCCCGAGCCAGCCCGTCCGTTCCGGGCGCGACCCGAGCGAAGACCGGAGCAGCCGGAGCGCGCGACGCCGCTCGCAGGGAGCTGGGGAGTGCGGCTCGCGTGGGTCTCCGGGCTCGTCCTCAGCATCTCCGCGTTCACCGACTGGTACACGGGAACGCTGCCGAACGGGTTGACGCTGGCCGTCATCGGCTGGCACACCGGCACTCTCGGCAAGCTCGTCTTCTTCGTCGGCCTCGCCACGCTCATCCTCGAGGCGTCGCGCGCCGCCGGGATCCTGCTGCCGGCGGCCGTGCCGGATCGACTCGTACTGATCGCGCTGGGGGCGCTCGCCGTGATCTTCGTCCTCATCCGGCTGATCTCCGTCCCGGACACCTACTTCATCTCCACGGCGCGCGGGATCGGGCTCTACGTCAGCCTGCTGGCGGCACTCGGCGTGCTCGGCGCAGGCCTCTTGAGGACCGCGGAAGACCTGCCCTAGCCGCCGCGCGGGACGGCTAGACGGGGACGATCGCCTTCGCCTGCTCGACGAGGTCGTCGAGGTCGAAGCCCTTGCCGACGAAGCCGCTCGCGCCGCTCGACGCGGCCTGCCGCCTCGCCGCCTCGTCGACCTGCCCGCTGAACATGAGCACCGGAATCGCGCCGGCGCCGTGTCGCTCCTGGATCCGGCGCAGCATCTCCCAGCCGTCGACGTGGGGCATCATCACATCGAGAAGGACGAGCTCGGGCTTGCGGCTCTCGATCGAGGCGAGCCCCTCGTCCGCGCTTGCCGCCTCCTGCACGTCGTAGCCCTCACGCTCGAGCTGGAGCCGGACGAGCTCGCGCATCCGTTCGTCGTCGTCGACGAGGAGGACGGTCGGCCCCGCCTGCTGCCGGCCGGGGCCGGAACGGGCGAGGAATGACTCGAGGTCGCCGCGCCGGAAGCGCCGGTGCCCGCCCGGTGTGTAGAAGGCGGGCACGCGGCCCTGGTCCGACCACTTGCGGATCGTGCTCTGCGCTACCCCGAGAAAGCGAGCGGCCTGCCCGAGGGTCAGCCACTCGGACTCGCGACGTGCGGTGTTCTCGCTAAAGGCCATGGGCGTGAATTGTGACCAAAACTCACACTTATTACACCTTGATCTGAGTTTACGCGCACATCCTCACGGTTCGTAATCGATAGCGCCGCGCTGATACGCGTCGAAGGCAGCGGCGAGGACGAGTGTCAGATCACGGGGCCAGCCCGGCGCCGGGGCACGTTCCTCGAGCAGCTCGCGCGCCCAGCGTTCGGAGTCGCCGTAGGCGGAGACGAGCTCCCTGAGCGTGTATGTCTGGCCGATGCGCTTGCGCAACTCGTCGAGGACGAGGTCGAGGAACTCGAGCAGCTGCCGGTACCGCCGTTCGTCCTCGCGTGCGGCCTCGAGCCGCCGGCTTCCGTCCCCCCACTCCTGGCGCGCGACCTCGATCCGGCTCATCGCGAGCAGCACCGCTCCGGCCAGCGGGGCTCGACCTCGGCCAGGATCCGCTCGCCGAGCTCGTAGCCGGGGCGCGCGAGGGCGAACGCCGCGTGCGCGTGCAGGCACTTGAGGCCTCCGCTTCCCCGCGAGCCGCCGATGCCGTAGTCGAGCGAGGCCCCGCCGTCGCGGCCGGTCGCCTCGCCCGCGAGCTCCCGCCGCAGGCTCTGCTGCTCCGCGTCGGCGGCCGCGAGGCTCGCGGCGAGGGCGGGTTCGCTGCGCGTCGCTTCGCTCCAGCGCTCGACCCCTCCGCCGGCCTCGAGACGCGAGACCGCCGCGACCAGATGGCGACAGGTGAGGTAGTACGTCGTCGGGAAAGGCTCGCCGTCGGCCCCGTAGGGGCTCTGCTCGGTGACGGCCGGAGCGCCGAAGGGGCACCGGACCGCGACGCGGCGGAGCGTCCGCGGCTCGCGTCCCAGCTGACGCGCTACGACCGCTCGATCAGCGTCAGTGACCACCGGAGGCAGCATGATGCCTGCGCCGCCACTGCGGGATGTCCTTGACGATGAAGAGCTGCTCCCCCGGCCGGATGTAGCCGAGCGCCCGCGCCGCCGCCGCAAGTGCGGCGAGCGACGACGCGTGGTCGACGCGCCGCTCGAGCGCGGCCTGCTCCTTCTGCAGCCTGTGCACTGCAGCGGCCCGGGCTGCGCGCTGGGAGCGGGCGCTGAAGTAGTCGTGCAGCGGCCGGTAGTAGAGGAGCCCGACGAGCACGAGCGCGCCCACCGCGAACCACCTGCGCGCAACGGGACCGCCGAAACGGCGGCGGCGCTTTTTCCTCGCAGCCATCCGAGCCGAGTTCTGCGCGAGGAGACGCGGTCCTGCGGCTACTTACTGGACGACGTCGACCTTGATGACGTTCGTCGTGCCGGGGATGTTGACCGCCGTCCCCGCGGTGATCACGACGCTGTCACCGGTCTCGACGATGCCCGCGTCGCGCGCGGCCTCGAGGGCCAGCCGCCACAACTCCTCGACGTCGCTCGTCTCGGAGATCATCACGGGCGTCACGCCCCACTCGAGCGCGAGCTGGCGCATCGCCCAGTCGACGTGTGTGAGAGCCACCACCGGCCGGCGCGGCCGCAGCCGCGCGACCGCGTTCGCCGTCCGGCCCGTGAACGTGGGGACGAGGATCGCCTTCGCACGCAGGGCCTCGGCGAGGTCGCAGGCCGCGTTCGACATCGCCTGGCCGATCGTCGGGTTCTCGTGGGCTTCCGGCAGCTCGTGCCGGTAGTCGAGGCTCGGCTCGACTGCACGCGCGATCCGGTCCATGTACGCGACCGCCTCGACTGGGTACTCGCCAACTGCGGTTTCGCCCGAGAGCATGACGGCGGAGGTGCCGTCGAGAATGGCGTTCGCGACGTCGCTCGCCTCCGCCCGGGTCGGCTCGGGCGAGTGGATCATCGTCTCGAGCATCTGGGTCGCGGTGATCACCGGCTTCCCGCGCTCGAGCGACTTGTGGATGATTCGCTTCTGGACGAGCGGCACGAGCGCCGGCCCGATCTCGACGCCGAGATCGCCCCGCGCCACCATGACCGCGTCCGTCTCCGCAAGGACCTCGTCGAGGACGTCGACCGCCTCCGCCTTCTCGATCTTCGCGATCACGTGTGCGTGCGAGCCCGCCTGCTCGAGGAGTGCCCGCAGGTCGCGAACGTCCGCCGCCGAGCGGATGAAGGAGAGCGCGACGAAGTCCACGCCGGTCTCGAGTGCCCAGTCGAGGTCCGCCACGTCCTTGCGTGTGAGCGACGGAATCGGCACCGGCACGCCCGGGAGGTTGACGCCCTTGTGCGAGCTCACGAGGCCGCCCACGACGACGGCGCACGTCGCGCGCCCCGCCTCGACGTCGTCGACGCGGAGCCGCACGAGCCCGTCATCGATGAGCACCTCGTGGCCCGGCTCGAGCACGTCGCCGATCACGGCCGGCGCGATGGGGAGCTCTCCGTCGGTCACCGCTTCCTCGGCGCAGACCTTGATGTGGTCGCCGGTATGGAGAACGACCGGCTCCGCCAGCTCGCCGATGCGCAGCTTCGGCCCCTGGAGGTCGCCGATGAGAGCGACCGGCCGGCCGACTTCGGCCGCGATCTCCCGCACGAGCCAGGCTCGCGCCGAGTGCTCGGCATGCGTGCCGTGCGAGAGGTTGAAGCGGACGGCGTCGACCCCGGCCTCGATCAGCGCGCGCAGGCGCTCCCGCGAATCGGACGCCGGCCCGAGCGTCGCCACGATCTTCGTCCGGCGGTCAATCGCCATACGGCTCAGACTACTAACGCGATGCCCGGGGGAAAGCGCCCCAGCCGGGGTACACCGCCCTGTCACCGAGTTGTTCCTCGATGCGCAGGAGCTGGTTGTACTTCGCGACGCGGTCGCTCCGGGCAGGCGCGCCGGTCTTGATCTGGCCGGTGCCGAGCGCCACGGCCAGATCGGCGATGGTGGCGTCCTCCGTCTCGCCCGAGCGGTGGGAGATGACCGCCGTGTAGCCGTTCGCCTGCGCGAGCCGCACGGCCTCGATGGTCTCTGTCAGCGTTCCGATCTGGTTGACCTTGACGAGGATCGAGTTGGCGACGCCGCGGTCGATTCCGTCGCGCAGCCGCTCGACGTTCGTGACGAAGATGTCGTCGCCGACGAGCTGGAGACGGCCACCGAGCCTCTTGGTCGTCGTGCGCCAGCCCTCCCAGTCGTCCTCGGCGTTCCCGTCCTCGAGTGAGACGAGCGGGAAGCGTTCGGCGAGGTCGCCGTAGAAGCCGGCCATCTCCTCGGGTGCGAGCTCACGGCCCTCGAAGCGATAGCGACCGTCGGAGAAGAACTCACTCGAGGCCGGATCGAGCGCGATCGCCACCCGGTCGCGATGGCCGGCCCGCTCGGCGGCGTGGAGGATCGCCTCGATCGCGACCTCGCTCGACCCGAGGTCGGGCGCGAAGCCCCCCTCGTCCCCCACGCCGGTCGAGAGCCCGCGCTCCGCGAGCAGCTTCTTCAGCTCGTGGTACGTCTCTGCCGCAATCCGCAGCGCCTCCGAGAAGCTGTCCGCTCCCGCCGGAACGACCATGAACTCCTGCAGGTCGATCGAGTTGTCCGCGTGGACGCCGCCGTTGATCACGTTGAGCATGGGGACCGGCAGCGTCGTCGCAGCTTCGCCCCCCAGGTGGCGGAAGAGCGGGACGCCGGCGTCGGCGGCGGCGGCCTTCGCTGCCGCGAGCGAGACGCCGAGGATCGCGTTCGCGCCGAGACGGCCCTTGTTCGGAGTTCCGTCGAGCTCGATCAACACGCGATCGAGGCTCTCCTGGTCCGACACGTCGAGCCCGCGAATCGCCTCGGCGATCTCGCCGTTGACGTTGGTCACGGCCGTCGTGACGCCCTTGCCGTTCCACGCGTCTCCTCCATCACGCAGCTCCACCGCCTCGTGCACGCCCGTGGATGCGCCCGACGGGACGATCGCGCTCCCGCGCCTGCCCGCGACGACCTCGACCTCGACGGTCGGGTTCCCGCGGGAGTCCAGAACCTGGCGGGCACGAACCTCGGTGATGCGGCTCATTCGACACGCTCCTTGGCCCGATCGAACCACTCGTCCTGCCGCTCGAGCGGCAGCTCGCTCCAATTCTCTCCCGCCTCGCCCGCGAGCGTCTCGGCAACCTCGACCCGCCGCCGGAACCGCTCCGTCGCCCGCCGCACCTCCAGCTCCGGATCGACCTCGAGCTTGCGCGCCACGTTGACGGCCGCGAAGAAGACATCGCCGAGCTCCTCGCCCGACGGCTCCTCCTTCAGCTCGCGGAGCTCGTCCGCCAGGTCGGCGAGCGCGCCGGCGAGGTCGGGGTACTCGAAGCCGACGGCCTTCGCCCGCCGCTGAGTCTTTTGGGCGTAGAGCAGCCCGGGCAGCCCTTCCGCAACGTCGTGGAAGATGCCTTCGCGGCCTTCCTGCTCGCGTTTGATCCGCTCCCAGTTCGAGCGGACGCGGTCGGCGGTCTTCGCCTCGACGTCGCCGAACACGTGCGGGTGCCGGCGTACGAGCTTCTCGTGGACGCCGCGGGCCACCTGGGCGAGATCTCCGGCTCCGCGCTCCTCCAGCAGGAGCGCGAGGAAGTACACCTGGAAGAGGAGGTCGCCGAGCTCGTCGAGCAGCTTCTCGTCGTCGCCGGCGAGCGCCGCGTCGGCGACCTCGTAGGACTCCTCGACGGTGTGCGGGACGATGGTCGCCGCCGTCTGCTCGCGGTCCCACGGGCACTCGCGGCGCAACCGCTCCGTCAGGCCCTGAAGTTCGAGGAGGGCCTCTTGCAGGCCCTCCACCTCAGCCGGTCGTCGCCGTCGTGGTCGTCGCCGGCGCGTAGCCCGTCTGGTAGCCGATCTTGCCCTTGAAGTCCTTGGTCACCTTCTCGAGCCAGCTCTGCCACGCCGCCTGCTTCTGCTGCTGCGACAGGTTGGTCTTGATCTGCGACTCGACCTCGGAGAAGGTCTGCACGTGGGCGGGCTTGACCGCCGAGAGCGCCTGGATGATGTGCCAGCCGAACTGGCTGTGCACCGGCTGCGAGATCTCGTTCGTCTTGAGTGAGAACGCGACCTTGTCGAACGGGGCCACGGTCTGCTGACAGGCGCCGCTCGTGCCGCCGTGCGCGACACAGAGCTTGCCGCCATCCTTCGCGGAGCCGGGGTCCTGCGAATACTTCTTCGCGAGCTGCGCGAAATCCGCGCCGCTCTTCAGCTGCCGATACAGCTTGTTGGCGAGGGCCTTGCTCTTGACGAGGATGTGGCGTACCTCGCGCGTCTTGGGCTGCTTGAAGGCCGTCTTGTTCTGGTCGTAGTACTTCTGCGCGGCCGAGTCGGAGACCTTGACGTTCCCCGTCACCTTGCTCTCCAGCTTCGTGCTCAGCAGGTTCGGCCGGATGTCGTACTGCTCGAGCTGCTGGAGGGTGATCGAGTCCTTCCTCAGCGCCTCGTCGAGCTGCTTCTGGCTGCCCTTGTAGTACGTCTTCTTCATCGTCTCGAGCTGCTTGTCGATGTCCTTCTGCGTCACCGTCACGCCCATCTTGTCGGCCTCTTGCGTGAGCTCCTGCTGCTGCACGAGGAAGCTGATGGCCTGGTCGCGGAGCTGCGTGTATTCGGTGGTGCCGACTTTCGGACAGGGCTGTCCCTGCGCCTTGAAGTGCGCGCAGCCGACCACCATCAGCGCATTGAACTGCGCCTTCGTGACCGGTGTGGAGTCGACCTGGGCCACCGCGTCGTTCGGCACGGGGCCAGAGCCACCGCCTCCGCCACAGGCGGCGAGAACGGCGACGAGCGCAAGGGACAAGGACAGGTAAGGCAGCAGACGAGTCTTCATTTCCATCCAGTGAGGTCGATGTCGCGGGAAAGCCGGTGGCGAAAGTTGGTCTCAGGCCGCTCGGCGCGCGTCCAAGATAGCATCGACAAGCCCGACCGCCTGGGCAATTTCCTCTTGTCCGCGCATGCTTATCTCCTGCTTAGACGAGACGTAGACGGCGGTTTTCGCGCGGTCGCGTAGCTCGCGCAACTCGCCTGAGCCGAGCACGAGCCGGCCGACCGTGGCCTTGCCGCCCTGGTAGACCAGATAGTCGGCACCGAGGAGCGCAACCTTGATCTTCGCCTCCTGGATCCGAAACAGGTTCGCGACGGGCTCCGGCAGCGGCCCGTAGCGGTCCTCAAGCGCCGCCTGCAGCTCGCGCAGCTCGTCCTCCGTCTCTGCGAGCGCGAGCCGGCGGTGGACGTCGATGCGTAGCGCCTCCGAATCGACGTATGCGGCCGGGACGTAGGCGTCGACGCGCGCGTCCACCCGCACCGGCCGGGCGGCGATCCGCTTCTGGCCCTGCAGCTCGGCGACGGCTTCGTTCAGGAGCTCGACGTAGAGCTCGAAGCCGACCGCGGCGACGTGGCCGGACTGCTCGGCGCCGAGCAGCTCGCCCGCGCCGCGGATCTCGAGGTCGCGCATCGCGATGGCGAAGCCCGCGCCGAGCTCGGTGTGGTCGGCGAGCGTCGCCAGCCGGGCGCGCGCCTCGGGGGTCAGCTCCCGCGCGTCGGGATAGAAGAGGTACGCGAACGCGGTTGCGTCGGAGCGGCCCACCCGGCCGCGGATCTGGTAGAGCTGGGCGAGGCCGAGCATGTCGGAGCGCTCGACGATGAGCGTGTTCGCCTGCGGGATGTCGATCCCCGACTCGATGATCGTCGTCGAGACGAGCACGTCGGCATCGCCGCGCAGGAACGAGTGCATCCGCTCCTCGAGCTCCTTCTCGCGCATCTGCCCGTGCGCGACGAGAAAGCGCAGCCCCGGGCAGAGCTGCTGCAGTTGCGCGGCCCGCTCCTCGATCGTCTCCACGCGGTTGTGCAGGAAGAAGGCCTGGCCCTCGCGCTCGGTCTCGCGCTCGAGCGCGAGCTTCACGAGCTCCTCGTCGTATTCACCCACGGTCGTGCGGATCGGACGGCGTCCTTCCGGAGGGGTCTCGATGATCGAGATGTCGCGCATGCCCGCGAGCGAGAGGTGGAGCGTGCGCGGGATCGGGGTCGCGCTGAGCGTGAGCACGTCGACCTCGAGCCGCAGCGACTTGAGCAGCTCCTTCTGCGCGACGCCGAACCGCTGCTCCTCGTCGAGGATCACCAGCCCGAGCTCCTTCGGGATCACGTCGCGGCTGAGGACCCGGTGCGTCCCGATGAGGACGTCGACCTTGCCGGCGCCGAAGTCGGCGAGGATCCGCTTCGTCTCCTTCGGCGCGACGAAGCGCGAGACCATCTCGACCCGCACCGGGAAGTCGCGGAAGCGCTCGCGGAACGTGTTGTAGTGCTGCTCCGCGAGGATCGTGGTGGGCGCGAGGAGCAGCACCTGGCGGCCGTTGACGGCGACCGCGAACGCGGCGCGCACGGCGACCTCGGTCTTGCCGAAGCCCACGTCGCCGCAAACGAGCCTGTCCATCGGCCGCGGCGCCTCGAGGTCCTCCTTCACCGCCTCGATCGCGCCTTCCTGATCCGGCGTCTCGCGGTACGGGAAGCTTGCCTCGAGCTGCGGCAGCCACTCGTTCGAGAGGTCGTAGGCGACTCCCTCGCGCGTCTGGCGCTGCGCGTAGAGCTGGATCAGGTCTCCGGCGAGCTCGCGGACGGAATCCCGCGCCCGCGACTTCAGCGTCTGCCACGCCTTCCCGCCGAGCTTCGACAGCGCCGGCGCCGAGGCGTCTGCACCGACGTAGCGAGAGACCTTGCCGAGCTGCTCGTGCGGGACGTAGAGCCGGTCCTCTCCGCGGAAGGCCAGCAGGAGGTAGTCGCGCGTGATCCCGGCGACCGTGTTCGTCTCGAAGCCGAGCAGCCGCCCGACGCCGTGATCCTCGTGCACGACGTAGTCGCCGGTGCGCAGATCTGCGAAGGACTGCAGCGCCCGGCCGCCGAGGCGTCGCTCGCGCGGCACGCGGCGGCGGAAGACCTGGTGGTCCGGCAGCAGGACGAGGCCGAGCTCGCGCCAGACGAAGCCGCGGCGGGCTGGCGCGACGGCGAAGAGGAGCTCGGGCCCCTCCGGCAGCTCGTCACCCGGCTCGAGCATTCGCGCCTCGACCCGCCGGAGGAGGTTCTGCGTCCGCAGCGCCTCGCCGCGATGCGGGAAGGCGACGACGACGCGCTGGCCCGAGCGCAGGAGCGCGCCGAGCTCACTCTCGGCCTCGGCGAGCCCGCGCGCGGCGACGGCCGGCCGCTGCGCCTCGAACGCGAAGGGCTGCGCCTGCGGGAAGGAATCGAGCTCCGTCGAGCCGGCCAGCGACGGCGGGTTCGCGAGCCCGTCCTCGTCCCAGACCCGACGCACGTCGTCGGGCTGGAAGACGAGGTCCGGCGGACCGTCGAGGGGCGGGACGAGGTCGTCCGGAACCTCGACGGCCGTCTCGCCGTCCTCGTCCTCCGCGAGCCCGGGCTCGACGAGATCGAGTCGGCGCTCGACTGCCGGGTAGAGAGTCGCTTCGGCCACCGGGTGCAGCGCGCGCTGCGTGAAGGGCGAGAACGCGCGTACCGACTCGATCTCGTCGCCGAAGAACTCCACGCGCAGCGGCTCGCGGCCGGTCGTCGGGAAGACGTCGACGATGCCGCCGCGGACCGCGAGCTGACCACGGTCGTCGACGCGCTCGACCCGTTCGTAGCCGGCGAGTGCGAGCGACTCTCCCAAGCCGTCGACACCGGGCTCGAGGCCGGCGCGCAGCTCGACCGGCTCGGCCCGTGCCCCCGCCGGAGGCAGGCCTTCGGCGAGCGCCCGCGCCGACGCGCAGACGAGACCGCCCTGCGCGAGCACGTGCAGCGCCCGGGCACGCTCGCCGACGAGGTGCGGCGGCGGCGCGAGGCCCGATTCCCACGTGACGCCGCGGCTCGGCAGCAGGCCGACCGCTTCGTCGCCGAGGAACCACGAGGCGCCGTCGGCAGCGTCGCGCGCGTCCGCGTCCTCCGGCAGGAGAACGACGAGCCCACGGCCGAGCCGCTCGTGGAGGGAAGCGAGCAAGAGCGGCAGGGCCGGCTCCGAGACGCGGGCGCGAGTCGGCAGCGCGTCGGCAAGCTCGGCGAGACGCTCGTTCTCGACGAGCTCGGCGACGAAGGCGTGGAGTACCGGACGGTCCATGACGAAAGGCGGAACCGAGGGGTTCCGCGGAACTCGATGGTAATACCAACCGCCTACGCCGCAGAGACGCCTGAGCCGTGCCTGAACGGCGACGACTATCGGACTACGCCCGCTGAGGCGTTAGGCCTCCAACACCGCCTGGGCCGGCCGCTCCTCCCGGATGAAGAGCGCGCGCCGCGTCCAGTTCGGCAGCCACCAGTTCGCGCGTCCGAGCAGGGCCATCAGCGCCGGCACGAGCAAGGCGCGGATCACCGTCGCGTCGAAGATGATCCCGGCGGCGAGGCCGATCGCGAACTCCTTGATCTCGAAGCCCGGGCTCGAGGAGAGGACGAGGAACGCGAACGCGAGGATGAGCGCCGCGCTCGTGACGAGCTTCCCGGTCCGCGCGAGACCGAGCTCGATCGCGCGCGGAGTCGAGCCGGTCTCGTCGTAGGCCTCGCGCATCCGCGTGAGCATGAAGACCTCGTAGTCCATCGAGAGACCGAAGAGGAAGGCGAAGATCATCAACGGGATCCAGGCCGTGATCGCCTGCGTCGCCGTGATGTTCCAGAGCGACGACCCGTGGCCCATCTGGAAGATGAAGACGACGATCCCGAACGCCGCGCCGAGCGAGACGAGGTTGAGGATCGCCGCCTTGATCGGCAGCACGATCGAGCGGAAGGCACGCGTCAGCAGGACGAGCGTCAGGATGAGCACGAACGCCAGCACGTATGGGAAGTTGTCGTAGACGGCGTGCACGAAATCGCGATCCTGCGCCGGCACGCCGCCGAGCGTCCCGCTCGTTCCCTCCAATGCGGAGTTGACGCGAGTGATCACGCCCTGGATGCCGGGCGCCGCGCCGTCGATCGCGGGAAACGCCTCGACGAGCGTGTCCGCTCCGCGGTGCCAACCCGGGCCGGGCGGCACGGTTGCGCCGACGACCCCGGGCACGGCGCGCTCCTTCGCCGCGACGGCCCGTGCATTACCGCCGTCCTCGACGAGCGTCACGAACGGCTTCATCACCCCGGGCGAGATCCCGGCGTCGGCGAGCAGCGTCCGCCCGGCGATCGCGGTACCGGTGCCGGGGAAGTTCTTCAGCTGCGACTCGTTCGGGTTCAGCTGTAGGCCGAGCACGACGAGCACGGTCACGATGCTGATGCCGACCGCGGCGACCGGCCACGGCCGCCGCAGGACGAAGCGCGCCCAGCGCCCCCAGGCGCCGTCCTCGGGGTGTCCACGGTCGACGAACCGCTTCGGCATCAGCCGCACGCTGTTGATCCGCTCGCCGAGCACCGCCAGCAGCGCCGGCATCAGCGTGATGGCGGCGAGCACCGAGACGGCCGGGATCAACATGCCGCCGATGCCGATCGAGCGGATGAACGGCAGCGGCAGGAGGATCATCGAGAGGAGGCCGACCGCAACGGTCGAGCCGGACACGATCACCGAACGACCGGCATGCGTCATCGTCTCGACGAGAGCCGTCTCGACGTCCCTGCCGTCTCTCAGTTCGTCGCGGAAGCGGAAGATCATCAGCAGCGCGTAGTCGATGGCGACGCCGAGACCGACGAGCGCGATCAGGAACTCGACGATGATCGAGACGTTCGTGATGTACGTGAGCCCCCAGATGAGCGTGAACGTGTTGAGGATCGCGGCTGCCGCCACGGCGACCGGGATCAGGACCGCGGGCAGCGTGCCGAAGACGAAGAGGAGGATCACCATGGCGCCGAGGCCGCCGATGATCGCCTCGACGAGCACGTTCCCGCCGCCGCCCCCGTGCGTGCTCGCCTCCTCGAGCGGGTCGTGACCCGTGACCTGAACCTGGATCCCGGCCGGTAGTCCGGCCGCGGCCTGGGCGCGCATGGCTGCCGCGCCGCTCGTCGTGCTGAACGTCGAAGCACCGGGCGGGTAGACCTCCATGAACGTCGTGTGCCGATCCTTCGAGACGTACATCAGGTCGTGCGTCGAGAAGTACGAGCTCGTCCGCGCGGCCGGGTTGTCACGCGCGACACGCAGCATCGCGGCGCGGATCGCGGCGCTCTTCGTCGCGTCGCCCGAGGTGTGGAAGACGACGACGTTCGGCGGGCGGACGCCCGTGCCGAACGTCTTCAGTGTGCGCTGATTCGCCTCATAGGCCGACTTGCCCGGGATCGAGAAGCTCTGGTACCAGCGCTTCGAGACCTGCCCTGCGGCGAACGCTCCGAAGAGGGTGAGGACGATCCAGACGCTGATCACCTTCCAGCGATTCCGGGCGACGAGATGAGCGAGCCTTCCGAGCAAGGACGAGTCCGCCTGCGTCATGCGATCCCTTCCGTTCGTCTTGCGATTAATCGTTCAGTGACTGAATTGTTCTGTAGCTGTAGCATACGTGCGTGGCCACGCGCAACCCGGACACCGCCGAGGCGGTGACACCCCCGTTCCGGAGCGTGGCGTTCATGCTCTCGAGCCTCGGCTATGCCGTCTCGCGCCGCTTCCATCGAGCGCTCGAGCCGCTCGAGCTCGAGCCCGGCGAGTTCGCGCTCCTCCGCGCGGTCGCCGCGAGCGACGGCGAGCCGCAGAATGCTCTGGCCGAGCGGCTGCACATCTCCCCCAGCTGGATGGTCGCGATCGTGGACGAGCTCGAACGGCGGGAACTGCTCGAGCGTCGACCCCACGCACGAGACCGCCGCGTCCGCAACCTCCAGCTGACGGCCGGCGGAAAGAAGCTCCTCCGACGGGCCGAACGGAAGGCGAGAGAGTTCGACCGGCAGGTGTCGGAGCAACTGACCGAAGCCGAAGTCGTGCAGCTGTTCGAGTTGCTGCAGCGGGTCGCCGCGGGCCTCGACCTGCACCCCGGAGCGCACGCAGCGCTACGCGAGCGCGGCTAGCGCCGGTTGACCTGAAGCTGGGCCCGCTCGACGCCCTCGGCGACGAGCGTCTCGACGGCGTCCGCAGCGCGCGCCACGAGCGCGTCCGGATCGTCGTGCGGCTCGAAGTTCGCCAGCAGCCAGTCGGCGAGCGGCCGCCGGTCGCCGCGCTCCGGGCGGCCGACCCCGATGCGAAGGCGCAGAAAGTCCTGCGTGCCGAGCTCTCGCGCGATCGACCGCAGGCCGTTGTGTCCGGCGAGGCCTCCGCCCGCCTTCAGCTCGAGGCGGCCGAGATCGAAGTCGCCCTCATCGTGAACGATCAGCACCTCGTCCGGCTCAAGCTTGAAGAAGGCCGCGGCGGGGCCGACCGACCGCCCGGAGTCGTTCATGTACGTCTCGGGCTTCAGCAGGGCGATCCGCTCGTCGCCGACGCGAACCTCGGCCATCTGGCCGGCGAACTTGCCGCGCCATGGACCGCCGTGTCGACGGGCGAGCTCGTCCATGACCAGCCAGCCCGCGTTGTGCCGGTTCCGCGCGTGTTCGCGGCCGGGATTCCCCAGACCCGCGACGAGATACAAGGACTAACCCTCGGCGGTGTCTTCGCCGTCGGAGGCCTCGGCCCCCGGCTCGGCTGCACCCTCCGCGGCCTCGCCCTCGGCTCCCTCTTCGCCCTCGGCACCTTCGCCCTCCGCCTCCATCGCGGCGAGCTCCTCCTCGGTGGGCTCGGGCTCGACGACCTTGGTCGGCGCGGTGACCGTGGCGACGACCATCTCGGGATCGTCGAGGAGCGTGACTCCTTCCGGCGCGGTGAGGTCGGAGATGCGGAGCGTGCCGCCGATCTCCATGCCGGCGACGTCGAGATCCAGGTGCTCGGGCACCTCGAGCGGCAGCGCCTCGACCCTCACCTCGCGCAGCGGCTGGGAGAGGACGCCGCCCTCGCGCACGCCCGGCGCGTCGTCGCCGCCGTGCAACTGGACGGAGACCGAGGCCTGGATCGTCTGGTCGAGCCGCACCTCCTGCAGGTCGACGTGCGTGACGCCGCCCCGGACGGGGTCGACCTGGTACTCCTTGAGAATCGATGCGTGCGTCTGACCTTCGCCGTCGATCTCGACGTCGAGGATCGAGTGCAGGCCGGCCGCACCGGTGAGCGCCCGCCGGAGCTCCCGCTCGGCGATGCAGATCGACACCGGCTCGCCGTTGCCGTAGAGGACGCCCGGAATCAGCCCCTCTTTGCGCAGGCGGCGCGATTCGGCCGAGCCGAGCCCCTTGCGCTGGGCGACCACGAGCTTCGTCCGTTCTCCGGCCATTCCGGCGGCGGAGTGTAGCCGAGAGGCACTTCGATACGGTCCGCTGCGTGGACTTCGAGAACCTTCTCGCGGGCTGGGAGGGCGAGCACGCGGTCGTACGTCACGACCCCGAGAGCGGCGCCTGGATCTTCGTCTGCGTCCACTCGACGGTGCTCGGTCCGGCAGGCGGCGGCACACGGATGCGGGTCTATCCCGCGCCGGCCGACGGCCTCGCAGACGCCATGCGCCTGTCGGGGGCGATGACGTGGAAGATGGCCGCTGCCGGCATGCCTCGCGGCGGCGGGAAAGCCGTGCTCGCGGTGCCGGAGCTCCCGACGGGCGAGCCGCGCAAGCGACTGTTGCGGCGGTACGGTGAGCTCGTCGCCTCCCTGGGCGGCACCTACCGGACAGCCGGGGACATGAACATCGCGCCGGAGGATCTCGACGTCGTCGCCGAGACCTGCCCCTGGGTCTACGGAACGACGGGCCGCGGCGGGAACAGCGGTCGCGGTACGGCCCGCGGCGCGCTGCATGCGGTTCGCGCCACCATCGAACACGCCTTCGGCTCGCCGGAGCTCGCGGGCCGCAGCGTCCTCGTGCAAGGCGCAGGCTCGGTCGGCGGGCTCCTCGCGCGCGAGCTGGCGGATGCGGGCGCGCGCGTCCTGGTCAGCGATGTCGACGAGGCGCGCGCCGCGGCGACCGGCTGCGAAACGGTGCCACCCGCCCGCGCGCTCGAGACAGAGGTGGACGTCTACTCGCCGTGTGCCGTCGGCGGCACGCTCAACGCGGATTCGATTCCCCGCCTCGCCTGCCGTGCGGTCGCCGGGTGCGCGAACAACCAGCTCGCCGCGCCGGAGGATGCCGAGCGGCTCCGAGAGCGGGGAGTCCTCTACGCGCCCGACTACGTCGTCAGCGCGGGCGGCATCATCCAGCTCATCGGGCTCGAGGACGAGGGCTGGGACGAGCAGCAGCTCGAGCAGCGGCTCGCCGGGATCGGCGGCACGCTACGCATGCTCTTCGCCGAGGCCGATGCCGAAGGCGTCACGCCCGCCGAGGCCGCGGACCGGCTCGTGCTACGGCGTTTGTCGGCGGCCGCCGGGCCGCACTAAAGCTTCGGCCGGGATCGTCCGATCCTCTTTGGGTCGGGGGGTCGGCGAGTTGGAGTCTCCCGGACGCCCAGCGTGGAGACCGCAGGATTCTCCGGGCCAAGGCCACTCTCTCCCCCTCGCGCCTTGGTTGTCGGCCCCCTGACTTCCTCGCTGAACTTCGGGCGTAGAGCTCTCTAGAAGAGCTGGTTCTCGCCGCCGAAGATCGCCGAGACCGAGTCGTCGGCGAAGACGTTCATGATCGTCTCGGCGAGGAGGCCCGCCACCGGGAGGATCGTGAGGTGCGGCGGAGCTTCGAGCCGGTTCACCGGGACCGTGTCGGTGATGACGATCCCCTCGATCGGCGCATCGTGGAATTTCGCCAGCGCGCCGCCGCAGAAGACGCCGTGGGTCGCGTAGACGTACACCTCGCGCGCACCCTGCTCGAGCAGCGCGTGCACGTTCGCGATCAGCGTGCCGCCGGTCATGATCACGTCGTCGCCGACGATCGCGACCTTGTCGCGAACCTTGCCGGTGACCTCCGTGATCTCCGCCTGGTCGCGAGCCGGCCGCGTCTTGTGCATGATCGCGAAGTCGCCTTCGATCATGTTCGCGAAGCGGACGGCCACCTTCGCGCGACCCTCGTCGGGAGCAACGGAGACGACGCCGGGGCCCGTCAGGCCAAGGTCGCGGAAGTGGCGCGCGAAGAGCGGCTGTGCCGTCATGTGGTCGACCGGGATCGTGAAGAAGCCCTGGATCTGACCCGCATGGAGATCCATCGTCAGGACGCGATCGGCGCCGGCGAGCTGGATCATGTCGGCGACGAGCCGCGCGGAGATCGGCTCTCGCGGCTTGGCCTTCCGGTCCTGACGGGCGTACGGGAAGAGCGGCACGACCGCGGTGATCCGCTTCGCCGACGCGAGCTTCGCGGCCTGGATCATGAAGACGAGCTCCATGAGGTTGCGGTCGACGTCGTCGACCCCCGTCTGGACGATGAAGACGTCGGCGCCGCGGATCGACTCGAGGTAGCGGCAGTACGTCTCGTTGTTCGCGAACGTCTCGAGCTCCACGTCGCCGAGCTCCACGCCGAGCTTCTCGGCGATCGCCTGCGCGAGATCGGGGTGCGACCGGCCCGCGAAGACCATCAGCCGCTTCAGCGGCCCGCGCTCGATGAAGTGCTGTGGGGACGGATCGGTCACCACACGAGCCTCGAGCCCCGGGAGGGCCAGCTCAGTCGCCGTCGCGCTTTCCATGCTTGTCGTAGACCCACCCTTCTTTCGTCGTCTGCCGCGCGGGAAACCCGGCCAGCGAACCGGGAGCGACATCATCCGTGATGACCGTGCCGGCTGCAATCCATACGTCGTCGCCGATCTCGACCGGAGCATCGAAGACAGTGTCCACGCCGGTCCTGACGTTGCGGCCGATCTTCGTCCGGCCCTTCGGCTCGCCCGGCACGTGGGAGAGGTTCGCGGTGATGTTGCCGGCTGCGACGTTCGTCCCTTCGCCCACCTCGGCGTCTCCGATGTAGGAGAGGTGCGGGATCTTCGCGCCGGCGCCGACCGCCGCGTTCTTGAGCTCGACGAAGGTGCCGATCTTCGCTCCCTCCCCGACCAGGCTCACCGGTCGGATGTAGGCGAACGGCCCGATCTCGGCGCCCCCCTCGATGCGGACCCCGGTACGGATGACCGAGAACGGATGCACGACGACGTCCGCTTCGATCTCGACGCCGGCCTCGATCCACGTCGTGACCGGGTCGACGATCGTCACGCCGGCGAGCATGTGCGTCTCGTTGATCCGGTCGCGGAGGGATGCGGCCGCAAGCGCGAGCTCGACGCGGGTGTTCACTCCCTCGGCCTCGAGCGGATCGTCCGCGAGCTGCACGGCGCAGGAGTCGCCGTCGGCCACGAGCAGGCCGAGCGTGTCCGTGACGTAGAGCTCGCCCTGGGCGTTGTGCGCGTCGAGTCGATCGAGTGCCGGCCAGAGCTGCTGGGCTTTGAAGACGTAGATGCCGGAGTTGACCTCGCCCAGGGCGAGCTCATCCGGCGAGGCGTCCGCAGCCTCGACGATCCGGGCCAGGCTGCCGTCGCCGTGGCGGACGATCCGGCCGTACGCGCCTGCGTCCGCAGGCTCGAAGGAGAGAACGGTCGCGGCTGCTCCGGCTGCGCGATGTGTCTCGACCAGCGCGCGGATCGTCTCGGGCCGAAGCGCCGGCACGTCTCCGTTGAGAACAAGCACGTCGCCGTTGAAGTCCTCGAGCGCGGCCCGCGCGCGGCGCACGGCGTCACCGGTTCCGAGCGGCTGCTCCTGGACGACGGCCTCGACCGCGTCCAGCAGGTGGTCGGTCTGCGGTGAGACGACCACGATGATCCGCTCGACGCCGGCGTCGCGTGCCGAGGCCACCACCCAGTCGACCATGCGCCGGCCGAGCAATTGGTGCAGGTGCTTCGGCGTCGCGCTCTTCATGCGCGTGCCGATGCCGGCGGCCAACACGACTGCTGCGAGCTCGTCTGCCATGTCAGGGAGAAGTGGCTGGGGCGCCAGGATTCGAACCTGGGATCACGGGACCAAAACCCGTTGCCTTACCACTTGGCTACGCCCCACCGAATTTTCACGATTTGCAAGTAGTAATCCGCGGCGCGCCACACCTATTTGCAGGACCTTCCTACGACCGACGTCCGGTCTCTCGACACCGAAGGTCCGGGTTCTGTGTGACCCATTGGTGACCCAAGCAGTCGCATGGTTGAGCGGAACGGGTTCGCCTGCTGCGACCTCTGCAAAGCGACCTGTGACCCACAGCGAACCCAAATCTTCGTGACCGACACGGAGGGAAAGGATAGTCCACGATGACTCAGACGAACCCACCCCAGTTCGGGGCAAAGCTCCGAGAACTCCTAATCAACAATGGCATCGTTACCCGCATGGGGAACCCCGACTGGACGGCCCTTGTGCAACAGATGCCCGGCGTGAGCTACGAGTCACTTCGGAAGGCGATCGTTGGCGAACGCGCCCCATCCGAAAAGATAATGAGGAAGGTGTCTCAGGCTCTCGACGTCGAGCCGACGGTCTTCGCCGAGTATCAGCTCCTCCAAGCCCGGAGTGCGCTCGATCCTGATCAAGCAGGCTGGGAGTCCGCGACCAATGCCTTGAAGCGTTGGGAGAGCGCCTAGGACAGTGCGTCGGGCGGGAGGACGCTCGCACAGTCCAGTCCACTGCCACCTGAGTCGTGAGAAACTGCTTGCGTGACGTTCACGCGGTGGCTCCGAGTCGGCTGGGTCATATTGGCGGCCGATTTTCTCTACTGGATCTCAGGCGTGGCGTACAGAGGGGAGGGCCACCCGCCGTCCGACTGGCATGCGACCTTCAACACCGTGACCTTCTTCGGCGGCTGGATCCTCTTCGGACTCCTCCTTCTCGGCGAATTTGTCGCCTGGGCCGCGAAACCACGCGAGCGGACCCTGAGCTAACCGCCTTCGGGGGTCATTCCGGAACACTTGGCCCAGCCGGCACTGTCACCCCGCTTCAGGTCTCCTAGGTCGAGGACCTGGACTCGATTCCACATTAGATCGCCCTACGGAGTTGTTCTGGGTGACCCATCGGTGACCCAACGGGAAAGGCAATCGCAGTAGCCATGCGGGTTGCCGCTTGGCTACGCCCCAGGGGCACGCAAGTCTAGCGGCGGTCGAACCACAGGAACGCGAGTCCGACGCCGGCGCAGGCGACGAGGCCGACGATCAGCAGCCACTTGAAGAAGACGGCGAACAGGACGAGTACGACGGCGAGCAGCTGCGAGACGACGAAGATCCACAGGCCCTGCCGCAACCCGTTCGAGTGAGTGTCCCGGCCGAACCACCAGGCGAGCCCGGCCACGGCCGCAAGCGCAACCACCGTCCACTTCGTCAGGTCGTGGGAGACCAGGACGATGACGCCCTCTCCCAGGGCGATCCAGATCGCAAGGCGATGGCGACGAGGCCTCAGCCAACCGCCTGGGCCGCGTTCGACCGGGGGCGACGACGACTCGCTCAGCACCGTTCAACCGTACCACGCTGGTGCGGCGACCCAGGTCCGGCCGAGACGCCTGAGTGCGCGTCTCGCGGCGGCGGCGTCGCGGCGCTGGTGGAAGAGCCCGTACAGCGCGGGGCCTGCGCCCGAGACGTCTGCGCGGAAGGCGCCGGCCGCACGAATCTCCTCTGCAAGCGGTGAGCCGGCGAGATCGTTCGCCGGCAGGACGGCGAGATCACGCGGCCGCTCCACCTGGGCGAGCCCGTCGAGGAGTGACTGGCGGCGCTCGGCGAACCCGGCGACGTCGTGACGGGCATCGAACGACGCGTACACGTCGGCCGTCGAAGTCTTGGTTGCCCCGCGCGGAAGCAGCACCAGGACCCAGAAGTCCTGCGGGAGGTCGAGCGGCGCTAGCTCGCTCCCGTCACCGGTGCCGAGCTGCGGCCCGTCCGCGAGGAAGAAGGGCACGTCGGCGCCGATCCGCGCTGCCACTTCGTGCAGCTCTTCTTGGGCAAGCGGTTCGCTCAGCGTCGCGTTCGCGAGCCGAAGGGCAGTTGCCGCATCGGAGCTGCCGCCGCCGAGGCCGGCGGCGACCGGGATCCGCTTGTCGATCCGCACGCGCCAGTGCGGCTCGATACCCGCACTGTCACCGAGCGCCCGGAGCGCCTCGCCGACGAGCGTGTCGCCCGCGAAGCCCTGGACCCGGAGCTCCGGCGCCTCCTCGAGCTCGATCCGGTCGACCAGGTCGATCCGCTGCAGGACGGTCAGGATCTCGTGCTTGCCGTCGTCGCGCAGCGGTCCGACCACGAGCGCGAGGTTGACCTTGGCCGGCGCGGGAGCGCGGTTCACTGCAGCGCCTTCGTCAGCACGAGGAAGTCTCCGGGTGCGATCGCCTCTGCCCGGGTCTCCGGGGGGCGGCCGATGGCCTCGAGCGCGCCGGCCGCAGCTTCGCGCGACGCGAGCCCCGTGAGCGCGAGCGAGTTCGGGAGCGTCTTGCGCCGGTGCGCGAAGGCCGCTGTGACGACCTCCTTCACACGGCCGTAGCTCGCCGGGAGCTCCAGGCGCCGGAAGGCGACGAGCGCCGAGTCGACGTTCGGCTGCGGCCGGAAGACCCTCCGTGAGACCGGGTGGAAGCCGGTTCGTTCGGCGGCGAGCTGGACGAGCACGGAGACGGCGCCGTACTCCTTCGTCCCAGGCTGCGCGAAGAAGCGATCGGCGACCTCCCGCTGCACCATCACGCACCAGAGCCGGACGTTCGGCAGCTCGTCGAGGCTCTCGACGACGAGCGGCGTCGCGACGTTGTACGGGAGGTTCGCGACCAGCTTCGTCGCGTTCTGGGGAAGCGCGACCTGGAGCGCGTCTCCGTAGACGACCTCGATGTTGTCGGCCAGGCCGCGCAGACCCGGCTCCAGCGTGCGGTCGATCTCGATCGCGTGGACGCGGCGGACGCGCTCGGCGAGGTAGCGCGTGAGCACGCCCTCGCCGGGACCGATCTCCAGCACGACGTCGTCCGGTCCGAGCTCGGCGAGACGGCCGATCACCTCGAGAATGTTCGGGTCGCGCAGAAAGTGCTGGCCGTACTGCTTCTTCACAGACCGAAGCATGCAGCCGCATTCCGCTCGATCTCCGCCGCCAGCTCATCCGGCTGCTCTCCGCGTGCCTGCGCGAGAGCGGCAACCGTGTGGATCACATTCGCGGGCTCGTTCGGCTTGCCGCGGACGGGCTGCGGCGCCAGATAGGGCGAGTCGGTCTCGCAGAGGATGCGATCCGCCGGAACCTGGGTCGCCGCGAGCCGGAGGTCAACGGCTTTCGGAAAGGTCGCGTTGCCCGCGAACGACACGTACCAGCCGCGCTCGAGCGCGGTGGGCAGCATGTGCGGCGAGGAGAAGCAGTGGAGGACGACCGTCCCCGAAAAGCCCGCGAGGCCTGCAACCGTGTCGTCGTCTGCCGCGCGCGTGTGGATGACGACCGGCTTGCCTATGTCGGTGGCCATCGACAGCTGCGCGTCGAAGAGCCGTAGCTGATCGTCACGCGGCGCATAGTTCCGGAACCAGTCGAGGCCGATCTCCCCCACCGCAACGGCCTTCGGATGGTTCTGCAGCCGGCAGATCTCGCGAACGGTGCCTTCCTCGACGCGGCCCGCCTCGTGCGGGTGGATGCCGAGGATCGCGAAGACGCCGTCGTGCCGCTCGGCGAGCGCAAGGGCGCGGCGGCAGTCGTCGAGATCCGTGCCGACGGTGAGGATGCGCTCGACGCCCGCATCGGCGGCACGCGCGACCGCCTCGTCGGCGTCGTCGAGCGCGGAGAGGTGCGCGTGCGTGTCGATCACGCAGTAGCTTGGGGCAGCTCGATCCGCGGAAAGAGCGGCTTGGCGGCCTCGATCCCGCCGACCTCCTCCGCAACGCCGTTCCGGATGCGATCCCACCCGAGCTCGCCCGGCTGGCGCAGCGTCTCGAGTATGCGCGGCGTCGTCTCGGGCAGGAACGGAGCGAGCGCGACGGCCAGGGCGACCAGCCCGTCGACGAGGTTGTAGAGCACCCCGTCGAGCCGGGCGTCGTTGGTCTCATCCTTCGCTAGTTGCCACGGAGCTTCGGCCGTGACGTATTGGTTGAGGCCGCGCACGCCGTCCCAGATCGCGTCGAGCGCGCCTGTGACGTCGAAGCGGTCGAGGCGGGCTGCCACGTCGGCCCCGAGAGCCTCGAGGTCGAGCGGAGGCTCGGCCTCGCCGCGGCGCAGGCTGCCGTCTCGATACTGCGCGACCATCGCGGTCGTCCGCGACAGAAGGTTGCCGAGGTCGTTGGCGAGCTCGTTCTCGTAGCGCTCCCGGATTCCCTCGATCGATGCGCTGCCGTCCTGACCGAACGAGATCGCGCGCGCCATCCAGTACCGAACCGCGTCGGCGCCGTAGACGTCGATGAGCTCGAGCGGCTCGACGACGTTGCCGAGCGACTTCGAGATCTTGCGATCGTCGAGCAGCAGATAGCCGTGGACGAAGAGTTGCTGCGGCGGCTCGAAGCCGGCGGAGAGCAGCATCGCCGGCCAGTAGACACAGTGGAAACGAAGGATGTCCTTGGCGAGCAGATGGTGAACCGCCGGCCAAAAGCGCTCGCGGAGATCCTCGCCCGGCCGCGCGTACGTCAGCGCGCTCAGGTAGTTGACCAGCGCGTCCGCCCAGACGTACGCGACCTGGCTCTCGTCCCACGGGAGCGGAACGCCCCACGGCTGGCCTGCGCGCGAGATGCTGAAGTCCCGGAGCCCGCCCGCGATGAAGGCGCGCGCCTCGTTGTAGCGAAAGTCGGGTCGAACGAGATCCGGACGCTCGTCGTAGAGCGCAAGTAGCCGCTCCTGATAGGCCGAGAGCCGGAAGAAGTAATTCGTCTCTTCGATCCACTCGGGCGGGACCAGGTGATCCGGGCAGAGCCCATCGGGCGTCAGCTCGTCCTCGGTCTTGAAGGCCTCGCAGCCGACGCAGTAGAGCCCTGCATAGACATCCTGGTAGATATCGCCGTTGTCGTACATCCGCTGCAGAAACTCTTGGACGAAGCGCTTGTGCCCGTCGTCGCTCGTTCGGATGAAGAAGTCGATATCCGCGTTCAGCCGAGCCGGCAGCTCTCGCCAGGGCACGGCGATCCGATCCGCGTATTCCTTCGGGTCGAGTCCCTGTTCCTCTGCGGCACGCCACACCTTCGTCGCGTGCTCGTCGACGCCCGTGAGAAAGAAGGTGTCTGCGCCGCGCTGTCGCTGGTAACGGACGAGCATGTCGCCGATTGCGGTCGTGTACGCGTGCCCGATGTGCGGAGTCGAGTTGACGTAATAGATCGGCGTGGTCAGGTAGAAGCGCATACGGCCATGATACGAGGGCCGGTGCGACCGACCCTCGCGCAGTTCCCGCAGCTCTACGCCGCGCGGGACACGGGCCGCTCCCCCACCCGCCGCGGCAGGTGGACGACTTGGGCGGCGGCCGTCGGGCTCGTGTCCGAGCGGCGCCGGCGTCGGGTACGCGCCGCCGCGAGCGCGGCCGCCACGGCGACCAGCGCCGCTCCACCGTCAAGGACCAGCGGCAGGAACGCGATGGGCGTCGGACGGCGCGACGGAGAGATCCGTTCGAGGGGAGAGCTCTTGAGCTCATGGCCGGCGTCGAGACCGGTTGGCTCCGCGGGAGCCAACGTCTCGACGACCGGCCGCTGCGAGCGGTGCCTGAGCTCACCCGCGCGAGGCTGCGAGACCGGCACCTCACGGTGCGTACTGGGCTCGACCGTGCGCCCGGCCCGAACCACGGGGCGGCGCGCTGAGCGGCCCCGGCGCAGCTCCGAGGGCGGCTCGTCTGCGCGTCCGTGCTCGTGACCCGAGACGCGGGGCGAAACAGGTGCTGCGCTCGCTGGTCGAACCGGGGCCGCCGGCTTGCTTGCCGGAGCTCGAGTCGGCGGCGCGCTCGTGCTCGGCGCGCTTCCAGAGGCGCCGGAGGCAGACCCGCTCGAGCTCGGCTGCGATGCAGGCGGGTCACTTGCCGTCGCGCCGCCGTCCGGACCCGGCGGCAGGAGGCCGAGCGGGTCGACGTATCCGTTCGCGTCCGCCGCGAGGCGAATGCCGAGATGAACGTATGGCCCATCCACCTCGGGCGTCCCACTCGGGCCGATGGTGCCGACTGCATCCCGCTCGCTCACCGTCGCGCCCTTGACGACGGCGACGGAGCCGAGGTGCGTGAGCGTGACCGCATAGCCGTCTGCCGTCTCGATCGTCACCGACTTGCCACTGGTCGGCACGGTTCCCGCGAAGCTGACCGTCCCCGGCGCCGGCGCGACGACGGTCTCACCCGCGGCAGCGGCGCCGATGTCGATGCCGCGATGCTGACCTGCGGCGTACGGGTGCGCTTCGTCATAGGAGAACGGCTGGAGCACGGGCCCCTGCACCGGCCAGCTCCAGGCATGGGCGGCAGGCGCCAAGGCCAGGAAGGCGATCAGCGGCAGCGCGATCCGCAACAGCTTTGTTGTCAGAAGGAGCAACATCGCCCGCAGGCTAGCGCGCCCCGGATCCGTTGTCAAATCCGCTTACAGCAACCGCTTGTAGAGGCGGTTCCGCGAGATGCCGACGAGGCCCGCGACGATCTCCGCGGCCCTCCGTCGCGACACGCCGGCGGCCACGAGCTCGAGCGCGGCCGCGATCGCGCGCTCCTCGCTCGCGCGATCGTCGCTCGACGCCGCCGGCCCGAACACGAGCGTGATCTCGCCCTTCGGCGGCGCGTCGAACCGCTCGGCAAGCTCCACGGCCGTCCCGCGCACGACCTCCTCGAACCGCTTCGTCAGCTCGCGGCAGACGGCTGCCTCCCGCTGCGGATCGGCCGCGGCGAACGAGCGCAGCGTCGCGGGCAGCCGCTGCGGCGACTCGAACGCGACCGCCGGCGACGGCCAAGTGCGCAACTCCTCCCAGAGCGCCACGAGCCTCTTGTCGCCGCGTGGAAGGAAGCCGAGGAAGCGGTACTGCTCGGCGACGAGCCCGGAGGCGACGAGGGCGGTCTCGACCGCCGACGGCCCGGGCAGCACCGTGACGTCGGCCCCCGCGTCGAGCGCTGCCCGTACGAGTCGCGCGCCGGGGTCGGACACGCCCGGCAGGCCGGCATCGGAGACGAGCGCGACCCGCTCTCCCGCCTCCAACCGCGGGAGGAGCTCGGCAGTCCGCTTGGCCTCGTTGTGCTCGTGATACGAGAGGAGACGTCCCCGGATGCCGTGCCGGTCGAGGAGGACGCGAGTTCGGCGGGTGTCCTCGCAGAGGACGACGTCGGCGGCGGCGAGCTCGGCGAGCACTCGAAGCGTGATGTCCTCGAGGTTCCCGATCGGTGTCGCGCAGACCGCGAGCGGCATCAGAGCGCGAGCTCGGCGTTTTCGCGCCAGCGATCCGCGGAGACCTGCTCGAAGAGGACGACCGACGACGCGCGCGACCGCAGGGGGAGCAACGGCCGGACGTCGGCCTCGGCGGCGGCGAGATCCTCTCCCTGCGCGACCGTGAGGTGCGGCGTGATCCCCTCGAAGTGCCCGTCGTACGGTGGGTGGTCCGGGAACCGCTCCATGAGCGCGCGCGTCATGCCGACGAACGGCTCGCTCGGCTCGGGCGCGAGCCAGAGCGTGCCTGGGAAGCGCTCCAGCAGTGCGAACGTGACGTCGAACGCTGCGAACGAAGCCAGAGCCGCGGCAGCGCCGTCGGCATCCGGCGGCGCCGGAATGAGCAGCGTCACGTGCGGGGGGACGCCGTGCGAGGGCTTCGACGCACAGGTCCGCTCGCGCCAGTCGTCGACGGCAGACGAGAGGTCGCGAAAGGGAACGGTGAACGCGAAGAGCTCAGACGGCATCCAGCGCCTCGAAGCCGACGAAGGCGGCGCCGATGAGGCCGGCGGCCGTGCCCAGCTCTGCCTTCGCGAGCCGTACGGCGCTCCGCATCGGCTCGAGCGCCTCCCGGCGCAGCACCTCCTCCGCCGGCCCGCGCAGGTAGTCGTAGGCAGCGACTCCGAAGCCGCCGCCGAGGACGACGAGCCGCGGGCCGAAGACGTTGACGAACGAGCCGATGCCGGAGCCGAGGTAGCGGCCCACCTCCTCGAGCAGCTCCTGCGCCTTCGCATCGCCCTCGTTCGCGAGCCGCACGAGCCTGTGCGCGTCGGCCGACGGTCCGAACTCCTCCCGAGCGGCCACCGTCGCCGCACTGCCGCTCACGTACGCCTCGAGATGGCCGTGCCCGGTGCAGGCGCCCTGACAGGGACGTCCGCCGTGGACGATCACGACGTGGCCGAGCTCGACTCCGGCGCCGTCGCGGCCGCGATACGGCTTTCCGCCGGAGACGACGCCACCGCCGACACCCGTGCCGAGGGTCAGCACGACCACGTCGTCCTCGCCGCGGGCCGCCCCCACCTGCCACTCGCCGATCGCGGCCGCGTTCGCGTCGTTGTCGAGGCCGATCGGGACGCCGAACCGCTCACGCATCCGGTCGCGCAAGGGTGCGTTCTCGAGCGGGAGGTTGACGCAGCGGACGACGACACCGTGCACCTGGTCGATCGGAGACGGCGTGCCGAAGCCGACCGCTTCGACCGAATCGTCGTACAGAGCGGCAACCGCAGCCTCGAGCTCGGCGAGCACATGTTCCTGCGAATCCAGCGGCGTGGGCCGCTCGTGGCGGCGGACGAGAGTCCCGTCGCGGGCGACGATCCCGGCGAGGATCTTCGTGCCGCCGAGGTCCACCCCGATCGCATGACCCGCCTGCACAGTGGGTACCGTAATCCCCCGCATGGCCGCCTCCGGGGAGAAGCCGTATCGCGTCTACCGCGGCGGTCGGACGAAGGGGAAGGTGCCGCTCGCGCGGCGCGAGCGGGAGGCGCGGAGGGCAGTTCGCAGCGACGGCGGCGGCCCCGGCCGGATCGTCGAGCGGCGCCCGCAGCGGCGCCTCTGGCTCGGCTGGACCTGGCGCCGGTGGACTCTCGTCGCGATTCTCGGGCTCGTCGTCTTCGTCGCGATCTGGGGAGCGGCCGGCTACCTCTCGGTCTCGAGCGGCGTCCGCGACGCGAACAGGCGTCTGCCGAAGAACGTGCGCCCGGCACTCACTCCCGACAACGGACTTCTCCTCTCCAACCCGACGACGATCCTCCTCCTCGGCACCGATCATGCGACCGGCAAGGGAAGCACCGGCCGTGCGGAGGACCAGCACTCCGACTCGATCACGCTCCTCCACACCGACCCGGGCCGGCACCGGCTCGTCTATGTCTCGGTACCGCGCGACCTCCAGACGGACATACCCGGCGTCGGCGAACAGAAGATCAACGCGGCGATGCAGTTCGGGGGGCCGAAGCTCGCCGTGCAGACACTCGACGCCCTCCTCGGTAGATCTCTGCCGATCAATCACGTCGTGATCGTCGACTTCAACCAGTTCGAGAAGCTCATCGACGCGGTCGGCGGCATCACGGTCAACGTGCCGGAGAACATCCTTTCGAACCGGTTCGACTGCCCGTACAAGACGCAGCAGCGGTGTCTCCAGTGGAAAGGCTGGCGCTTCCGCAAGGGCCCGATGCACATGACCGGCCACGAAGCGTTGATCTTCTCGCGCGTTCGCGAGAACCAGCTCAACAGCTCGTACACGGACTTCGACCGCCAGCACGACCAGCAGCTTGTGGAGCAGGCGACGCTGGCGAAGCTGTCGAGCCCGTCGCGGTTCTTCTCCCTCCCCTTCTCGGGAAGCTCGCTGCTCAAGCCGATCGCGACCGACCTCTCGACGTGGGAGCTGATGCAGCTTGCCTGGGTGAAGTTCCGCGCCGGCAGCACGATCCACTGTCGTCTCGGCGGCACGGGCATCACGAACTCGCTCGGCGACGTGATCATCGGTGGGCCGGAGAACATCCGGGTGATCGACGAGGTGCTCGGTCAATCGGCGATCCAGGCGCCCGAGAGGGGCAACCCCTACGCCCCCGGGTGCGTCGCGGGCTCGGGCGCCAGGCTGAAGTAGCGGACCGGCTGCCCTAGTCGCCGCCGGCGGCGGCCTTCTTCTCCGACGCCTTCGAGTCGGACTTGCCGCTCTCGCCGGCCTTGCTCTCACCGCCGGACGAGCCTCCTCCGTCGCCGTCCTTCTTCGCCGCCTTGCCCTTGCCGTAGTCGGTCGTGTAGAAGCCGGAGCCCTTGTAGTGGATCGCGACCGGGTAGAGGACGAGCTCGACGGGGGACGCACCGCACTCGTCGCACTTCTCGGGTGCCGGGGCCGTCATGGGCTGAAAACGCTCGAAGTGATGCCCGTTCGGGCAGCGGTACTCGTAGATAGGCACAGGGGTCGCAGACGGTAGCAGCGCATCCCGACGGGTTCATCCGGTCGGGATGCCCCTCAGGGCGTCGCCGTTGGCAACCTGATCCGAGATGCGGGTACTGCTCTCGATCCTTGTCTGCGTGGCGTTCGTGCTCGCAGCCCGTGGCGGCGGGGGAGCGGGACGACGACCACGAGCGGCGCCTCATCGGCGGAGCAGTGGGCGGGCGGCGTTTGCTCCGCCGTCAGCACCTACGAGCAGGCGTTGACCCATGCTGCCTCGTCGTTCACGAAGAATCCGTCCAAGGCCGGCATCGACAACGCCCTGTCCCAGGCGAAGCAGGCTTCGACCCAGCTGACCACCGCGTTGAAGGGGCTCGGCAAGCCGAACACGACTGCCGGCCAGACCGCGCCCACGGGAACGCGCTCCAAGCGGCCACGACCATCGCCACGACGCTCACAGCCATGAAGACGTCGATCACGCAGGCGATCGACAAGCTGAAGGGACTGAACGGCGGGGAACTGAAAGACGCGTTCGACGCTGCGCCGTCCTGCGCAAAGCTCACCGGGTCGTAGATCTTCCGGGACCAGAGATTCGCCGAGCCGGTGGCGGTTTCGTCCACCTCCGAGCAATGCATTCGGCTTCCGCCTAGCTCATCGCCCGGGGGCTTCGGTCTAGTCCCGCTCCGTGCTCGGCGCGACGCCCATGCTGCCCGGATTCGTGGGCACCGTCAACTACGCAAGTTGCGCTATTTGCGGAGTTCGGGCCGGGGTGGGTCCGAGGAAAATTCCGCTGTTTGCGGAAACCGCCGCCGACTCAGCTCCGCGGGCTGTCGCTCGGCACCGGCGCCGGCTCGGGCCGGAGCTTCGCGCGGGCGAGCACCTGCGCGAGAACGCGGCTCCGTGCGCGTGCCGGGGCGGGACCGGGTGCGAACCGCGCGACGGCGCCGACGACCGCGATTCCCGCGGCGAGCTCGTACGCGGCGGAGTCGTTGATGAGAAGCGACGTCACGATCGCGACGCCGAAGGCGAGGAGGACGTCCCGGGTCGATTGCTCATGCGCGCGACGCCACGCGACCGCGAACGAGGCGGCGAGCACGAGCAGGAGCGGGACGACGAGCTGCCATGCGTGCAGCGCGGGCACGTAAGAGAGAGGCACGCGGCTCTCGAGCGACGCGAGCAGGCCGCGCCCGTGGTCGGAGAACGCGCTGCGGAGGTGATTCGGGCCGCGCTCGGCGAGCCCGCGCGAGACGATCCAGAGCACGGCAAAGGCTGCGGACGCGAGCATGCCGACGAAGCCCTTCACTCCCAGGCGGAAGAGTCGTGTCCCGAGCACCGCGAGCGCAACGCCGAGCGCGATCGCGCCGCCGCCGTCCGCGCCGAGACGGTTGTCCGTCATCACGACGAGACCGAAGACGCCGAACAGGACGAACCCGAGCATCCCGAAGCGCCGCCGGGCG
>Ga0335083_10000194_pt1 | contig 102034 bp, 113 predicted proteins | sample Lox_Sample_42_FD_206716 | JGI IMG/M metagenome (GOLD analysis project Ga0335083, IMG submission 206716) | Soil microbial communities from Loxahatchee National Wildlife Refuge, Florida, United States - Lox_Sample_4.2 | ecosystem: Environmental > Terrestrial > Soil > Wetlands | place: USA...
GTAGCGCTTGAAGCGCGAAAGAAAAGCGGCGAACGGCTCGATGGCGAAAGCGGCGACGATGAAGGGTATCCCTAGGCCCAGCGAATAGACCGCGAGCAGAGCTGCGCCCTTGACCACCGTCTGCTCGGAGGCCGCGACCGCAAGAATGGCGGCCAGGATCGGCCCGATGCACGGTGTCCAGCCGAAGGCGAAGGCGAGCCCGATCACATAGGCACCCCACAGCCCGACCGGTTTTGCCACCTCCAAGCGCTTCTGCCGGTGCAGCAACGCGATTGGGGTGAGGCCTAGGAAGTGCAGACCCATGACGATGATGACGACGCCTGCGATGATCGCAAGCGGCCCGGAGTATTCGCGGATCAGCGAGCCGACGGCGCTGGCGCTCGCTCCGAGCGCGGTGAACACCGTGGTAAATCCAAGCACGAACAAGAGCGCCGCCGCCACCGTCTCGCGCTTCACCCGCGGCTCCGGCTCCCTGTCGGCGAAGCGCTCGAGCGATGTGCCGGCAAGGAAAACGAGATAGGGCGGCACCAGCGGCAGCACGCAAGGCGAAAGGAAACTGACGACCCCGGCGATCAGGGCGGCGGCGATGGTGACGTCGCTGTGCATGCGCCCCCTAGATGCGACGGTAAGTGTGGCATTGGCAAGCCTGTGTTTACGCGCTGACCCCGTTGTGATCGGCCTGTGATAGGCTGTCTGCCGGAGAAGCGCATGCGCAACCTGATTACCGATGTGGCGGGCGTCCGCGTCGGGCACGCCGGCGACGACAGGCTCGGCTCCGGCGCGACCGTGGTCGTGTTCGACCGCCCGGTCGCGGCCAGCGTCGATGTGCGCGGCGGCGGCCCCGGCACGCGCGAAACCGCCCTGCTCGACCCGGCACAGACGGTCGAAGGCATCGATGCGATTGCGCTCTCCGGCGGCTCCGCCTTCGGCCTCGACGCTGCCTCCGGCGTGCAGGCTTACCTGCGCGAGCAGGGCCGCGGCTTCCAGGTGCGCGAGGCGCGCGTGCCCATCGTCCCCGGCGCCATCCTGTTCGATCTGCTCTCCGGCGGTGACAAGGATTGGGGCCGCTACCCGCCCTATCGCGAGCTCGGCTACGCGGCGGCAAAATCGGCAGGCAGGGACTTTGCTCTCGGCAGCGCCGGCGCCGGGCTCGGCGCCACCACCGTCAACCTCAAGGGCGGCATTGGCTCAGCTTCGGCGGTGACGCGTGGCAGCATTACCGTGGGCGCGCTCGCCGCCGCCAACGCCGCGGGCAGCATGATTGTCGGCAACGGTCCGCATTTCTGGGCGGCGCCGTTCGAACAAGGCAAGGAGTTCGGTGGCCGCGGCTTACCGGCTGCGTTCTCGGCCGAGGATTTCAAATTCCGCAGCAAGGGCGTCGTCGGCGAGAACACCACGCTTGCCGTCATCGCCACCGACGCCAGATTGTCGAAGGCGCAATGCAAGCGCCTCGCCGTCATGGCACAGACCGGACTGGCGCGCGCGATCTATCCGGTGCACACGCCACTCGATGGTGATATCGTCTTTGCGGCGGCGATGGGCGAGAAGCCGCTCGCCGATCCCGTATTTGCGTTAAGCGAACTCGGCATGCTCGCCGCCAACGTGCTTGCCCGCGCGATCGCCCGCGGCGTTTACGAGGCGAAGGCGCTGCCCTTCCCAGGGAGCGTCCCAAGCTGGAAGGACAAGTTCGAGAAATGATTTTTGCGGTCATTCAGAGACGCCGAAGGGCCGGCCCTGGATTGACGGTCAATTGAGAAACCGCTCGGCGCGGAATGGCGCCGGATCGATGAACGGCTGGGCGCCGGTGATCATCTCGGCGAGGAGACGCCCGGTGGAAGGCCCGAGCGTCAACCCCCAATGCGCGTGCCCGATGGCGAGCCACAGGCCCGCTCGCCCCGGCGCGCGGCCGATCGCCGGGCGGGAGTCGGGGAAGGCGGGCCGGCAGCCGAGCCACGTCTTATCGTCGGCACGCTCGCCAAGTGGAAACAACGCACGCGCGCGCGGCATGATGCGCTCGAATTGGACCGGCGTCGGGGCAGCGTCGCGCGGGGCGAATTCGACCCCGGTGGTCATGCGCAAGCCTTGCTCCATCGGCGTCAGCACATAGCCGACATCGGCGTCGAGCACGGGCCGCGCCAGCGCCGCGTCTCCCCGCCCGCGGAAATGCCGGTGATAGCCGCGCTTGACCGCCATCGGCAGCTTGAGGCCGAGCGGTTCGAGCACATCCGGCGCCCAAGGGCCGAGCGCAACGACCGCATTCTCGGCGTCAAGCGCGCCCTCGTTCGTCTCTGCCCGCCAGTGATTGCCTTTCCGGTGCAGCGAACGCGCATCACCGGAGAGCGTCACGCCGCCAAGCACGGCAAAGCGCGCCGCAAATGCGCGCGTGACGCCGAGCGGGTTGCTCACGCTTGCCGCCTCGGGCCAGAACACCGCGCGCGCAAAGATCGGTTTGAGCGATGGCTCCAGCGCCAGCACGGCGGCGGCATCGAGCGGCTGCAGCGGCAGGCCGAACTTCGCCGCCAGATCGAATTCGGCGGCCAGTGCCTTGAAGCTCGTTTCGCGTCGGTAGACTTTGAGCCATCCGGTCTTGCGCAGAAAATATGTAGCGCCCGCTTCAGCAAGCAAGGCCTCGTGCTCGGGAACGGCGCTTGCAAACAGCGGCCGCATCAGCCGCGCCGTCTCGGCAAGCCGCGCCGGCTGCGATGCGGCGCGAAAGGCGATGAGCCACGGCGCAATGTGAGGCAGGAACGACAGCTGATAGTTCGCCTCGCTCGCGCGCTTGCAGGCGATGCGTGCGAGCGCCGCAAGGCTCGCCGGGAACGCGGGCGGAAACACCGTATTGCCCTCGATGATGCCGGCGTTGCCGTAGGAGGTCTGCTCGCCGATTCCGGCGCGGTCGACGAGGGCAACCGAAAGGCCGCGCCGGGCAAGGTGCAGCGCAACCGAGGTGCCGACGGTTCCGGCGCCGAGCACCATCGCATCAACGCGGGCCATTATTCTGCTCCTTGCCTTTTATATGGAACGCCGGTGCCTCAGGCGCTATGACCTTTCGGCGGCGGACAGCCGGGAGATCGCGTTCAATGCCGATTCTGAGAGGGCTGACCGCTGCGCTGGCGTGGCTCGGCCGGCAAGGCACGCGGGCGCTGGCAGTCTCCGTCTTTCTCGGCCTCGCCGTGCCGCCGCTTGCCGCCTACGTCAAACCGTATCTCGGCGAGACGGTGTTCGTCCTGCTGTTGTTTTCCTATTTGCGCACCGATCCCGGGGCCTTGCGCGGCCACATCAAGTCGCCCGGTCTCGCCTTGGCCGCCGCGCTGTGGAGCATGATCGCGGTGCCGCTCATCTTCGGCACCGCCTACGCGGTCTCTGGCCTGCGCACCGCCATGCCGCCGCTTTACACGATCATGATCCTGCACATTGCCATTGCGCCGATCACGTCGTCGGTTGCCTTCGCCGCGCTGATGGGTCTCGATACCGCCTATTCGCTCGCGGCACTGATTATTGCCAACGCCATTTCGCCGCTCACCACGGTCGCCTTCAGCTATCTCTTTCTCGGCACGTCGCTATTCTCGCCGCTCGATCTCGGCGCCAAACTGGTGTTCTTCTATGTGAGCTCCGGTGCCGCAGCGATCCTCGTCCGCCGCCTTGCCGGCAACGAGTGGATCGACCGCCAGCGCGAACACATCGACGGGCTCAATGTCATCGCCGTCTTCGCCTTCGCCATCGCGGCGATGGACGGCGTCCCGCGTATGGTAATGGCCGATCCGCTGTTCGCCGTCGAGCTGATGGCACTGATCACCATCATTGCCGCCCTGCTTATCGGCGTGAGCATGCTCGCCTTCATCCGCCTGGGCGCCGACCGAGCGCTGGTCGTAGGCTTGCTATCCGCTTTCCGCAATATCGGCCTGGTGATGGCGACCATCGGCGCCTCGCTGCCTGAGGTTGCCTGGTTCTATTTCGCGCTGGCGCAGTTTCCGATCTATCTCTTCCCGCAGCTTTTGAAGCCGCTGACGCGGCGGCTCGTGCCCGCCAGTTAACGAGAACCGTTGACGGTTCCGCCACGCACGTTGCCCGCGCGGCCCCCGCATGATACGCGAACGGCGTCCGGAGAGCCTATGCGCCCGCTCGTTATCGCGCCCTCGATCCTCGCCGCCGACTTTGCCCGGCTCGGCGAAGAGGTGCGCACAGTCGAGGCCGCCGGCGCCGATTGGATCCATGTCGACGTCATGGACGGCCACTTCGTCCCCAATATTTCCATTGGTCCGGAGGTCGTCAAAGCGCTGCGCCCGATCGCCAGAAAGACGCTCGACGTGCATTTGATGATCGCGCCCTGCGATCCCTACCTCGAAGCCTTCGCCGAAGCGGGCTCCGACATCATCACCGTACATGTGGAGGCAGGCCCCCACGTGCACCGCTCGCTGCAGGCGATCCGCGCGCTCGGCAAGAAGTCGGGTGTGAGCCTCAACCCGGCAACGCCGGCGGCGAGCGTCGCCCACGTGCTCGACCTCGTCGATCTCATTCTGGTGATGTCGGTCAATCCCGGATTCGGCGGGCAGTCCTTCATTCCCGCCGCGCTCGACAAGATCGCCGAATTGCGCGCGCTCGTGGCCGGACGCCCGATCGATATCGAGGTCGACGGCGGCATCACGCCGCAGACCGCGCCGCGCGTGGTCAAGGCCGGCGCCAACGTGCTGGTGGCCGGAAGCGCCGTGTTCCGCGCCGGCGGCGGCAACTACAAGGCCAATATCGCGGCCATCCGTCAGGCCGCGGCAACCGCGCGCGGGGAAGCCGCGTGATCCCGCGCTACTCGCGCCCGGACATGACCGCGATCTGGTCGCCGGACACCAAATTCCGCATCTGGTTCGAGATCGAGGCGCACGCGGCGACCGCCATGGCCGAGTTCGGCATCATTCCGAAAGAAGCCGCCAAGGCGATCTGGGACAAGGGCAAAACAGCAAAATTCGACGTCGCCCGCATCGATGCCATCGAGGCCGAGGTCAAACACGACGTCATCGCTTTCCTGACGCATCTCGCCGAAATCGTCGGGCCGGAGGCACGCTTCGTGCACGCCGGCATGACTTCCTCCGACGTGCTCGACACCTGCCTCAACGTTCAGCTCATGCGCGCCGCCGACATCCTCATTGCCGATGTCGATGCGCTGCTCGCGGCGCTCAAGCGTCGCGCCTTCGAATACAAGATGACGCCGACCATCGGCCGCTCGCACGGCATACATGCCGAGCCGACCACCTTCGGCCTCAAGCTGGCGCAGGCTTACGCCGAGTTCGCGCGCGCCAAGGAACGCTTGCAAGCCGCGCGCAAGGACATCGCAACCTGCGCCATTTCCGGCGCGGTCGGCACCTTTGCGCAGATCGATCCGCGCGTCGAAGCCCATGTCGCCAAAGCCATGGGCCTTGCCGTCGAGCCGATCTCGACACAGGTGATCCCGCGCGACCGCCACGCCATGTACTTTGCCACGCTCGGCGTCGTCGCCTCCTCGCTCGAGCGCCTCGCCACCGAAATCCGCCACTTGCAGCGCACCGAGGTGCTGGAGGCCGAGGAGTACTTCTCCGAGAAGCAGAAAGGCTCCTCGGCGATGCCGCACAAGCGCAACCCCGTGCTGTCGGAAAACGTCACCGGCTTGGCGCGCATCGTCCGTGGCTACGCGCTGCCGGCGATGGAGGACGTGGCGCTCTGGCACGAACGCGACATTTCGCACTCGTCCGTCGAGCGCATCATCGGTCCTGACGCGACGGTAACGCTCGATTTCGCGCTGCATCGCATGGCCGGGATCGTCGACAAGCTCATCGTCTATCCCGAGAACATGAAGCGCAATCTCGATCGTCTCGGCGGCCTCGTCCATTCGCAGCGCGTGATGATCGCGCTGACGCAGAAGGGCCTCGCCCGCGAGGATGCCTATCGGCTGATCCAGCGCAACGCCATGAAAGTGTGGAACGGCGAGAGCAGCGATTTTTTGGCGCTGCTCAAGGCCGACAAGGACGTGCGCGCGGCACTCAGCGATAAGGAGATCGAAGCAAACTTCGATCTCGCCTATCACTTCAAGCACGTCGATACGATCTTCAAGCGCGTGTTCGGCTGAGCGCTAATGGTGCCAGTGGTGCCAATGATGATGGTGCCACCCGCCGCCAAAGCCGAAGCCGAACGAAACGCCCGGTCCCCAGCCCCATCCCGGACCCCAGCCCCATCCGGGGCCGTAATAGTCGGGCTCAACCACCACCGGACCCGGTGCCTGCGCGTAGGCGCCGCCGCTCATGTCGAGGAAATGGCTACTGGCGTAGCCGCTGCCCTCGGATGTGGCGACCCGGCACCAACTGCCGGTGCAGCTCCTGACGTCAACGGAGGAGCCGGCCGGCAGCGTGTCGATGGCGCCGTAACCGGTACCCGGTCCGCTGCGCAGATTAAGGTCGGTCGTCACCGTCGCGGGTGAGGCCGAGGCGAGGCCGACCGAGAGCATCAGCAATCCGCCGGCTAGCGAAAGTGTCGTGAGTTTCATGTCGTGTTCCATCTCCGAAACGAAAGCGCCCCCTCTCCTTCGTTAACGTCACCTTGCGCGAGCCGTTCCTCCCACCCGGCCATTGTCACGATCGTGGCCGCCATGTCTTATGTTCGCCATCGACTGGAGCGATTCCGAACGCGCATGTCCGCTGCCGGCCCGACCATCCTCGTTTTCGATTCCGGCCTCGGCGGCTTGACCGTGTTCCGCGAGGTCGCCGCGGCAAGGCCCGACGCGGCCTATATCTACCTTGCCGACGACGCCGCCTTCCCCTACGGCAACATGCCCGAGCAGGCGTTGATCACGCGGATCGTTCACGTCATCGGCAAAGCAATCGCCGCGCACAGGCCGGACCTCATCGTCGTTGCCTGCAACACTGCCTCGACGCTCGCCCTTACCGAGTTGCGCGCCCGCTATACCCCGCCCTTCGTCGGCACCGTGCCGGCGATCAAGCCGGCCTGCGCGCAGTCGGCCACCAAGCGGATCGCGGTTCTCGGCACACTAGCGACCGTCAATCGCGAATATACCCGCGCTTTGATCCGCGAATTCGCCCACGACTGCGAGGTGAATTTGGTTGGCTCCGCGCGTCTTGCCGCTTTCGCCGAGGCGGAACTCGCCGGCGAGCCGGCAGCCGATGCGGAAATCGCCGCCGAGATTGCGCCTTGCTTCCTCGACACAAGCGGCCGCCGCACCGATACCGTCGTGCTCGCCTGCACGCATTATCCGCTGCTCATCGAGCGGCTGCGGCGGCTTGCCCCCTGGCCGGTGAACTGGCTCGATCCGGCTGCGGCGATTGCCCGCCGCGTCGTCGAACTCATTGGCCCTTGTTCCGCCAACGCTGCCTCGGCGCCGCCGCGCCTCACCTTCACCTCGGGCAAGACGCCGTTGCCGGCCCTTGCCAAGGCCCTCTCGCGTTATGGCTTTGAGCCTTCCGCGCTTGCCAAACCAGCGGTTTGACAGCGCTGCCCCGGCACCCTAAATACCTCGCGCCCGGCGGGTTTTTTTGCCTTGCCGGGCGTTTCGCGACCCGCGGCAGCGCCTCCGCGCTTTAAAGAGGCCCTGCCTGTCGGTTCCGGCGCAAGCCGGGACAAAGGATGGGCGCGTTGCCTCACAAATAGACCACGAACCAGAGGACGCGATGACCAAGCGCCACGAAGCCAAGTACAAGCTCGATCGCCGTATGGGCGAGAACATCTGGGGCCGCCCCAAGAGCCCCGTGAACCGCCGCGAATACGGACCCGGCCAGCACGGCCAGCGCCGCAAGAGCAAGCTCTCCGACTACGGCGTGCAGCTCAAGGCCAAGCAGAAGCTGCGCGGCTATTACGCCAACATCTCCGAGCGCCAATTCCGCGGCATCTACCAGGTGGCGCGCAAGCAGAAGGGCGATACCGGCGCGCACATGATCGGCCTCCTCGAGCGCCGCCTCGACGCCGTCGTCTATCGCGCCAAATTCGTGCCGACGATGCACGCCGCGCGCCAATTCATCAGCCACGGCCACGTCACGGTGAACGGCAAGCGCGTCAACATCCCGAGCTATCGGCTCAAGGTCGGCGACGTCATTGCCGTCAAGGAGAAGTCAAAGGAGATGGCGCTGGTGATCGAAGCGCAGGCCTTGGCCGAACGCGACGTGCCCGATTACATCGAGCTCGATGGTTCGAAGATGACCGCCAAGCTCGTCCGCGTGCCGGTGCTTTCCGATGTGCCCTATGCGGTGCAGATGGAGCCGCATCTGGTCGTCGAGTACTACTCACGCTGAGCCACCCGACAGCTTTCCAAGCACGAATCAGTCCGCCTGCCTGATGAGCAATTAGGCAGGCGGTTTTCGTTTGGCGGTGGATAACTGCCCGAATGCCGTGCAATTTCAATATAATGTGGGAATCTTGTCGGTAGCCCCAAGATTTAGTAACCAGCCGGCGACTGATGCGACCGCATCAGATCAAGGGGAGAATCGCTCATGCACGCCTTGAATACTCTCAAAGGGTGGATCGGTTCGTTGACGGAGATTGGGCTCATGCTCTTGGCGCTCGGCATCGTGCTGGCGCTGCTCGCCGGGCCGCAGGTGCCGTTCCTCGGCAACGTCGCCGGCAACATCGTCTCGTTGGTCGGCGACCTCGGCAAGAACGGCGTCATCGGCCTGATCTCGCTGGGCATTATCGTCTGGTTGTTCTCCAAGCGGCAGATGGCCTGATCGGCCAAAGCGCCTCCGGGTGGGGACGTTGCTCCCCACCCAACATCACCTTTGCGCGCGCGAGCCATGACGCGAGGACAAAGTCATCATGGATATGCTGGATAAAACCAAGCGTTACTTGTGGGCGTTCGTCGAGATCGGCTTCGCCGCCATTTTGGCGATCATGCTGATCTACTTGATCCTCGGCCAAAATTCGGGGGTCTTCGTTCTTTCGGTCGCCGACAACGTGATCAAGTTTGCGGGCGCGGTGCCGACCCCGAGCCTGATCGGCCTGTCGCTGATCCTGGCGATCATCTTCCTGATCATGAACCGCGTGAGCGGTGCTTTCACGCCGGAATCGTCAGCGCCAGCAGCGCGCCCGCCGGCGGCATCCAGGCGACCAGCAGGCCGCGAACGGACTTCCCGCGGCGAATAAAGACAAGGCCGACGACCGGAGCGGCGATGCAGGCAACAAGCGCGGCCGCATAAGCGGCAAGCGCGAGCGTGTCGGCGTGCATGCTCTCGGGATCTTGGTCGAACCAAAAGCCGGAAACGCCGATCAATAACGCCGCAATCACGAGATCGGCAACCGCAGCAATGGCCAGCAGGTATTTCGTCAGCAACGGCGTCAGGCGGTTTGCCTGGTCGCCACGCCCTTCTCTTTCAGCGTTTGCTGCAGTTCGCCCGCCTGGAACATCTCGCGCACAATGTCGCAGCCGCCGACGAACTCGCCCTTGACGTAGAGTTGCGGGATGGTCGGCCAGTTGGAATAGGCCTTGATGCCGTCGCGCAGGTCGTCGGATTCCAGAACGTTGAGCCCTTTATAGGCGACGCCAAGGTGATCGAGGATCTGCACCACCTGGCCGGAGAACCCGCACATCGGGAACTGCGGGGTGCCCTTCATGAACAGCACCACGTCGTTGCTCTTCACTTCGTTGTCGATGAATTGTTCGATGCCCATGGGCTTGATGTCCTGATCTGGCGGCCGCGCGAGATAGCCGCGCCGCGAAGCATGTTAACGCAATATATGTAGCGCAGATTGTGGCGCCAACCCAAGGGTCCCGGCGCCCTGTGCTTAACGGATAGCGGGGGCGTAAAACGTGCCCTCAACCTCGAAAATGTCGTCCTGGTTGAGCCGCGCCACCTCGACAATGGTGCGCGGCGGATAGGGCCCGCGGCCCCAGATTTCCTCCTGGATCTGATTGACCACAGGCCGCTGGCGGGCCATGTCGGTGACATAAGCCACCAGCCGCACGCAATCGGTGATATGTGCCCGCTCTGAGGCGGCAATGGCATTCATATTGCGGAAAGCCTGCCTGATCCGCGCTTCTTCGCCGTCGACCAAGGTATTCGTTGCCGGATCGATGCCGCGCATACCGGCGATATAAATAAAATCGCCGGCGCGGACCCCGAGGCTCCAGGGCCCGGTCGGCTTGATGGCGCCTGCCGGATGCAGCGAGCGCACGCGGATCATGCGGGCATCATGCGCTGTCCGGCGTCCCGGTCTGCAAGGCGAGCGCGTGCAGGACGCCGCCCATCTGCCCTTTCAGCGCCTCATAGACGAGCTGGTGCTGCTGCACCCGCGTCTTGCCCTTGAAAGCCGAGGAGATGACCGTTGCGGCATAATGGTCGCCGTCGCCGGCCAAATCGCGAATGCTCACTTTGGCATCGGGGATGCTGGCCTTGATCAGCCGCTCGATCTCGTGGGCGTCCATCGCCATGGCGGCGGACCTCTTAGGCGCTCACCAGCTCGCCCGCCATGTAGCCGGGCAGCCAGCCTTCAAACCGCTCGCGCAGAATTTTGACCGGCATAGGCCGCTCGCCGGGGATCGTCAATGCGTCGCCACCCGTCGTGCCGATACGTGAGGCGAGCACGCTCACCGCTCGTGCACGGCCGAGCGCAAGGTCGGCCTTCGCTGCCGGCACGGTGACGAGGTAGCGCGCCTGGTCCTCGCCGAACCAATGGGCGAAGCCCGCGACGTCCTTGGGCGCGGCGTCGAGCGCGGCGCCGATGCCCGAGGCCATCGCCATTTCCGCGAGCGCGACGAGGAGCCCGCCGTCCGAAAGGTCGTGGACGGCGGTGGCGACGCCGTCGAGGATCAGGCTGCGCACGAAATCGCCGTTCTCTTTTTCCTCGACGAGGTCAACGGGCGGCGGCGCCCCCTCTTCGCGCCGGCAGACCTCGCGCAGCCATGTCGACTGGCCGATCCAGCCGGTGGTCTCGCCGACCAGCAGGATGGCTTCGCCGGCGCGCTTGAAGAGCAAGCTCGCCGATTTGCTGAAGTCGTCGATGATGCCGACGCCGCCGATCGATGGCGTCGGCAAAATGGCGCGGCCGTTGGTCTCGTTATAGAGCGACACGTTGCCGGAGACGACCGGGAAGTCGAGCGCCTTGCAGGCCTCCGCGATGCCGCGGATGCAGCCGACGAATTGGCCCATGATCTCCGGCTTCTCCGGATTGCCGAAATTCAAGTTGTCGGTGACCGCGAGCGGTCTCGCCCCAACCGCCGTCAGATTGCGCCAGCATTCAGCGACCGCCTGCTTGCCGCCCTCGAAGGGGTCGGCCTCGCAATAGCGCGGCGTTACGTCGGTCGCCAGCGCCAGCCCCTTTGGCCCGTCCTCGACGCGGACGACGGCGGCATCGCCGCCCGGCCGCTGCACGGTATTGCCCAGGATGACGTGGTCGTACTGCTCCCACACCCAGCGCTTGGAGCAGAGATCGGGCGAGCCGATCAGCTTTTCCAGCGAGTCGGCAATTCCGAGCGGCGGCTTGATCGACGAAGCGCCGAGCTCTTTCGGCTTTTCCCCGGTGACAAAGGGCCGGCGATATTCCGGCGCCTGATCGCCCAGCTCCTTGATCGGCAAATCGGCCACCACATCGCCGCCGTGGCGGACAACAAACCGTTTCGAGGGTGTCGTCTCGCCGACCACCGCGAAGTCAAGGCCGAATTTGCGGAAGATCGCTTCGGCCTCATTTTCCTTCTCCGGCTTAAGCACCATGAGCATGCGCTCCTGGCTCTCGGAGAGCATCATCTCGTAGGCGCTCATGCCCTCTTCGCGACATGGCACCTTGTCAAGGTCGAGCGTGACGCCGAGATCGCCTTTGGCGCCCATCTCCACCGCCGAGCAGGTCAAACCCGCCGCGCCCATGTCCTGGATGGCGATGACGCAACCCTTGGCCATGATTTCTAGGCAGGCCTCGAGCAACAGCTTTTCCGAGAATGGATCGCCGACCTGCACGGTCGGACGTTTTTCGTCCGAGTCCTCGCCGAACTCGGCCGAGGCCATGGAGGCACCGTGGATGCCGTCGCGCCCGGTCTTGGAGCCGAGATAGACGATCGGCATGCCGACGCCGGACGCCGCGGCATAGAAAATCTGGTCCTTGCGCACGAGGCCGACGGCCATGGCGTTGACCAGGCAATTGCCGTCATAGCGCGAGTGGAATCGCACCGAACCGCCGACCGTTGGCACGCCGAAGGAATTGCCATAGCCGCCGATGCCGGCGACCACGCCGGCGACCAGGTGCCGCGTCTTCGGGTGCGAGGGCGCGCCGAAGGAGAGCGCGTTCAGGCAGGCGATCGGCCGCGCGCCCATGGTGAAGACATCGCGTAGGATGCCACCCACGCCCGTGGCCGCCCCCTGATAGGGCTCGATGTAGCTCGGGTGGTTGTGGCTCTCCATTTTGAATACGCAAGCCAAACCGTCGCCGATATCAATAACGCCCGCGTTCTCTCCGGGCCCCTGGATGACGTGCGGCCCCTTGGTCGGCAGCGTGCGCAAGTGCACCTTGGAGGACTTGTACGAGCAGTGCTCGTTCCACATCGCCGAGAAGATGCCGAGCTCGGTGAAGGTCGGCGTGCGGCCGATGAGCTCGATGATGCGCTTGTACTCGTCGGGCTTGAGCCCGTGCTCGGAGACAAGCTCCGGTGTGATCTTTGGCTCGTTGCGCAGCGCCCCAGTCTCGCTCATGCCGCCTTGCCCAAAGCCTCAAGGAGCCCGGCAAACAGCCCGCGGCCGTCGGTGACGCCGAGTGAAGCTTCGACGTGGTTTTCCGGGTGCGGCATCATCCCGAGCACGTTGCCGCCGTCGTTGACGATGCCGGCGATCGCATTGATGGCGCCGTTGACGTTCCACGCCTCTTCAAGCTTGCCGTCCGGCGAAGTGTAGCGGAACAGCACCCGGTTCTCCTTCTCCAGCCGCTCGATAGTCTCGGCGTCGGCGATGTAGTTGCCCTCGCCGTGCGCGACCGGCACGCGGATTACCTGCCCGGCATTGTAGCCGCGGGTAAACGGCGAATCAGAATGCTCGACGCGCAAATAGACGTCGCGGCAGATGAAGCGCAGGGCCGCGTTGCGCATCAGCACGCCGGGGAGAAGTCCGGCCTCGCACAAGATCTGAAAGCCGTTGCAGACGCCGAGCACCAGCCTGCCTTTTGCCGCATGCGCGCGCACAGCGTCCATCACCGGCGAGCGCGCCGCGATGGCGCCGCAACGCAGGTAGTCGCCGTAGGAAAAGCCCCCCGGGATGACGACGAGATCGGTACCGGCGGGAAGCTGCGTCTCGCTGTGCCACACCATCGCCGGCTCGCTCCCCGCGATGAGCTTGAGAGTGCGCGCCATGTCGCGTTCGCGATTGATCCCGGGGAAGACGAGAACGGCGGCCTTCATGCTACAGGCTCTGCGTGTTGTTGCCTTGCGGCTTGCCGGACGGCAGCCCGGATTTTTCGACGATCTGCATGACTTCGATAAACTGATCGAGCGACTTTTTGGCAAGGTCGCGGTTCGACGAATTCGACTCGATGCGGATGACAACCGGGCCGGCGAAGATGATTGCCGTTTCCACGAAGGCATGCTTCTCGGCGCGGCTGATTTTGGTCTCGTTGAGGACAGCGGGATAATTCTTCAGCGTGACCGCGGCGGAAAACAGCGTGTCGACTTTCTCCTCGTGCCCGGGAACCACGGCGTTCGCCGCAGCGGCGGCGCGGATGCTCTCGGGCAGATCGATATTGGCGAATTTTTCCAGCGCCTGTTTCGTCGGCTCGGCGAGCGAGCCCTTCTGGAAGGTGAACGACACCGTTTCGGCCGTGAAGCAGGCGAGCGGCTTGCATTTGAACACCCGGCGCGTGCCGTGGGCGGCGGTCAGCGATTGCCACTTCGCCGGATCCGGCGGTCGCGTCGTCACTTGCACGGTGCGACTTTTAGGGGGCGTCGCGGTTTGCGCGCGCGCAAGAGACGGCGCGAGGACGAGAATGCTCAGGGCGGCGGCGACAAGGACCTTCATGGCACAACAACCGGCGTTGCAGGCTCGGCGACTCACCCCAGCACCTCGACGCGGTAATTCTCGATGACGGTATTGGCGAGCAGTTTGTCGGCCGCCTGCTTGAGCAGGCTTTCCGTTTTGGCGCGGTCGGCGCCGTCGATCTCGATGTCGAACACCTTGCCCTGGCGCACGCTGGCGACGCCCTCGACGCCAAGCGAGCGCAACGCGCCCTCGATCGCCTTGCCTTGCGGATCGAGGATGCCGGTCTTCAAGGTGACTGTGACGCGAGCCTTCATGAGCCTTCCGCCGCCAGCCGCCATGGCCGGACTGGTCCCTGGCCATCCACGCCTTTGCGGCCTGACTCCTAAGTAAAAGGCGTGGATGCCCGGCACAAGGCTGGCGCTCAGTCCGGTCCACAGGACCGGAGCCGCCGGGCAAACGCTTTCCGCTTAAAACGCCGGTTAGCCCTTCACCAGCACCGGGCCGGTGCCCTGCGGCCGCTCACCCTCGGCCATGATGCCGAGGCGTTTGGCCACCTCGGTATAGGCCTCGAGCAACCCTCCAAGGTCCTTGCGGAAGCGGTCTTTGTCGAGCTTGTTGTTGGTCTTGATATCCCACAGCCGGCAGCTATCGGGGGAAATCTCGTCGGCGACGACGATGCGCATGACTTCGTTTTCCCACAAGCGGCCGGTTTCCATCTTGAAGTCGACGAGGCGAATGCCGACGCCGAGGAAAAGGCCGGAGAGGAAGTCGTTGACGCGGATCGCCAGCGCCATGATGTCGTCGATTTCCTGCGGGCTCGCCCAGCCGAACGCGGTGATGTGCTCCTCCGACACCATCGGGTCGTTGAGCTGGTCGTTCTTGTAGTAGAACTCGATGATCGAGCGCGGCAGTTGCGTGCCCTCCTCGATGCCGAGGCGCTGCGCCAGCGAACCGGCCGCGACATTGCGCACCACGATTTCGAGCGGAATGATTTCCACCTCGCGAATCAGCTGCTCGCGCATGTTGAGGCGGCGAATGAAGTGGGTCGGCACCCCGATGTCGTTGAGGTGCTGGAACACGTATTCCGAAATGCGATTGTTGAGTACGCCCTTGCCTTCGATCACCTCGTGCTTCTTGGCGTTAAAGGCGGTGGCGTCGTCCTTGAAATGCTGAATCAGCGTTCCAGGCTCGGGGCCTTCATAAAGGACCTTCGCCTTGCCCTCGTAAATGCGGCGACGGCGGCTCATCGGAGTGTACCGTGGTTTTTGAAAGTCCATGGGTCTGCCGTGGCTCCGGATTAAGGACGTGCGAGGTCCGCGGCGGCTGCACCGGACTTCATTGCGAGTGAGCTAGCGCGTCCGGATGCCGAGTCAACCTAGCCCAATGGTCGGGGCAGCACAATCATATCCGCCGCGCGTTTTCCACTCTGCATTTGTGTCGCAAAATATGCGGTAATGTTGCCTTGACGGTTCCCCGGCGATATGCAAGGCGCCGAAAATCCGGCAGTACGCAGCGAGGGCGGCACATGACCACGTTCAACGAGCGCGAAGAAGGCTTCGAGAAGAAATTCGCGCATGACGAGGAACTCCTGTTCAAGGCCAAGGCGAGGCGCAATAAGCTCGCCGGGCTTTGGGCAGCGGAGAAAATGGGACTTTCCGGCGCGCAGGCCGACGCCTACGCCAAAGCCGTCGTAATGTCGGATTTCGAGGACGCGAGCGCACACGATATTTTCAAGAAAATCCGCAACGATTTCGATGCTGGAAAGGTTGCTGTGTCCGACCAGGAAATCCATCACATGATGGACCAACTGATGGTGCAGGCCGTTGCGCAGATCAAGGCGAGCGGCTGAGATGCCCGGCTTTTCCCTCGCCCGGCGGCTCAAGATCGGTGAAACCGTCTACTGCGGCTGGTGTCCGCTCGGCTCAGCCATCGTCGCCGAGGTGTTGGCGCGCGAGGGCTTCGCCGCGGTGTCGCTCGATCTGCAGCATGGGCTGTGGGATGTCGCGAGTGCCGTTGCCGGAATTGCCGCCATCACTGCTGGCGGTGCCGCGCCGATCATGCGCATCCCCTACAACGACTGGGCGATGGTGAGCCGCGCGCTGGATATCGGCGCCGAGGGCGTCATCGCGCCGATGATCAACACCGTCGAGGACGCGAAGAAATTCGTTGCGGTCGCCAAATTTCCTCCGCTCGGTGAGCGCAGCTGGGGCCCGACACGGGCCATGATGCTCGGCGGCTTTGCCGATCAGAAGGTCTACTTGCGCGAGGCCAATGCCGAGACGGTCACGCTGGCGATGATCGAAACGCGCACCGCACTCAACAATATCGACGCCATTGCCGCCACGCCCGGCATCGATCTGCTCTTCGTCGGGCCGTCGGATCTGTCGATCACGCTGTCGAACGGCGCCATCCTCGATCCGCATTCGGCGGAGGTCGAAGCCGCGCTCGACAGGATCGTTGCTGCAGCAAGGAAGGCGAAAAAATTCGCCGGGCTTTATTGCGCCAATGCCGAGCGCGCGGTGGCCATGGCCAAGCGCGGCTTTAGCTTCCTCGCCGTCGGCAGCGATCTTGGCTTCCTGCGCGAAGGCGCGAGCGCCCACATCAAGAAACTAAAGGGCTGAGCCGGCAATTTCATCAAGCACCTTGCCGACGTCGCGCTCGACATCGGCGGCCTTCACATCGAACACCCGATAGTCGTGCGCATGCAGCCACTTTTTGCGCACCAGGCGCGTCTGCGCCGCAGCCTCTGTCTCCTCCGCTGCTACCAGCTCGACCACGCAGCGCCGCGCAAACGAGACGAAGTCGACAATATGCGGCCCAATCGGCACCTGGCGCTTGAAGCCCAGGCCGGCAAAACGCTTGTCATCGACCAAGGCCTTCCATAACGCACGCTCGGCCTCTGTCGGATTGCGCCGCAGCAGCTTCGGCAGCCCGCGCAGCGGCGTTCGCTCCGAGGGCGCTCGCGACGTCTCATGCTCGGCAATCAGCTCGCGCAAACGCGCGGCGCCTGCCGCATCGAGCGTGCCGCCGCGCGCCGGCCCTTTGCGCCCCTGCGCGATCGCGGTGATAACGCCGTGCAAGGTGCGCACGTCCTGCTGTGACGGCACCATGCGCTGAAAGATGTTGCGCAAATTGACGCTCATTGTGCCGCGCTTTTCTTCAGGCCGGAAAAACTCGACCTTTTCCAATTCGCGCTCGAGATCGGCGAAGAAGGCGTCGAGCTGTTGCTTTGCTGCCGGCGGCGAGCGCTGCGGCATGGCGAAAGGCAGCGTGCCGTCGCTCCTGAGCTTGAACCACTCATAGCCGACGATCACCACCGCTTGCGCCAGATTGAGCGAGGCAAAGGCCGGATTGACCGGCAAGGTCAGAATGCGGTCGGCGAGCGCCACCTCATGGTTTTCCAGGCCGTTGCGCTCGCGGCCGAAAACGATGGCGACGCTTTCGCCGGCGGCAATGCGCGGTGCAGCTTCCGCCGCCGCCGCCTCGGCGCCGATAACGGGCTTTGCCTGGTCGTGATTACGCGCGGTCGCCGCCAGCACAAAGTTGCAATCGCCGATCGCCTCGGAGAGCGTCGCAAAAACCTGCGCGTTGTCGATGACACGATCGGCGCCAGCCGCCATCACCCGCGCCTTCTCGTTCGGCCAGCCCTGCACCGGCGCGACGAGGCGCAGCCGGCCGAGCCCGAAATTCGCCATGGCGCGAGCCGCCGCGCCGATATTCTCGCCGAGCTGCGGCTCGACGAGGACGACGATCGGCCCCGGTTCCTCGATCCAGCGCTTGGTCTTGTCGGTGCCGGCGCCCGGCATCACGCATTCTCCATGGCCTCGTCGCTAAAATAGCGCAAAACCCGCGGGCTTTCGCAGCCGCAGGCAGGATGCTATAGCGGCCCCCGCCGGCAATCGTCCGCGCGTAAAAAAGGCTCTCCAACAATGGCGAAGATCAAGGTGGCTAACCCCGTCGTCGAAATGGACGGCGACGAGATGACCCGCATTATCTGGCAGTTGATCAAGGACAAGCTGATCCATCCTTACCTCGACATCCAGCTTCTCTACTACGACCTCGGCGTCCAGAAGCGCGACGAGACCAACGACCAGATCACCATCGACGCCGCCAACAAGACCAAGGAAGTCGGCGTTGCCGTGAAGTGCGCCACCATCACGCCGGACGAAGGCCGCGTGAAGGAATTCGGTCTCAAGGAAATGTGGCGCTCGCCCAACGGCACCATCCGCAACATCCTCGGCGGCACCATCTTCCGCGAGCCGATCATCTGCAAGAACGTGCCGCGGCTGGTGCCCGGCTGGACCAAGCCGATTGTCATCGGCCGCCACGCCTACGGCGACCAGTACCGCGCCACAGATTTCAAGTTTCCGGCAGCCGGCACCATTTCGATCAAGTTCACCGGCAACGACGGCAAGGTGATCGAGCGCGAGGTGTTCAAGGCGCCGACCTCGGGCGTCGCCATGGCGATGTACAATCTCGACGATTCGATCCGCGACTTTGCCCGCGCCTCGATGAATTACGCCTACAACCGCGGCTACCCGCTTTATCTTTCCACCAAGAACACCATCCTCAAGCAGTACGACGGCCGCTTCATGGAGCTGTTTCAGCAGGTCTTCGACGCCGAATTCAAAGCGAAGTTCGCCGACAAGAAGATCACCTACGAGCACCGCCTGATCGACGACATGGTGGCGGCGGCGCTGAAATGGTCGGGCGGCTATGTCTGGGCCTGCAAAAACTACGACGGCGACGTGCAGTCGGATACGGTCGCGCAGGGCTTCGGCTCGCTCGGTCTGATGACCTCGGTGCTGATGACGCCGGATGGCAAGGTCGTCGAGGCGGAAGCCGCGCACGGCACGGTGACGCGGCATTATCGCCAGTATCAGAAAGGCGAACAGACCTCGACCAATTCGATCGCGTCGATTTTTGCCTGGACGCGCGGGCTCGCACACCGCGCCAAACTCGATAACAACCCGCAGTTGGCAAAATTCGCCTCGACGCTGGAAAAAGTCTGCGTCGATACCGTCGAAGCCGGCTTCATGACCAAGGACCTGGCGCTGCTGATCGGCCCCGATCAGAAGTGGCTTTCCACCACCGCTTTCCTCGACAAGATCGACGATAACCTGAAGAAGGCGATGGCCTGATCCCGCCCCTCATCCTGAGGAGCGCACCGAAGGTGCAAGTCGCGAAGGATCAGGTCGCCGCCATGCTTCGAGACGCATCGCTTGGCGATGCTTCTCAGCATGAGGTCGAGAGTTACTTTACCTCCTCGGTCACGATGTCGCCCTTGGGCGAGACCACCTGGCGGCCGACGCGCTTTTCCACCACGTCCTTGATGCGCTGGGCGATGCGCGCGTCGCGCTGCATCAGCGCGTGCAGATCCTGCGCCGCGAGCACCAGAAGGTTGCTGCGCACAAGCGCGGTCGCCGTCGCCGAGCGGCGGGCGCGGCGCAAGACCGCAACCTCGCCGAAGAACTGCCCGGCGGCGAGACGCAGCGGTTCTTTCCGGCCCTTGATGGCGATCTCAACCTGGCCGGCGGCGATGAAATACATCGAATGCGCTGCCTCGCCGGCGCGCACGATCACCTGGCCTGGCTCGGCCACTTCGGCGCGCAGGAGTTGCATGATGTCGGCGATCTCGACGGCGTCGAGCTCGGCAAACAGCGGCACGCGAGCCACCATGCCCCAGTTGACGATGAATTCGCGACGGTGAATCTGCTCGGCGAAAGCGGTGGCGATGATGCCCACCGGCAGTGCGATCATGATCATGCCGAGGAATACGCTGATGACGGCGATGAATTTACCGAGAGCCGTTATCGGCACCACGTCGCCGTAGCCGATGGTGGAGAGCGTCACGATCGCCCACCACAGCGCGTCGGGGATGGTGCCGAGCTTGTCCGGCTGCACGTGGCGCTCGGCGAGGTACATCAGCGCCGCGGCGACCAATGCGGTGCCCATGAGAATTGCGAAGGAGCCGAAAAGCGCGCGGCGCTCGCGGTAGAGCACGTCGAGCAGCGAGCGCATGGCCGGCGAATAGCGCGCGATCTTGAGGAAACGCACGATGCGGAAGACGAGGATGACGCGCAGCGCGTCCGGCAACAGCATGGCGAACCAGAACGGCACCACCGCGATCAGATCGACGATCCCGGCCGGGCTCACCGCGTATCTCAGGCGTGCGCGCAGCGGCGTCATATGCGCGTGCGGGCCGTCCACCGCGCTCCACAGCCGCAGCCCGTATTCGGCGGTGAAAACCGCGAGCGAGACATATTCGATCAGCGCAAAGAGCGGCGCGTAGCTCGTCTCGAGATCGGGAATCGATTCGAGGGCGACCGCCACCAGGTTGATCAGGATGAGCGCGACCAGAAAGCGGTCGATCGCCACACTCAGCGCATTGCCGACCGCGCCCTCTTCGAGCACTTCGTAGACGCGCCGCCTGAGCTCTTTGATCTTGAGGCGTGCCATCGCTCAACCCGCCGGGAATCCCAGCGATCTTAATACGATCGGTACGACCCTTGCGCTTTGCGGGAGATCAAGCGCGATTTAGCCGCCCAGCGCCGCTTCGATTGCCTTGAGCGCGGCTTCCGCCTTGGAACCGTCCGGCCCGCCGGCCTGCGCCATGTCGGGACGGCCGCCGCCGCCTTTGCCGCCGAGGGCTTCCGCGCCCTTCTTCACCAGATCGACCGCGTTGAAGCGCGCCGTGAGGTCGGACGTCACCCCGACCGAGATACCGGCGCGGCCTTCCTCGCTCACCGCGACGATGGCGATGACGCCGGAGCCGATCTGCTTTTTCGCCTCGTCGATCAGGCTCGGCAGCTCCTTCGGCGAGATGCCGGAGACCGAACGGGCGATGAGCTTGACGCCATTGACCTGTCGCACCCCGTCGGCCGCGCCAGTCGAGGCACCGCCGCCCATGGCAAGCTTCTTCTTCGCTTCGGTCAATTCGCGCTCGAGCTTACGCCGCTCGTCAAGCAGCGCAGTCACGCGCGCCGGCAGCTCTTCGAGCGGCGTTTTCAGTTCCGCCGCCGCGGTTTTCGCCAACTGCGCCTGATGCTCGGCGCTCTTGCGCGCCATCTTGCCGGTCAGCGCTTCAAGGCGGCGCACGCCGGCGGCAACGCCAGAATCCCCCACCACCGAAATCAGCCCGATATCGCCGGTTCGCTTGACGTGCGTGCCGCCGCACAATTCGACCGACCAGCCCATGGCGTTCGAGCCGGCGGGCGTATCGCCCATCGACACCACGCGCACTTCATCGCCGTATTTCTCGCCGAACAGCGCGCGGGCGCCGGATGAGCGCGCGTCCTCGAGCGCCATCAGCCGCGTCGTCACCGCTGAATTCTGCAGCACGATGTCGTTGGCAATGTCCTCGACGCGCTCGATCTCTTGCGCCGTCATCGGCTTCGGATGCGAGAAGTCGAAGCGTAAGCGGTCGGGCGCGACCAGCGAGCCCTTCTGCGCCACGTGATCGCCAAGCACCTGGCGCAACGCCTCGTGCAGGAGATGCGTCGCCGAATGATTGGAACGGATCGCGGAGCGCCGCGCATGATCGACCTCGAGCAGCAGCGGATCGCCGATCTTGATCGCGCCCTCAACGACCTTGACCATGTGCGCGAAGGTGTCGCCCGCTTTCTTCTGCGTGTCGGTGACGGTGGCGCGCACGCCGTCGCGGCGCATCTCGCCAATGTCGCCCACCTGACCACCGGACTCGGCATAGAACGGCGTCTGGTTCATGACCACGGCGCCGCTCTCGCCTTTCTTCAATTCGGAAACCTGCTTGCCGTCCTTGACCAGCGCGGTGACGACGCCCTCGGCGCTCTCGGTTTCGTAGCCGAGAAACTCGGTTGAGCCGACCTTCTCGTGCAGCGCGAACCACACGCCCTCCGTCGCGGCTTCGCCCGAGCCCGCCCAGGAGGCGCGCGCCTTTGCGCGCTGGCGCTCCATGGCGTCCTCGAAGCTCGAAAGATCGACGGAAATGCCGCGCGCCTTGAGCGCATCCTGCGTGAGATCGAGTGGGAAGCCGTAGGTGTCGTAGAGCGTAAACGCCGTTTCGCCGTCGAACATGGCGCCTTTCTTCAGGCCCGCGCTCTTCTCGTCGAGAATGGCGAGCCCGCGCGCAAGCGTGGCGCGGAAGCGCGTCTCCTCGAGCTTGAGCGTCTCGGTGATCAGCGCCTCGGCGCGGATGAGCTCGGGATAGGCCTGGCCCATCTCGCGCACCAGGAACGGCACCAGCTTCCACATCAGCGGCTCTTTGGCGCCGAGCAATTCGGCATGGCGCATGGCGCGGCGCATGATGCGGCGCAGCACGTAGCCGCGGCCCTCGTTCGAGGGCAGCACGCCGTCGGCGATGAGGAAGGACGAGGCGCGCAGGTGGTCGGCGATGACGCGGTGCGAGGCCTTGTGCTCGCCCTTCGGCGAGACCTTGGTCAACTCGGCGATCGCCTCGATGAGCACGCGAAAGAGGTCGATCTCGTAGTTGTCGTGCGTGCCTTGCAAGACCGCGGCGATGCGCTCGAGCCCCATGCCGGTGTCGATCGACGGCCGCGGCAGCTCGAGGCGCCTGCCGCCCTCGAGCTGCTCGTACTGCATGAACACGAGGTTCCAGATCTCGATGAAACGATCGCCTTCGCTGTCTGGTGAACCCGGCGGGCCACCGGGGATGTGCGAACCATGGTCGTAAAAGATTTCCGCGCAGGGGCCGCACGGGCCGGTGTCGCCCATCGACCAGAAATTGTCGCTGCCGGGAATGCGCAGGATCTTGCTGTCGGCGAGCCCAGTGATTTTCTTCGCGAGCCTGAAGGCCTCGTCATCGTCGACATAAACGGTGAACAGGAGCTTGTCCTTGGGCAGCGCATAGTCCTTGACGATCAGCTCCCAGGCGAGCGCGATGGCGCGCTCCTTGAAGTAATCGCCGAAGGAGAAGTTGCCGAGCATCTCGAAGAAGGTGTGGTGGCGCGCGGTATAGCCGACATTGTCGAGGTCGTTGTGCTTGCCGCCGGCGCGCACGCATTTCTGCGCGGTCGCGGCACGGCTGTAGGGGCGCTTCTCCAGGCCGGTGAAGACGTTCTTGAACTGCACCATGCCGGCATTGGTGAACATCAGCGTCGGGTCGTTGCGCGGCACGAGCGGGGACGACGCCACGACGGTATGGTCGTTGCGGGCGAAGAAATCGAGGAAACTTTTGCGGATGTCGTTGACGCCGCTCATTAAAAACGCCTGGCCTGCCTGCCCCGTCTCCGGGCGTAAATGCCCGTCCCGTCTATGTTTTCAGCGCCCTATGTAGCGGCGGGGGTCAGTGAAGTCCATGGAGCGCCCTTGTGAGCTTAATGACAGCGCGAGCCGCCGACTCTCTTCCCTCTCCCCTTGCGGGAGAGGGTGGCGAGCCGGAGCGATAGCGAAGGCGAGCCGGGTGAGGGGTTCGTGAACCAATGGAGCGCACAGACCCCTCACCCGGACCGCGCTCGGATTCCCTCCGCGCGGCCCACCCTCTCCCGCAAGGGGAGAGGGAAGCGAGAATGCGTCGTCTCCTCGCCTATTGGGGCTCCCCCCACAAACGCCTTCGCCCCCGTCCTCGGTGGCGGCCGCTTTATGCAGCCGGGTGCCGACGGGGGCGATACGCGAGACTTAGGTCTCGATTCACAAAATGGTGCAGCGGAAAGCACTGGCGCCGCCGCGCGCCTCAACGCAACATTACATTACCGTTTCCGCGTCCCCGTCTGCGCGGGGGCAGGCTCTTCGCGGGGACGAGCGTAGGATTTAGCTCCCGCCTGCCGCTTTCTCGCCGCGCGGCCGGCTGACCTGAGCCTGCTGACCGCCGCCATGATCGCGGCCTGCCGCTGGAGAGCGACATCGCGCCACTGCAAGGTCGGCATGTGCTTTCAGGCCTCCGCCGCCTCGGCGTCGTCGTCATCGTCCTCTTCCTTCTCGCCGGCGAGGATCGCTTCGGCGATCAGCCCGGAATTCTGCCGCACCGCCGCTTCGATTCGGTTGGCGATATCGGGATTGTCCTTGAGGAATTGCTTGGCGTTTTCGCGGCCCTGGCCGATACGCTGGCTGTCATAGGAGAACCAGGCGCCCGATTTCTCCACCACGTTGGCCTTGACGCCGAGGTCGATCAATTCGCCGGTCTTCGACACGCCCTCGCCGTACATAATGTCGAACTCGACCTGCTTGAACGGCGGCGCCATCTTGTTCTTCACCACCTTGACGCGGGTCTGGTTGCCGATGACCTCGTCGCGCTCCTTGATGGCGCCGATGCGGCGGATATCGAGGCGCACGGAGGCATAAAATTTCAAAGCCTGCCCGCCGCTGGTCGTCTCCGGCGAGCCGTACATGACGCCGATCTTCATGCGGATCTGATTGATGAAGATCACCATGGTGCGCGACTTGCCGATCGAGGCGGTGAGCTTGCGCAGCGCCTGGCTCATCAGCCGCGCTTGCGAGCCCGGCTGCACGTCGCCCATCTCGCCTTCGAGCTCGGAGCGCGGCACCAAAGCGGCAACCGAGTCGACCACCAGCACGTCGATCGCGCCCGAGCGCACCAAGGTGTCGGCGATTTCCAGCGCCTGCTCGCCGGCATCCGGCTGCGAAATCAGGAGGTCGTCGACATTGACGCCGAGCTTGCGCGCATAGACCGGGTCGAGCGCGTGCTCGGCATCGACAAAGGCGCAAATGCCGCCCTTCTTCTGCGCCTCGGCGATGCAGTGCAGCGCCAAGGTGGTCTTGCCGGAGGATTCCGGCCCGTAAATCTCGATGACGCGGCCGCGCGGCAGCCCGCCGACGCCGAGCGCGATGTCGAGGCCGAGCGAGCCGGTGGAGATCACCTCGACGTCCATCGACTTGTCGTTCTTGCCGAGCTTCATGATCGAGCCCTTGCCGAACTGGCGCTCGATCTGGCTGAGCGCGGCAGAGAGGGCCTTCGACTTGTCCATGGACGATCCTTCGACAACACGCAGCGCGGGCTGACTCATGAGTTGGCTCCTTATGGCCTAAGAATCGACCCCCGAACAACGCGAGCCCCGTGCCCCCGCCCGGAATCGATCAGAAAAACACTGTACACTATTTGTTCTCCGTTCGCAATATGTTCTTTTCGGAGCTATGGGTACTGGCCCCTTTCGACCCTGTTTTCAAGTCTTTTGGAACAGTGGCCCCTTTTGAGAAAGAAAGTGGCCCTTTTTGATCTGGCTCAATGTCCCGGCTCGTCGGGTGGTCAAGTCTCATGAACGCTAAGGAGGATCGTCATGGCCATGATGGGCACCGTCCTCTGATCGCCGTGGTCATCGTGGTCGGGGGCGCTGGCTACTTTGTCATGAGGCCAGAAAAAAATCGTGACGGCGAGAGGCCGCCTCAGTTGGCGGCCTCTTTCATTCTTTGAGCTTGGCTTCTGCGTCAGAGCGCCGCTTTAGACCCCGCAAGAAAATCTCAACCCGATCCGCTAAGTCTTTGTAGCTTTCTGGCGAAAGAACCGATGGAACGGCGAAAGTCACTGGACCTTCCTCCAAGTCGAATTTCTCTTGCACCATTGGTGGGCGCTGAATCGAAGACGGGGGCCGGTCTAAAATTGACGGCATTTGTTGCATAGAAGCCTCTTCCCCATGCTGTTCATCGTCAGGAGGAATATAGCCACCGCCGCCGCCACCTACAAGCTCCATCGTGGCTCGATATGCGCGCGCCGCCTTTAGTGCCCCATCTTGGCTAAATCCCCGTTTGACGAGCTGGGCAGCCAAGTTTTGTTCGCTCGCGTTTAATCCAAACTCTTTGCCCAAGGTCGCAAAGAGTTCGACCCGGTGAGCGCACCGGCTAACTGCCGCGCCATAATCGGGATTGAAACGATCATCGCGGTGAGCCGCAATCGCAATGGCGTCGGTGCTGACCTTCACGCCGCCCTTTACATCGTCTAAAAGTCCGTATTTCCGCAAGGCGGAAAGCACCTTATTGGAGGTGCCATTCACCCCCTTATAGCCCCAATGTTTCACAGCGACCTCTTCGGTCATGGGACTACGCCCCTCACCGTCGAACAGCTTAAGGGCCAACGGAATCGCGTCAGCGAGACTGATGCGTGGGTATCGTGGACTGCGGTCGCTCATGTGAGGCTCCTAAACCTAGAGCATCGCTATCACTTTGGCTCTACACGGTCAAGTTCTAGGTAGCCAAAAAATTAGCCTAACATGAGCCTAATATCGTTGACATTAGAGCCTCGATTAGCCTAGAATGCATTCACCATTCGGAGGAATGCGATGACTAAGAGGGTTGGAGTCCCCGGCGCGCTAGCCGAGCAAAGGGGGCGAGGAAAAAGGAGAGGCCGCTTTCCCGCAGCAAAACAAGGGGAAAAGCGGCCTCGCAATCGGCTTCTAAGTTCTCGGGGCTCGTCTAACGGTAGGACACCCGCCCTTACCAGTGAGGAAATGTCGGTCCGAATCCGACGCCCCGAACCTTCAAACCTAGTGGGCCGACGCCGTTGGAGCGGTGCCGGCCCGGATCAAAAACCCCGGGATCGAGCCCCGAAGCTAATGACCACTTTGGTTTATATAGCAGATTCAACGCTGTTTCGCCAGAGTCCCGCTTCAGGCCGATCCACAAGCATGGATCGAGCCCATGAACAACCTTCCTCGCGAAAAGCAAGTCGAGATTATCAGCGCCCTATGTGAAGGCATTGGCCAACGGGCCGTTGCGCGCCTCACTGGCACGAACCGGAAGACGGTCGCCCGCCTGGCGCTTCGCGTCGGTCGCGGCTGCGCTGAGTTACATGACCGCATGATGGTCGGCATCCGCACCGACCGCGTTGAGCTAGACGAGCTGTGGGCGTTTGTCGGCAAGAAACAAGCGCGCGTTCACAAAAACGAATTGGCCGCGGCCGCCGTTGGCGACCAATACACCTATCTCGCCTTGTCGGCTTCGACACGCGCGATCATTTCTTATTTCACCGGCAAGCGTGACAGCGGCAACACTCACGCTTTCATTGCCGACTTGCGCCAGCGCGTGATTGGCTTGCCTGAGATTTCGACCGACGGCTTCCTGCCATACCAGAACGCAATCCGCGCCGAGTTCGGCAATCGCATTGCGCACGGCGTCATCAATAAGACTTACAGCGTAACGCACCTTGCCGTAAAAGAGGCAGCGCGGCGCTATTCGCCGGCGCAGGTAATTGCGGTAGCGCGTGACGTAATCAGCGGCGTCCCCGCTGAGATCAGCACGTCATACGTTGAACGCAGCAACCTTTCGCTTCGCATGGGTTGTCGGCGTTTCACGCGACTCACAAACGGTTTCAGCAAAAAGCTGGACAACCATTGTGCTGCCGTGTCGCTCTACACGATGCACTACAATTTCGTGCGTAAGCATGAAGCGTTGCTGCAAACGCCAGCGATGGCGCTTGGCGTTGCCGATCATGCATGGTCGATTGTCGAACTGATTGATGCCGCGCTGGCTACGCAGTCGATTGCGCCGGTCACGACTGCGCCAGATCGGCGTAAACATTTCCGAGTAATCGCCGGTGGAAAGGACAACTAAGGACGGAGGAAAACGGCCTTTAAAATAACTAACAGAGAATGCGGTGAAAGCATCTTCGTCTTCATCACATGACATGTTGACTCAATAAAGTCCCGCTTTCTTACATCAGGGAGAGATGACGAAAGTGGAAATGAACGCGGAGGCAAATTACGACCATGCAGCTTTGTCTCGTACAGTTGTGCTGCACGATAGCCAAGGTCCAAGGCCAAATATTCGCGTCCGTATTTCGCCATAAATTCTTTGGCCGGCGTGATTGTTTGGTCAGAGAATTCAGTTGCACCATTGGTGAAGCCGTCAACAGGCGACGACCTACGAAGCCAATAAATTAAATGCGCGGCACCTTTTAGGTGATCCGCTACGCCAACCCTATCTTCAACACCTTCGATACGGCGAAGGTCTTGCTCCCATTGAAAATAGGCATCTAAACAGCGGCCCTTATTCCAGAAAGGAAGCACATCCATTTCTTCGCAACGAGCATAGAAGTCTGAGTGCACTTCCTCGCAAAACGTGGTTTTGTCGGCGCGAATGCGCTCGAAGAAGTCACCTGTGATTCCCACGGCACGCTTCCCCACATAGTTTTCGGCAAAAAATGCTCGCTGCCGTTATTCGGCATACGTAAAGTTGTGTTCTTAGGAAACTAGCTACGCTTGAGATTCAACAGCAACCCATGACCCCTTTAGGGTAGATTGCCCGTCAACACTTTGATATTCGTTCGCTGGATACGAATAAGGTGACCGCTCATACCGATCTAAAACGATCGCGCACAAGTCAAGTTCCTCTTTTCGTCTCCGCTCAATCATCTCTGTCGGCTTGCCCATGTTGCACTCCCCCAGCCGAGTCTTGCTGCCCGACACGGGCGGGTTGTAACACCACGGCGCCCTTCTAGGGCGGAAATAGGCCACAATAAGGCTTGGGCCTATCATTCGACGGTTAATAAGTTGCAAATATGCAACACTTTGTTCGATTTACCCACAACAAGTGCGCCGGACCTTGAAAGTTCCTTGGGCTAACCGGCTCCGCGGATTGGCCCCTTTTGCCGAGGCCGCGCAATAAAATTTCAAGATTTTGAAAAGGGGCCAGTACCGGAGCTATGGTGCTGGCCCCTTTCGATAGGGAAATCAAGGAGTGGCCCCTTTTGAGAACGGGAGGTGGCCCCTTTCGTGTTAGAAGCGCCATGACGGGACGCCTATGCGAAAAGTCTCTGAGTATCTTCAACATGCCAAAGAGTGCCGGGAGATGGCGCTCAAAGCCCGACCGGAGCATCGGGCCCAACTTGAGAACATGGCCAAAACTTGGGAGCAGCTTGCGGAAAGCAGGCGGAAAAAGTTGGAAAAAGGAGGCGCACCGGCCGCAGACGATTAACGGCTGGCCTGTTTTGCCCTCTCGTGGACTTTGATTCCGAAAACAGTTGAGCAACTGAGTCGGTTGCCGTACATTAAGCGCATCAGCCTTCCGCTGACTGAGAGACGCTGATGCGCTCCCCGCTTTTTAAGGGGACCGCGTTATGGCCTTTCCTCCTCCAAATTGTATTAGCTGCGGTCGGCCTACAGTGCTGTCGCATGAGAGCACGTTCTATTGCGGCCCCTGTAAGGTTTACGAGTTTGCTGCGAAGCCGCCCGAGGAAGATGGCCTGATAGTCGACGCGGAACTGCCACCCCAACGGAAGAAATAAGGCCGCCCCAGTTGGCGGCGGCCTCCCCTTGGAGCAATTACCAGGTTCGGATGGGGTCGCGGGATCCGTAGGTTCTTCGCCTTCTGGTGGTCCGAACTCATCATGCCCATTGCCGCTGGCTAATCTCGTTACCGGCGCGCATAGTGAGCCTGCCTCCTTTTCGAAAGCAGCGAATGGGCTCAAACCCCCCTACCGCGCCCGGCGGGTCCGTGGCCGCGTTGATTATCTGCCCGCGGTGCCAGCGTGAAATGGTTCTGTTCGGAATCGAGACCGAAACCGATAAGCGCGACCTCTACACGTTCCAGTGCGAGAATTGCGACCACCTCGAAGTCAGGGGCGTTCGCATAAGGTAGGCCGCCTCCGTGGGCGGCCTCTTTCATTTCAGGCTGACGCGAGTGCTCTCGACGCTGGGGGAATATTCCTAGCTGATCCAAGAGCTGTCGCGGCGATGTTCACCGGCGTGAGCCGACCGCCGGCAAAGCCCGACGCCCCCCAAACCTTGCCCTGTCTGCCGGGTCGCCAGGCGGGCGAGCCGCGACGCGTTTTGCATCGCGGAACCTGGGCGCGGCATGCGCCGTTATCGAGCGATTCGGGGCGCACAAGGAGGCTGAAGATGACGGCATTGAAGAAATCCCTGTTGGCCGCCGCACTGGGAGCGGGCGCACTGGCGTTCTCGTCGGGCGGCGCTTTGGCGGCGATCGCCTGCACCGGCGACGTCTGCTGGCATGTGCACGAGCACTATCATTATCCGGCCACGGCCCATGTGGTGGTCCATGCCGACACCTGGCACCACGGCCCCAAAGTCGTGATCCGCGAGCATGAGGGTCGCGGCTACTGGCACGGCGACACCTGGACCCAGTGGTGAATCGGCGGCGCCTGAGCCGGCAATCGTTGCGAGGCCGCCTTTTAGGGCGGCCTCCTTGCGCCTGGGGCGGGGCAGACCCATGCCGGCGTTAACCAAGCCACCCTCCCAGCCAGGCGCGCCGATTGCCTGCCCTTGCCGCTCGGGTAGCATCGCCCGCCGTGGCTCCGGTTATCGGAGTTGAGATGCGGGGGCTGGAGAACTTGCTGGAGCCGGGCTCGACAGAGCTTCCGGAGTGCCGCTGCGGCGCCGACATGCAATTGGCCGCGGCCAAGCCGCAGGACGACAACGAGGTGCGCATTTTCCGCTGCGCCGCCTGTCACCACGAATTTCAGCTGATGGTGTGGAAGACGCCGCAGCCGTGAACGCCGGCTTGGCGCGCGCGCGTTTTGCGGGTAAACAGGCGCCCGTTGGCCGGCGCGATTTGCAATTGGCGCCGTCAGGCACACTGGATTTGGCGTTTCCTGCGCTTCAGGGGGGCAGCAGGATGTCGGATTCGCCGAACTTTGAACCGCCCGAACCGGCCGATCGGCCGCTGTGCTCGAATTGCGGCTGGACCATGTGGATCGCCCGCATCGAGCGACACGAGACCGGCGCGCACGAGCGCACCTATCGTTGCCACCGCTGCGAATTGGAAGAAATTAAAATCGCAAAAATTTAAGTTATATTAGAGGCTTAGCGCATTGCCGCCGGCTGCTTGGAACGAGCGCGCGGAACTTTTGTCAGCGTCCTTCTTTGATCCGCGCCCCGGGACCGACCCCGGAGCGCCCCACTCTCGATCGGCCGGGTGCCACATCGCGCCGGTTTAGGGTGGGGTTTTCTTGGCCGAACTTTCGGAACTTATGCGGCGCCAAGGCGGTTGACCAGTGTCTCTCTCTCGGGGAGCAAATATGGCCGATATCTGCGAAGAATTCGAAAGACATGCGGCCGAGTGCCGGGCCATGGCCATGACAGCTTACGATCCGCAATATCGTGACCGTTTGCTGCAAATGGCCGAGCGCCTCGATGAGCTCGATCAGGCAATCTGGCTAAAACACGCTTTCACCGCGGTTTATTCCGCGCCGGCGCCGCATTTATTTCTCTGAAACGCCGTTTCTTTCGCGAATCTGTCGTGAATTCGTCGCGGCGCCGCGCTGTAATCGCCGCGCTGGGCGTTGCCACATCCCAGCATTCGACCCGTAACCCCGCCCAATCCCGAAATGGGCGGGGTTACTCGTTTATGTCAGCAAGGGAACGAAAACCCCCGCCCGGAATTGAGTGGGCATGGATAAGATGCTGCTCGTTCTCACACTTTGGTGCACGCCCTCGGCGCTCCTGGTCGCCTGCGCAAGCTGGCAGCGTCACAAAGCGCAACTGCGCATCAAGGCCCTGCATCTCGACGAGGTGTTTTCCCACCGCGCGCATCGCCACGCCTGATTGCGCGCGTTTGCTCTTTAGTCGGCAATGCAAGACAGGACCGCCCGCCCCGGGCGGTTTTTAGTTTCGCGGCAGCGGCCGCTCTTCGCCGATGCGCTCGAGGATGCCATTATGCTGGTCGCAGAGCCAGCAATAGGCGCGCAGGCCATTGGTGAGCAGCATCAGAAGCGCCTCGCGTGCCTGCGGGCAATCGAGATGGGGCGCCAGATGTTGCTGCTGCCGCAACTGGCGAACCGCTTCCGCGAGTCGATGCTCGATGTCGGCCAATTGCGCCAGATGCGTTTGCATGCGGTGCCCCCGCTTGCCTATTAGCGCGGAGGCGAAAAGCTGTCGCCCGGATCAGGAAAGAAGCCTTAAGGGCAAAGGTAAACGCGGAACCGCTCAGAGCGCGTGGTAGTGCCAGAGCAGCAACCCGGTGACCACGAGCACCACCAAAATGGTGCCCCACATGAAGGAGTTGTGATCCCGTCTGCGCGCCAATGAGTGGTGATGCCTTCTGCGCACCATTTCGACGCCCTCCCACTACCGTCCGTCATTACCATCATCCGGCTAATCGCAGCGGGGCACAATAGGCCCGCATAAAAGCTGAGATCCGAGTTCGGCAGGAATGCTGACGTTAAAGACGCCGCGATCCGCAGGCCGCACCAGCCGCAGGTTGCTGCGGCGTTAAAAAGCGGTCACGTCTTGGTAAAAAGCGGTCATGTCTTGCCGCGGTATATGCGACAAACAGCATGTGTGTGCTAAATTGCTTATTCGGGGCGGGTCAGAGCCAGGGAGGGCGCCTTTGGATAGAAGCGTGGCGCATCTCAACATCGAGCGTTTCCGCAAGCTGTTGGCGGAAGAGACCGACGAGGCAAGACGCCGCACTTTGTTGCGCCTGCTTGCCGACGAAGAAGCCAAGCTGAAAAGTCTGCCGCCTAGCGGGGCGCCGGCGTCAAAGTCTGAGAGCTAGCCTCGGTCCATTCCCGCCAATGGGTCGGGCGCACGTCGAGGCGCCTGCCGCTCGCCGCATCGATAAAGCCTCCGGCCACGCGCTGGCAGGCAAACACCAGCGGGTGCAAGCCCTCCTTATCGATGACCGCAAGGGCAATGCGGCGTTCGACCGGCGCGGTCGATATGTCCATCCACATAATAAGCTTTCTACGCGCAGCGCGGTGCCTCGCCTTGATCTGGATCACGCCGCCCGCAAATTTCGCCTTGATTTGGATCAAGGCCTGCGCGCGCGAAATCGCGGAGCCTTTTTTTATGAAAGAAAAGGCTCGCCTGCGGCTCTGTCCGGTGTGCCGTTTGGCCATGGTGGCCAGCAAATCGCGCGAAGACCTCGAGCGGTCGGACCTATTTCGCTGCCTCCGCTGCGGCACCGAGATCGTCGAGACGCCGCGGCAGCCGCAGCAGAGCAAGGACGCCCCGAATAAGGCCTAGTTCTGCCGATTCCGCGCTTGCCTCATCGCGCAAAAGTGAGTCGGTGGATTTGATTTGCCTCAAGGGCACGCCCGCCGCCGCCGCTTACAAAGTAACGGCAATTTTGCGGTGCATGCGGCACCACGACGATATGAGGCTTGAGTCATGAAATCGACGGTCGTCAAACGCTCGGTCATCCTCAACGGACGCAAGACCAGCGTGTCGCTTGAAGATGACTTCTGGCAGGCGCTCAACGAGATCGCCGACGGCCGGCGTGTCTCGGTGTCGAACCTGGTGCAGACGATCGATCACGAGCGGCGCAACGCCAATTTGTCGTCGGCGATCCGCGTTTTCGTCCTCAACCAGGTCCGCGCCGGGAGCCGGCGCGACGATGAGCGCAAAGAAGGCGACGTTTCGGTGCAACTCGCCAATGCGTCGTGAGTCGGCGGTTGCAGTCCCGTGAAGCTGTCCCGCCCGGCCGCGGAATAAACGAACTAATCCGGTGTTGACGCAGTTAGTACCGGCCAGCGGTGCGAACCTGGCGCTTCCGCATGAGATCGTCGATCGTCAAACGCTCCGTCATCATCGGCGGCCACAAGACCAGCGTCAGCCTCGAGCAGGCGTTCTGGGACGCCGTGCGCGAAATCGCGGCGCAACGTCAGGTCAGCGCCTCCGCCCTGCTTCACCAAATCGACAGCGCCCGCGAACAGGCCAATCTCTCCTCGGCGATCCGCGTCTTCGTCTTCGAGCATTATCGCGCGCTTTCCCGCAGCAAAGGTCCGCACCACCAGGGCGGCCAGTCGCCGGCCACCTTGGTTTTCCGCGACACGGCCGTCTGCTGACCGCAGCGATAGAATTTGGCATTTGCTCGCGCCGCCGCTAGCGTTGCGCCTTCCTGAACCGGAAGCTGCGTCATGGCCGAAACCCTCCTCTCCGCCCCCGCCGTTCCCTCGCCGCTGCGGCCTGCCTATATCGCTTTTGCCGGTGCCGGCTTTGCGGTGATGACCGCGGCGATCCTGTCGCCGAGCCTGTGGTTTCTCGATTTCGTCCACGTCATGGCCGGCGCCTTGTGGACGGGTATCGACCTGTTCATGGGCTTTGTCGTCGGCCCGGTGATGCGCCGCGTCTCGCTCGACACCCGCCGCGCCATGATCGCCGGCATCATCCCACGCACTTTGATTCTGATGCCCAGCCTGTCCGCGATCACCTCGACCGCTGGCTGGTTCCTCGCCGCGCGCATGGGCTTCCTCGACCTCGCCTATCCGCAGTTCTGGTGGGTGATCGCGGCGCTCGGCATCGTCACGGTGCTGACGATCCAGGGCCTCGGCTATCTCTTGCCGACCAACCTCAAGCTTTATTTCGAGATCCTCAAGCCCATGCCCGACCAGGACAAGATCAAGCGCTGGATGCGCACCTATGTGCGCGTGGTCGCGGTGCAGGGCATGATGCAGGTCGCCATCATCGTGGTGATGGCGCGCTTTGCCACCGGCTTCTGAGCGGGGGCCTGGGCCGCCGGCTCACACGCCGAGATAGCGCTGCAGCAGCTCGGGCTGGTCCTTGATCTCGCGCGCCGGGCCTTCGTGCGCGAGATGGCCGTTGTTGATGATGTAGACGCGACTCGCGAGGGTGAGCGTCGCCGCCAGATTTTGCTCGACCAGCACGATGGTCTGCCCGCTTTCGGCCAGCGCCCGGCAGGCCCGGATCAAGTCGCGCACGATCACCGGCGCCAGCCCCTCGAACGGCTCGTCGAGCAGGATGATCTTGGGGTCGCGCACCAGCGCCCGTGCGATCGCCAGCATCTGCTGCTCGCCGCCGGAAAGATCGGTGCCGCGGCTGCCGCGGCGCTCCTTGAGCCGCGGAAACATCTCGTAGACGCGTTCGAGCGGCCAGCGGTTTTGCGCCATGAGCCCGGCGAGGACGATGTTCTCCTCGACATTGAGGCTGCCGAAGATGCGACGGTCCTCGGGCACGAGCTGCATGCCGGCCTGGGCGATGGCGTGGCTGGTCTTGCCGGCGATATCGGTGCCGTCAAAGACGATCCTGCCGCTGCGCGGGGTGACCACGCCCATCAGGCTTTTCAACGTCGTCGATTTGCCGGCGCCGTTGCGGCCGAGCAGCGCCACCACCTCGTTCTTCTCCACGCGCAAGGCGATGTCGAAGAGGATGTGGGAATCCCCATAGTAGCTGTTCAGTCCGCTGACCTCGAGCAGGCTCATTCCAGCACCCCGTGAACGCCGCCGAGATAGGCTTCCTGCACTGTAGCGTTGTTCTTAATCTCCTCCGGCGTGCCTTCGGTGAGCACGCGGCCCTCCTGCAGCACCGTAATCGTCTGTGCCAATTCGAAGATCGCATCCATGTCGTGGTCGATGACGATCGTGGTGCGGCCCTGGCTGATCGACTTGATGAGCTTGACGGTCGCCACGCGTTCTTGCGGGCTCATGCCGGCAAGCGGCTCGTCAAGCAGCAAGAGGCTCGGGCTGGTGGCGAGTGCAAGCCCGATCTCGAGGCGGCGCTTCTCGCCATAGGCGAGCTCGGCAACCGGCGTATCCGGGCGAGCGGTGAGATTGACGAGCTCGAGCGTGCGCTCGACCTGCTCGGTGAGGCCGGGAACGCTGTCCATGGAGCGCAGCATGTCGAGACGCAGCTTGCCGCGCAGCTCGGCGAGCGCGGCGATGGTGACGTTCTCGCGCACGGCGAGCCGAGTGAACAGCTGGTTCACCTGGTAGCTTTTGGTGAGCCCGAGCTGACAGACGTCGGTGACGCTCATGCCGGTGATGTCGCGGCCTTCGAAGATGATCGTGCCCGAGGTCGGCGGGACCTCGCAGGTCAGCATCTTGAAGAAGGTCGACTTGCCGGCGCCATTCGGGCCGATGATGCCGCGCAGCTCGCCATGGTTGACGGTGAAATCGATTTCGCTGTTGGCGATCACGCCGCCGTAGCGCTTGCTCAAGCCGTTGGCCTGCAGGATCGGCCCGGAGCTGCGCTCGCTGCCGCGGCGGCGCGCCGGCATCGGCGCCGCGGCGGCTCGCGGCTGCCCGTTGTTGGGCACCAGCGCGGGTGCGGCAACGTCGGGCTCGGCGGCGGCGCGGCCCTTGCCGGCCCTGGAGTCATAAAGATCCTTGAGGCCGCCGACGATGCCGTGGCGCAGAAAGACGACGAGCAGCACGAACACCACACCGAGCACCAGCTTCCAGGTGGCGCCGAGGTGCAGCGTGGTCTGGAAGAAATCGGAGAGATAGAGCCAGACGACGGCGCCGACCAGCGGCCCGAACAGGGTGCCGGTACCGCCGATCGCGGTCTGCATCACGAGCTGGCCCGAGGTGTCGAAGGTGAACGCCTCGGGCGGCATGAAACCCTGCATGATGCCGAGCAGGCCGCCGGCAAATCCGGCATAGGCCGCGGCGATCACGAACGCGGTAAGTTTATAACCGCGAATGTTGTGACCGACCGCCTGCGCGCGCAGCGGATTGTCGCGGATCGCGCTCAAGACCGCGCCGACCGGCGAGCGAACGATGCGCAGCGCGATGACGATGCCCACGAAATAACAACCCGCCAGCAGCCAATAGAGCGACGTATCGCTACTGAACTGCAGGGTGGTGAAGCCGAGGTTGAAGACCGGGGTCGGCACGCCGGGCAACCCATTCTCGCCGCCGGTGTAGTCCGAGAGCGGATTGAACTCGACGAAATAGAAGACCTCCGCGATCGCTACCGTGATCATGGCGAAATAGATTCCGGTGCGTCTGAGCGCGATCAGTCCGACGAGATAACCCACGATCGCCGCTACGATCGCGCCGATGAACACCGAGATCATCACATAGGGAAAATTGAGGCGTGTGACCAAGTAGGCGGCCACCATGCCGCCGGTACCGAAAAACGCCGACTGGCCGAACGAGAGCAAGCCCGTATAGCCGAACAGGATGTCGAAGCCGATGCCGAACAGGCCCCAGACCAGGATGCGGTTCACCGTGGTCGGCGAGAAGCCAAGTTGCGGCAGCACGAAGGGCGCGGCGACGAGCGCTGCTGCCGTGACTGCCTCGACGATGACGGGATTTTTCCTGAACATGCGGTCGACCGCGTTTTATTCGCGGCCTGCGGTGCCGAGCAGGCCGTAAGGCCGCAGCACCAGCACCAGCGTCATTGCCGCAAATAGCATGACGTATGAATAACCGGGGTTGAACATCGAGGTGATGCTGACGATTTCGCCGGCGATCAGACCGCCTAGCACGGCGCCGGGAAATGAGCCGACGCCGCCGATGACGATGACGACGAAGGTCTGCACCAGGATCGACTCGCCGATGTCGGGCGCGATCGAGACCACCGGCGCATTGACGATGCCGGCGAAGCCCGCCGCCATGGCGCCGATGCCGAATACCAGCATGAACACCTTGTAGACGTCGATGCCGAGAGCATCGACCATGACGGCGTCCTCGATGCCGGCGCGCACGATCATGCCGATGCGGGTCCGGTAGAGCACGATGTAGAGCGCGAGCAGCGCCACAGCGACGATGCCGAGCAGCGCGATGCGGTACGTCGGATAGAACATGAAGCCAAGATTGATGATGCCCAGGAAAGACGGCGGCGGCGGCACCGTCTTCGACAGGCTGCCGAAAGAGAAACGCACGAGTTCGACGAAGACGATGCCGAGCCCGAAGGTGACCAGCAGCTGGTCCTCGTGCGGCCGCTTGTAGAAATAGCGGATCACCACCCGTTCCATGACCACGCCGACCAGCATCACGAACAGCGACCCGGCGATGATCGCGGCGATGAAGGAGCCCGTGTAGTCATACGCGACCCAGCCGGCATAGCCGCCGAGCATGAACATCGCGCCGTGCGCGAGGTTGAGCACGCCGAGCGTGCCGTAGATGATGGTGAGGCCGGACGAGATCAGCGCCAGCAGCGCGCCGAGCACCAAGCCATTGAAGCACTGCGAAATAAAATTCGGTAAGTTGACCACTAGCCTAGCCCGCCATCCCCGCGCACTCATGCCCGCTTTTGCCTCGGGCGTCCACGCCTTCTTATAAAGCAAGGGACCGGACTACGGGAGCGAAGCAATCACTTCGCGCCTTTTGCCCGGCCACAGGCATGGACAGTGCCTTCTCCGCCTCGATCAAAGCGGAGAAGGCTTTTGCGGATATCAGGTGTATTCGCCGAGCTTGCAGCCGAACTCGTCCGGCTTCTGCATCAGCGGCGCGCCGGGCAGCACTTCGAGCACCTCCCAGTAGTCTTCCTTGTTCTTCATCGCCTTCGGCGCCTTGCCGCGCACGATGACGACCGGACGAACCAGTTGGTGATCTTCGGGACGGAAGTGCACCTGGCCGACGGTCGAATCGAACGTCTCGCCCTTTTCGTACTGCTTGATGACATCCGGCGGATAGAAGGAGCCCGCTTCCGACACCATGCGCGTCCAGATGGCGAATTGCATGTAGGCGTTGTTGGCGCCCCACTCCGGCTTGTAGCCGTACTTCTTGTCGAAGGCCGTGACGAACATCTTGGCCAGCGGATACTTGTCTTCCAGCGTCCACCAGAAGTCGGTGGCGGCATAGACGCCTTCGGTGAGTTCCGGTCCCGTTTCCTTGGCGAGGAAGGGGATCTGGTAGGGCACCACCATCTTCATCTTCGGCGTCACGCCGAACTGCTTGCACTGCTGGATCGACAGCACCGCGTCGCGGCCCCAGTTGACGTTGACGATGACGTCGGCGCCGGAATTGGCGATGTTGGTGATGAACTGGCTGAAGTCCTGGGTGCCAAGCTTGGACACCTGATTGGTCACCATGGTCCAGCCGCCGTTCTTGCTCAGGTATTCGTTCACCGACTTGGTGACGGTGTGGCCGTAGGTGTAGTCCGGCGTCATGAACGCGGCCTTCTTGTTCTTGCCGTAGGCCTTCACCAGCACCGGGCCGATCGCGTTCGCCGCCGTCTCGCCGTAGAAGCACTGGCGGAAGGAGTAGCGCACGCAGTCCTTGCCGGTCGTGTCGTTGGAGCCGGAGATCGCCACCAGATAGAGGATCTTCTCGCGCTCGGCGAAGTGGTTGAGCGCCACCGCCACCGCCGACGAGGTCGAGCCGGTCATGGCGATGATCTTGTTCTCGTTGATGAAGCGCTGCTGCGCCTGCACCGCGTTGTTCGGGTTGGCGGCGGAATCCGCGACCACCAGGTTCACCTGCTTGCCGAGCACGCCCTTGGAGACTTTCGGCGCGATCTTCTTGATCAGCGGGTTGCCTTCGTTGATGTGCTCGACGGCGAGCTGCATGCCCTTGAGCTCGTCCTCGCCCTGCACGGCATAGGTGCCGGTGCGCGGCACGGCGGCGCCGATGTTGACGGTCGAGCCTTCGCTGCCGGCCGGCCAAGTGCCGATCGGCGGCTTGTCCTCGGCGTAGCTCGGCATAATGAAGCCGCCCGGCAGGGTGAAGGCACCGGCAACGCCGGCGCCGACCTGCAGGAGCGTGCGGCGGGATACGCCGTTTCTCAGATAATTATCCGACATGAAAGCATCCTCCCTTGTTGGGTTCATCGAAGTTGATTTCCGAGTTTTCAACCCAGTTTTTCCGTTGTTTGTCTTGGTTCTTCTTTGCTTTGACCGCACCTTTCTTGCGCAAGACCGATCCTTGCGGCCGCGGCGCGGCTGCGCTTCGTGATCGAGGATGCATTGCCGCCCGCAGGCGTGTCCGAGGTCAATGCCACTTTCGTCGGGGCTATGACGCACCGCACAATTTTGGCCTCCCTCCGGGGCGGCTATCATCGATTGTAAGAGGCGATGAGGATCCCTTATGGCAGCGCGCGAGCCCAATGCGGTCGACTTCTGGCGCGGTTTCGCGCTGATCACGATCTTCATCGATCACGTTCCCGGCCTGCTCTACGAGAACTACACGTTGCGCAATTATTCCGTTGCCGACGCCGCCGACCTCTTTGTTTTCCTCGCCGGCTGGTCGCTGCGGCTGATGGCGGACGGCGGCGGCCGCCACATGCCGACGCGCGACGTGATGCTGCGCCTGTTCGCCCGCGCGCTCGAGCTTTACGCCGCGCAGGTTCTGATCACCATGCTCGCCATCGCCATACTGGCGCTGAGCTCGATCGAGCTTGCCAATCCGCTGCTGCTCGAATGGAACAACGCCGCCGCCGTCTTCAACGATCCGGTGCCGACGCATATCGGGCTTGCCGTGCTCACGCATCAGCTCGGCTATTTCGATATCCTGCCGCTCTATGTGGTGATGATGCTGATGGCGCCCTTCTTCGCCATGATCGACCGTGTCGCGCCGCCGCTGTTGTTGCCGCTCTCCTTCGCGCTCTATCTTTCCGCGCTCGTCTTCCGCCTGACGCTGCCGACCTGGCCGGTATCCGGCACCTGGTTCTTCAATCCGCTCGCCTGGCAATTTATTTTCGTGCTCGGCTTTAGTATCGCCCGCGACGACTACGGCATCGGCGCCTGGGCGCGCCGGCATATCGTGTGGCTGCGCATCCTCGGCGTGCCCATCGTAATCGCCGGCGGTCTCGTCGCTTTTTTCGACTGGTGGCCGGACCCGACGACGATGCCGCATCCGAGGCTTCTGTTCATCAACGACAAGACCTATGCGACGCCGGTCCGGGTGGTCCAGTTCCTGTCGCTGGTCGCGGTGTTCTCGCTCGCCTTCCCCTATATCCGCTGGGCCGGCAACGCGCGCTATTCGTGGTTCCTTGTCGATCCGCTGATCCGCCTTTTGGCGATGCTCGGCCGTCATTCACTCTACGTGTTCTGCGTCGGCTCGCTGCTGAGCCTGTTGGCGCAGGTCGTGCGCTTCTACTACCGCGGCTCTGTCGGCATCGACACCGTCGTGGTAATCTGCGGCATCATCATCATGGCGATCACTGCATGGCTTGCCGAATCGCGACGACGCGAGCGTCCCGTTCAGCCGGCGTCCTTGCCGCGCTGAGCGCCGCGCTCTTTGTTCTTTTGCCGGTGCGCGCGCAGGGCCCGGCGCCCGTTGCCGCGCCGGTGTCGAAGACCTGCGCACCGGGCAGCGCCGCCAGCGCGGAGGAGACGCCGCTGCCGAATGTCGCCGCGGCGCTCGCCCAGCGCAAGCAATTGCGCATCCTCGCCATGGGCGCCGCGCCCGGCCGCGTCACCGCACAGGGCGGCGGCTACACCGCGCTCATTGAATCGATGCTGACGCAGTCGCTCACGGGTATCGACGTCGTCATGATCAACCGCGGCGTCTCCGGCGAGCTCGCCGCCAACGCGACGACGCGGATGAAGAACGAGGTGGCGCTCGACGATCCCGATCTCGTGCTCTGGCAGGTCGGCACCAACGATGCCCTCGCCTACGTCCCCGCCCGCGAATTCGCCGCCACCGTGAAGGACCAGATCGCCTGGCTCAGGGCGCACAAGGTCGACGTCGTCCTCGTCGGCCTGCAATTCGTCAACCAGATGCTGCGCGACGAGCATTACGTCAAAATCCGCGAGACGCTGCGCGACGTGGCGGCGCAGGAGGGCGTCATCGTCATCCGCTTTTACGAGGCGACGCAGATCCTCGAGCAGGCGGCCTCGGCAAGCCGCGATGTCGGCGTCGAATTCGATCGCAACGAGGCCAATTACAATTGCCTGGCTCAATACGTGGCGCGCGCGATCACGCTCGGCGTCTTCGCCAAGAACATGCCGGCGCGACCGGTTCCGCAAAAGCCCTAGGACCTCGTTAAACCCTTGCACCAGCAGGCGCGTTCGTGTCATGCCGCCTCAAATATTGCATGATTGGGCTTTTGAACCGGATCAAAGCGGGCGACGGCCGCTTTGCCTATCTAGCGACCAATGACGCTCTGGCTGATCCTGGCATTGATGACGGCGGCGGCAATTTTCGCCGTGCTCTGGCCGTTGTCGCGCGGGCGCGAGCTCGCCGGCGGCGGCAACGAGCTCGCCGTCTATCGCGACCAGCTTGACGAGGTCGCGCGCGATCGTGAGGCGGGCTTGATCGGCGAAGCCGAGGCCGAAGCCGCCAAGGTCGAGATCTCGCGGCGGCTGATCGCCGCGGCCGATGCCGCGGAATTCGAGCACCCGCTCACCGCCGGCGTCTCGCCCTGGTGGCGGCGCGGCGCGGCGATCGCCGGTCTGGTGCTGCTGCCGCTCGGCGCTGCCGGGCTCTATTTCGCCATTGGTTCGCCCGGCCTGCCCGGCGAGCCGCTCGGACCGCGCCTCGCCGCCGTCCACGACAATCGCTCGATCGAAAGCATGATCGCCCAGGTCGAACGGCACCTCGAGCAGCATCCCGACGACGCCCGCGGCTATGCGGTGCTGGCGCCGGTCTATCTCCAGCTCGGCCGCTTCAACGACGCGGTGAATGCCCGCCGCAAGGTTCTCGCGCTCAGCGGCGAGAGCGCCGAGCGCGAAGCCGATCTCGGCGAGGCGCTGACCGCCGCGGCGAACGGCGTCGTCACCGCCGAAGCCAAAACCGCCTTCGACCGCGCGCTTGCATTGGACGGAAAAAATCTCAAGGCGCGCTTCTTCGGCGGGCTTGCCGCCGAGCAGGATGGCGACCGCGACAAGGCGGCCGCGCTGTGGCGCGGGATGCTCGCCGACGCCCCGCCCGATGCACCGTGGGCGGACGTGGTGCGGCAAGCGCTGGCGCAGGTCGGCGCGGCGGCGCCGCCCAACGCTGTTGCCTCGGCGCCGCAAGCGCCGGCGGCATCGCAGCCCGGACCGAACGCGCAGGACATCGCCGCCGCGCAAGGCATGAGCGATGAGGACCGAAGCGCCATGATCCGCGGCATGGTCGCGCGCCTCGCCGACAAGCTCAAGCAGGATGGCTCCGACCTCGCCGGCTGGCAGCGGCTGTTGCGCGCCTATGTGGTGCTCGGCGAGCGTGACAAGGCAGTCGCCGCGGCGGCCGATGCGCGCCGCGCGCTTGCCGCCGATCCCGATAAGCTGCGCCAACTCGAAGACGCCATCAAATCGCTGGGACTCTCATGACGAGGAAACAGAGGCGCCTCACTTTGATCGGCGGCTGCGGCGCGGTGCTCGCGGTCGCCGTCGGCCTTGTGCTCTACGCACTCTCCGGATCGATCGTGTTTTTCAATTCGCCGAGCGACATCGTCGAAAAGCATCCCGGTCCGGCGACGCGCATTCGCCTCGGCGGCATGGTCAAGCCGGGTAGCCTCGAGCATGGCGCCGATCTGCGCATCCGTTTCGAGGTGACCGACGGTAAGAGCGAGGTTCCGGTGCGCTACCAGGGTGTGGTGCCGGACCTCTTCCGCGAAGGCCAGGGCGTGGTCGCCGAAGGAACCCTCGGGCGCGACGGCACTTTCACTGCCGATACCATTCTCGCCAAGCACGACGAGCGTTATATGCCGAAGGAAGTGGTCGAGGCGCTGAAGAAATCCGGCCGCTGGCAGGAAAACAGCGCCGACTTCGCCGGAGGCAAGAAATGATGCGGGATGCGCGCACACTCTTTATCTCTCCCTGTATGCGGGGAGAGGTCGCCCGCCGGAGCCCTTGCGAGGGCGGGCGGTTCCATCATTCTGAGTGCAATAACAGCGCCCCCTCACCCGGCGCGCCGCTAAGCGGCGCGCCACCCTCTCCCTCAAGGGGAGAGGGCAACGGAGCAAGCGGCGAGGCCACCCCATGATCCCCGAACTCGGCCATTACGCCTTGGTGCTGGCGCTGGGCTTAGGCCTCATCCAGTCGGTCGTGCCGGTGATCGGCGCCGCGCGGCGCGAGGCTTCGCTGATGGGCCTTGCCTCCTCGACCGCGCTCGCGCAGTTCGGCTTCGTCGCGCTGTCCTTTGCCGCGCTGGTTGCCTGCTACGTGACGTCGGATTTCTCCGTCGCCACCGTCTTCGAGAATTCGAACTCACAGATGCCGCTGATCTACAAAGTGACCAGCGTGTGGGGCAACCATGAAGGCTCGATGCTGCTGTGGGTGCTGATCCTCTCGCTGTTCGGCGCGCTGGTCGCCGCCTTCGGCAACAATCTGCCGGCCACGCTGAAAGCCAATGTGCTGGCGGTGCAGTCGTGGATCGCCTCGACCTTCTATCTCTTTATCTTGCTCACCTCGAACCCGTTCCTGCGCCTTGCCAACGCGCCCTTCGAGGGCCGCGACTTGAACCCGATCCTGCAGGACCCCGGCCTCGCCGTGCATCCGCCGCTGCTTTATCTCGGCTATGTCGGATTCTCGATCGCCTTCTCCTTTGCCATCGCTGCGCTGATCGAGGGCAAGATCGATGCCGCCTGGGCGCGCTGGGTCAGGCCGTGGACTTTGATGGCCTGGATGTGCCTCACCCTCGGCATCGCCGGCGGCTCTTATTGGGCCTACTACACGCTGGGCTGGGGCGGCTTCTGGTTCTGGGACCCGGTGGAGAATGCCTCGCTGATGCCGTGGCTCGCCGGCACGGCGCTGCTGCATTCCGCGGTGGTGATGGAAAAGCGCAACGCGCTCAAAGTCTGGACCATCCTGCTCGCCATCCTCACCTTCTCGCTGTCGCTGATCGGCACCTTCCTGGTGCGCTCCGGCGTGCTCACCTCGGTGCATTCCTTCGCCAACGATCCGCGCCGCGGCGTCTTTATCCTCGCCATCCTGGTGCTGTTCATCGGCGGCGGGCTCACCTTGTTTGCCTGGCGCGCCGGCGCGCTCAAGCAGGGCGGCATCTTCGCGCCGATTTCGCGCGAGGGCGCGCTCGTTCTCAATAACCTGTTCCTCACCACCGCCTGCCTCACCGTCTTGACCGGCACCCTCTATCCCCTCGCCCTGGAAGCGCTGACCGGCGCCAAGATTTCGGTCGGCGGGCCGTTCTTCAATCTCACCTTCGGCCCGCTGTTCCTGGCGCTGATGTTCGCCATGCCCTTCGGGCCGCTGCTCGCCTGGAAGCGCGGCGATCTTTACGGGGCGGCGCAGCGTCTGATGGCGGCTTTCGGCATCTGCCTCCTTGCCATCGGGCTGTCATTCGCCATCGAGGGCCGCACCTCGGTGCTGGCGCCGTTCGGCGTCGGCCTTGCCTTCTTCGTGATGGCCGGCGCCGTCACCGATCTCGCCGAGCGCACGGGTCTCGCCCGCCTGCCGCCGGCCGCCGTATTCAATCGCGCCATCGGTCTGCCCCGCTCGGCCTGGGGCACGGCAATCGCCCATTTCGGCATCGCCGTGACGCTGCTCGGCATCGTCGGCGCCGCCGCCTGGGGCACCGAGAAGATCGTCGCGGTCAAGCCCGGACAGACCGTTTCGCTGTCCGGCTATGAGTTCACCTTCGACGGCCTCAAGCATGAGCCGGGCCCGAACTACACCGCGGTCATCGCCGCTTTCACCGTGCGCGAGGGCGGCGATGTCGTCGGCACCATGCGGCCCGCGAAGCGCTCATTCTCGGCGCGCGAAATGACCACCAACGAAGCGGCGCTGATGATGCGGGGGCCGAGCCAACTCTACCTCTCCATCGGCGATGAGGAAGCGGGCGGCCTCGCCATCCGCCTCTACTACAAGCCGCTGGTGCTGCTGATCTGGTTGGGCGGCGTCACCATGATGCTCGGCGGCGCGCTGTCGCTCTCCGACCGCCGCCTGCGCGTCGGCGCGCCGAAGCCGGCGGCCAAAACGGCGCTTGCGCCCGCGGAGTAGCCGATGCGCCGCTTCGCCCTCATCGTTCTTCTTGCGGTGCTGACGCTGCCGGCCTTTGCGGTGACGCCGGACGAAATGCTCAAGGACCCCAAGCTCGAGGCGCGCGCCCGCGTCATCTCGCAGGAGCTGCGCTGCATGGTGTGCCAGAACCAGTCGATCGACGATTCGGAAGCCCCGCTCGCCCACGACCTGCGCGTGCTGGTGCGCCAGCGCCTGAGCACCGGCGACAGCAACCGCCAGGTGCTCGACTATATCGTCGCCCGCTACGGCGACTTCGTGCTGCTCAAGCCGCCGGTTCAGCTCGACACGCTGTTGCTCTGGGGCCTGCCGCCGGCGGCGCTGCTGGCCGGCGGCATCGCGCTCGTCTTTGCCGCGCGCCGGCGGCGCAGCGCCGAGGCCGCGCCCGCTCCGCTCTCCACGGCCGAGCGCGACAAGCTCGCGGCGCTCACCGGGGAATAAATAGAATCCGCTCACCCCCGCGAAACCTGTCCCCGCGCCGGCGGGGAGCGGGGACCTGAAGAAGAACTGGATTGCCGCTTGCGCGGGAATGCGCGGCGTTTGTCGCCCTCACCGGGAAACGACTACGCCGCGCTCTTGCCCGCGGCGGCCGCGAGGTCGCGCTCGATGCACAGCCAGACGCCGCCTTCCTTGGCCGACTGCACGCGGATGCGCAGCTCGCGCTTGATGCCGCCGTAATCGGAGGGCCACGCCACCTCGAAATCGACGCGGCCCTTTTCCTCCTGCTCGCGCAGGATGCGGCCGCGGAAGATATCGGCGCCCATGCACGGCGCGTACGTGTAGAAGTTCTCGCCGAGCGGCGGATTGGCGTTGCCGGTCTGCGCGCGTTCGGTGGCGCTGTAGAAAAGACATTTGCCGTCGCGATCGAGGTGGATGACGCCGAACGGCAGTGCGTCGCGTTCGCCGTCGCTGAGCGCTTCGATGCGCGTCGCAAGATCGGGCGCGTCGAAGTCAACCGACGCTTCCATGGACAGCCCCTTCCCCGCCCCCCGCGCGTTTTTTTCTCGCCCCTCGTCGCGGGATGCCCGCCAAGCAGACACCGCCATGTGCGAGTCGGCAAGCGCAAAAGCGCCCGCGCCGATTTTCACCATGGAAGAAAAATCTACAGCCGCAACGCGCCGTAAAAAATTTTCACTTCATGGAAAAAAATCTACAGCCGCAACTGTGTCAACAACACTACCCTAATTTCAGGCAGCCTTCGTCGCCGCGCCCGGCGCATTGTCGACGATGATCGGCGTGTCGAAATAGACGATCTCCGGCTCGCTGCCGTAGAGCGTCTTCACCCGCGTCTTCCATTCGCCGCTGTAAACCTTCTCCGCCGCCGCCTTCGATTCCCAGAGATAGACGCCGCCGGCTTTCTTGCCGTCCTCGCTGCGCAGGTAATATTTGCGCACCAGGCCGGGCAGGTTTTTGTATTTCGGCGCGGTCGACTCGAACATCTTCTGCGCTTCGGCGAGCGTCACGGCGTGGGGCAACGCGAATTGAACGACGGCAGTGATCATGAGGGGCGTCTCCGTTTGCTTCTCCCTCCCCTTGAAAAGGGGAGGGTGGCGAACCGCATGAAGCGGCGAGCCGGGTAGGGATCATAGCACCAAACGAAGGCGAGCCCCACCCGCCTCGCTATCGCTCGGCACCCTCCCCCTTTCAGGGGGAGGGATTCAGCCCAGATTCAATTCCTTGAAGAAGTCGTTGCCCTTGTCGTCGATGACGATGAAGGCGGGGAAATCCTCGACCTCGATCTTCCAAATCGCCTCCATGCCGAGCTCGGGATATTCTTGGCACTCGACGCGTCTGATGCACTGCTCGGCAAGCTTGGCCGCCGAGCCGCCAATGGAAGCGAGATAAAAGCCGCCGTGCTTCTTGCAGGCCTCGCGCACTTGTTGCGACCTGTTGCCCTTGGCGAGCGAGATCATCGAGCCGCCGGCCGCCTGGAACTGGTCGATGTATGAGTCCATGCGCCCCGCGGTGGTCGGCCCGAAGGCGCCCGAGGCGTAACCCGCCGGCGTCTTCGCCGGCCCCGCGTAATAGATCGGGTGGTTCTTGAAATAATCCGGCAGCCCTTGGCCTGCCTCCAGCCGCTCGCGCAATTTGGCGTGCGCGAGATCGCGCGCCACAATCAGCGTGCCGGTGAGCGAGAGCCGCGTCTTCACCGGATACTTCGTAAGCTGCGCCAAAATCTCCTGCATTGGCCGCCGCAGATCGACCTTGACCACCGCGCCGCCGAGCTGCTCCTGATCGACCTCGGGCAGATACTGCGCCGGATTGTGCTCGAGCTCCTCGAGGAACACGCCGTCCCTGGCGATCTTGCCCAGCGCCTGGCGGTCGGCGGCGCAGGAGACGCCGAGCCCGATCGGCAGCGACGCGCCGTGCCGCGGCAGGCGGATCACGCGCACGTCGTGGCAGAAATATTTGCCGCCGAACTGCGCGCCGACGCCGGTCGACTGCGTCATCTTCAGCACTTCCGCCTCCATGTCGAGATCGCGGAAGGCGTGGCCGTCCTCCGAGCCCTTCACCGGCAGCGTGTCGAGATATTTGGTCGAGGCGAGCTTCACCGTCTTCATGGTCAGCTCGGCCGAGGTACCGCCGATGACGATCGCCAGATGATAGGGCGGGCACGCCGCCGTCCCCAGCGTCAGCACCTTCTCCTTCAGGAACGCCAGCATGCGGTCATGCGTCAGGATCGACGGCGTCGCCTGGAACAGGAACGATTTGTTGGCCGAGCCGCCGCCCTTGGCGATGAACAGGAACTTGTAGGCGTCCTCGCCCTCGGCATAGATCTCGACCTGCGCCGGCATGTTCGACTTGGTGTTCTTCTCCTCGAACATGGAGAGCGGCGCAAGCTGCGAATAGCGCAAGTTGCGCTTGAGGTAGGCGTCGCGCGCGCCCTCGGCGAGCGCGGCCTCGTCGTCGCCGGGGGTGAAGACGGCGCGGCCCTTCTTGCCCATGATGATGGCGGTGCCGGTGTCCTGGCACATCGGCAGCACGCCGCCGGCGGCGATGTTGGCATTTTTCAGGAAGTCGTAGGCGACGAACTTGTCGTTGGCGGAGGCCTCGGGGTCGTCGAGGATCTTGCGCAACTGCTTCAAGTGCGCCGGGCGCAAGAGATGATTGATGTCGGTGAAGGCGGCTTCCGCGAGCGCGCGCAGCGCCTCGTGCTCGATCGCCAGCACGTCGCGGCCCATGACCTTTTCCACGCGTACGCCCTTGTCGGTGACCTTGCGTTCGGTGGGGGGGTCCGGCCCGTGCGGGAACAGCGGCGTGTGGTGGTAGGGGGGGGTTGGGGGTGTGGTGGGCGCGTTCATGGGGACATCCTTCGCGAGAGACGCATGCGTTGCCTCAACATTGTACCGCATTTAGAACCTTCCTAAATGGCGAATATGCGTGATTAAAGGTTTTAGAACCTTGCCCGAAGAGCCGACCAAAATAGAGCCCGGACCTGCTCGATTACCAATTGTCCGAAGCGAGGGGAGCACTCCTTCTGAGCGATACTTGGCCAAGCTCGCCGATAAGAGTTTTCTGAATCTTTGGTCGTACCCCAATACATACATTGACAAACGAGTTCGCGGGAAAGGAGACGGCAAAGAGCTTTGCGATCTTCTTGTGGTTTGCGGAGATCACATTCTTATTTTTAGCGACAAGACCATAGAGTGGCCGGACGGAGACGAAGAGCTAGCTTGGAAACGCTGGTATAAGCGCGCCATTGCCAAGTCGGTTGATCAAATTCGAGGTGCTGAAAGATGGATCTCTAAGTTTCCCGAGAGGATTTTCATTGATCGCGAATGCAGACAACCTCTTCCAATAAAGTTGCCACCCCAGGAACGTCGAAAGATCCATGGAGTCGTAGTTGCGTTAGGCGCAGGAAATGCTTGCAAAAGATTTTTTGGCGAAGGAATTGGGAGCCTGTTTGTAGTTCCTCACATAAAAGGTGAGGACCATTGGAAGGGTGAAAGCGTTTTGCCCTTTGTTGTTGGCGACGTCGATCCAACGGGAGCGTTTGTCCATGTGCTCGACGAGGCCACACTCGACATTGTTTTGGGTGAATTTGATACGATCGTCGATCTGACGGCGTATCTCAGTAAGAAGGAAAAGCTGATTAGATCGGGAATACTTATTTCAGCGGCAGGTGAAGAGGAACTTGTCGCCTATTACATAACTCATATGAATTCATTGGGAGAGCATGACTTTGTAAGGCCTGATGGAAGCGACTTCATTGAAAACGACGGCGTCTCGTTCGGCGTAGGACTTTACGGTGAGCTGTTACATAACCAGCAGTACCAAGCAAAAAAAGTCGCAGACAAGAGTTCCTACGTCTGGGATACCCTAATCGAACAATTCACAACGCACATGTTAGCGGGCACGTCAGTTCTGGCGGAAGGAGAAGAATTTGAACTCTCCGAGCTTGAGCAAGGCATCCACCATATGGCGCTTGTGCCTCGTTACAAACGACGTCTATTTGGCGAAGCTCTATTGGATGCTTTCGAAAAAGCAAAAACAACTGACCGCTTCACGCGAGCCATGCTTCCTGGTCCGACTGAGAAAGAACGACACACCGGCTTCTTTTTTATGACGCTAGCAATCCCGAATATTCAATTGGAGGGAGGTTACGAGCAATATCGAAAAGCGCGGCGCCATATGTTGAAAACCTATGCGTATGCGTTTTTGGAAAAATATAGAAATTTAGTACGCATTATTGGGATCGCCACGGAACCACCGCATACCATTGGGAGAGGTGGCTCTTCGGAGGACCTAATTTTCATTGAACCCAAAGGCTGGCCTCCTGAGTTTTTAAAAGAACTTGAAGAAGCGAAAAAAGCTCTCAACATCGTTCAGCAAGGACAATTCACAGAGCGAGAAATTGTGGAAAATGAGTTTCCCGATATCCAAGCACCGCAGGCACGCTTGACGGCCTCGCCGAACCGCAAGCAGCGGCGAATCCTTGCAGCAAGGTCTCGAAAGAAAAGACGTTGAACGGATAGCACAGAATGTGCCGACGCGATCGCGTAAGATATATGCCCGGATTTGACCCGGGCGTCGCGCCCAAGAAGACGATGCGTCCCGCAGCGAGATGGCCGGGACAAGTGTTGCGATAGGACCGGCTTTCGGTCGGTCCCGGTTGCCCGGCCATGACGGCACTACCCCCTCTTCCGCACCGGCTCGAAGCTGATCTTCAGCCGGTGCCCGGTCGCCTTGGCGAAGCGCTGAAGCGTGCGCGAGGAGGGCATGCCGCGCCCGCTTTCCAGCCGCGCCACCGCGCTCTGCGTCGTCTTCATGCGCTTGGCGAGCTGCGACTGGCTCAAGCCCGCCCGCCGGCGCGCCTTGGCGACCGCGAGGACCAACGCGAACTCCTCTTCGAGCGCATCATATTCCTTGCGGTACTCCGGGTCCTTCATCCATTTCTTGTGCAGCGTGCTGAACTTCATCATCTAACCTCCTTGGCGCGTTGCCGCGCAATCTCCAGTTCTCGACGCGGCGTCTGCTGCGTCTTCTTGATAAATGCCCGCACAATGACGACGCGTTGGCCGCTCGCGGTGACGTAAATTGCGCGGGGAAATCCCGTCCCGCCCGGTCATGCGCGGCGAGCCGCGTTCTCATGTCTTTCGGCAGCGCCGCGAGCTCGGCGACGGCACCATTGAAGATTTCGACCGTCCAGCGCATTTATGCTATATAGCAAAAACGAGATAATCGGGCAAGCCCTGGCTAAAACGCGTGCGGAAAAAACGGGCCTTCAGGGTGACAGCCCCACCCAAACCCCTTGCCCTTCCCCCGGCACCATTACTCGCGCGGCAGGCGCCTGCTGTTGCGCTCGGCGATGATGCGCCGGCGCAGCGCGGCGAGTTCTTTCCAGCCGCGCGCCAGCTCATCGAATATATTCTTCAAGGATCGGTCGGTTGCAGCGGCGGCACGGCGGCGGCATTCCTCCGCATAATCCTCCATCTGATCGGGGTCGAGCCGCCGCATCGCGCAAAGAAAAAACAGCCGGAGTGCAAAAGATGTTCCGACAATGGCTGGAACATTACCACGAAACCAGTCATTATCCATCATCACTGGCACGCGGATCGCGCAGGCGCCGGTGGCCGAGAGACCGATTGCGCTCCCGCCTGTTTTCCAGGGGAGCGCCATGTCCGACAGCCAGCTTGTGCGCGCGCGCGAGCACGTCACCAAAGGCCGCATCATCGTGGCGCGTCAGCGCCAGCTCATCACCCGCCTGCAGGCGGCGCGGCACAACAGCGCCGAGGCGGACGACCTCCTCGTCCGCTTCGAGGCCTCGCTGCGCATCTTCGAGGAAGACCTGCAACGGCTGGAGGACGGCGGCTAGGCGGCCGACCCGAAGCCCTTGCCCGCCTTGCGGTACTCCGGCCGTGGCGGCGAGAAGATGTCGAGCACGCGGCAGCCGTCGGCGCCGGCGCGCATGGTGTGCGGCACGTTGCCGGGCGTGCGCCAGAAGTCGCCCTTTTCCACCGGGATTTCCTCAGCCCCCTGAAAGCGGATCGCCGAGCCTTCCAGGCACACGCCCCATTGCTCCTCGGGATGATGGTGCATCTTGCCTTCCGCGTTCGGCGCGATCGTCACCACCGAGAGCATGGCCTGCTCGCCGGCGAAGATGCGCGTGGTGACGCCGTCGGCGAGCTCGCGGAACAGCCCGTCCTCCGGCGTCTGCAGATTGTGAAATTCGGATTTCTGGCTCATGGCGGTTTCTCCGGCTCGGTTAAACGCAAGCGCCGCATATATACTCCGTCATGCCCGGCCTTGTGCCGGGCATCCACGCCTTACCAACGGTGCATTGTGCAAAGACGTGGATGGCCGGGACAAGTGTCACGACCGGGCCGGCCTTCGGCCGGTCCCGGTTGCCCGGCCATGACGATTCATGGGCTACACCGCCCTCACCTTGCCCGGCTCGCCGAGCGCGCATTCGAGCGCGGCGCGGTCCCATCTGGCGAGATCGGCCGCCGCATCGTAGGTCGATTGCAGGAACTCCATCAGCGCCTTCTCGGGCTCTCGCGCCTTGCGCACGGCGTCATACGGCAAAACGAATTCGCCGAGCGCCTTCTCGAAAAACGCATCCGCCGGCGCGACCTTGGCCGCGTCGAAGCCGGCCGGCGCCGGATAGGCGTAGGAATAGAACGCCGCATATTCGACCGGCCCCGGCGCGCCCGGCCAGAAGCCGGCGCTGGAGACCTCGTGCGAATAAGCCTCACGCGCGACGGAATTCGGCAGGTGCGGAATGCCGCCGGGGTGCGGCGGCGCCCGGCGGCCGGAAAATCGCGTCACCGCGAGGTCGAACGAGCCCCAGAAGAAATGCACCGGGGAGACCTTGCCGAGGAACGCCGTGCGGAAATGCGCGAGCACATGGTGCGCGCGCAATAGCGCGGAGTGGAACCGCCGCGCCGCCGCGCCGTCATAGGATTTGTGCACAATATCGTCGTCGAACGGCACGCAATCGGCAATTTCGCAGGGCATCGGGTTGATCGGCGTCGCAAGACCGAGCTCCTTCAGCGCGATCTGCACGTCGGCATAGAACTCGGCGACGCTGACGGGCGCGATCTCAACCTGCCGGGAATGGCCGTCGCTGGCGCGCAGCCACAGCACGTGGTCGAGGAAGTCGAATTCCATCTCGAACGCGCGCTGCTCCGCCGGCATCGGCCCGGTGGTCAGCCCGCGCGGCGTCACATAGAGCGTCACCTGCCAGGAATGATTGACCCATGGCGTGCGTGCCAGACGGATCTTGCCCACCACCTGCGTCCACAGATGCAGCGTGGCGCGGGTGTCGGCCCAGTCGGCGTAAGGCAAGGCGGGCCAGTCGCTCATCGCCGCATCATGGATTGCCGGGACCAGCCCGGCAATGACGGCCGCCGCAACTGCCCGGTCCCGCCGCTCGCTCAGGCTGCGCGCCGGCCTCTGGCGCCCACGAGGCCGAGCATGGCGAGGCCGCCGGCAAACAGCGCCGCGGCGCCCGGCAGCGGCGTTTCGTTGGGCACAACCGAATAGGTCACGCTGTCGATGATAAAGGCAATGTCGTTGAGATCGCCCGAAAAGTTCTGGATATGAAAATCCTGAATGTTCAGATAGCCAAAGCCGTAGTCGTCTGGCTTAAGCGTGTAGGTGAACGGCGCCGACAGCAAATTCGGCAGCAGCGTGTCGGTCTTGTCCGTTATGGATTGCGAGATCTGCGCGAAGCCATAGCCCCCGGGATAAACATCCTTGGCATAGACGGCGAAGCCGCGGTGCCCGTCGCTATCGACGCCGACGGCGAGGTCGCCGAAATTCGTGCCGTCGATGTGGAAGGTCTGGCCGGCGATATTGACGACGGCGCCGAGCGACGGCGAGTTTGGATCGCCGCCGACGAATTCCTCGTTCGGCGGCCCGTAATGCGTGCCGAGCGTCGGGTCGAACCAAAGGGTGATCGTGTAGGGCGATCCCTGATGGATCGAATTGAACAAGCCGCAGGACTGGCCCGCTTGGCACAGAGTGGTGCCATAGAACACGGCGGAATCGAGCGTCCCCGAAAACACGACCTGAATCACACTGGCGCGCGCCGGCAGACAGCCGCACAGAGCCGCGCCCAAAAGCGCGGCAACAAACTTCACCGATTTCATGATCGCCCCCCGGCAACCTAAGCCACAACAAGAAAGCTTATCGAACCGCGGTTCTGCGCGTAAGTGGGTCGCGCGAAGATGGTAACCGCGGCCGGGCGCATATTCGCCGCCTCACTCCTGCCGCAATCTAGGAATTAAATCACATGGTCCTGCTCGTCCCGAGGGCGTCGTCGCGAGACGTCACGATGGCGGAGCAGCGGAAGGGGAAGGCGCCGGAGATGCGGCGCCGGAACCTTCCTGGCCTCGGCGGAAACGCCGAAGGCAGACGCGGCGCCCGCGCGCCGTGGGGCAACGGACCCCGCGGCTCCCGGGCGGCGCCGGGGCACCGCTCGCGGGCACTAGGACCCGCCGCGAGGAGCTCGCTGATGGGGAGAGGCTCGGCCGGCCGTCACGATCGACGGCACGCTACAGAGCCGCTCCAGAAGCGCGGCCCGGCGCCGATGAAAACGCCGCAACGGAGCGCCGAGAGGCGCCCGCGCCTGGCGACAGGCGCGGCACGACAAGACGGCAGCGCCCTTCGGCGCTCCGTTCCCTCGGGCCTTGTGTCCGGGGGAAGGAATTGTCCCCGCGAAAGCGGGGAATGGAAGACGGCGTACCCCGCGCCGTTAAAGAACAGGGGCGATCACGCATGTCCGCATGGGTGCGCTCGGTTGCTTGACGTCACCTTCAGCAGCCAAAGTAACAGCGGTGGATGCAAGCCTGCGGGTCCTGCCGGCCCTTGCTCGGCTTCATGATCCTGGTGGTGCAGCGTTCGGTGCATTGATCGATCACGTTCGAATCGCAGTGATCGGCCCTCATTGGCGCGCGCACGTGCTGCTGCTTGGCCGCGAGCGCCGGCGCAGACAGCAGCATCAATGCGACGCCGCAAAGCAAAAACGTCCTCATCTATCGTCCTCCATCGCGCCCGATGCCGGCACGCAGCATCTCCTGTTCAACATGACTTCTTTTTCGTGCAGTGCTTCGAGCACTTCTCGGCATTGTTGCCGGACTTGCCCTTGCCGCCCTTGGCGAGGCAATCCTCAATGCACTTGTCGACCGACGCATTGCTGCAGCCGCTCTTGCCGCCCTTGGCCTCGGCACAGCCGCCAGCCAGCAGCGCCACCAAGACCAGACCGCCGGCGACGAATTTCGACATGGCCTGCCCTCCCCTCCGCGCGCGCCGCGCCATCATGGGACGCGGCGGCCAAGCCGGCAATGCCGGCGGCGCCGGCCGGCAACATTGACGCATTCGCCTCGATCTGCCATTGCGCAGCGCCTACCGCATTGGAATGATTTCGTAATGCCTCGCAGACCCTTCCGTGTCGGCCGCTCGCCAACCGGCCTCGGCCTGTTCGCCACCCGCCCGATCAAGAAGCGCACCCGCATCGCCGAATACAAGGGCCCCCTCATCACCACCAAGCAGGCGGAAAAGGAAGAGCGGCGCGGCAACAAATATCTCTACGAGATCAACAGCCGCTGGACCATCGACGGCACCCCGCGCCGCAACATCGCGCGCTACGCCAACCATTCCTGCAACCCCAACGCCGAATGCTACGACGTCGGCCACCGCGCCTTCATTCGCGCCATCCGCAACATCAAGCCGGGCGAGGAAATCGTCTACCATTACGGCATGGATTATCTGCGCAACGTCATCGGCATATCGAATTGCCGCTGCTCGCGTTGCCGGCGTCGGCGGGCGCGCTTGGCGCGCCAGGCCCGCGCCAAGCGCACGCGGAGGTTGGCGCGGCTCAAGAAAAAGCGGCCGCGATGACGCTCGACCGCGCCGAGGATCTCAAGCCCGCCTCCTACCGGCGCACCGAGCACATTCCGCTCGGCATCGCGCTGATGCTCGGCACCACGATCCTCTACGCCACCTCGACGGCGATCTCGAAGTGGCAGGTCGCGAGCTATTCCTTCGCCGAGGTGCTGTTCTTCCGCACCGCGGTGTCGCTCGTCGTCGTCGCCGCGCTGGTGCTGCCGCGCATGGGCATCACCGTGTTCCGCACCAAAAGGCTGCGCGACCACGCCGCGCGCAGCTTCACGCAGACCGCGGCGCAAAGCTTGATCCTCATCGCGCTCAGCATGATGCCGCTTGCCGGCGCCATGGCCATCAATTTCTCGGCGCCGCTCTTCGCCACTTTGTTCGCCGCGCTGTGGCTCAAGGAAAAGGTCGGGCTGGCGCGCGCAGCCGCCCTCGCCGCCGGCTTCGGCGGCGTGCTGCTCGTCACCTCCCCCGGCGCCGACAGCGTCAGCACCGGCGCGCTGTTTGCGCTCGGCAACGCCGTGCTTTACGGCAGCGTCACCGCGGCGGTGCGCGGCATGAGCGAGACCGAATCGCCGCAGACGCTCGCCATCTACCAGATGCTGTTCATGACCCTGTTCTTCGCCGTCGCGTTGCCCGTGTTCGGCTTCAGCGTGCCGACCGGACGCGACGCGCTGGCGATGATCGCCGCCGGCGTGTGCAACGGCTTCGGCCAGTACTGGTGGACCCGCTCGCTGTCGCTGGCGCCGCCCGCCGCGGTCGGCCCCTTCTATTACTTCACGCTGGTCTGGGCGATGGTGCTCGGCTTCGTGTTCTGGGGCGATGTGCCATCGCTTGAGCTGCTCGCCGGCTCGGCGGTCGTGGTCGGTTCCGGCCTGTTCCTGCTCTGGCACGAGGCGGCCAAGAGGCAAGCCAAAGGGAGATCCGCATGAGCCTGAATATCCGCCGCGTCGTCACCGGCCACGACAAACAAGGCCGCGCCAAGGTATTGATCGACGAGCGGGTCAAGAACGTGTTCTCGCACCGGCCCGGCGCCGAATACAGCGTGATCTGGTCAAGCGAGGATTTTCCCGTCGACAATGACGGCGACGCCGACCCATCGGACAAAAAGATCGGCACCACAATTCCCGGCGGCACCGTGTTCCGCGTGGTGAGCTTCGGGCCGGGCGTTGCTCCGCGCAACCATCGCACCGACTCGATCGATTACGCGGTGGTGATTTCCGGCGAGATCGACATGGTCCTCGACACCGAGACGGTGCACCTGAAAGCCGGCGACGTGCTGGTGCAGCGCGGCACCATCCATAACTGGGTGAATACGGGCAAGGTGCCCTGCGTCATCGCCTTCGCGCTCATCTCGGCAAAGCCGGTCAGCGCCGGCGGCAAGACGCTCGACGCGCAAGGCTAGGCGTCGAGCTCCGGATAACGGCGGAAGATGCCGCTCTCGTTGAATGGAATGCGGCGCGGCGAATTGAGGTACTTCTTGATATTGGGCCGCTCGGCCACCGCGTCATGCACGCGCACAAGTCCGGGGACGTCGCGCTCGATGCGCTTCATCGCCTTGGGGAAAGCGTAGCGCAGGCCTTCGATCAGCTGAAACACCGACAGGTCGATATAAGCGAGCTTGCGCCCAAGAAGATACGGGCCGCCGCTTCCCGTCAGCACGGTCTCGAAATAGCCGAGATATTTTGGCGCCCGCTCCTTGAGGAAATTCTGGGTGAAGCGCTTGGCCTCGGGCTTGGCCTGCTCGTAATAGAGTTCGCCGCCGAGGGGATGGTGGGTGTCGTGGATCTCCTTGACGAAATCGGTGACGGTCAACTGCAACTGATGCAGCCATAGCCGGTCGGCGTCGAGTCTTGGCGCAAGCTTGAGCTTCGGGCCCAGGAAGAAAAGGATTTCCGCCACCTGCGCGACGACGAGCTTGCCGGCCTTGAGAAACGGCGGCGCGAAGGGCGGCCGTTTGCCGGCGTCCATCATCGCCGTCATTTTCTCCATGCCGCCCGCCTTGCGCGCGACGTCTTCGTATGAGGCGCCGGCGTCCTCGAGCGCCAGTCGCACGAACTCGCCGCGGCCCTGGATCCCCGGCCAGTAATAGAGTTGATAGCGCATGATGCCTCCGCCTTGCCTGCGCTTCGCCGTGCAGGCCCCGGCTATTTGCCGAGATATTGCGCGTCGGTGACCGGCTCCAGCCATTTCACATGCGAACCGCCCTGCTGCTCCTGCATGGCAAGGTGCTCCATGCCGTGACCGACCGTCGCGCCATGCCAGTGCTTCTCGCCCGGCGGAATCCAGACGGTGTCGCCGGCGCGAATTTCGCGGATCGGACCGCCCCAGCTCTGCACCTGCCCAATACCGTAGGTGACGTGCAGCGTCTGACCGAGCGGATGCGTGTGCCAGTGCGTGCGCGCGCCCGGCTCGAAGCGCACCCAGGCCGCCCGCAACAACGCCGGATCGGGCGCCTGAATGATGGGGTCGGCCCACACCGTGCCGGTGAAGCTCGACGCGCTTCCTCTGGTCGGCATCCGCGTGCCGCAAGCGATGATTTCCACGATTCCCTCCCTTATTTGCCGTCGTCTTCCTTCGGCTCCAACGTCCGGCAGGCTTCGATCGAAGTTTTCTCCAGCCGGAACACCTTATCGTCCTGGCCGGGCATGATCAGGATGCCCTCCTCCTCGTCGCAGTCGTGGAACATGCGGATGCCTTCTTCGGCTATGCGCACGATCAGGCTGCCGGCCGGCGGCATGGCGTCGAGGGTCACGGCACCGCCATCGCAATCGACGACGCAGCGTATGCCTCCGTAGGCTGTGCAGTCGCCCGCGGTGTGCAGCGGATGCTTGTCGCCGCGCCGCGCCACCTGCATTGCAAACGTATAATAGTAGAGGTCCTCCGGCCGTTCCTTCTTGCTCGGCTCGGGATAGGCCTCGACGGCGAGCAAGAACTTCATCGCCGCGATGCGCTGATGCGGATGCGCCCGCAGATGCGCCTTATCGTAAGCGCGAGCGTAGCAAGCCTTGTTGCCGGGCTGCGGCGCCAAGATCCCGCCGATGTCTGTGAAGTCGGCCGTCGGTCCACCGGCGTTGCCAAACGCCGCCGCTACAACGAAGGACCCGATCAATGCCGATCGCATGGGCGCACCTTATCACGCGCTCAAAAAGCAAAAAGCCCGGCTTTATCCGCCGGGCTTTCCGTTCGATCGCCTACGTCGGCGTCAGGCCAGCTGCAGATTGCCGGCGGCCTGCTTGCCGCGCTCGGTCACGATCTCGTAGCTGACCCGCTGGCCTTCATTGAGCGAGCGCATTCCGGCGCGCTCGACGGCGCTGATGTGCACGAACACATCCTTGGATCCGTCTTCCGGCTGAATAAAGCCGAAACCTTTTTGAGTGTTGAAGAACTTCACAGTTCCGACAGGCATCAGATTTCCTTTCACGCTTCTTCGTTGAACGCCCTCGCGCTCGTCGCGACGGCGGCAACTATCCGAGTTTTGGGAGTTCACTTGAGCAGCAGCCCAAAGCCGGGAGCGTGGCAGCAAGATCAGCCGAAAACCAAGTTGCGCGCGGCGGAATAGACAAAATTCGCGACAACGTCAACGCCCCGATATCACCACGCGATATTCCCCGCTTTATGGATTGGTAATTTGGCCGCCGCTATAGTCGCAAACGGCGTTGAAGCAGCTCATTAACCGGCTGTAAACCGCGACAATTGAAGCTGCCTCAGCAGGTGCGAGGCGACATGAACAGCGACAAACGGAAAGCGCGGCGCCGGCCGCTTCGCTACAGCGCCTGGGTGGCGCTCGAAAACGACAAGCTGCACGGCTGCGTCCTCTCCGACATTTCCGATCGCGGCGCACGGCTCGATGTCGACGACGCCAACGCGCTGCCCGATGAATTCATGCTCTTGCTGTCGGGCACTGGTTCGGCGCGGCGGCGCTGTCGTGTGGTCTGGCGCGCACCCGGGCAAATCGGCGTCGCCTTCGAACGCCGCCTGAGCGACCCTGCTGTCGCTCCCCCGCCCAAGCCCGTCGCGAACGCAGTCGCTCCAGCCGCGCCGGAAGCGCAAGCGCCGGTTGCCAAAGTCGAGCCGGCGGAAACTGTCTGAATCGCGACTGTTCGCTAGCTCACGGGAATGTCACCGGCCAAGTGGGAACCGGGTCGCGCAAACGCCATTGGTTCGGCGATGACGAGGATCACCGCCACTCTTTCTCTTCTGTCGGTAGCCGTTGCGCTAACCGCCACAGCCACGACGGCCGCGCAAGCAACGCTTACGCCAAACGACCGGGTCGCGGCGGATCGGTCGGCGATTGTGGAGGATGCGGTGCTCTATGGCGGTCCGGTCGGGGCGCTGCTCGAGAGCGACTATTTCCGGAAACCGCGCCGAGCCTCAGGTGGTGTCAGCGTATGCCGGCTGCATCTTTTCTTTTCCAGCGAGCCGTTCCGCTTCGCCCCTTCCTGCGAGTAAGCGCGTTCAGCCGGCCATTGTCTCCTTGACCTTGGAGACGAGTTGCTTGAGCGTGAACGGCTTTGCCAGAAATTCGTATTGCTCCTGGCTCGGCAGATTCTTGCTGAACGCCTCCTCGGCATAGCCGGAGACAAAGATTACTTTCACGCCGGGGTTGCGCCGGCGCAGTTCCTTGAGCAGCGTCGGCCCGTCCATTTCCGGCATCACCACGTCGGACACGACGAGATCGACGGCGCCGCCGCGCTCCAGAACTTCGATCGCCTCGACGCCATTGCCGGCCTCCAGCACGGTGTAGCCGCGGGAGGCAAGCCCTCGCGCGTTGAGCGCGCGCAAGCCTTCCTCGTCCTCGACCAACAGGATGGTGCCGTGGCCGGTCATGTCGGCAGCGGCGCGGGCGACGTTTTCCGCGGCCGTCATCGCCCCGGCGATGGCCGGAGCCTCGGCGCTGGGGATCTGCTTCAGCGTCTCTTCGGCGCCCGGCACGTAACGCGGCAGGAAAATGCGAAATGCGGTGTGCCCCGGTTTCGACTCCGCATAAATGAAGCCGCCGGTCTGCTTGACGATGCCGTAGACCGTCGAGAGGCCGAGGCCCGTGCCCTTGCCGACTTCCTTGGTCGTGAAGAACGGGTCGAAAATCTTGTCCATGATTTCCGGCGGGATGCCGGTGCCGGTGTCGATCACTTCGACGAGCACATAGTCGGCGGCGGGCATGCCCTTATAGGCGTATTTGCCGCTCTCGGCGGCGGCAACGTTGGTGGTGCGAATGGTGATGGTGCCGCCGTCGGGCATGGCGTCGCGCGCGTTGACCGCGAGGTTCACGATCACCTGCTCGAATTGCGAGATGTCGACCTTGACGGTCCACAAATCGCGTCCGACGACGACGCCCGCAAAGGTGACCTTCTCGCCGATCAGGCGCTTGAGCAGCATGCCGAGGTCGGAAAGCGTCTCACCGAGATCGAGCACCTGCGGGCGCAACGTTTGCTTGCGCGAGAAAGCGAGCAACTGCCGCACCAGGGCCGCGGCACGGTTGGCGTTCTGCTTGATCTGGATGATGTCCTGGAAGGACGGGTCGGTCGGCTTGTGGGCGTTAAGCAGGAAGTCGGTCGCCATCATGATGGCGGAGAGCACATTGTTGAAGTCGTGGGCAATGCCGCCGGCGAGCTGGCCGACCGATTCCATCTTCTGCTGCTGGTTGATGCGGCTTTCCAGCGTCTTCTGCTGCGTGGTTTCCAGCGCATAGACGATCGCCGCCTCGCCGTCGCGGTCCTCTTCGTCGACCGCGGAGACGAAAAAACTCGCCCAGCGGTCGCCGGGCCCGGCAAGCGCCGCATCTACCGGTGCGATATCGCCCTGCCCAGCCGCCGCCTTGGCGAGCGCGCCTTCCAACGTTGGGCGGTCGCGCTCGGCAACCGCCGTGAGGATCGAACGATCCTCGCCCTTGAACAGATGCTCGAACATTGCCGCGAAACGCGCGTTGGAGCGCGCGATGTGGCCGGTCTTGTCGACGGTGGCGATCGCCATCGGCGTGTTCTGGAAGAAACGCATGAAGCGGATTTCGGCGGCACGGGCAGAGTCGGCGCCGTCGCTGCGCGCGCGGTTGAGCACCAATGTGCGCGAGGGACCGGCCGCGCCATCGGCGCCGAACGCAACTTTGTGGAAGAGCCGCACCGGCAGCGGCTTGCCCGACCGGGTCTTCAGATCGAGGTCGAGCACCTCGGTCTTCACCTCGCCCGGCGCCGCGTTCATGGTTGTGAGCAGCGCGGCACCCTCGCCGGCAACGATATCGGCAAGCTTGAGCGAGCCGCCGCCGACCTCGGCGAGATCCTGGTCGAGCCAGCCTGCGAGCGTGGCGTTGAGATATACGATACCGCCGCCGGCATCGACCGAGAAGAAGCCGGCCGGCGCGTGATCGAGATAATCGATCGCGTGCTGCAACTCCTGGAACACATTCTCGGCGCGCTCGCGGTCGCGGGTGACGTCGGCAACCGACCATACGGTCACGCCCGCCTCGCGCCTGTTCTCGCCGAGCGGACGCACGCGAAGCCGCAGCCAGCGCGCCGCATTTCCGCTGACCCCGGCAATGCGCACCTCCTCCTGCAGGCGGCGGCCTTCACGCGCGGCCTTGAGCAGCCGGTAGATCGCTTCGGACACATCCGGATCCCCGACGAACACCCTCTCGACCGGGCGCACGTCGGCGCCGTCGGCGGCGCCGCTCATTTCGAGGTAGGCGGCGTTGGCGTAGGAAACGCGGCCCGATTGATCGGTGACGACAACGCCGTCGAAGGCGCCGTCGACGACCGCCTTGAGGACGGGGTTGCCGCGCGTCCGTCCGGAAATCGACATAATGCCGGAGGCAAGGGCAAACAGCGCGAACACGCCGATGCTGCCGAGCACGGCGAGCAGCGTCAGGATGTAGGTCTCCGCGTATTGGCGCCCGACATAGACAAGGCCGCTGGCCGCGGCGATCAGGAACAGCGCCACCAGAAGCACCATGACGACGCTGCCCCCGCGCGAGCCATTTTGGCTCTTGTCGAAGGCTTGACGTCCGTTCGCCGGTTCCGCCGCGGGCGGCGGCGGGGCTGAAGCGGCCTGATCTTGGGCTGCCATGACGGTTGAGGACCTTTTGTCGCCGCGCCTCAAGGGCAAATCAGTTGTCTGCCTTTGAGTGCCTTAAGCCGGCCCATAAGCGCAAGAGTCTTGGCTGGCACAAATTTGGCCTTGGGATAATTACCGCCGGACCGCCCGCCGCAGCCGCATGACGTAACCGATGACCTCGGCCACCGCCTTGTAATGCTCTGCCGGAATGGCCTGATCAACCTCGACGGTTGCATGGAGCGCGCGGGCGAGCGGCGGGTTTTCGACGACGGGCACCCGGTGCTCGCCCGCAACCTCGCGGATTTTCAGCGCCAGCTCGTCGATACCCTTGGCGACGCAGACAGGCGCCGGCATGCCGCGCTCGTACTGCAGGGCGACCGAATAGTGCGTGGGGTTGGTGATGACCACCGTCGCCTTCGGCACCGCGGCGATCATTCGCTTGCGCATGCGCGTCTGCCGCACCTGCTTCATTTTGCCGCGGATCTTGGGATCGCCTTCGGTCTGCTTGAACTCTTCCTTCAACTCGCGCAGCGACATTTTCTGCCGCTCGTACCATTGCCGGTACTGAAAGAGGTAATCGGAGGCCGCAACGACGGCCATGATCGCCACGACCACACCCATCAGCTTCAACGCCAGGCTTTTGGCGACCAGCAGCACTGCGTCGAGATCAGTCCAGACCAGGCTCTGGATGCGCGCGCGATCCGGCCACATCACCGCCACCAGCACGGCGCCGACCGCCACCAGTTTGACCAGCCCCTTGGCCAGGTTGGCGAGCGCTTGCACGGAAAACAGCCGCTTCAGCCCCGAGTTCAGCGAGATGCGTGAAAGTTTCGGCACCAACAGCTCGAACGACCAGACCATGCGGTGCTGGATGAGATTGCCGCCGAGGGCGGCGAGCGCCAGCAGCAGAAACGGGATCGCCAGCACCGCGATCAGCTCGAACCCGAGCTTTTCGAACAGACGCGGCAGCGCCGGCCCGTTCATCGGGATGTCGTAGGAGTTGGCGATGATGCCGCGCATTGTGGTGGTGAGCCCGGCGCCCATGCCGCCGGAAAAGGCGATGAGCACAAGCGTTGCGCCGGCGATGACGAACCAGGTCGACACCTCCTGGCTCTTGACCACGTCGCCGCGCTTGATCGCGTCGTCCAGGCGCTTCTGCGTCGGGTCTTCTGTTTTTTCCGATGCGTCGTGGAGGTCGTCTTCGGCCATGGTTCACCCGCCCGGCGCGAGATTGGCGAGGACGCCTTCGAAATATCCGCCGAACGTGCCCATCATCGCACCGAGCACCAGGAGCAGCAGCGCAAGACCCAGCATGATCGACAGCGGCAGGCCGATGAAGAATACCTGCATCTGCGGCATCAGCCGCGACAGCACGCCGAGGCCGAGATTGAACAGGAGCCCGAAGACTAGAAACGGCGCCGACAGCTGGATGCCGATGCGGAAGGCGGCGGCGACGACGCGCGTGACATGATGCGCCATGTCGCCAGTGAGCGGGGTTTCGCCAGGATGGAACAGTGTGTAGCTGTCGTTGAGCGCAGCGATCACCAGATGATGCAAGTCGGTGGCGAATATCAGCGTGACGCCGAGCACGGTGAGGAAGTTGCCGACCAGCACGCCCTGCTGGTTCTGCGTCGGATCGATGGTGGTGACAAAGCCGAGGCCAAGTTGCTGCGCAACCACCGTGCCCGCAATTTGCAGCGCCGATATCGCCAGGCGCGCGGTAAGCCCGAGCAGCGCGCCGATCAGCATCTCCTGGCCGAACAGCAGCAGCACCGGGCCGAGCGTCTCCAAATCGATCGTGTAGGCGCGCTGATGCAACGGCAGCAGCACCGCGGTCAGCACCAGCGCGACGGTCAGCCGCATGCGCATCGGCACGCTGAGTTCGCCGACGCCCGGCAGCAGCATGACCATTGTGCCGATACGACCGAACGCCAGCATGTATGCCGCCGCCAGCGCCGGCAGGAAGGAGATATCGATATGCATGAAGCCTAACCGCTGACGATGTGCGCGGCGAGCCGCAGCATTTCGGCGTGCAGCTTCTCCGCCATGAACGGCAGCGCGATCAACAGCATCGCGAAAATCGCGAGAATCTTCGGCACGAAGGCGAGCGTCATCTCCTGGATCTGCGTCAGCGCCTGCAGCAGCGAGATGACGACACCGACCGCGAGCCCGACCAGCATGATCGGGGCGGCAACCTCGATCAGCGTATAAATCGCTTCGCGGGCAATATCGAGCACTTCAGGGCCGGTCATGAAATTCGCTTCCGCGTTAGATCGTCATTCGCATGATTTCTTCATAGGCGGCGATGACCTTGTCGCGCACGGCGACAACCGCATCGATCGCCACCTCAGTTTCCGACACCGCGGTGACCACGTCGACCATGTTAGCGGTGCCGTTGGCGGCGGCGCGCGTCTGTGCATCCGATTTGTGACCCGAGTCCTCCACGGCGCCGACCGCGTTCTTAAGCATGGCGGTGAAACTTCCGTCGCCGGCGTTCGCCGTCTGCTCGCCGCCGAGCGGCGATGCATTGGCAAGCCGCGCGATCGTCGCGTAAGCGCCGGCGGCGGAAAGCGGTGTCGTCATGTCATTTTTCCTTTTTGCGCCAATCCGAAAAGCTGGTCACATTTTTCGGGATCATGTTAAGCCTTGAGGATATCGATGGTCCGTTGCAGCATACGGCGCGTCGCGGTGATGACGTTGATGTTGGCCTCGTAGGAGCGCTGCGCCTCGCGCATATCGGTCATTTCCAGGACCGTGTTGACGTTCGGATACTTGACGTTGCCGTTGGCATCGGCGGCCGGATGGCCGGGCTCGTACTTGAGTTGAAAATCCGACGTGTCGGTCTGCGTCGGTCCAAGCTCGACCAGGTTGGCGTCGAGAGCGCGGTCGAACTCGCTGTAGAACGTCGGAATCTTGCGCCGATAGGGATCGCCACCCGGCGTCGACGGCGTCGAATCGGCGTTAGCGATGTTTTCCGAGATGACGCGCATGCGTCCGACCTGCGCGCGCAGGCCGGACGCGGCGATTGCCATGCTCTTGAAAAAATCCATGGCTTTTCCCTTCAGCCGGTCGATTTGCCGAGCGCGGTCTTCAGCAGATTGAGACTGCGCGTGTAGAGCGCGGTCACCGCCTGATAGTCCATTTGGTTGGCGGCAACCTTCATCATCTCGTCTTCGAGGCTCACCGAGTTGCCGGTCGGCTGCACGTCGTACTTTTTCTCGATCTCCGAACGGAAGTTCGTAGCGCCGTTGCTGCCTGCGATGTGTCCGCTTTCGGTGCGTGCAAGCGCTACCGGCGTGACGTTCGTCATGGCCAGCTTGCCCGGCTCCTCGAATTTCAGCGGCGCGAGATCGCGCGCGCGAAAATGCGGCGTATCGGCATTGGCGACGTTTTCCGCGAGCACCCGCTGGCGCTGCTGGCTCCAGTCGAGCCGCGTGCGCAGCATCGAGAGGATGGGAATATCGGTAATCGCCAATTAACCCTCCTTAATCCGCCGCCCTCAGGCACGGATTTCGCTAGGCAGACTTTGCCGGGCGTATGGTTAATGGCCGGTAAAAAGATAAGGCTTGAGCGCCCAATACCCGCCCCATTTACCATCTTAGAAGAGCGGGAACCTCGGATCGAACGCCAAAGACCCTTTTTTCTTAAGGTTCTGTTAGTATTCGGGGCGGCAAATAGTGCCTGGGGCTATTAACCATTCGGGCGATTCCCGAATCTTGCGGCGTGCATAAACGGAGCGCGATCGATGTTTGACCTGCTCGGCTCTGAAACGCCGCTCGCTGTCAAATTTTTCGTCGCTTTTGCGGTCGTGCTCGCGCTCATCGGGCTCACCGCGTGGTTGGTGCGCCGCTTCGGCTCGACGCGGCTCGGCACCTCGCGCGGGCGCCAGCCACGCCTTGCCGTCATCGACGCCGCCGCGGTCGACGGCCGCCGCCGTCTGGTGTTGATCCGCCGCGACAATATCGAACATCTGCTGATGATCGGCGGGCCAACCGATCTTGTCGTCGAGCCCAATATCGTTCGCGCGGTCGGCGCCCGCGAACTCTCGCGCGAGCAGCCGCGCATGACGGCCGAGCCGGCGCCACGTCAGGCGTCTGCGGCCGAAAGTGGGTGGCCGCTGCAGCCGGAACCGGCGCCGGTCGCGCCGATGAACGCGCCGCGGCCCTATCGCGCCAATGCCACCGAGGAACCATGGCTGCCGCCGGAGCCCGGCGCTCGCGCACGGCCCAGCGCCGACTTGAGCGGTCTTGCCGGCGAACTCTCGGCGCGCTTAAACGCCCCCGATCTCGGTCCGCCGGTGGTGCGTGCCGAGCCGCGCGTCGCCGCCGCGCCCTCGAGCGAAAGCAGCCCGACCTCGCAAAACGACCACAACCTCGCGGAGATGGCGCAGCAGCTGGAGGCGGCCTTGCGACGCGCTCCGGTCAGCGAGGGCCGACCACCCGTCACCGATGCACTCGCCGCGGCGCCTGCCGCCGGCAAAGCCCCGCGCGAGCTCAAGCCGCGCAGCGAGCCGAAGCTGGACGTGAAGCCCGAGCCCAAACTCGAGCCGAGGCTCGAGCCGGCGGCGACGCCCGGCAAGAACCTTTACGACAACCTCGAACAGGAGATGGCCAACTTGCTTGGCCGTCCACCCGGCAAACCTTGACAGATAGGCCCGGCCGCCGTGTCCGTCTGTGGACGGTAGCGGCCGGAGTAGCCGGAGTGATGATCGCAGCGGCGGCAACGCCGGCTGTCGCTCAGGACGTCAGCATCAATTTCGGGCAAGGCGCGGGATTGACCGAGCGCGTGATCCAGATGATCGCGCTGTTGACGGTCCTGTCGCTGGCGCCGTCGATCCTAGTGATGATGACCTCGTTCACGCGCATCGTCGTGGTGTTGTCGCTGTTGCGCACTGCGCTCGGCACCGCCACAGCGCCGCCCAACGCCGTGATCATCTCGCTCGCCCTCTTCCTCACCGCCTTCGTGATGGGCCCTGCCCTGCAGACGGTCTACCAAACCGGCCTCAAGCCGCTGGCCGACAACCAGATCACCGCCGAGCAGGCGTTCGAGCGCGGCTCACAGCCTTTGCGCGCGTTCATGGAGAAGAATGTCAATGAGAAGGATCTGAAGCTTTTCATCGACATGTCGAAGGAGGTAGCGCCCGCCAAGCCCGAGGACCTGTCGCTGCGCATCCTGGTGCCAGCCTTCATGATCTCCGAGCTCAAGCGCGCCTTCGAGATCGGCTTCCTGCTGTTCCTGCCGTTCCTGATCATCGACCTCGTGGTTGCTTCCGTGCTCATGTCGATGGGCATGATGATGCTGCCGCCGGTCGTGGTCTCGCTGCCGTTCAAGCTGATCTTCTTCGTGCTGGTGGACGGCTGGAGCCTGGTCGCCGGCTCGCTGATCCAAAGCTACGGCAGTTAACGGCAGCGTCAGCGGCGCACCGCCAAGGTTATTTCCACGGCAATCCTAGCGGGACGGTATCGATCCGGTCGGCGAGCGGTCGGGTTTGCCCGGCGCCGCAGGCGCGCGTGGCGACATCGGCGCGGATGACGGGTTGGGTCTCGCCGTCGAGTTGGCCGCAGCTTTTTCCGCGGGCCGCGCCGCCGCCTGTGGTTTGCCGCGCGGCGGCGCGGCCGGTTGCGGCGCCTTGTCGCCGGCCGCCGTCGACAAATCCGGATAGCGCGCGCGCATGTCGTGCAGGAAACCATCGAGCGTATCGGCGCCAACCACCGTCTTCGCGATGTTCTGGAATTCGCCGCCGCTGGTTCCGATCGGAGCGCTCACCACCTCGAAGGCGTGCCGGTCCGAACTGTCCGCCATCTTGGCCGCGTATCTTTCGCGCAGGCGCGCAAGCCCTATGGTCTCGTCCGACAGCGAATAGCCGATCGCCGCCCGCAGGATATCCGAGCGCTCCGTGTCGCTCAGCGGCGTGAACTGCTTCCAACGGTCGCCATAAAGCAATTCGATCTGTTCGGCCGCGTCTCGCCAACGCTTGGTCGCCCACAGGATGTCGCTGCGTAACCGAATCGCCTCATGGCTCTGGATATTGGCGATGGCCTCGAGCGCAACCGCATGGCGGCCGAGATCGGAAAGAGCCCGCGCTTCCAGCAGCAGCCGCTGATCGCGCAGGTCGTTCGACAGGTCCGCCGTGCGCGTCGTCTGCAGGGTGGAGAGCGCCAGATCCGCCTTGCGGTCCATGAGGTAGATAACCGCAAGACGCGTCGCCACCTGCGCGCGCGCCGCACCCTGCAGGCGGTGATCGACCTGATGCTGCAAGAGCTCGGCGGCCTGGTCGAGCAGATCGACGGAGACCAGCCGGTCGGCGAGCTTACGAATCATCTCGTCGCCTCGGCGCCCGATCGGCGTGAGTTCGCGGTAGTCGTAGAACAGGCCGAGCGCCTCGACCGGCGGCAGTGCGTCGGCCTTGCCGCCGAGGAACAGGCTCTCGAAGCTGGTCGCCGCCTCGTCCTGGATTTGCCGCGTGAGATCCGAATTTGGGTGCGCCTGGATCGCCGTGCGCATGACGTGGAACGCCTCGCGGTAGCGGCCGTCCTCGGTGTAAAGGTGCGCGAGGATCTTCAATCCTTCCGCTTCGGTTTCGTCGCCGCGCCAGATGGTGGTCAGCATTTCGAGTTCACCGATCGCGTCCTTGCGCGGCATGTCGCCCAGCGACAGGCGCAGCGCGATCTCGCGCAGGCGCCCTTGCGCGGCGGCGCGGCGGTCGCGCGAATCCGCGGCCAGCCGGTAGGCGGCGAGCGCGTCCTCGGTGCGCCCCAGCCCCTCGTCCAGCTTGCCAGTCAGCACCGCCATTGTGGCTTCGAGGTCCGGCGGCACGCCGATGGTGTCGAATTCGTCGAACATGCGCGCGGCGCCGTTGAAGTCGTGCACCTCGATCGCGGCGCGCAGCGCCTCGCGTAAGGCCACGCGTTGCAGCTCGATCGGCAAACCGCCCATAGCCTCGTCCATCTTCCTGAACTGGGCGCGCGCCTCGGTCCATTTGCCCTCGCCGGCAAGCGCCACCGCACGCCAGATCGGAGCATCGAGCTGACTACCGACGGTGGGGTTGGAGAGATCCTTGAGCGCGTCATCGGGCCGGTGCAGCAGTACGTCGGCGATGCCCTTGAGCACGCTGCCGGTGACGTCGTCGCCGTGCAGATCGGAGAGTGCGACCTCGAGCACGCCCTTTGCCTCAGCCGCCATGTCACGCGCGATATAGAAGCGGGCGAGATTGAGCCGCGCCTGATAACGCTTCGTCGGCGGCGCCATCGCCGCATTGCGAATCAGGTCATCTTGCCGCTCGTTGTATTTGGCGTGGCGATCGAAGCCCCAGAGCTGATTGTCGAACAGCAACGGGTTGTAGATGAAGGTGTTGGCTGCGCGCTCACTGATCGCGCCTGACGAGAGCGTCAGCCCACCCGGCCGCATCAGCGTGACGCGATCCGGTGAAAGCTCGGCATGGATATCGTCGGCCAGCGGTTGCACCACGATGCCATGCACCGATGCAAGGGTGCGCAATTCGACGAAATCCAGCGGCTTGAGGAAGCCGCGCGCGGGCGCAAGCGCCGTGACCACCATCAAGCGGTCGCCGACCTCGGGGTCCGTGATGATGTGGACCTTCTGCGCCTGCTCGAACGGAATGGAGATGCTGGCCTTGTTCTTCTCGGTGACGCCACGGGCGATCACGAGCGGCTTGGTCGGTGCATTGCCGCCGTCGCCGATGGTGACAAGCCAGGACGGCCCGTCGGCGGCGATACTCGCGACCTGCGGCCGTTCTAGCTTGAAGCGCACGATCGCCTCGCCATCGGCGCCGCTGGTCACCGTGCTGCTGCGGATCAACCGTTCGGTCGTGCTACCGCTCAGAGCGGCGAGATTGATGTTGGCGCCGCTGTCGAAGACAAGCCACAGCGTGTCGGCGCGCCGGAACACCGCAGCGGGCACCGGCACGGCGAAGGGAAATTCGAGCCGCAGCGTATCGCCGGAGCGCGCCGCGTTGACGAGAACCGGCGCTGTCGGGTCGGGCGGCGGCGGCTTTGCCGCGCCGATCGCCGCAGCCGGCTCAGGCTTCTCGGCGGCGGTCTGCGGCGGCGGCTTTGCCGCGACAGGTGCCGCAGGCGCTGCCGATGCTGCGGCAACGGGCGGTGCTTTTTCCGGGGCGGCCGCTTTTACGGCAGGCGCCGGCGGCGGCGGCGCGCTGGGCGGCAATGAAGGTTGCGGCATGACCGCTGGAGTCGGGAGCGCGGGCGCCTGCATTGCCTGCCTGACCGGCTCATTGGGTGGTACCGTCGGTTTGCTCTTATCGGCGCTCGCCTCTTGCGCTGCCGGCATTGTCTGCGGCGCGTCGATTTTCGGCGGTGAGGCGGCTTGCTTGTCGGCACTCGCCGGCGCTGTGGGATTTGCCGCTGGTTTTTTCGCCGGCTGCGCGGCCGCTGCTTTCGGCTTGGCGCCGGCAAGGCCGATATCGACAACGATGCTGCGGTCTTCGCGGAAGTTACGCACCTCGGGCGCGCCGTTGAGCGTGAAGCTGATCTTGGTCGAATCGTAATCGACCACCGATTCGATCGATTGCAGCGTCGGCGGCAGGGCGATGCGCGCCTCGCCGAGGTCCCAGTTGATCGGTTGATCGAACGTTAGTGTCAGCGCCTGGTCGTTGCGCTCGGGAACGACGTTGACCTGATCCGGCATCTCGAACACGTAGCGCATGAGGGTCGGCAGCGTCGCCACCTTGACGCGGATCGTCGGCGGGGTTTGCTCACGCATGGCGAGCTTCTGCCGGTGCAGTTGCCGCTCTGCCTCGCGCGCGCGCCGCGCCAGCTCGTCGATGACCTGCTGCGGCAGGCCGGGCATGACGCCCTTCCAGCCTTCGGGCAAGAGATCGACATAGAGCCACTCGCCCGCCGGAATGGTGTTGACCTTGACCTTGCGCGCGAGCGCGATACGGATCGCAGTACCGTCCGGGTCGCGCCGCGCCGCGCTGACATAATCGGAGGCGCCGGCGCTGAGACGGTCGACCGCGATATCGATGGGCTTCTTGAAGGCGATCACCAGTACTTCGCCGGAGCGGCTCACCTTGGCGTCGACCTGCTCGTCGAGGCGAAACACCAGCCGCGCGTAGCCCTGGTCGGTGAAGATCTTGACGTCGCCCTTGACCGCGTCGGCGGCATGCGCGGCGGCAAACGCGCAGACCAGTGCAAGCGCCGCGAGCCCGCGGGCAACTTGCGCGCACGTCTTGATGAAGTTCGACACTAACGTCATGCCGCCGTTTCCGCCGGCAACAAACGCCGGCCGCGACAGCCTAGGGATTGGCGTTTAAGGTTGCGTTAACCGTGCCGCTCAGGTGCCCGACTCCTTGCCCTCGATCTTCGGCAGTTGATCGCCGCCTTGCGGCCTCGGCGCCGCGCCGGCGCGATTGGCGAGCTCGACGGTGAGCCGTTCCGCCGCATCCGGCGACATTTGCGCCAGGATTTCCGACATCTTGCTCGGTTTCATCTTGGTGGCGACGTCGACAAGGATGTTGAGATCGAGGCGCTCGAAGATACGGGCGGCGTCCTTCGATTTCATGTTCTCGTACATGGCGACGATGCCGGCAAAGCGCGCCGCTTCCGTTTTGTCGCGCGTGCCGATCGCGGTGTTCACCTTGACTTCCGTATCTTTGAGCTCGGCCACCTTGGCTTCGAGCCGTTTTTCCGCCGCGTTGATCAGGCTTTCACGCATGTCGAGCTCGCGCTTGCGCGCGTCGAGCTGCTGGTTGCGCTGGCGCAGGCTTTCCAGCACGGCGCGCTCTCCGGCGGAAGCGATATGTCCCTTTTCGATTTCCGCCGACAGGTCGCCGACCTCGACCTTGGGCGGTCCCGGAGGCTTGTTCGTCACCGCCAAGCCTCCGGCCATGGTTTTGTCGTCTTTCGTCTCGCCCTTTTCGCTTTTTTCGCTCTTGGCGGACGACTCGGCTTTCGCGTCTTTGTCGTCTTTCGACTTCGTGTCTTTGTCGACGGAACCGGTAACGTCGCTGCTCGAGCCGCCGAAGTTGAACATCTCTTTGGCCCAGGATTGCTTGGGCGCATTGTCGAGCGCCGGCACGTCCTTGCCGAAGACGATCCTGGGCTCGGGCGGCACGCTGTCGGCCGGCACGATCTTCAGATCGTTTTTGTTGTGATCCATCCGTTCAGCGAGCGTATAGCCGCCGTCGAAAATAAGACCGGAGACCTTGAGCGCGAACAGGCTGATGGTCGCCACCAGCACCAGCGGAATGAGCCGCAGGTCGCGCACAAAACGCATGATCATGCGGCCAACCCGCCGAGCCTCGATTCCGTGCGTTTGGCGAAAGCCTCCGCCGCCGCAGCCACCAGCTTGGCATCGGGCGCCGCCGTGGTCTTGTCCTTGGAAACGCCGACGATCTTGATCAGCCGTCGCAGCAGATCATCGCCGGCGGCGAGTTTTTGACCGATGTCGGCGGAAAGCGCTTCCGCGCGCTCGAGCTTTCCACCCAGAGATTGTTCGCCTTCGCGCATCGCCGATTTGAGGCCGCCGATGGCGCGCTCGGCGATTTCCGTCGCGGTAACGAGCTCGGCGATGGTCGCGCGCAGCGATTGCTCGTCGGCCTTGAGCAGCCGCAACTGGTTGCTCAGGCGTACGCAATAAAGGATCGTGAGCAAGAGCAGGATCGCAACCATGCTCTCGACCAGGAAGCCGAAGTGGTAGCTCACGGCACCTCCATGCGGTTGGTGGGTTCGTCGGTTTTCTCGAACATGGCGAAGGTCGTGCGCGGCTTGCGCAGCGGCTTTGAGACGCGCACGGCCACGCGGTCGCCGACCTTGCCCATGCGCCCTTCCGTCAAGGTGATGTCGCCGCAGCGCACCGTGACCAGCGCATCCGGTTTGATCTCGAGCGGAAGCGTGTCGCCCACGTTGAGTGCCATCATCTTGCGCAGCGGCAGGCTTGCCTCGTAGAGCACAGCGTCGACGCCGACCTGCGCCTGACCGATTTCGGTCGCCAGGTGGCCTTCCCAAATCGGGTCCCGCCCGAACTTCTCGCCCATGAACATCTGCAGCAGCACGGCGCGGATCGGTTCGATGGTCGCGTAGGGCAACAGCAACTCGATATTGCCCCCGCGGTCTTCCATATCGATGCGCAGGCGCACCAGAATGGCGGCATTGGCCGGGCGCGAGATCGCGGCAAAGCGTGGATTGGTCTCCAGGCGATCGATGTTGAACTTGACCGGCGACAGCGGCTTGAAAGCGAGTTCGGCGTCCGCCAGCACCACCTCGATCATGCGTTTGACCAGATTGGTTTCGATCGTGGTGTAGGGCCTACCCTCGATGCGGATCGCCGTCTGCCCGCGGCGGCCGCCGAGCAGCACGTCGATGATCGAATAGATGAGGCTCGAATTGACGGTGGCGAGGCCAAAATTGTCCCACTCCTCCGCCTTGAACACGGCCAGAATCGCCGGCAGCGGAATTGAATTGAGATAATCGCCGAAGCGCACCGAGGTGATGCGGTCGAGCGAGACTTCGACGTTGTCGGATGTGAAGTTGCGCAGGGACGTCGTCATCAGCCGCACCAGGCGGTCGAAGACGATTTCCAGCATCGGCAGGCGCTCGTAAGACACCATCGCCGAGTCGATGATGGCGCGAATGCCGGAATTGTCGTTGAGGGTTATGTCAGCGAGGCTGAAGCCGAGCAGCCCGTCGATTTCCTCTTGGCTGAGGATGCGTTCGGCGCCGCCCTTGCCGGCCTGGTTGAGGTCGCTGCCGTCCTCGACCATCGCCGCCCATTGCGCCGCGGCTTCATCGGCGCCCTGCGTGGCAGCAGCGTCCGCGTTCGGCGCCGCAGCGCCGGATTCCGCTTCCAGCGCCACACCCCATTCGGCGGCCAATGCATCCTGATCGATCTGGTCCTTGCCTGCCATTTCAGCTCTTTTAGTTGCCGCTCTTTTGTTCGCGATGACTCGTTATTGCACGACGATTTCTTTGAACAGCACCGCAGTCACGTGGTTGGGCGCGACGGCGACGTTGACGCGGCGCGTGAGTTCTTCCTTCAACCGATAGAGACCGGCGGAGCCGTCGAGATCGGTAGGCCGCAGCTCACGCAAATAGGTCTGAAAGGCGTCCAGCACACGCGGCATCAGTGGCTGGATGAGCGGCACGACGCTCGCATCGGGCACTTCCAGCACGATTTTCACTTTAAGATATTGAGCGTGATCGGCGCCCACACCGGAGAGGTTGACCAGCACGTCCGGCATGTCGACGAAGGTGGCGGGCTTCGCCGCAGCGACTTCCGGCTTGGCTTCTTTGTGATGGAAAAAAAAGTAATAGCCGCCACCGCCGGCGCCGCCGAGCAGGAGAACCGCACCGCCGGCAATGGCGATCAACTTTAACGGCAGCTTGCGCTTCGGCTTTGCCGCGGCCTCGCCTTCGGCTTCCGGCGCCTGTTCGGCTTTTTTTTCTTCTTCGGCTTCCTTCGCCTTGGCTGCCATGAACGACCCCGATGACGGCTGCGACCAGCGGCGGCGTTTTGTTGCAAAACGCGCCCGTTTCCGGCCTCAAGCACCCCTTCGGCGAAGGTAGGTCGGTATGGTTAACAGATCATTTCGCGGCGGTACGGAGCGGCAGGTTTTGCCGGGGCGCGGCGGTTTTTGCCCCGGGTTGCCCGTCCGACTTTCGCTCTAACAAATTGATCTAAAACAACTTCTTCTCTTGGCACGGCGGCTGCAAAGCTTCGGGCAACCGCACGCTTGGGAGAGCCTGCGGCCTGGCGGCAAAGCGGCCTCGGGAGGGCTTGCCTGCCGCGGCGAAAAAGGGGAGTTGCCGATGGAGAATGTCTCGCTAATTGGCCTGTCGCGTCAGGTCGCGCTTGAGCGCGAACTTGATGTGGTGGCGAACAACATCGCTAACATCGATACCACCGGCTACAAGGCCGACGGCTCGCTGTTCGAGGAATATTTATCCTCGGCGGCGCGCAGCAGCGGCGGGCAGATCAGTTTCGTGCGCGACGGCGGCCTCTGGCACGACATGAGCCAGGGGCCAGTCGAACGTACCGGCAATCCGCTGGACGTCGCCATCAGCGGCAAAGGCTTCTTGGTGGTGCAGACGCCGAACGGGCAGCGCTACACCCGCAACGGCGCTCTGCAGCTCAACGCCACCGGCCAGCTCGTCACCAGCGAGGGCTATCAAGTCCTGGGCGACGGCGGCCCCATCACGCTGCAGCCGACGGACAGCCAGGTTTCGATCAGCCGCGATGGGACGATCAGCGTGCGCGAGGGATCGTCCAACATCGACTCCCAGCGTGGCAAACTGCGCCTTGTCGCCATCGACAATGTGGCACAGCTGCAGAAAGACGGCGGCGGCGCCTTCAATTATATCGGCGGCGGAACGCCGCCAGCGGCAACAAATGCCGGCCTCATCCAATTCGCGGTGGAGAAATCGAACGTACACGGCGTCGCCGAGATGTCGCGCATGATCGAAATCACCCGCGCCTACACCCAGATTGCGACGCTGCTTCAGCAGCAGAACGATCAAGGCACGCAGGCGATCGACAAGCTCGCCGACGTTCCGACGACGTCATGAGGAGTTAGGTAATGCGCGCACTGAGCACAGCAGCGACCGGCATGATGGCCATGGAACTCAACGTCCAGGTCATCGCCAACAACCTCGCCAACATGACCACCACCGGATACAAACGCCAGCGGGCGGAATTTCAAGATCTGCTCTACGATCACGAGAGCCGCATCGGCACGCAGACGTCGGCGCAAGGCAATATCCTGCCCGTCGGCATCGATCTCGGCTCCGGCGTGAAGCCGGTCGGCACGCCGCGGTTGATGACGCAAGGCACGCTGACGCAGACCTCCGGCTCGCTCGATGTGGCCATCCGCGGCGACGGCTTCTTCAAAATCCAATTGCCGGACGGCACATTCGCCTACACCCGCGACGGCTCGTTCCAGATGGACGCACAGGGCCGTATCGTCACCGCCCAGGGCAATGTGGTGCAGCCGGCGGTCACCATTCCGCAGAACGCGACCGGGCTCACCATCAACGCGCAAGGCCAGGTTTCCGTGATCCCGCAGGGGCAGACGACGCCGACCGTTCTCGGTCAGCTCACGCTCACGCGCTTCGTCAATCAGGCAGGCCTGCTCTCGATCGGCGACAACCTCTATCAGGAAACCCCTGCCTCCGGGCAACCGCAGGACGGGCTGCCGGCGACCGACGGCGCCGGCGACCTGCAACAGGGCAACCTCGAACAGTCGAACGTCGATTCGGTGACCGAGATCACCAACCTGATCGCCGCCCAGCGCGCCTACGAAATGAACTCGAAGGTGATAGCCGCCGCCGACCAGATGCTGTCGACGACGTCGAACCTGATGCGATGAGGCACAGCATTATGATACGCATCCTGGCAACTGCAATCGCGCTCACCGCCTTCACCGGCGCGGCATCGGCCCAAGTCACCGCATCGCTCGCACCGGAGCACCCCGTTTTGCGCGCCGAAGCGGTGGTCACCGGCGATGTCGTGCGTATCGGCGATCTCGTCGACCATGCCGGCATCGTCGCCAACGTGCCGATCTTTCGTGCGCCCGATCTCGGCTCGACCGGCACGGTATCGGCCGATGCGGTGGTCGCGGCGGTGCGCCCGCACGCGCTGATCGGGCTCGATACCGGCGGCGTCGGCGAGGTCGTGGTGACGCGACTGAGCCGCCGCATTTCGCCGCAGGAGATCGAGGCCTGCATCGCGCAGGCGCTCGCCCGGCAGTATCGGCTCGGATCTGCCGAGAACATATCGCTGAGTTTCGACCGCGAGCCGCGCACCATCAATCTCGAGCCCGGCATCAAGGGCAACCTGCAGGCCGGCGGCGTCAACTACGACCTGCGCAGCGGACGTTTTGACGCGGCGGTCGAATTGCCTGCCGGGCGCGGGCATCTTCGCCTCACCGGCCAAGCCACCGTGACCGCCACAACCGTTGCGCTCGCGCATGCGATCGGGCGCGGCGAAATCATCCGCGAGGACGACATCGTCGCGCAGCGGCGACCGCGTACCGAGATCGGCGGCACGACCGTCACCGATATCAAAAACGTGGTCGGCCTTGCCGCGCGCACCGACCTGCAGGCCAACCGGCCGCTGCGCACCACCGATCTGATGAAGCCCGAAATCGTCCAGCGCAATCAGTCGGTGACCCTGGTCTACGAAGTGCCGGGCATCATACTCACCGTGCGCGGCAAGGCCACGGAGGGCGGAGCCGAGGGCGACAGCATCATGGTGCTCAACGAGCAAACCAAACGCTCGGTGCAGGGCATCATCGCCGGCCCGGGCCGCGTCATTGTCGGCGGGGTCAACTCGCAGGTCGCCTCGATTAAGGCGCCGTCAGACCCTTAAGAACTGCAAGCAAAACCGCGCACGTTGCGCCCAAAGTGAAAGTGACGTCGATGAATGTATCCAAGGTGATGTGCCGAGCGGTGCTCGCGACATTGGCGGCTTCGCTGCTGAGCAGCTGCGCGGCCTGGGAGAGCATCAAGAACGTCGGACAGCCGCCGCCTTTGTCGTCGGTCGACAATCCGACGACGGCGCCCGGCTATAAGCCGGTGCAGATGCCGATGCCGGCGGTGCAGCCAGCCTCCTACAATCCCAATTCGCTGTGGCGCAACGGCTCGCGCGCCTTCTTCAAGGACCAGCGCGCGCATCAGGTCGGCGATATTCTCACCGTGCAGGTCAACATCACCGACAAGGCCAACCTCTCCAACGAGACACAGCGCACTCGCGACACCAAGCAGGATTCCGGCGTCGATAACTTTTTCGGCAAGCCGAAGCTGCCGATCATGAATACGCCGCTGCCGACGCGCATCCTGACGACGGATTCGAGCTCTTCCGCCGACGGCAAGGGCTCGATCAACCGCTCGGAAGCGTTGCAGACCAACGTCGCGGCGGTCGTCACGCAGGTGCTGCCCAACGGCAATCTGGTGGTCGAGGGCCGCCAGGAGATCCGGGTCAATTTCGAAGTTCGCGAATTGATCGTCGCCGGCATCGTGCGGCCGGAAGATATCCAAAGCGACAACACCATCGACTCGAGCAAGATCGCGCAAGCGCGCATTGCCTATGGCGGGCGCGGTCAGATCAGCGACATCCAGCAGGACCCCTGGGGTCAGCAGCTTTCGCAGGTCCTGCTGCCGTTCTAGTTCCCGCGTAGCTTAACGGGCTCCCGCGCCGTTTCTGCGTTTCGCGAGCGTGAAACGGCGTCAACGACGCGGCCTCCGGATGCTCCCCAGCCGGAGGCCGCGCTTCGTTGTCAAAATGAAAATGCCCGGCCGCAAGAGCCGGGCAGCTTGCAAAGCCGCTCGCAGAAGACGCTCAGTCGTCGCGATAGACGCGCTCGCGACGCTCGTGGCGTTCCTGCGCTTCCACCGATAATGTGGCGATCGGCCGTGCCTCGAGACGACGCAGCGAGATCGGCTCGCCGGTCTCCTCGCAATAGCCGTAGGTGCCGTCCTCAATGCGGCCGAGCGCCTCATCGATCTTGGCGATGAGCTTGCGCTGGCGGTCGCGGGCGCGCAACTCGATGGCGCGGTCGGTTTCCGAGGAGGCCCGGTCGGCAAGGTCGGGGTGATTCTGGTTCTCCTCTTGGAGATGAGCCAGCGTCTCCTTCGCCTCTTTGAGAATGTCCTCGCGCCAGCACATCAGCTTTAGCCGGAAGTACTCCCGCTGGCGCTCGTTCATGAACGGTTCTTTGTCGGTCGGCCGATAGATTTTTGTTTTGACCGGCATCCCCACCCACTCCCTGTCTTTTTGCTGTTCTTTAGGGTCTCTAAAGTCCCCCCACGCGGGGCGGCTTATATCCGCCCCACCGACGCAGGACAACACCCGCGTAGGGTCAGGGTTATTGCCAAAATCACGTGACAGCCCAATGACTTGGGTTCGTAATCGTACGGTCGGAAAGTTCCCGCTGCGGCCTAACGGGTGCCGGCTTTGGCCAGTTCGACCGCCACGCGCAGGTCGATCTCGCCTAGCACTAGGTCGAGCCCCGGATCGCCGGAAGCCTCGGCCAGCCCGTCCGCAGCGACTTTCAAGCGCGCCAGCATCGGCGGGTCGAGGCTGCCGTCGAGCAGACCGATTTTGAGCCTGTCCAGGGCATCGAGCGCCTTGCGGCCTTTAGCCACCGCGCGCTTCTTGCGCTCGGCCCGATCGTCCACCCCTTGCAGCGCGATCAGCGCATCGACCGTGGCGACTGCTCGCAGTGAATTGGCGGCGCCGGATTGGCGGGCGTTTTCCTGCTCAATGACGGTAAAGCCGCCGTCGGCGGTGCGCCGCGCCGTTGCCGGCGCAATCGCGATAGCTGTGCCGTTCGGTCCGTAAACCCGCATTGTTTGTCCGCCGGGCGTTGATGCCCGGTCCCCGAATACCGTCGAACCTGGGCTTTTATGGTTAATGCCCGGTAAACCGCCCGGCAAAAAATGCCCTGACGGCGAAAGCTGCCGCCCCGCCGAGCCGTGGCGAATTTCGCCGCGGCACGAAAAACAGAACGCCCTCAATGCGTTGCCTTGTGAGCGCGCGTTGGCATGGGGCTCGCATAGCGATCAGCGGTTCGACGTCACATTGGGGAGCAGTGATGACGAAGACGTTGTGGTCTGCACTTTTGGCCGCGTTCTTGACCGTGAGCGTCATGGCTCACGCCGCGGCGATGTCGCGCATCAAGGACCTCGCCAATGTCGAGGGCGTGCGGCAGAACCAGCTGGTCGGTTACGGCCTCGTCGTCGGTCTCAACGGCACCGGCGACACCCTCAATAACGTCCCGTTCACCAAGCAATCGCTCACCGCCATGCTCGAGCGGCTGGGCGTCAATATCCGTGGCGCGCAGGCGCAGCAGCAATTGCGCACCGGCAACGTCGCCGCGGTGATGGTCACCGCCAACCTTCCCGCTTTTGCCACGCAAGGCACCCGCATCGATATCACCGTCTCCGCGCTTGGCGACGCCAAGAGCCTGCAGGGCGGCACGCTGCTGGTGACGCCGCTGCTCGCCGCCGACGGCAACGTTTACGCGGTTGGCCAGGGCTCGGTCGCCATCGGCGGTTTCCAGGCCGAAGGCGAGGCCGCCAAGATCGTGCGCGGGGTGCCGACGGTCGGACGCATCGCCAACGGCGCGCTGATCGAGCGCGAGGTTGAATTCAGCCTCAACAAGCTCAGCCAGTTGCGCATGGCGCTGCGCAACCCCGACTTCACCACGGCCAAGCGCATCGCCGCCGCGATCAACGATTTCATCGGCGTGCCGACGGCGGAGCCGCTCGATCCGTCGACCATCGGCATTACCGTGCCCGATCAATACCGCGGCAATGTGGTGTCGTTGCTCACCGATATCGAGCAATTGCAGGTCGAGCCCGATGAGCCGGCCAAGATCGTTATCGACGAGCGCTCCGGCATCATCGTCATGGGCCGCGACGTGCGCGTGTCGATGGTCGCAGTCGCGCAGGGCAATCTGACCGTCACCATCACGGAAACGCCGCAGGTGAGCCAGCCGGGACCGTTCTCGCGCAACGGCCAAACCGTCACAGTGCCGCGTACCCGCATCGGCGTGCAGGAGGACGGCAAGAAGCTTGCGCTGGTCAGAGAAGGTGTGTCGCTGCAACAGTTGGTCGATGGCTTGAACGCCCTCGGCATCGGCCCGCGCGATCTCATTGCCATATTGCAGGCGATCAAGGCCGCCGGCGCCATCCAGGCCGACATCGAGGTGATGTGATGGCCGATGGTTTTTCGCTGCAGCCGCCGGGCCTCTCGCCGCTCGATATGATGACGCTGAAGGCGCCGGTCGCCGGCCCGAACGCGGGGGCCTCCACCGACAAGACCAAGACGCGCGCGGCCGCGCAGAACTTCGAGGCCGTGTTTCTCAACTCCATGTTCGAGCAAATGTATACCGGCATCGGTGGCGATGGCCCCTTCGGCGGCAGCGGCGCAACCGGGGTCTGGCGCTCGTTTCTCACCGATGCCTACGCGCATGCTTTCGCCAAGGCCGGCGGTATCGGCCTCGCCAACCACGTCTATCAATCACTATTGGCGACGCAGGAGCGTCACACGTGAGCGCGCCGCAAGCCGCGATGCGGCAGACGATCGCCAGTGTCGGCGAAGCCGAGCAGGCGATCGCCAATCTTTCGACGATCATGGACAGGCTCAGCGAGACCATCGTCGAGGAAACGACGCGGGTGCGCGCCGGTCATCTGCCGCAGGCCGCCCAGGAAGCCGCCAAAGCCGAGCTCGCCCGCGCCTATAACGCGGAAACCGCGCGCATCGTCGACGGGCGCGGCTTCATCGCTCGGATGATGCCGCAGGCGGTGGCCGGCCTGCGCCAGCGACACATCGCCTTTCAGGCGCTGCTGCAGACCAACCTGACGGTGCTGGCGACCGCGCACGCGGTCTCCGAAGGAATTATTCGTGGTGTCTCCGGCGAACTGGCGCGCAAGCGTGCCCCGCAGACCTACGGCGCATCGGGGCGCGCCCATGCGCCCAGTGCAAAGGCAAGTCAGCCGATCGCGGTTAGCCGCAAGCTTTGATCAGGCAAGCACGTTGACGGTCTGGCCCACGCCCTGCAGCGCGTTCAATTGTTCCTGCAGCACCGATGTGGCGTGACTGAGGATCATATTGGTGGTGGTGTCCGCCGTCGCCGTATGGGCCTGGGCAAACGCGTTGGCGGCAAGATCGACGATATCGGGCCCCGAGCTGTTGGGATCGAGCCAGCTTGAGCTTGAGTTATCGGCGCTGGCAACATCCAGCATCCAGTTGCCGGTCGACTGGATTGAATTGAGGAATTCGCCGCCATGCGCCAAATAGTACGCATTGGAGACGGCGGCCGAAAGCGATGTGGAAGAAACTGCCGTCATGAGACCGATACGCAGTGGCTTCTTTCTGACGCGAAGCTACCCGGCGATGGTTAACGAAGCTTGAGCGGCGCCAGACTGAGCGCACTGTTTCAGCGCTGCGCCCACTTTGGCGATGACGCTCTCCCAATCGCCGATCGCCGGCTGGCGGAACAGGCGCGCGGTCGGATACCAGGGGCTGTCCTCGCGCTCGGTGAGCCAGCGCCAGTCGGGGCAAAACGGCAGCAGCACCCAGACCGGCTTGCCGAGCGCGCCGGCAAGATGCGCCACCGAGGTGTCGACCGAAATCACCAGATCCATGGCGGCAACCGCCGCGGCGGTATCGTCGAAGCCGTCAAACTGACCGCCGAAGTCGATCAGCCGCGGGTTATGCTTGAGAACCTCCGCATCGCTTTCGCGCAAATCCTTTTGCAGGCTGATGAACTGGAGGCCGGGTAGATCGAGCAGCGGCAGCAGTTTCGCTAGCGCAATCGAGCGGTTGTGGTCGTCGCGATGGGTGGCATTACCGGACCAAACAAAACCAACCCGCAGGCCTTTGCCTTGCGGCAACTGCTCGCGCCAGCACGCGATTTGCCTTTCGGCCACTGACAGATACGGAATCTGCGCCGGGATACTGGCAAGTTCCGTGCGGAACGCGAGCGGCATGCTCATCAAGGGGGCGTGCACGTCGAATTCCGGCACTTTTTCGCCGCTGGCGATGACTTCGAGGTTCGGCCCCCGCAGGCAACCAATCAGCGTTTTTAGCAACGGCGGCACTTCGAGAATAACGCGCGCGCCTTGGCTGACCAGCAGCGGCGCGTAACGCGCAAATTGGATGGTATCGCCCGAGCCCTGTTCGTGATGCAGATAGACCGTCTTGCCGGCAATCGGCGTCTCGCCGAGCCAGAGCGGCTGTTCGCAGCGCACCAGCCGGTTGGCATTTTCCGCTCGTTGCCAGCGCCACTCGTATTGCTGCCAGCCTGCCGCGAGGTCGCCGAGCCTCAACTCGAGCAGCGCCAGATTCCATTGTGCGTTGACAAAACCGGGATTGACCCCCGCTGCCCGGCGCGTCAAGGCGAGCGCTTCCCGGTAGCGGCCGAGCGCCGACAATGCGGTGCCCAGATTGGTGAGCAATTCGACGTGAAAAGGGTCGATGGCGCTGGCGCGCTCGTACCACGTCACCGCCTCTTCGAGGCGGCTGTCCTTGAGCAGCGCATTGGCGCGATTGTTGAGCGCCTCTACGAAATTGGGGTCGGTCGCCAGGGCCCGGTCGTAGCTGGCGATCGCATCCGCCCGCCGCCCACTCGCTTCCAGCGCCGCGCCGCGATTGTTGTGCGCTTTGGCATGATCGGGTTTGAGCGCGATGACGCGGTTGAATCCCTTGATCGCCTCGTCAAGGCGACCAATCTTTCGCAAAACGCTCGCCCGGTTGTAGAGCGCGTCGATGTGGCTCGACTTGATCGCCAACACGCGATCGAAGCTCTCGATCGCTTCCTCGTCGCGCCCGAGCCGCTCCAACACCGCCCCTTTGTTGTTGTGGGCTTCCAGCGAACGCTTATTGATCGCGATGAGGCTATCGAGAGCGATAAGCGCTTCCTCCAGGCGTCCAAGGGAATTGAGCACAAGGCTGAAATTGAGCAAAACTTCCGGAGACTGCGGGCGCGCCTTCAGCGCCGCCGCCATCAGTCGCAGCGCGCCCGCAAGGTCGCCCTGCTCCATCTTAATGAGACCGAGCATGTGCAGCGCGTCGAAATAGTCGGGGCGCACGGCGAGCACTTGCGCGTAAAGCTTTTCGGCTTCCGGCAATTTTCTCTGCCGCTGCAGATCGAGCGCGCGCTTGAGGGTCTGCGGCAGGTTAACGGATTTGGACGTCTGCGGCAGGGCCATGGAATCGTCGATTCGGAGTCGAGCCGGTTTGCTCGCCGACGCGGGTACTCGGCTACAAATTGCCGCGATTTTCTTAAGCGGCCGTTAACCATAACGATTAACCGAACCGTAGTTCCCCTTACGGATACTGCCTGACGACCGTTCACGGGGAACGGAGATCCAGGAAGGATTCGACTATGAGTAATATTACCCTCTCAGCAGGCGTGCGTCAGAACCTGCTGGCACTGCAGAGCATCTCTAACCAGCTGCAGGCGACGCAGGAGCACCTTGCCACCGGCAAGAAAGTGAACTCCGCTCTCGACAATGCGAACGAGTACTTCACGTCTCAAGGCCTCACCAACCGCGCCAACTCGTTGAGCGGCCTGCTCGACGGCATCACCAACGGTATCAACACGATCAATGCCGCCAACAACGGCATTTCGGCGATCACCAAGCTGGTGCAGTCCGCTCAGGCCCTCGTCACCGAGGCGCAGCAGACTTCAGACACGACGGTGCGCTCGAGCCTCGCGACCCAGTATGACTCGATCCTCACGCAGATCGATCAACTGGCCGCCGACTCCGGCTATAACGGCACCAACCTGCTGTCCAGCAACAGCCTGACGCTGACCTTGAACGAGACCGGCACCTCGACGGCGACCGTGTCGGGCGTCAGCGACACCTCAGCCGGTCTGTCGATCGGGGCCTCCCAGAGCTCCTGGGCCGGCGCCACCGACATCGCCGCAGCGGCGACCGACCTCACGGCCGCACTGACCACGCTGCAGTCGCAGTCGGCGTCGTTGAGCTCCAGCCTGTCGACCATCCAGATCCGTTCGGACTTCACGACCGCCATGATCAACACGCTGCAGGGCGGCGCGAGCGACCTGGTGGCGGCCGATACCAACGCTGAAGGCGCCAACCTGCTGGCCTTGCAGACCCAGCAGTCGCTGTCGACCACGGCATTGTCGCTCTCGGTGCAATCCGATCGAAACGTGCTCAAGTTGTTCGGCGGCTAACGCGCCGTCACAACGCAATGATGCAAGCGACGGCGGGGCCAAGCTCCGCCGTCGTTTTTTTTAAGGCGGCATTAACCGTGCGCCGCGACCATACGCGCGCGTTTGGAGCGCCCCCATGGCCCTGAAAGTCGAGTTGAAGCCCGGCGAGCGCATTTTCGTGGGCGAAAGCGTCATCATCAACGACGATCAACGCACCCGGCTCCTGATCAAGGGCTCGGCGCCGGTGCTGCGCGAGAAGGACATCATGACCGCGCAGCGCGCCGACACGCCGGCCAAGCGCATCTATCTCGCGGTGCAGCTGATGTACACCTCGCGCGACCCCCGCGACCACCATGATGTCTATTTCGCGCTGGTGCGCGACATCGTTCAGGCCGCGCCAAGCACGTGGCCGTACATTGAAAACATCAATAATCATATCTTAAGAGGCGAGTTGTATAAGGCGCTGAAACAATCCCGAAAACTGATCGAATACGAAGAGGAGCTATTTAGCAATGCAACACGCCGCGCAGGCATACAAAAACGTGGCAAAGGAAACGGCGAGCGCGCGTGAACTCGAAGCGTCACTGTTGCTGAAGTCGGCTGCGCAATTTCAGGCGATCCACGATTCCTGGGAACGCCGCAAGCTCGAGCTCAACGCTGCGCTGCTGTTCAATCGCAAGCTCTGGACGTTCTTTCTCGATTCCGTTTCGCGTGACGAAAATCCGTTGCCGATCGACATCCGCCGCAACGTCGCGAGCCTCGGCATGTTCGTGATCCGCCGCACCATCAATTTGACCAGCAATCCGCAGCCGGACGGCCTTGGGACGCTGATCAACATCAACCGCCGGATTGCCTCGGGCCTGCGCGGCAAAGCAGCCTGAGCGTCGATTAGCCGGTCACCGGCGCGAGATAAGTCAGAAGATTGAGCTGCGAGAGGCGCGCCGTCGTCGACAGCGAGGCCTGCAGAATCGTTTGCAGCGACAGGATCTGCGCGCCGACTTGCGTGGTATCGACGCCTTCGATGGACTGCAGCATGTCGGTGAGCGTGTTCTTGGTCTGCGCGTGCCGGCTTTGCGCGGCGCTCATGGCGTTCTGCACGTTGGCGAGGCTCGCCTCGATGTCGGTGATATTCTGCACACCGGAAGGCACGGCGAGCGCACTGTAGACGCGCTGGCTGAGCGCTGAGTAGCTCGCCTGCGCATTGGCATCGCTCGGCGAGTAGCTCGTCGCTGCGAGCGCGGCGACGTTCTGGATCAGCCAGCGGATGCCTTGTTCGTTCGCCTGCGTGCCATAGGAAACGGCCGTGGTCTGATCGATGCGCGCCGTCTGGCTGTTGCGGATCGAGCCGGTCGCGTCGTTGCCCGTGTACCACATTACCGTGTCGGCGGCGGTGCCGTTGACGAGCGCGGTCGCGGTGTCGAATGGCGGACCGTCGACGCGCTGCGGCGGATCGTCGAAGAAATTGTTGGCCGCCGCCATGGCGGAGGCCGCCGACAGCGAGGTCGAGGCGATCTGGCTGACGCCCGAGGTGAGGGCGGCTTGCAGGTTGGCGGCCGTCGCCGCCGGCGTCGCGCCGATGCTGAACTGGCCGGGGCCAGGGGTCGCCGAGGTCGTTGCCTGCAGCGACAGCGTCTGCGTCGTCCCGTCCGGCAGATTGAAGGTAAAGGTGATGGCGTCGCCGTTGTTGGGATTGCCGCCGGAAAGATCGATCGAGATCGCAGGCGGCGAGCCGCTCGGCCCGCTCACCGTCGCGTTGCTCAGCGACGAATTGACCGCCGCAAGCTTGAGCCCGAAGGGCGAGCCGGCGACGTCCTCGCTCATCGCCACGGTCGCGCCGGCCGCCGCCGGGATGACCAGCCGGCCAAGGCCGTCGGCGCCGAGGTCGGCCTGGTTACGCTCGGCGACGACCTGCCTGAGGCCGGCGGCGGCGCCGTTGCCATTGAGGATGTGATCGGCGGTGTCGACCGAGGGCTGATCGAGGCCGCTGCCCGAGAACAGATAGCCGTTGCCCCCTTGTGTGTTGAGCGCGCTCAGCATCTGGTCGAGCTCGTCCTGCGCGCTTTGCTGCACGGTCGTCTGCCCGTTGCCGTTGAGGCTGAAGCTGCCGAATTGCTGCACCGTCGAGCTCTGCACCGTGCTTGCGGTGGAGGCGATTTGCTGCAGCACCTGCTGCTGCAAGCTGACGCTGGTGCCGACCAGCGAAATCGCGTCGTCGTAACTGCCCATGGCGGCGAGCTGCGCGTTCAAGGCGACCACGACGCCGCTTTGCGCGCCGAGGCCGCCGTAGGTTTGCGATTTCTGCCCGCTGCTCAGTTGCTCTTGCAGCGTGTCGAGCTCTTTGTTGACGTCGAGCACTGACTGGATGAGCGGAGCGATATTGGGTGAGACACCGGTGACGGTCATGAGGTTCACGTTTTTACATTTGCATCAGCGCGTCGAGCATCGCCTTCACCGTCGACATCACCCGGGCATTGGCGCCGTAACCGTTTTGCAGCGTGAGCAGGTTGGCCATTTCGGTGTCGATGTTCACGGACGAAGTTGAATCGAAGCGCTGCTGCAGCGCGTTGACGACGACGTCTTGGCCGGACTGCAGGTTGTTCGCCGCAGTTGCCGCGAGACTCTGCTGGGTGACGACTTGGCTCAAGAACGCCGACAACGTCCCGCTATAGGGCGAGGCCGCGCCGCCGATGCCCGTCGAGGGCGAGAATGCAAGCGAAGCCGCGGTGAGCTGGTTGTAGATGAAATTGGGCCGCGTGGCGTCGCCCGCCGGCGTGCCGGCCTGATAGCTGGTGAGCTTGGTCGGATCGGCGAGCAGCGCCGCATTGACCTGAATACGCCCGGCGTAACCGATGCTTTGCGGACCGCTGGAGGTGATGGCGCCGGAATAGGGCGTGCTGCCATCGGTGAACATCGGCAGCGCGCCTGACCCGCCGGTAAGCGTGGTTGCGGTCGTCGTCGTGTCGACGGAATTGACCGAGATCGTGCTGGGCCCACTGTCGAGAACTTCGAGCGTGGTGCCGGTCGGATTGGAGAACTGCAGGCCGGTCGCGCCGAGCGCGGTATTGAGCTGGGTGACGACCGAAGCCATGCCGCCGGAAAAATCGACGCCGACCACGGTGTCGTTCGGATCGGTTGTCGCCGAGTTCGACAATGGCAGTGCCGCCGGATCGTCGACACGCATGACCGTGATCGTGTGCTGCACGCTCGAGGCATCGGTGTAGGTGATCCGCGTGGTATTGCCGGCGAGCATGGCGCCGATGTCGGCATCGAAGCCGTTTTGCGCGCCGATGCTGACCGCGTTTCCTGCCGTTGTCGTGTCGGAGAGGGCGCTCGACATCTGCGCGGCGAGCTGATCGAGCTGGTTCTGCGCCTGCACCAGCACGTTGTCGCGCATGTTCAAATAGGCGCCGATCTCGCCGGAGCGGACGCTGCCGTTGGCGATAAGATCGATGCCGCCGCCGCCCGGCGGCACCAGCAATATGGTGCCGAGCCCGCTGACGGCCGGATTCGAATTCCATTGCTGGTTGGCGCTGATCGAGCCGGTCGCGCTGAACTGCAGCTGCGCGGCTTGCGTACCGACGAGCTGCACGCCGGAACCCGTAAACACCGTCACTTGATCGTTGCCGCCGACGCTGGTGCGGATATCCATCAGCTTGGAGAGCTGATCGATGGCCTGGTCGCGCTGGTCCTCGAGCAAGGCCTTCGTGCTGTCGTCGGTGGTGGAGCCCTGCAGTTGCTGATTGATGGTGGCGATTTGCTGCAGAGCATTGTTGGCCTCCTGCACGTCGCCGGCGATACCCTGATCGGCCTGGCTGCGCAGGGCCTGAATGCTCCCGGTCGCGCCGTTGAGTTGCGCGGCAAGCGCCTGCGCTGCGCTGATGACCTGGCTCTGCGCCACCGATGAATTGGGCGAGGTCGACAACGCCTGCACGGCGCCGGTGAAACTATTGAAGACGGAATCGAGCGTGGTGTTGGAGCCCGGCTGCCCGTAGATTTGCTGCAGCTGCTGATAGAAATTGGCGCTCAGATCGGCATAGGAGCCGCCGGACGTTTCCGTGCGCAGTTGCTGCTGCACAAAGGTGTCGAGCAGGCGGTTGATGGCCGTGACACGCACGCCGTCGCCGACGTCGCCCGAGCCGACCGCAACCTGCGTCGCGGTCTGCGTGATGTAGCCCGGAGTTTGCGCGTTGGCGACGTTGCCGGCGACGACGCCGATGCTTGTCTGCGTCGCCTGCAATCCGGCTAGCGACGTCGCGAGCGCTTGCGTCAAACCCATGTGCTAATCTCGCTCAACGCGGCCACCCGTCACCGCAGGATGTTGAGGAGATCCTGCGACATCTGATTGGCCGTGGTGATCACCTTGGTGTTCGCCGAATAGGCCTGCTGCGTCACGATGAGCTTGGTGAACTCCGTGGCAATGTCGGTGTTCGATCCTTCCAGCGATTGACCGACGATTTGGCCTGAGGCCCCGGTCAAAGCGGTGCCCGACTCTTGCGTTTCCTCGAACGAGCCGCCGTCCAACGCCTTGAGGTTGTCGGGACTGTTGAAGTGGACGAGCGGAACCTCGGCCAGCGGCACATTTTGGCCGTTGGAGAAGGTACCGGTGATCGTTTGGTTGCTGCCGACCTGAATGCTCTGCAGCTGTCCCGCGGCGTAGCCGTTCTGCTGCATATTGTTGACCGTGGTGGTGCCGCTGGTGCTGGAGAACTGCGTGATGCTTCCCGTCGGCATGCTGATATTGAGATTGCCGATGGTCACGCCATTGATGGCGACGCCGGTGAGCGCCAGGTTGGTCACCGCCGGACTGAGCTGGCCCGAACTGTTGAAGGTAAAATCGGTGCCGGCGTTTTGCCAAGCGACGCCCGCCCCAGTCGCGTTAACGTCGGTCTGATAGAACAGCTCCCATGTATCGGTGCCGCCGGCGGCGACGCTGTCCGTCTTCGCCCAGCGCAGCTCGAGATTGGCCGGTGTGCCGTTTGCATCGTAGAGCGTGACCGTCCCGCCATCGACGCTTTCATTGACGAAGGTCGAGACGTCGTTGCCGACCACGGTCCCGGTGCCGGCGACGGTGGGATCGACTGTGAAGTCAGCTGGATTGAGCAATTCGGAATTCGCCACCGTCGAGCTGTAGGCGCCGGTGTGCGGCGTGGTCGGCAAGTTGATGCCATAGTCGACGACGCTCGACGGATTTGCCGGCAGGAAGTTGTTGGCAAACTGCAACGGTGCGCCGACGCTGCCGGTCGGATTGCCGGTGGTCGGATCGATCGGAATGCCTTCGAGGTAATAGCCGGCGCCGTTGACCAGATAGCCTTGCGCGTTAAGCTGGAAGTCGCCGCGTCGCGTATAGCTGTTGACACCGCCGAAAATGGGGCTCGAGCCGCTATAGCCGGCGGGCTTCTGCACGATGAAGTAGCCGTCGCCGTTGATCGCCATGTCGGTGCCGATCGTGCTTGTCTGGATTGCGCCCTGCACGCCGTTGGTGGCGAGCGATTGGGCAATGACACCGCCGGCGACCTGATTGGCAAGCGCGCCGCCGCCGGGGATCAGGTCTTCGAAGCTGGTGTCGACGCCCTTGTAGGCGATGGTCTGAGAGTTGGCGATGTTGCCCGAAATATTCTGCATGGCGAACGCTTGCGCCTGCAGACCGCTGACGGCGGACGTAAGAGCGTCGAACAAACCCATGACTTCGTCTCCACGATCAAGGTGCGCGCCAAATTTGCGCGCACGAATTCACCGCCGACTTCGCAATCGGCGTGCCAAAGCATAAATTGTGCTGTTTCAACGGCTTAGATGAAAGCGGCGACCCGTTGCGGGCCGCCGCAAGCAATCTTTTCTTCCCTCACCCGGCAGATTTTGCCGACGTCAGGACGCCTGCGCGGGCGCCGGCTCAAACTTCAGCGCCACCCCGTTCATGCAGTAGCGCAGACCGGTCGGCGGCGGCCCGTCGTCGAACACATGGCCGAGATGACCAAGGCAGCGGCGGCAATGAACCTCGGTGCGCACCATGAAGAGCGACCGGTCGCTCTTGGTGCCGACCGCATTCGGCAACGGTTCATAGAAACTCGGCCAGCCAGTACCGCTGTCGAATTTGGTGTCGGAAGAAAACAGCGGCAGCTCGCAGCCAGCGCAAGCAAAAATACCTTTGCGCTTTTCGTGATCGAGCGGGCTCGAGCCGGCGCGTTCGGTGCCGTGCTTGCGCAGCACATCGTATTGCGCAGGGTTAAGCCGCTTGCGCCAGTCGGCGTCGGTCAACTTGCGGAAATCGATTTCGGTGGTCGTCGTTGTCATCGTCTCTGCCTCGCAAAATCCATTTGTCGCCATCAGCGCGCCAAGCGCGACGCCGGCCATCCAAAAAGCCCGTCGATCGATCATAGCAGTCGTCTCCCAGAAAATCCGGCCCATGCCGGGGATGCCGCGGCTCCCTCGCAGCCTCAAATACTGCGTTTGCGCATAAGCGCCATTCAATTCGTCATCACCGCGCCATCACGCTTGCGTGGGAAGTGCTATAGTTTATTCAAGGATCAAGAATAGCCGGAAAAATCAAGGGCTCGCATGCGTTTTGAAGGCACCAAGGCCTATGTGGCGACCGACGACCTCAAGGTCGCGGTCAATGCCGCCATCACATTGGAGCGGCCGCTGCTGGTCAAAGGCGAGCCGGGCACCGGCAAGACCGTGCTGGCGCTGGAGATCGCGAGGAGCCTCGGAGCGCCGCTCATCGAATGGCACATCAAGTCGACCACCAAGGCGCTGCAAGGCCTTTACGAATATGACGCGGTGTCGCGGCTGCGCGACAGCCAGCTTGGCGACCAACGCGTCAAAGACATCCGCAACTACATCAAGCGCGGCAAATTGTGGGACGCCTTCACGGCGGACGAGCGGCCGGTGCTGCTGATCGACGAGATCGACAAGGCGGACATCGAATTTCCCAACGACCTGCTGCTCGAACTCGATCGCATGGAATTTTTCGTCTACGAGACCGGCGAGACGGTCAAGGCGCGCCGCCGGCCGATCGTGGTCATCACCTCCAACAACGAGAAGGAGTTGCCGGACGCCTTCCTGCGCCGCTGTTTCTTCCACTACATCCGTTTTCCCGACGCCGACACCATGACGGCGATCATCGAGGTGCATTTCCCCGGCATCAAGCAAAGGCTGGTCGCCGAAGCGCTGAAGCTGTTTTATGAGATCCGCGAGGTGCCGGGGCTGAAGAAGAAGCCGTCAACCTCGGAGCTGCTCGACTGGCTCAAGCTGCTGATGGTCGAGGACATCGGCCCGGAAACGTTACGCGAGCGCGATCCGAAAAAGCTCATTCCGCCGCTCCACGGGGCACTGTTGAAGAACGAGCAGGACGTGCATCTGTTCGAGCGCCTGGCCTTCATGGCGCGCCGCGAGGGGCGTTAGCGACTTAGCGGCCCGCTGGGCGCGCCGGGGACATTGGTGTCCGGCGGCTCTTCGTCCTCGGGCGCCAGCGGATCCTGCCGCTGCGCCGCCGGCTTCTTCACCGCGACGGGTTTCTGCGGCGGCCGCGCGTCCGGCAACCGAACCTGCTGTTCGCTGCCGGCCGTCGGCGCCTGTGCGACCTCGGGCTTTGCCAGCCAATCGTGATCCTTGGCATAAGCCACGATTTTCTCGGCAATGGCGCGCCCGAGCGCCCGCGCCTGCGCCTCCACTTCCGGCGACAGCCGCTCCGGCAGGGCGTTTTCGGCGACGAGCGTTGCGGCAATCGTCGAATTGCGCGCGGCCACCGCCTCCTTGCTGCCGGCGGGAATCTTGCGGCCGCTTTGCGCATCGACCGCAAAGTTCATGACCGGCACCCGGCTGCCCGCGGAGGCGCGCATGATCGTCATGTCGGCGATGACCTCGCCACGCCCCGGCCCAAACCCGACGCGCGCCGCCGGCTTGCGCTCGGGCGGATGCAGCCGGCCAGTCACCAACAGAGCGTCGTCGCCGAAGCTCAGGTTCTGCTCATTGCCGGGCTGCGCGTTGAGCCCGGCGGCGCGCAGGTCGGCGACCGCCGTCGCCACGATCTCATCGTTGACGCGCGCGAGCGTCCGCTGCCGCCGCTCGAGGATCGGGTAATTGCCCCTGCGCTCAAGGCGGGTGTTGAAGCCGTTGTCGGTCGCCGTCACCTCGGAAGCCGCCACGAAATCGGCCACCAGCACGGATTTCGGCCGCGAGGAGGCGCTGGCAAACAGCCCGGGCTGGGCACCGTTCTGCGCGCAGCCGCAAAGGGCAAGCGCGCAGGCCAGAACAAATGGAAGATGTTTACGTGGCATACGAGGTGACGAGCCGTGACAATTGGGTGGATACCGCCGATGCCTATCTGAATCGCGTCGCTCGGGCCACAGGCACCGAATCGGATTACGCAAAATTTATCCCTTGCCTAATCCTGGGTTTGCGTCCCCGGTTTTCTTGCCGCGGCCGCGGCCACCGCGCGTACCGCGCGGCCGTTTGCCGAAGGGTTTCGGGCCACGCGCATCCGCGGCAGCTCCTTCGGGCGCGGGCCCCGGCACCACCAGGCTCTTGCGCGCGGCCAGCCGTTCGGCCTTGCGCCGACGCGCGCCGTGGCGATAACGGGCGAGTCCCTGCCCGATGCGATCGAGCGGCCGCAACCCCCAATAAACGCTTTGCACAGCCGCGCGGCCGATAAAGCCGCCGGCCCAGACCAACTCGTAAGGCGCGAACAATCGCCAGGTCTCGTCGTTTTCGACGATTCCACGGGCAATCAACTCGCCGGCCATGGCCGTTGTATTAAGCCCGTGCCATCCGAAGCCGCTCGCCACCCACACGCCCGGCTCGATGGCTCCGATCTGCGGCATGTGATGAACCGAACGGCCGAACGTGCCAGACCACAGATGCGCGATCTCCACTTTTCCGAGCTCGGGGAAATTGCGTCTGATGTCGGCGAGCATCCCACGGGCGAACCAGTGCGGAGCCGCCGGCCAAACCGTCATCCGTCCGCACCATTGCAGGCGGTCACCGCCTACGATGCGATAGTGATTGTCCGCACGCCTGCCGTCGGTCACGGCGCCGCGATAGCGGATCACGTCGCCGAGGTTCGGGATCGGCTTGCTCACCATCACGAAGGTGGTGATCGGCATCAGCGTCGATGACAGCCGCGGCATTAACAAACCGAGATGCACGTTGCCGGCCAGCACCACATGCCCGGCGCGGACGCGTCCTCCCTGGGTGGTGATGCGTTTGCGCACACCGGCGGGATCGATAGCGACCGCCGCCGTATCCTCGAAAATACGCACGCCCTCCTCTACCGCGGCTTGCGCCAGACCGAGCGCGTAGTTGAGCGGGTGGATGTGGAAGGCATCCGGATAATGCATCGCATTGAAGTAGTGCCGGCTCGGCAGCGCGGCACGTACGCGTTCGATCTCCCACATTTCGACATTGGCGCCGATCCAGCGCATTCGCTCGATCCGGTTGCGGATCTCGTCGTCATTGTCGGTCTTGGAAACGTCGAGCCAGCCGTCAACCGGGTCGACGGCGGTCATGCCGGTTTGCACAATCGTCCGCCGCACATAGTCCACGCCGTTCACCGACAGCGCCCAAAGCTGCTTGGCATGGTCGAGACCGACGCGTTCGATCGTGTCGTCGATGTCGGCGGAAAAGCCCGGCAGGACAAAACCGGTATTGCGTCCGGAGGCCGCCCAGGCGATGCGGTTTGCTTCCAGCACCGCAACGGACCAGCCGCGCCGTGCTATCTCCCGCGCGACGGTGAGCCCGGCCAGGCCTCCGCCGATCACGCAGACGTCTGTGTCGAGGTCAAAAGTCAGCCGCGGGCGGGCCTCGCCGCCGACGCGGGTCGCTTGGTACCAGTCCAGTGCTTCGCTTTCAGGCTCGGTCATTGCCGGCGGCTTTTAGAATATGATCGCTTCGGATTAAATCGAAACCTAGCAGACCGGAGCCCGGCACGACATGCGCCGCTTGTTGTTATTCCGCCACGCCAAGGCCGAGCGCGCCGAACCAGGCGAACCTGATCGCGACCGCGCGCTCAACGACCGCGGCCGCAAGGACGCCGCTAGCATTGGCGCCTATATGGCGGGCCACGGGCTGACGCCCGACCGCGTCGCCATGTCGCCTTCGCTGCGCACCCAGGAGACCTGGAAATATGCAGCCGGCGCGTTTCGGCCGCAGCCCCCGGCACAATCGATCGAGCGTCTGTACAACGCGACCGCCCATACCGTTCTCGACGTAATCAAGGAAACGCCTGCCGCGGCGCACAGCCTACTGATCGTCGGCCACAACCCCGCTATGCATGAGTTGGCGCTGATGCTGATCGCGTCGGGCGATATCGAAATCCGCGAGCGTCTGGGCGAAAAGCTGCCGACCTCAGGGCTCGTCATCATCGATTTTGCCATCGATGGCTGGCGCAAATTGCATCCGCGCTCAGGACGGCTGGCGCGCTTTGTGACACCCAAGTCGCTGGGCGCCGCATCCAATTAAGGCAACAGGCGTCACTCAACGGCTGTGCAAAAATGTGTCAGATTTGGTTACCGATTGGGGGATGTTGTCATGTACAAAAAAATATTGGTCCCGGTCGACCTTGCCGAGAGTGAACTCGCCAAGCCTGCCTTGGCGGCGGCATGCAGCATGGCGCAGGCATCGGGCGGCGCGGTGCGCCTGGTCAACGTTCTGCCGATGACCCCGGTGATGCTGGCGGAGTATGTGCCGGCGGACTTCGACGTGCAGCAGCGCAAGACGTCGGAAGAAGCGTTGGCGAAGGTCGGGCGCGATTGCAGCCTTGAGGCTGCCCGCGTCTCCACCAATGTGCGCCAGGGCGGCATTTATCATGAGATTCTCGAAGAAGCGAAGGACATCGAGGCGGACCTCATCGTCATGAGCTCGCACCGCCCCGCGATGCGCACCTATTTCCTCGGCTCCAACGCCGGACATGTGGTGCGCTACGCCAAGTGCTCCGTGCTCGTCGTGCGCAACTAGTCGAGCCGCGGCATGAGCTCGCGCGGCAGCGCATCCGGATCGTAGAGGGCGGGGCGGTTGCGGCGAAAATAATTTCCCGCCTGCCACAGAAACAGCAGCAGAAACAGCGTCACGAACAAGGTCCCGCGCCAGGCCTGCGCCTGCAGGCCGCGCGCGATGAGCGCGGCGAGCGCGAGCGAAATGACGGCGAAAATGCCGAGGCCGGGCCAATAGAGAATGCGGTCGCTTCCCTGCTCGTAGCGAACCGGCATGCCAAGTCCGGCAACGCGTCGATGTAATGCCGTGACAAACGCTGTATAGCTGGGGTCGAGCCGCTCCAGTTCGACCATGCTTTTCCAGGAACTCGAGCAAATCTCCAGCTTCGGCGCGCCTTCCGCCCAAATTTCCATGAGAAACCGCTGCGTCTGCATGGTGATCGGGCGGAACGACAGGCGCAGGCGCCTGATATCGCGCAATGCAATGCGCCCCGACTTGCGTCCAGCGCTCCACTCGAGAGCTTGCGGGGCGAGCCTGAATTCCCACGGCGCGCCGAGCAGGGACGGCCGGTAGGAATATTCGAGTACGCCCTCCCCGGCCGCGGTCCGCCTGTCGTCAGTCATGTGTGAAATTCCTGTGACAGGCTTCGCAGCAATGCCACGGCCTACATAAATTTGCCTCATTAACCATGATTACGCTCGACGCGGACTGCTGCGACGGCCTAGAGTTTGTGTGTGTTCCAATCGCTGCCGATTTAGAATATCTTAACCGTCGAGCCGCGGGACGCGTAGGTTTAGGGCGTGGGAGGCCTTGTTATGGCTAAGTTTTCCGAGATTTTCAGCCGCAAGTCCGGCGAAACCGGGACGGTCCGGGACGCAATTCCAGGAAACGGCAACGGCCAGCACATCAGCGTCGAAAATCTCTCGAATCTCGGCTCGCGCATGGGCGAGCAGAACGAGGCCCTGCGCAACCTCCTGTCGGATACCGGCCGCAAGATTGGCGAGCTCGACGAGCTCAAGGAGGCCTTCGAGAAGATCGTCGCCCCTTTCAACAACACCCTGCGCGCGCTCGAACAGGAAAAATCGCAGTCGCTCAGCCTTTCCAACATGCTGGCCGAGGCGCGCAATGCCTATGACACCTTGCGTGCGGAATTTTACCAGGTCGAGAAGAAGGCAATCGCCCTAGAGGCCGAGGTCGAAAGACTGCGCGAGGACCTCGAACTCGCGCGCGAATCGAACCGTAGCCTGGAAAGCACGCGCCTCGAGCTGACCGACGAGGTCAATGCCAAGAACGCGCAGATCGTCGAGATCGAGCGCCAGTTCAGCCAGGAAAGCGCGCAGCGCCGCACCCTCACCGAGGAGCGGCGCATCCTCGAAGAGCAGCACGACATCTCTGAGAAGCGCAACATCGAGCTCGACAGCGAGCTCGCCGGCACGCGCGAGAAACTGGCGCTGCTCGAGGATGAGAAGCGTTCGCTGCAGGCCGCGGTCGACCAGGCCCTCAACGAAGCGGCACGGCTCACGCGCCGGCTGACCGAGAGCGAAAACAACCTGACCGCGACGCGCGCCCAGCTCGGCAAGGTCGAAGCGAGTTTCGCCGAAGCCTACGCCGAGCGCGGCCGGCTCGCCGCCGCCCTTGCCGAATCCAAGGAGCAGCACCAGGCCGACCACAACAGCCTCAATATGCGCCTCGACGCGCTGCAGTCGCGCGCGGCGACCGCCGAGCGTCTGCTCACCGAAGCGCGGCAGAATCTCGTCGCCCGCACCGAGGAAGTGCGCGCCTTTGACCGCAAGGCCGTGGAAGCGACCATCGCCCGCAACAATTCGGAAAAGCGCCTGGCCCAGATCGAGGCGGCCCATGAGGCACGCGAACGGCTCATCCGGGACCTCGAGCAGGCTCGCGCCACCCTTGCCGAGCGCGCCACCGCGCTCACCAAGACGCTGAAGTCGCGCGAGACCGCGCTTGCCCGCGCCGAAGACAAGATCGCCGGTCTGACCGACCGCAATGCCCATCTCGAAGCGGACATCCAGGTGAGCCGCACCAACATCGAGAAGCGCATCGAGGACTTGAGCTCGGCGTTGCAGCGCGAGCAGATGGAACGCGCCGTCATCGAAGGGGCGCTCGAAGCGGCGCGCAAGGACAATTCGCGCCTGCAAAGCGAGGTCGCCGCGTTGCGTTCAACCTTGCGCCGCGGCCTGCCGTTCGACGAAGCAGCGATGGCGCCGAGCGAGCCGGCCAACGACGAGGCGCCGAAGCGCCGCGGCAAGAGCGCCGAAACCGGCGAAGGCAAGGCGTAAGCCGCTGCCGATTTCACGACGGTTGCGTTACGACCGAAATGGACACTCGCTGGCGCAGTCCGCACGCCCGCTCATGGGCTAGTAGGTCTCCATACCAATCGTGCAGATTCCGCCAGATTTGGATTTTTTCTCTATTACTCCAGTCGCAAGCAGATGAGCCCGGCCCTGCGGGCGTTTATCGAGTTCCTGAAGGTCGAAATCAAGAAGCGCAGAATTTCACCTGGTCGCCCGCCACGCACGAGAAACCTCACGGAACTACGTTTTGTTGCCCGGCGGTTCGCAAAAGAAATAATTCCCCTGCCCGTTGATCGCGCCGCAGTTTGAACGTCCGCGCCACATGACAAGCCGCGCCGGCGCTCCTAGATAATTTAAATGTGGAAAATCCTGCTGCTCGCCGCCCTCTTCGCTCTGCTCGCGCTTGCCGTTTGGTTTGCCGGTGCCACCTGGGAGCGCTTTGCCGGCGATGCGATGCCCGCCTATGGCTATGTTGCGATGGCGGGCGGGGTGCTGTTCTCGTTGTTGGTCGGCGGCGGCTTGATGGCGCTGGTGTTCTATTCCAGCCGGCGCGGCTATGACGAAAGCCAGGGCGACTTTCGCGACCGGCTTTGACGCATTATTTGCGCATTGCAGCCCCGCCGACAGGACGGTCGCGCCTGACGCGCAAACGCGCTATGGATCCCCCAAAAGGGAAGCACGATCAGGGGCGGCCATGAGCAAGACCATCGTCCAGGAACAGTTCGGCAAGACCGCGGCGAGTTACCTCACCTCGAAGGTGCACGCCAAGGGCGCGAGCCTCGAGCGGCTCGTCGAGCTGACCAAGCCGCAGAAGAGTTGGCGCGCGCTCGACGTCGCGACCGGCGGCGGTCATGTCGCCTATACCTTCGCGCCGCACGTCGACCGGATGTGGGCGACCGACATCACCCAGGAAATGCTGGACATGGTGAAGGCCGAGGCGAAAAAGCGCGGCCTCGCCAATGTGCGCACCGCCTATGCCAAGGCCGAAGCGCTGCCGTTCGAGGACGCGAGCTTCGACCTCGTCACCTGCCGCATCGCTCCGCATCATTTCGACAGCATTGCGGATTTCCTCTCCGAGGTGCACCGCGTGCTCAAAGCTGGCGGGCTTGCCGCGATCGTCGATAATGTGGTGCCGCCGGGCAGCGTCGGCGATTACGTGAACGCCTTCGAGCGTTTTCGCGACCCGAGTCATCTGCGCTCATGGACCATGGATGAATGGCGTATGGCCTTCAAAAAGGCTGGCTTTGTCATCGTCCACGAGGAGCAGCTTTACAAGCAGATGGAATTCAAGAGCTGGGCGGCGCGCCACGACGCCAATATGCAGGCCTTCCTGCGCTCCATGCTGGCGCAGGTCACGCCGGAGGTGAAAGAGGTGCTCGACCCCAAGGAGCCGCACGCCGAGGCAACCTTCCGCCTGTCGGAAGGTCTGTTCGTCGCCAAGCGGACTTAGAATTCAGAGTGAGCGTTATCGCCTTCTTGCGTGCCTGATCCGTCGCGGCGGCTTGTAAGACGGGTCCCATTCCGGATGCGCGTCGAAAGCCTGGTCGACCAGCCAGCCACCGATGAACGGAATGACGCATGAGGCGATCAGGCTGTCGCCCTCGCGCATGGTCAGCGGCCGGTCGACTACGAGGGTCGCGACCATCGGCGCAACCGCGGCGCAGCCGATCGTGGTGAAGGCCCAGGCGCCAGCGGCCGTAACGCCGTTCACATTGTGATACTTCAAGCTCCAGCCGCCGAGCGCCAAATAGCCCACGGCCGAAGCGGCTCCGACGCCAATCGATACGGCGTCGAGGCGTGGATCCGGGTTCATCTGCGTTTCGCCGGCACTGGCCGGTTGGCAAAGACCTGTGACCGCCACGACGGCGGCGAAAACTGCGACTTTTTTGATCATCACGGAGCCTCCCCTGCCCAGAACTGGCGGGACCGAATTTGTAAACCGCCTCGACGACCGAGTGGAGCGGCCCTTGTGGCATGCCCCTCGCTCAAACCGTTGAAATGCAACATCGTTCCGTCAGGCGGAGCGCGACGTTAGGAATCCGTTAACCATCGGGATTCAGGATTGTTCTAGGATCGTTTTCGGGGTGATTCGGCGTCGCTTTCTGCCGGGCGGATCGGCACAAAAGGATGCTGTCATGGGGAAATTCGGGGGTTTTCTTGCCCGCAAACCGGTCATTGCCGAAATCGCGCCGACGCCAGTACCCACAAATCCGCTTGAACTCGATGAGGAGCTGTTCTCCGCGCTCGGCGCCCGCGTCGGCGGCGAGAACGAGGCGCTGCGCAACCTCCTGCTCAAGGCCAGCACCAAGATCAACGAGCTCGACTCGATTAAAGAGGCGGTCAGCCAGCTTGCCGACCCGGTCGCCAAGGCGCTTTCCGACTATGAAAGCGAAAAATCCGAGAAGGTGGCGCTGCAGACGGTACTCAACAACACGCGCACCGCTTACGGCAAGCTGCGCGGCGAACTCGCCGAACTAGAGAAACGCCACGAGGCGACACAGCGCGAGTGCCAACTGCTGCGTCAGGAGCTAATCGGTACTCAGGATTTGCTCAAAGCCGCGGAAGCGACCAAGGCCGAGATCGCAATCGATGTCGCGGCGCGGCGCGCCCAGATCGGCGAATTGGAAACGCGCCTCGCACAGGAAAACGGAGACAACAAGGCGCTACGCGACGAGAACGAGCGGCTCGACGGCAAGCTCAACGCGGCGGAAAAACGCATCGTCGTCCTTGAATCCGATCTCAACAGCACGCGCCAGCGGCTCTTGGTAACGGAGGACGAGAGACGCGCGCTGCAGGCCTCTCTCGACAAGACCATCGTCGAAGCGGCCCGCGTCGCCCGCAAGCTTGCGGAAACAGAGACGAGCCTCACCGCGGTGCACGGTCGGCTGCGCAATGTCGAAGCGAATTTCGCCGAGGCGAACACCGAGCGCGCACGGCTCTCGGCGGCGCTCGATGAAGCCAATGAGCGCCACGAACACGAGCGCAACAGCCAGCGCATCCGCCTCGATGCCTTGCAAGCTCGCGTGACCGCAACGGAAAAGCTGCTCGGCGAGGCGCGCGAACATCTGCTGGCCAAGGCCGACGAGATCCGCGGCTACGACCGCCGCATCGGCGAAATCGGCCTGTCGCGCGACACCCTCCAGGCCCGCGTCGCCGAGCTCGAGGCTGAGAAGCTCAAGCGCGAATCCGAATACGAGGAGCTGCGCCAGGCGCACACCACGCTGAAAGAGCGCAGCGCGACGCTTGCCCGCGCCTTCAACGTCAAGGATGTGGAGCTGACCCGCAGCATTGAGACGGTTAGTGCGCTCGATCAGCGCATCGTCGCGCTTGAGAATGAAATGAAAGCCCGCCAGCTAACGACCGAAAAGGCGCTCGAGGATTTGACCGCGGCGCTGCGCCGCGAGCAGCATGAG